>Ga0209591_10000323_pt1 | contig 63290 bp, 52 predicted proteins | sample MAT01_FD_187207 | JGI IMG/M metagenome (GOLD analysis project Ga0209591, IMG submission 187207) | Freshwater microbial communities from Lake Fryxell liftoff mats and glacier meltwater in Antarctica - MAT-01 (SPAdes) (version 2) | ecosystem: Environmental > Aquatic > Freshwater > Ice > Liftoff...
AGGGAAGGGCGGTAGGGAAGGGCGGTAGGGAAGGGCGCGAGGGAAGCGCGCGAGGGAAGCGCGCGAGGGAAGGGCGTGAGGGAAGGGCGTGAGGGAATCGGGCTCACGCAGTCTCCCGTGCGAGCTGGCCGCCTGCGCGGCGCCCTCGAGCCCGTCAGTTCTCGACGGACGAGGCGCGTCCGAAACGACGCCTCGACCCTCAACGACGCGGCATCGCGACCCAGCCGCCGATCTCGACGTCCTCGGGCTCGGGCGCAAAACCCGCACCACTGAAGCGTCCGTCGACATTGCGGTGGCCGAGGAGACCGCGACTCGGCGTCCAGACGAAAGCTCCGCGGCCGGTGCGCGCGTGCTCCCACGGCCAAGCGCGGAGCATCGGCTCGCCCGGTGCGAGCAGCAGCCAATCGAAGAGGTAGCCGTGCCGCCGCAACCGGCCGTCCGGGAGGGCCTCGAGGTCCTCCAGGCGCTTCCGTAGGATCAAGTCGCTACTGGCGAGGTCGGCCAGGGCGGATGGTCGATTCGACGCCGCGTGCTCCGAGGACGGGGCCGGTAGAGCCGCCAGCGCGCGCAACATGCGCACGGCGTCGAGTTCGTTCTCGCGCAACCCGAACCCGCGCAGAACGGGCAACGTGACGACCACGACGACGACGCCGATCGCGGCCAACGTGAGTCGGTCGGTCCACGACATCGATTGCACGCCCGCGGTCGCGCTGGGCTTCGCGGCGGAGGCCGGAGCCGGCGTGGCTCGAGCGACAGCGGCCAGCGCCACATCGGTGCGCGCGGAATGCGGCGACGAAGTCAGGACCGAACTTCTGGAACTCGAATCGAACGACGTGGACATGTGTCTCCCCCCCGGGACCTTCCACGCGCTGCGGAGGTCGCGCGGCGCTAGGCTGCACTCCATGTCGCGACGGCCCTCGATGCAAGCGCTTTCCGTCGATCTCGCGCGCGCCGCGCGCACGCTCGGCGAACTCATCGCGACGACGGGTGAGCGCGCGTGGATCGTCGGAGGTGCGCCGCGCGACCTCGCGCTGGGTCTCGCTCCGCGCGAGATCGACATGGCCTCGCGCGTCGAACCGGATCGGATCCAAGCACTGTTCGAGCGCACGACGCCGCTGGGCCGCGCGTTCGGAACCGTGATCGTTCACGTCGCGGGAGCCGACGTCGAACACACGACATTTCGCACGGAGTCGGCCTACACGGATGCTCGTCGACCCGATGTCGTGCACTTCGGTGCGAGCGTGGAAGAGGACGCACGGCGGCGCGATTTCACGTGCAACGCGATCTTCCTCGACCCGCTGACGGATGAGGTGCGCGATCCCGAGCACGGGCTCGACGATCTCGACGCGCGCGTGCTGCGCTGCGTGGGGGATCCGCGCGAGCGTTTCCGCGAGGACGCGCTGCGGCCGCTGCGCATGGCGCGTTTCGCGGGTGGACTCGGGCTCGAGCCGACTTCCGCGACGATCGAAGCGGCGCGCGCCGAAGCCCCGGGGCTCGCAGCCGTCAGCCGCGAACGCGTGTTGCGCGAGCTGATCGGCATGTTCCGCCGAGCTGGTGCGGCGGTCGCAGTGCGCTGGATGGCGCAATGCGAACTCCTGGAGCACGCACTGCCCGGCTCCCGTCTTCTCGGGGACGAGGAACGCCGCTCGGCGGCGCTGGCCCACGCGGTCGAGCCGACGGGAACGGAGCTCGGCCTCGCCCTGCTCCTCGGCCCGTCCCCGGAGAATCTCGATCGGCTCGACGTCCCGCTCGAATTGCTCACCGGCCTGAAGGTCTCGCGCCACACGCACACGGTCGTCCTGGATGCGTGGCGGCTCGCGCGGGAACTGCGGTCCGATCCGACGCCAGCACGCTCCACGCGCGTGCGCGCGATGCGTCGTCCGGGGTTCGCCACAGCCGTCGCCTGGCTCACCGCCTGGTCGAAGTGCGAGGGGCCGGACGCAGCGCCCTGGGAAGTTCTCGCCCGCGAGCGCGCGGCGTCGGCTCCCAGCGATCTCGAACCCGCGCGGCTCGTGGATGCCGCGGACCTCGCGAGTTCGGGACTCGCGCCCGGGCCGATCTACGGCGCGATCCTGCGCGACCTCGAGACCGAACAGCTCGAACTGCGCTTGAGAACGCGCGACGAAGCACTGCGCTGGCTCGCGACCCGCATCACGCGTTGATTCAGGAGGGCGGCGCCACGCGACGCAGCGCGTGACTCAGGGGAAAACCGAGCAGGATCACGCTCGCCGCAACGGCGCCGGCGTACGCGTCCGAGCGCACACCGAGCAAGGCGACGACGGCACTGGCCACGAGAAGTCGACGGAGCGCGAGTCCCATGGCGCGCTCGACGCCCGCCCGAGTCCACGGCTCGCGCGTGAGGGCCGCGCGCACGAGGCCGAAACCGCCGGCCAGCGCGAGCACGAAAGCGACCCAGCGTATGTGCGCTGGCGTCGGTGCGGGAGTCAACGCGAGAGCTGCGAGGCAGAGTGCTGCGACGATGAGGAGAGCTCGCGGTCGGCGCGCGAGGTCGTGCAGGTCCTCGCCATCCTCGAAGCGACCGAGTCGCGAGACGTGGAAAACGTAGGCGCCGTAGAGGAGCGGCGCCACGCAGGCCAAGGTCACCGGAACGTCGAGGACGCCGGACTGGTGCGCGACGAAGATCCCGGCGCCCAGGTTTCCGGCGCGGCAGGTGGCGAGGAGGATCGGACCCAGCCATGGCCCGCGACCGGCGAGGTCGTAGACGACCGCCGAGAGCGCGACGACGCTCATCCACGCGGCCACGCTGGGCGAAACGAGGAACGCGCACACGATTCCGGCTGCGAAAAGCCCGATCGCGAGCGCGAGAGCACTCGCTGCGGAAATGGCACCGCTCGGGATCGGTCGCGATCCGCGCGTGTGCGCGTCGTGCCGGCGATCGTGCCAGTCGTTCAGCACCAGCGCGCCGTGGTACACGCCGAGGGATGCACCGACGAGCCACCAGGCCCGTGGATCGATGGGCAGTCCACCGTGACCGAACACGAGGCCCGCGATCGCGTCCGCGGCCGCGCTCGGCGCCAGCGAGACGCGCAGCAGTCGCAGCCACGACTTCACGGCCGCTGCGGGCTCGCGCTCAATTCACGATCCATCGCACGACGTCGTTGAACGTCACGTACACCATGAGCGACACGATCAGGACAACGCCGACGAGCTGGCTGTAGCCGTGGAGGCGCTCCGATACCGGCGAGCCCTTCAACTTCTCGATGAGAAGGAACAAGAGGTGTCCACCGTCGAGCACCGGGATCGGCAGGACGTTCAGGAACGCCAAGTTCATGCTGAGCATGCACAAGAAGTAGAAGAGCTTCGGGATCCCGTCGGAGACGAAGGAGTGGCTGACGACGCCGATCGTGATGATCCCGCCCAGGTTCTGTCCCGAGACCTGACCGAAGAGGATGCGCTTGATCGTGAGCCACGATTCCTCGAGGAATTTCCACGAGAGCGCGAACCCGGCCGACACGGCTTCGAGCGGTCCAGCGGCGCGATACACGTACTGTGCATCGCGGATGCCGAACCCGTAGTCGGGCGTCAGGGTCGCGCGCGGCGCGAGCTCGAGTTCGAGCGTCTCGTCCCCGCGTCCGATCCGGACGGCGAGTTCGCGGTCGGCCTTGACCCCTTCCATCGCGGACCGGATGTCGGCGAAACGGGCGATGTCGCGGTCCGCGATGCGTTCGATCCGATCGCCGTCGCGCAAGCCGGCCGCGGCCGCGGCCGAATCGGGCAGGACGGCGACCGAGTTCGAATCCGAGTCGGCGCCGATCGCGACTTCGCGCGCGAGCGCGCGGGCTTCGCCTGGTGCGAGCGCGATCGCTCCGAGTGCGAGTGGGGAACCACCGCGTTCGACGGAGATCTGCACGCTGCCGGAGGAGGCCTCGAGCGCGGCCAAGAAATCGTGACGCCACAAGAGCGGCCGGCCGTCGACCGTGAGGATCCGATCGCCCTTCGAGAGGCCCGAGCGCCGCGCGAGCGGCGTGTCGCGCACGGCCACGACGAGTCGCTCGGGCGAGCCGACGCCCAGGCTGACGCGGGGCTTGCCGGCGAGCTTCGGCGTCAAGGTGGCGTCGAAGCGCGTGCCGTCTCGTTCGAGCGTCAACGCGATCGGTCCGCCGGTCCGCGCCGCGCGTTCGAGCCGTTCGTCCAGCGTGAGGGATGCACTGGTCCCGCCGACCTCGACGACGCGATCGTCGTCGCGGAGACCCGACGCGGCCGCGGGTGATTCCTTGCGCACCGATATGCGCGCGAGCGGATCGGCGGCGGGGCCGACACCGATCCAGTTGGCGCCCATCTGCGCGTTCTGTTCCGGTACGAGACGTACCGTGCGCGAACGCTCGGCTCCCGGTTCGCGGATCACGAGCGTCGTTTCGTCCGGCGAGCCCAACGCGACCTCGGCCGGGACGTTCATGAACGAGTAGACCGAGTTGCCGTTCACGGACTCGACGCGCGTGCCGGGCTCGATGCCGGCGTGCCACGCGGGCGAACCCGGGGCCGTCGAGCCGATCACCGGTTCGGCGAAGGGCACGCCGACCGTGAGGATGATCGGGAACACGATCAGCGCGAACACGACGTTCATGAGCACGCCGCCCGAGTAGATGAAGAAGCGTTGGCCGACGCTCTTGCCCGGCAACTCGTCGCTGGCGGGCGGACGTCCCTCCGCGGCGCCCTCTTCACCCGCCATCTTCACGTAGCCGCCCAAAGGGACGGCCGCGAGTTGATACGTGGTCGGGCCGCGCCTCCAAGAGAGAAGCCTCGGCCCGAATCCGAGCGAAAACGTCTCGACGCGGACCTTGCACCAGCGCGCCGCGAGGAAGTGACCGAGCTCGTGCACGAAGATCACGAGGCCGATGCCGAACGCCACGAGCGCCCAGCGGTAGATGTTCAGGAGCAGTTCGTCCATCGTCGGTGTCCGTCGTGAGTGAGAGTCGTTCAGGCGATCGCGGCGCGCAATGTCGCGATCTCGGACCGCGCCATGTTGCGCGCGGCCAAGTCGGCGCGCAGGAGATCCTCGACGGAAGCGTCGAGCCCCGGCCGTCGCGTCAGTACGTTCGTGGCGACGCGCACGATGTCCTCGAACCGGATTTCCTCGCGCAAGAAGGCCTCGACCGCCACTTCGTCGGCCGCGTTGAGCACGGCGCCCGCGTCCGAGCCGGCTTCGATGCATTCGTAGCCCAGCGCGAGAGCGGGGAAGCGCTCGAAGTCGGGTTCCTCGAACGTCAGCTCGCGGAAGGCGCGGAAATCGAACCCCGAGAGCTGCGACGGCGCGCGATCCGGATGGTGGAGCGCGTAGTGGATCGGTCCGCGCATGTCCGGCGGCCCCATCTGCGCGATGACGGATCCGTCGACGAATTCGACCAGCGAGTGCACGATCGACTGCGGATGGATCGCGACCTGGATGCGATCGCTCCCGAGACCGAAAAGGTGATGGAGTTCGATGATCTCGAACGCCTTGTTCATCAGCGTCGCCGAGCCGACGGTGATCCGCGGGCCCATCGACCAGTTCGGGTGACGCAGTGCTTGCTCGGGCACAGCGCGCGAGATCGCGTCGGCGCTCGCATCGCGGAACGGACCGCCGCTGCCCGTGAGGATCACGCGTCGCACGCGACCGATGTCCTCGCCGCGCAGGCACTGGAACACTGCCGAGTGTTCGCTGTCGACGGGCAGGATCGTCGCGTTCTTCGCTTTCGCGAGCGCCATGAGCATCGTTCCGGCGACCACGAGCGATTCCTTGTTGGCGAGCGCCAGCGTGCGACCGCGGGCGAGCACGGCTTCGGACGCGCGCACTCCGGCCGCGCCCACGATGCCGTGCACGGCGAGTTCGTAGTCACCGAAGCGACACAGATCGAGAGCCGCGTCGTCGCCGACGAGGAGTTCTGTACCTCTGGGCAGTAAAGGACGCAGCTCGTCCGCGACGCTCGCGTCCTGGATCGCGACGAAGCGCGGGCGGAATTCGTGCGCCTGCGCGGCGAGTTCTCGCCACGAGCGGCCGGCCGCCAGACCCTCGACGCGGAACGCGGCGCGGTCCGCGCGTAAGATTTGAATCGTCTGCGTGCCGATCGAGCCGGTGCTGCCGAGGAGGATCAGGGAACGCATGCGCTTCTACGGACGAACAGTGCGGCGTCGTGCGTCGTTGATCGAACGCGCCACTCCGCTCTAGTCTATGGAGCAGAGCCCCTCGGAACAGGGGAGACCCCCTTGTCCCTCTGGAACCCCGCCCATTGTCCGGCCTGCGGCGCGCGACTCGTGCGGGCCGTGGTCGAGGGCCGCGAGCGCGAACGCTGCGCCGCGTGCACCTGGGTCCACTACCAGAATCCGTCCCCGGTCTCCGGCGGCATCGTCCTGGACGGAACGGGGTCTGTCCTCCTCGTGCGGCGCGCCTTCGATCCGTTTCGCGGCGCGTGGGCGCTGCCCGCGGGGTTTCAGGAGCACGACGAGACTCCGCGGGAAGCGGCGCAGCGGGAAGTTTGGGAGGAGACCGGCCTCGAGGTCGAAGTGGGGGGCCTGCACGAGCTCGTTTTCGTGCCCGGTGAGCGTCGTTCCGTGAACCTGGCGCTCTTCTTGTGTCGGCCGATCGGCGGGATTCTGCTCGGCGGACCGGACGTCCTCGACGCGGCCTGGTTCCCGCTCGACGCGCTTCCGAGCGATCTGGCCTTCGAGAACGGACCGCGCTTCCTGGAGCGGCTTCGCGGCGACCGTTAGGCTCGTCGCGATCATGGCGACCGAGACGAAGATCCGACGCTACGCCCAGGCCGGCGTGGACATCGACAAGAAGTACGCGGCCGTCGAGAGCGCCACCGCTGCGATCCGTAGCACGTTCACGGCCGGCGTCGTGGGTGACGTGGGCCTGTTCGGCGGTCTCTTCGATCCGGCGCGGATGGGTTTCAAAGACGCCTTGCTCGTCGCCAGCACGGACGGAGTCGGCACGAAGCTCGACGTCGCGAAGCGCGCCGGCGTGTACGACACGGTCGGTCGCGACATCGTGCACCACTGCATCGGCGACATCCTCGTGCAAGGTGCGTGGCCGCTCTTCTTCCTCGACTACATCGCGGTCGGGAAGATGGATCCGCAAATGGTGTCCGACATCATCCGCGGTTGCGCAGCCGCGTGCCGCGACGGCGGACTGGCGTTGCTCGGCGGCGAGACGGCCGAGATGCCGGGCCTCTACGCACCGGGTGACTTCGATCTCGCGGGCACGATCGTCGGCGCCGTGAAGCGCGAGAAATTGCTCGACGGGTCGCGCGTCCGTCCGGGCCAAGTCCTCGTGGGGCTCGCGTCCTCGGGGTTGCACACGAACGGCTATTCGTTGGCCCGCCACGTGTTGTTCGACACGCTGAATCTTGCGATCACCGATCGGCCGAGCGAACTCGGCGGACAGAGCCTCGGCGAAGCCTTGCTCGCCGTGCACCGCAACTACTTGCCGTACATCTGGCCGCTGCTCGAGGATGATCGCATCCAGGCGCTGGCGCACATCACCGGCGGTGGACTCGTCGACAACGTGCCGCGCGTTCTCGGGCCGTGCGACGCGTGGATCGATCGTTCGGCGTGGACGCCTCCGGCATTGTTCCGCTACCTGTGCGACAAGGGCGAGGTCGGGCAAGACGAGGCGTATCAGGTCTTCAACATGGGGGTCGGCATGGTCGCCTTCGTCGAGGAGCGCGATCTCGACTCCGTGCTCGGACGACTGGCCGCGCAGAACGAAACGGGGATCGTCATCGGTCGCACGACCGCGCGAACGGAGTCGGAAGGAGTCGTCCGCTGGACGCGTTGATCGCGGGATTCGCGCTCGCGTTCACGGCAGCGGACCCCGCACCGCTGATCCGTGTGGAGCCTGCGTCAGGAGCCCCGCGCCCGATCACGACGGCCCCGGAGCGCATCCTCGACGCGGAAGCGCGCGCCTTTTGGGAGCGCACGTGGGAGCGGCTCGACAAGGCCGATCGCGCGACGCGGCGCGCAGTGAGTTGGCGCCGACGGATTTCCGGTCTCAGCGACGCCGCCGCGGAACGTCGCATCACGAGCCTCTCGCGTTCCGACGAGGACGACCTGTTCCGCACCAGGCTCCTCGTCTGGCACTTGGATCGTTTGCGAAGTCGCCGTGAGGATCCGCTGGAACCGCCGCCCGCAGGCTTCACGTGGCTTCCATCGGAAGCGTGGTTCGGGGCTCGGGCACTTCGTCCCGGTCCCGCTCGTTGCGAGGCCGTGCTGGGATCGCTCGCGAACGCAGTGCCTGCCGATCGCCCCGTGCGTCTCTCGACCGCGGAGTCGCAGCTGCTCGAGGAGCTGTGCGCTGGAAACTCGGGCGGCGCGGCCGATCTCGCGGCTCGAATCGACGCACTGGAGCCCACGACAGCTCGCGCCGTTCGCGCGGCTTGGACGGGCGCGCAGGCCGGGCGGCAAGAAGCCGTCGCATCCACCCTGGCCGCGCGCCTGGCCGCGAGCGATCCGGCGGATGAGCCGCGACTGCGGCTCGCGCTCGCGCGTGTGGCGCTGGCCCGCGACGACGAGCTCGGGGCACGCGCCCAACTGGGGGCAGCCCTCGCGGGAGGCGATCCCGGTGCGGCCGCCCTGACCGCACGCCTGGCCTTCGACCGCGCTGAGGCGCACCGCGCGCGCGTCCTCCTGCGCGGTTGGCTCGAAGGACCGGGGGCCGGCGGTGAGGTTTCCGCGCTCTGGGCGCTCGCCGCGCTCGAATCTGCGCCGTATCCAGTCCGTCCTGGACCTGAAACGGGGCCCGTCGTTCCTGTACGCTGAAACCCGGCCCCCTCTCGCCGCTACGAATGACCATGACCGAACCTGCGCGACTCTTCGTCCTCACGGCCTGCTTCCTCGCGACGTCGTTCGAAGGCGCTCATGCGGCTCCGCTGCGATCTGAGCCTGTTTTCGCCGCGCCTGTGCTCGCCGCGCCTGTTTTCGACGCGACTGTTTTCGAAGCGACTGTTTTCGAAGCGCCTATGCTCGACGCGGCTGTGTTCGCCGCGCCTGTGCTCGACGCGGCTGTGCTCGCCGCGCCTGTGCTCGCCCGCCCAGCGCCCGCGCCTCAAGGCGAAGAAGCATTCAAGGCGAGCGACTACGAGAACGTCGGCAAGAAGCTCACGGGCTACATCGAGGCGCGCCGAGAATCCTCGGGGATCGACAAGGCGCTCGAGGAGGTCAGCAAGGAGCTCGAGAAGGTCGCCAAGCGACTGAAGCGCGACCCACTGTCCCTTCCCGCTGAGATGGGTCGCGTCCTGTGGGCCTCCTTCGAGTACGGCAAGAAGGGCAGCGTCTCGAAAGGCAAGGTCGACACCCTGACCGATGCCGCGTACTGGGACCCGAAGGCGAAGTTCACCTACGCCGTGTGGGTGCCCGCGAAGTACGACACGAAGAAGGCCTATCCGCTGATCCTCTGCATTCCGGAGTTGGGCCAGAAGCCATCCGAGCACCTGACCGTGGACTGGATCGATCCCGCGATCCGCGAGAACGCGATCCTCCTGGCCGTGCCGACGCCGACCGAAGCGGGCGCCTTGCTGGAAGGCATCAACCCGTCGAAGGAGACGGGGATGGGCAACGTCGGACGCTTGTGGAGCAGCGCGACGCGCAAGTACGCCGTCGATTTCGATCGCGTCTACCTCGCCGGTCGCGGTCGGGGCGTCGAACTGGCCGTCGCGTACGGCGCCAACTTTCCCGATCGTTTCGCGGGCGTGATCGGCCGTGCGGGCGACGTGGGTACGATCGTGCCCGAAAACCTCAAGAACTTGCCGACGTTCTTCGCCGGCGCGGGCGCCAAGGCGGGCGAGTTGGCCGACACACTGAAGACGCTCGGCTACGACAACGCGACGCTCCTCCCCGAAGGCAAGGAGTCGGACGTGTGGTCGTGGATGCAAGCGCACGCACGCGTGTCGAATCCGACCGACGTCGTGCTCTACGTCGGTTCGCCGGCGCCGAACCGTGCGTACTGGCTCGAAGTGCGCCCCAGCGATGCGCAAGGATCGCCGTACTTGAAGGCCAAGGTCGATCGCGCGACGAACACGATCATGGTCGAGGGCGAGGGCGTGCCGAAGTTCGTCGTTTACTTCAACGACGTGCTGCTCGACCTCGACAAGCCGGTGAAGGTCATCGCCAATGGCACGGCGAACGAACGCACGGTTCCGCGCAGTTTGCAGCGCACTCTGGATCTCGTGCTGAACTCGCGTTCCGATCCGGGCAAGTTCTACGTGGCCAGCATGGAGTTCGACCTGCCGCCCAAGCCCAAGCCGAAGTGACCGACATCTCTCGAGCGCAGCTCCCGTGAAGAGACGTTCGTCGATGCCGCTCGTCCTCGTCGCGTTCGCGGCGGGGGCCGCCACGATGACGGTCGAATTGGCCGCGGTGCGCTTGCTCGCGCCGTGGTACGGCACGAGCAGCGCGGTCTGGACGAACGTCATCGGCGTGGTGCTCGGAGCGCTCTCGCTGGGTTATTTGGTCGGCGCGCGGGCGAGCACGCGTCGCGATCCGCGGCGATGGCTCGGGTTCGCGCTCGTCGCTGCCGGTGCGACGTGCGCCTGGTTGCCGGCGCTGGCGCGACCGTGCGCGCGACTCTTCCTGCCGGATGGCCTCACGCTCGAAGAGGCTGGACCGGCATTGGCACTGGGCAGTTTCGCGTCCGCGTTGCTGCTCTTCGCGCCGAGCGCGTTCCTCCTCGGAACGATCGCGCCGCTCGTCGCCGAGTGCGTTCAACGCGGCGGGGACGCGAGTGCCGGCGCAGCGACGGGACGCGTGCTCGCCGCGTCGACGGTCGGCAGCCTCGCCGGAACATTCGGCACGACTTACGTGTTCGTCCCGCTCGCCGGACTTTCGGCCACCTACCTCGGGGCCGGCGCGCTGCTCGTGTTGCTCGGGCTCGCGTTCCTCCTGCGTTCGGCCGCGCGCGTCCCGGCGGGCGTCCCGGCGGGCGTCCCCGCGGGCGTCGCGGCGGGCGTCGCGTGCGCGATCGTCGTCGGCGCGGTCGCGTTCGCGCGACTCGAGCCGCCGACGATCCAGGCGGGGGAGACACTGCTCGAGCGTCGCGAGACGCGCTACCAATCCGCGCGCGTCGTCGAGTCGGGAGTGGGGGATTCCCGCTTCCGACGCTTGGAGGTGAACGAGAGCCTCGGATCCTTCCAGTCCGTGTGGCAGCCCGCGACCGGACTTCTGCCCGAGGGTCAGTACTACAACGCGTTCGCACTGCCGGCGTGGTGGCAACCGCGCGCCGGGCCTTGGCGCGTGCTCGTCCTCGGACTCGGCGCGGGGACGGTCTGGAGGGTGATCGAAGGCGCGCTCCCGAGCGACATGGAACTCGAGACGACGGGAGTCGAGATCGATCCCGACGTCGTCGAGCTCGGTCGTCGCTGGCTCGACCTTCCCGGCCCGGGACGCGCGGACCGTGTCGTCGTCGCGGGCGTGGATGGGCGCGCGGCGCTGCATCACGTGTCGCGTCGCTTCGATCTCGTGGTGCTCGACGCGTACCAGAACCAGATGGAGATCCCGCCGCAGCTCGCTTCGGTCGAGTTCTTCGAGCAAGCGGCTCAGAGTCTCGCGACGGATGGGACGATGGCGGTCAATGTCGGAGCGTTCGGACTCGAAGACCCGGTGCTGGAAGCTCTGGCGTCCACGATGGCGCGCGGTTTCCGGCAACGCGTGCTCGCCGTGCGCGTGCCATTCTCGCGCAACGTCGCGCTCTTCGCGCGCCTCGACAGCGAACCACCCGATCCGCGCGGCTCGGACTTCGTGCCCTCGAGCGGCCCGCTCGTGCGCTTGGCCTCGGCCATGGCGATCGACGGAAGTTCGCGTTGGTTCGACGTACCGGATCGGGCGCCTCTCACGGACGATCGAAACCCGATCGAGTCGCTGCAGCGCGCCTCGGTCGAACGAGCGACGCGCAGCGGTCCATGATCTCGGCGTTCGCCCTAGCGTGTGCGTTCGTCGGTCCGCCCGACCGCGATCGTGCCATCGAGCTGGCGCGCGAAGGACGTTTCACCGATGCGCTTTTCGCCGCCGAACTGGAGCCGGATCCCGCGCGCCGGGCCGAAGCCTTGCTGTACACGCGACTCCACGCCGGCGACCTGGACGGTGCCCTGCGTGTCGCGCGCGCTGCACGCCTCGCCGGTCACTCGAGCGCCTGGCTCGAGGAACGGGAGGCGTACGCCGCGCTCAGCGTGAGGGACGCAGTGTGGGCGCGCACGGCGTTGGATGCACTGGCTGCGCGCCCCGAAGGCCTAGGCGTCGATCTCGCCGCGGCGGGCGCACGCTGGCGCGTAGAACTCGACGCTCTCGCGAGCACGCTGGCGGATCGTGATCGCGCGGCGACTCGGGCGCGCACCGTCACGATCCTCGGGACCCTCGCACTCTCCGCTGCGGCGCTGGCTCTCGCCTTCACAAGAGATCGAGCACGCCCGTCCCCGTAGTCGGTTCGAATAACGTCGCCGGCGGCAACCACCAATTCGCATCGAGCGCGAACGGAGTGTTCCAAGGCAGCGGCTCGGGATCACCGAGCAACCCGAGCGCCACGAACGCGAACGCGCGCGCGGAGGCGTCACGACCGGGATCCGCAGCGATTGCGAGCAGCGGTTCGACCGCGCGCTCGTCGCCGACGAAGCCGAGAGCCGTCGCCACCGACGAGAGCGCCGCGAGACCGCGCGACTCCGCGAGCATCGTCACGAGATCCGGCGTCAGGCTCCGATCGCCGAGCAGTCCGAGCGCGATCGCCGCTTCGCGCAAAACACGCGGTTTGTAGCGCGAATCGAGAACGAGGCGCCGCAGGGGCTCGACCGCGGCCTGGGTGCGCGACAACCCGAGTGCCAGCGCCGCGTCGGCGCGCGTCTCGTCGTCGCCGAGAGTCGCGACGCGCTCGAGAAGGATGCTGCCGGCCGCTGGAGCCCCCGCAAGTGCGAGGCCCAGCATGTGCGCACCGGCCTCGGTCGGACTCGTGTGATCGCGGATCGCCTTCTCGAGCGCCGCGTGCACGCCGGGCGGCGTGACGAGCCCGGCGTCGGCGGCTGCCCGCTCGGCCACACCGATCGCCAGGGAGATCCACGGTCGTTCCGGCGTGCTACCGCGCGTGAGGAGGCCGAGCAAGTGAGATCGTGTCGCGAGGAGCGCATCGCGCCCCTCGGATCCCGGTCGCGCGGAGCAGCGCGCCAGTGCGATCCAGGCGAAACGTCGAGCGAGTCGATCGCCCTCGCGCGACGCGTTCTCGAGCAACGCTCGGGCCCGGACGTCGTGGACGTCACCGTCACCATCGGCCACGAGCCCCATCGCTTGCACCGCGCTCTGACGGACGACAGCCGATTCGCGCGACCCGCTCTCGAGTGCCGGTGTCAACGCCAGGATGCATGCAACGCGCGACGTTTCGCCGACGCGCGCGGCCAAGCGTGCCATGGGGACGGCTGCGTACGCGCGCACGACCTCGTCGTTCCGGACGTCGGCGTACCACGCGGCCACGAAGTCATAGAGACCTCGCGAGGACGCCGTCGGCGGCGCCTCGCCGTCGGCCTGGAGCGTGTTGCTTTCCCTCAGCTCCACGAGCCCCAATGCGACGAGCACGGCGACATGAACATCGCGCGTTGCGCCTTGCGGCTCGCGCAGCGCCACGACGAGCCGGTGAGCGATCCAACGCCGCGAGTCTTCGTTCCGGATGCGCTGCGCCGCGATTCCGAGCGCGTACGCGGCGAACGCGCGTGTTCGGACGGGGACCGACTCGCGTCCGATCGCGGCACGGCCTCGGGTTCCGTCGCCGAGCAGATCGCCGAGGAGAGAGAGGTCCGCCGTGCGCGCCAGGATGCCCAGCGCGATCGCCGCGGTCTCCGCGACCTCCTGGTTCGCATCGCCGAGGCGACTCTGGATCGCGAGAGAAGCCTCCGCTTGCGCGGCCGGTTCGAGACGCTGGCCGCACTTCGCCAAGGCGAGGAGCGCGCCTGTGGTGACATCCGGGTTCTTCTCCCGCTTCAAGGCCGTCAACAAGGCGGGCGCGATCCGAGCGCGCACTTGTGAGTCCGTGGGCCGCCCGACGGGCCCGGTGGGGGATCCATCCGTGCCCGTGCGCGCTGCGGATCCGCCTTGCGCGAGCTGCGTGCGCAGCGCGAGGTACGGCTCTCGGTTGAGGCCCCACCAGAGCTGCCAACCGGTGAGGTCCGCGCTCGCGTCGCCGCCCGTGGACGGACCAGCTGCCCCGGCACCCGGCATCCCGGTCGCAGGACCCGTGGGCACACTCGGGGCGGCGCCTCCCGGCCCGAGACCCGTCCCCGGACCCCGGTACGTGCCGCCGTGAGCGCGAGCTTCCCCGATGAACATCGTGGCAGTGAGTGCGAGTCCGACGACGAGGACGATGCCGCGCAGGAGAGGTGTCATGCGGAGTTCGGGCTGGCCAGGCCGACGCCGACTCTACCTCCGAACGCTGCGCGGTCGCGCGAACGCTCCGTTCTGGATGCGTACTGAGGGCCTGGAACCGAAGTCGAGGGCCGCTCGAGGGACCGCAGCCCCGCGCCCCCGTGTCGCGACCGCGGATACCCGTCCTCGAAGCCGCGCCCCCGAACACAGCGGCCCGCCCAGACCGGTGAGGTCGGAGCGGGCCGCGCTGGTTTGCGCGCCGTAGGGCGACGCACGCATCAGAGAATGTCGAGTATGCCGATGCCAGCGTCAGAAAATGTCGAGGGTGCCGGTGCCAGCATCAGAGGATATCGAGGGTGCCGGTGCCAGCATCAGAGGATATCGAGGATGCCGGTACCATTGTCGCCGGTCAGCGTCGTCGTGTTCGTTCGGTAGTTGATGTTCGTGGAGATCTTGGAGTTCCAGGGCAGGAGCTCCTTGTCGGCCACGATGCCGAGCGCCACCGCCGCGAAGCCGCGCGCGGAATCCGTGATGTCCTTCTTCTTGATCATCGCGACGAGCGGGTCGATCGAGCGGCTATCGCCGATGAACCCGAGCGCCGAGGCGATTGCGGCTTGCGAGGAGAGACCCTTCGCTTCGCCGAGCATGACGATGAGGTCGGGCACGAGTTCCTTGTCACCCAAGAGGCCGAGGCCGATGGCCGCGGACTTGAGCAGGTCGGGCTTGTACTTCGAGTCCTTGACGATCGTCTGGATGTCCTTGATCGAGTCGCGGGCGTCCATGAGTCCGAGACCGATCGTGATGTAGCCGCGCGCGTTGGGCTCGGACGTCTTGCCGAGCTTCTCGGCGAGGAGCTTCTTGCCCTCGACGTCACCCGCGATGCCGAGACCGATCGAGAACGCGCCGACTTGCTCGGGCGACACGGCGTCCATGAGCGACTTGCGCAGGATTTCCTTGGCCGTACCCGAGGCCGACGTCGCCGGAACTTCGTTCTTGGCGAGGCCGTTCTCCATGACGCCGATGGCCACACCGGCCCACGGCTTCATCGAGCTCTTGCCCTTTTGGAGTTGGTTCAGGAGGAACTCACGCGCTTCCTTCTGACCCTTTTCGTTGTCCGCGCCCTTACCGGGGCGGCCGCCGACCTGCGCCATCGCGATGTTCGTGAAGTGCTTGGACTGCTGATCGCCTTCGTCGGACATGCGCTTCAGTGCGGCGCGGATCTCCGCGTCGACCTTGTCCGCGTCCGAGTCGCCGATCATACCCAGCGCGAGTACGCAGCTCTGCCGGACTTCGTCCTTCTCCTTCGAGTTCTTGTCGAGCGCCTCGAGCAGGTTCTGAGCGACGATGTCGCGCAGATCGGCCGGAGCTCCGACGAGCAAGCGCGCCATCGCCGCGGGGGCGTGAGAACGGAGGACGTAGTGATTCTGCTGATCCTGGTAGAAGCGACGCAGGAACTTGATCTGCGCCTGGCGCGACGAGTCGTTGCTCGCACCTTCCGGGTTCTCGCTCGGGTCGACGTCGATCGGCGTCAGGCCCAGCGCGATCACGGCCGCGACCTTGACGTCCTTCGTGCTGGCGTCGGGCCCTTTGATGATGTCGATCAGGATCCGCGCGATCTCTTGGCGAACTTCGTTCTTGCCCGTGCGCGCGCCGATGAGGCCCAAGCCGTACGTCGCGAAGGCGCGGGTGCGGTACTTCACCTCGGTTCCGCCGCCGACGAGCTTGCGACCTGCGTTCGTGTCGAGAGCGAGGTCCTTGAGCTTCGTGATCGAGGCCTCGTTCGCGAGGATGCCCAGCGAAACGGCGGCCGTTTCCGCGATCTCCTGGTTCGCATCGGCGAGGAACTTCGAGATCAGCGGCTCGAACTCGGACTTGCCGTCCTCGCTCTTCTCGTCACCGATCTTGCCCAGCGCGATGAGTGCGCCGGTCACGATGTCGTTGCTGCGTTCCTTCTCGAGCGCATCCTTCAGCGCCGGAACGACTTTCGTGCGCACCGTCTCGTCCGAGGGGCGCAGCGTGTTCTTCGCTTGCTCCGTCTGACCGAGGCCGCCGAAGAAGTCGTCACCGCCCGTGCTGACGCCACCGGAGTGGATGTGGGCCTTGAGGTTCAGGAACTGATCCTTGTTGAAGCCCCACCAGAACTCCCACGTGGTGAGGTCGGGGCCCGAGGCCACCCCGCCCGTGCTGGGGCCCGCGGGCCGACCGCCGCCGCCACCCGTCGGGACGCCCGGACCGGCCGGGCCGGGCGTGCTGGGACCGGCGGGGCCGCCGGTGCTCGGGCCGGATGGGCCGGGCGTGCTGGGACCTGTGCCGCCGCCACCGCCGCCACCGCCGCCGGGCGGGACCGTGTCGCCGGGGCCGCGGTAGCTACCGCCGTGGCCGATCGAGATGTCCTGCAGAGTCAGGCTGCCCGCGACGAGCAGCGCACCGAGGACGAGGAACTTCTTCATGATGGCTGGAGTCCGTGTAGATCCGGATGGCAGAGGGTTGCGAACGGCGTCCCGTTCGCGGACCCGAAACAGAGCCAAGGCAAGGCGCGTGCCGCGTAGCAGGCTCCTCCACGACTCATCGTAGCTACCTCGGGAGGCCCCGCAACACGAGATTTGGTGGGGGACTTGCCTCTCGGCTCGGACGCGGCGCGTTCCCCGCGCGGAACCCGGGCAGCGAGGGTGTGCCCCCCATGGAACGTCGGCGGTCGAACAGGCCGCGCTGGAACGTCGATTAGCGGGCCCGCGGTCGTGGCTTGCGTTTCAGGTCGAACTCGTCGACCCGCGCGGTGCAGTCGGCTGACGCAGGACGATCGTGGACCAAGCGCCGTCGAGGACCAGTTGGCCATCTTGGTTGCGAACTCGGGTGGCCAACCGCACCCCGCCGCGGCGTGGGCCCGGTGTGGCGTCGCGGTCGAGGACCTCGAGCTCCAGCCGGAGGATGTCGCCGGGCACGACGGGCGCCTCGAAGCGCATCGAGACCTCGCGCAAGGCGACGATCGTGTCGCGGAAGATCCCGAGCTGCCAGGCCAGTCCCGAGGCGAGCGACTCGACCAGGAGCCCGTGAGCGATGCGCTTGCGAAACGGCGTCCGGGCGGCGAACGCAGCGTCGATGTGAACGGGATTCTCGTCGCCCGTCAGCGCGGCGAACCGGTCGACGTCGTCCTGCGTGATGAGGCGCTCCCGCGTGGTCCACGTCTGCCCGACGAGGAAGTCCTCGAAGTGGAGCCCCGAGGAGCGGGTGTCATCGGTCGCCGACATGGGCCGGATGCTAGCGCCGGCTCGTCGGGCCGGTGTCTCGAATCGGGCCTCGGGGCACTCTCCGGGCCGATTGGTCCGCGCATAACATACATTATCGGACCTTTGTTCGGCTGCCCCCTCACGGCGAACGGCGTCCCCTGACCCGGCGCCCTGACCCTTTCAGCCGGCCCCGGCTTCGACGAGTCCGCCGACCTCGGGCGGGTAGCAACAGTAGACCGCCAGTCGTCGGTCCTCCCGCAACGCGCCCCGCAGCCGGTCGCCGGGTCGGAGCCAGCGGGCCAGCTCGGACTCGACGATGGCCTCGTGCTCCATGCCGCTGCGGCTCCGCAACTGACCCGGCCCGTCCGCGGTGATCTTCACGATCTCGAACAGCTCACCTTCGTCGCGGCGGGCACCGCGGGTTCGCCGCTGGTTCGCCTCGGCGATGCGCGGGAGGGTCGTTCCGAGTCGCGCCAGAGTCACGTGGAAGTCGGTATGGAGCGGGACCTCGTGCTCGCCCTCGGCCCAGCGGCAAAAATCGGCCAGCGAAGCGATCCGTGCACGCGCATCGTCGGCGCCGCCGAGCGTGTCGTTCTCGGGGAGCCACCAGCCCGCGTAGACGAGCAGATCGCGCGCGCGCAGGTTCTCGAACACGCCGACGTGCTCGGCCGATCTTCCGAGGTCGCGCAGGTTCACGTGACGCGACGCGCCCGTCTGGCCTTCGCGCGTCGACGTTTCCCACAAGAACTCTTCGACCATCGCGCCGACCACGCCCGGAAAGTCGGGGATCGGGTCCGCGCCGGCATCTCCGTCACCGCCGTCGCCGAGTTCGAGCTCGCGTTCGAGTTCGTCGAGCAATCCCGCGACGGGCGCGCCCGTGCGCCGACGTTCCTCGAAGCGCGCGACGGCGCGTGCGACATCGGCTTGCGGGGCCGAAGCGAGACGCGGCGAAGGTTGCGGTGAGAGACTCGGGCCCGCCCCGGGTCCGCGTCGGGCGAGCTGCGCCCACGCCGCGAGCAGCGCGCGTCGCGCCGCATCGATGTCGATGGAACTCTCGAAGGCCAACCCGTCGAGGATCTCGGACAGCACATCCTGCGCTCCGTGCAGCAACCGATCTTCGTCGAACGGTGCGGCCTCGAGATCTTCGAGGAAGGTGTCGATCTCCTCGGTGTCGATCCCCGAATCGGCGAGGAACGCGCGTGCCGCGGCGACCGCGTCGTAGTCGTCTTCCGGAACGCCGAAGAACATCGCCTCGACCTGACGCTGCCCGACGCGCAACACGCCGCGACGCTCCGTGCGTGCGCGCTCGAAGTCCGCACGCAACGCTTCGACCAGCTCGGGGTCCCGATGGAACGCGGCTGCTGACGACAGGTGGTACACGCCGTCGCCGAGCGGGAAGATGCGGCCCGCGATCACGTCCCCCACGTGAGCGATCTGCGAGGCGGTTTCGTTGGCGATCGGGAACTCTCCACGGCCACCGAGATCGCGCAACCAGAAGCCTTCACCCGCTTGCGCACCGGTGACTTCGAACACGCCCGTGTGCGTCTCGCGCAAACCGACGAACCAGGGTTCGTCGGGGCTCGCGTCCTCCACGAGGATCGTCGCGAGCGCGCGCCGCAAGGCGAGCTCCGGCTCGCCCGTTTCCGCGCGCTCCAAGAGGAACCACTCGAGGTGCCGCCGTCGTGCGCCGTCGCTGTCGTCCGGCGAGCGTCCGCCCGGGAAGAACTCCGGCGCACTCGCCGCGAAGTCCGCACGCCAGGCTGGATCGGCGTCGATGCGCGCAGCGGCGCTCTGGAAGAAGGCCTCGATGTCGTCGGTCGGAGTCGTCACGTCTGTGTTCGGCGCGGTTGTTCGGCTTCGTCGGACTCCCTAGCCTACCGAGGCGCGCCCGCGCACCTCCAAGCGATGACCCCCGAAGCGACCTCCGATTTCGACATTCCCCGCTGGTTGGACCTCGTCGGCCTCGGCGTCGTCCTCCTCTTCCTGGTCCTCGGAGCCCGCCGCGGACTCTGGTGGCAGGTCGTGAGACTGCTGGGTCTGGCCGCGGTCGTGGCCGTCGCACGCGCGTTCGCGCCGCGGCTCGCGCCCGGGCTGGCCGGCGCGGTCTCGGGGTTGGACCCGCGGATCGCGAGCGGGCTGGTCTGGCTTTCCATCCTGGCTCTCGGACTCGCGGTCGTGGCACTCGTGGGACGTTTCGGGAAGGAGACGATCCAGGCTGCGCACCTCGGCCTCGTGGATCGAGCCGGGGGCGCGCTCGCGGGGGCGATCTCCGGCATCTTGCTGCACGGGATCTTCGTGCTGCTCCTCGTCCTGCTCGGGCCGGAGCAGTGGTCGCGTTCGGCGGTGCAGGACACGCGCAGCGAGCGCTTGTTCGACGCACTCGGTCGCAAGCTACCGCTGCTCGAGGATGCGCACGCGGCCGAGGCGTTGCGCCGTCGGTAGTCGCGCGCCGACCTTGACAGGAGGCGCGCGATGGACGATTCTCTCGCGCTCACAATTCGATCGGCTGCGCACGCGGGGAAGCAGGTGTCAATCCTGCACGGTCCCGCCACTGTGAGCCGCGACGAGCGAAGTCTCTCGAGGATCCGCGCGCCCGAAACGCGCTGTGCGCGCACTAAACGCGCAACCATGGATCCCGGGTCACTGGGTGCACGACCGACCTCCGAGTGAGGCGCGCGTGCTCCGGGAAGGCTCGAGCCCGTGTCACTTGCGAGGAGCAATTCCTCGTGAGGACATCGTCCACGCAAGGACATGGCTCAGGGACCTCGTTCAGGCGGCGAGTCAGGATATCCGCGTCGCAGCGCGAGCTCCGTCGCTCCGATTTTCTCCGCGCTTCGCGTGGACTCAGGGCCTCGGACGAACCCCGCCGGCCTCGGGAGAAGGCCCGTGCGCCGTGGAGCTTTCCCAGCCTGACTGGGCGCGCATCCCCGCTGTTCGGGCACTTCCGTTTCCGGCACTTTCGACGCGGAATCGAAACGGAATCCCATGCTGCGCAGATTGTCCCTTTTCACTTCGAGCGCTCTCGTCGCGCTCTCCAGCCCCCTCTTCGCCCTCGACACGACCGGTGCCGGTTGGGCCCCTGACTCGGTGCGAGTGTTGCCCTTCGCGTCGGCGTTCGCGAGTCACGACACGCTGTCGAACGGCGATCGGATCGTCTTCGACGGAACGCTCATCTGGCTCGAGCAGGACGACGGCACGTTCATCGCGACGTTGGCCGCCACGCCTGTCCCGTCGTTCGCGAGCTTCATCGAGGTCGATCCCTCCGAGACCTTCGCCGTGATGGGCGAGAGCAGCAACGGCGTGATCTACCGCCTCGCGCTCACGGGCGGGCTCGCGCCGCTCGTGCCCCTCGCGACGCTCGCCTACAACTACGACCTCGCCTACGAGGTTGGCGGCGCGACCGCGATCGTCTCGGCCGCGACATGCGGCTTCGGCTGCGGCAATGAGATCCATCGATTGGATGTGGCGACCGGCGCGACGACCCTCCTCGCTGCGGTGGCCGGCCCCAGCGGCCCCGTCGCGGTTTCGAGCGTCGGCGATCTGTACTACGCGACGCAATCGAACGCGTTCCCCACTCCGCCCGCGGCCGTGGATGTGATCCGCTGGAGCGCGACGCAGATCGCAACGGGTCCGTTCCCCCTGACCCAAGCGCAGTCGACGCTGTTCACCGGCGGGCTCGGCGGCGGCTCGTCGATGGCATTCGATCCGCAGTTCGGCCACCTCTTCTTCGGCGAGTCCGTGTACGGCGGCACGTCGAGCGTTCTCGAGATCGATCGCTTCGGCGCGATCGTCGGCGAGTGCGCCACCTCGGTCGATTTCCAGGGCAAGGTCGAGGTGTTCGACGCTCCGGGTGCGGGCTCGCTGGGCGCGTTCCAACCGGCCGGCGCCCGGCTCCAGTACCGCACGACCGACTTCAATCAGGGCACGTCGCAGATCGTGCGCATCACCCCGCGCCGGCCCGAACTCGTCGCCGTGCAAAACCCGGGCGGCACGATGACCGTGACGCTGACCGGCGGACGTCCGCTCACGGGTGCGTTCGTGATCTCGGGACCGATGGCGCTCTTCAATGTGACCGAGAGCGCGTACGACCTCACGACGTACCAGTTCTTTACCGGGCTCTCGTTCGCGAACATCCGTCGAGCGGGTGTCCAGTTCGTGCTCGACGCGAACGGCGATGGTTCGTTCACGTTCGCGAATCCGGCCGTGATCCAGGGAACGCGTAAGCTCCAGGTCCTCGTCCGTGACACGAACGCGGTCTTCCGCGGCTCGTCGACGACGATCACGAACTGATCGAAAGCGTCATGGCCGCGACGGAGGCGTGCCCCGTGCTCGCCTCCGTCGCAGCAATCCCAGCGTCGACGACGACACGCATGGAACCTCGCACCGTTCGCGATCGCCTCGATTCACTGACGAAACCGCGCGGCAGCCTCGGGCGTCTCGAGGACCTCGCGGTGCGCCTGTGTTCGATCCAGGACACGCTGGATCCGCGGACGAAACCGCGTCGGCTCGTCGTGTTCGCCGGCGATCACGGAGCCGTCGCGAGCGGAGTCTCCGCTTGGCCGCCGGACGTGACGCGCGCGGTGCTCGACCTCTCTGCCGAAGGTCGATCCGCGTGCGCAGTGCTCGCCCGATCCGTCGAATGCGAGCTCGAACTCGTCGACGTCGCCAGCGCGAATCCCCCACCGAGCGGCGGTCCCGTGCGCGTCGTGGATCTCGCACGTGGCACGCGCGACATGGCGCACGAACCGGCCATGACGGGAGGCGAGTGGCGCGCAGCCTTCGACGTCGGCGTCGCGCGCGCGCAGCAGGCCCACCGTGACGGCATCCGCGTCGCGATCGCAGGCGATGTCGGCATCGGCAACACGACGGCGGCCGCCGCCCTCGTCGCCTTGTGCCTCGAGCGCGATCCGGCGGATCTCGTCGGACTCGGCGCGGGCGCCGACGAAGACCAGCTCGCGCGCAAGCTCAGGGTCGTGCGCGCGGGGCTCGCCCGCGCACGCGCGATCCGCAGCGATCCGGAGTCGGCTTTCGGATCGGTCGGCGGCTTCGAAATCGCTGGGATGGCTGGATTTCAGGCCGAATGTGCGGCACTAGGTGTCGTCGTCGTGCTCGACGGCGCGATCGCAGGAGCCGCCGCGCTGTGCGCGGAACGGTCGAGGCCGGGCACGCAGAGAGCGCTGATCGCTGCGCACCGTTCCGCCGAACCGTCGCACGCACTCGTTCTGGACGCGCTCGGGCTCGAGCCTTTCCTCGAGTGGAATATGCGCCTGGGCGAAGGCACGGGCGCGCTGCTCCTCTTACCGCTGCTCGACGCCGCGAGCGCGATGATCCGCGAGATGGCGACGTTCGCCGATCTCACCGACCGGCTGACACGCGCATGATGCGGTGGCTGCTCGCATTCGGCGTCGCCGTGAGTTTCCTCACGCGACTGCCAGTCCCCGCGATCTGCCACCATCCTTCCCCCGACGACTTGCGGCGCGCGGCCGCCTTTTTTCCGCTCGTCGGTGCCTGCGTCGGCGCGATCACGAGCGGGACGATCTTGCTCGGAGCCGAAATCTGGCCCGTGTGGCTCGCGGTCATCGTCGCGCTCGCCGTCGAAGCCCGTTTGACGGGCGCATTCCATGAGGACGCTGTCGGCGACGCGTTCGACGCATTCGGCGGCGGATTCACGCGCGAGCGCGTGCTCGACATCCTGAAGGACAGCCGACTCGGATCCTACGGCGTGCTCGCACTCGTCTTGGCGTTGCTCTTGCGCGCCGGTGCCACATCGACTCTGCCGCTGGAACGCATCGCGCCCGCAGTCGTCGCCGCCGCGGCGTTCGGTCGCTGGTGCGGAGTCGTCCTCTTGTGGCGCGCGCCCACGATCCCCGAACGCGCCGGTCTCTCGCGTGATCTGGGCCGAGTCGGAGGAAGCGAAGTCGCGATCGGCGGTCTTTTCGCCGCGGCATCGCTCGTTTGGCTCGGAATGGAAGCGCCACGCGGTGCGATCGCCGCGCTCCTGTTCGCAGGTGTCGCGATTCCGTGGACGACTCGCTACGTCACGCGCCGCATCGGCGGTGCGACCGGCGACGCGGTCGGGACACTCACGTATGTGGTGCAGGTCGCGACGCTGCTCGCCGCGGCTGCACGCGGCGCCTGATGGCTGAGACTTCATCGCGCGAACGAGGATGGCGAGGTCGTCCTCCGGAACAGCGGAAGAATGGTCACGGCCTTTGACGGGCACTTTGGCGACCGAGCTCTGCGCGACGACATCGTGGTGACCGGGATCGTCGAGCGCGGAGCGAATCCTGACGCGGACGCGGGTCAGCTCGCGGCGCGCACCGATGCGATCCAAGTCACGTCGCGCTTCAGGGTCGGTTCGATCCCGGCGCGCAACGTGTCCGCCTGCGACGCGCACGAGCGGCACGCCCCGCTCCACGCGAGGATCACGTCGTCCTCCTCCACGGCGATGAGTCGCACGTCGCCACCGTCTTGTGCGAGCAGCGGCTTGATACGCGCCAGCACGCGCTCGACCTCGGCGATGCGCGTAGGGTCCCCGCGCGGCGGATCGAACGGCGCATCGGAACCGCGCAGGATTCGGTCGAGCCACTTCATGGGGAGATCTGTGGGTGAACGCGCACGAGAAACCAACCGGCCCCGCGTGCGGAATCCGGTTCCGCCCGTGCGGCGGGAGCGCCTACGAGGGCCTCGACAGGAGCGCGACACGCGACGACGAGTCCGACCTCGTCGGACTCGATCTCGAAGGCGAGTGGCGACAGAACCGTGCGCGAAGCCGCGAAAAGGACGGAGCCGACCTCGAGTGCACCACGCCAACCGAGGCGCGGATCGAGATCCGGCAACGACCGATCCGCGTGCTCGAGATCGCGTCCCGCGCGCCGCACCGCCTTGCGCGTGAGCCTCACGAGCGGCGCAAGTCCGCGTCGTTCCGAGCGATCACGCAGGAGATCCGTGCCGAGGCCGCCGGCGCAAATGCCGAGCAACCAGCCCAGTTCCTCGACCTCTCGACCTGTCCGCGCGAGACCTTCGCCGCGACCGAGCAGCGACTCCCCCGCCAGCTCGAGCGCGCCGAGTGCGGACAGGTACTGCGTGTGGTTGTTCAACTCGTGGAGCAGCACCGGAAGCAAGGCTCGCGCGAACTCCGCGCTCTCCGCGGAGGTGGTGCCGGGTCGGGGACTCGAACCCCGACTCCCATCACAGGAAATGGATTTTGAATCCATCGCGTCTGCCATTTCGCCAACCCGGCACGAGGGCGACGAGGCTAGTCGGCGCGCCGCGCAGTGCAACCCTCACGACGAGGAACTGCGTCGTCGGAGCCAAGTTCGGGCTCAAAGTGGCTCGGCGGGCTGGAACGCACGCCCGATTCCGGTGGCGAACCCGCTGGCGCGCGCCACGTAGGCGAGACCGGCCAGGATCCCGGGACCGTAAGCGTCGTGCCCGAACGCGTCGTGCCGCAAGGTCACGAGTTCGCCCGGCGCGCCGAAGAGGACCTCTTGGTGCGCGAGCAGGCCGGGCAAGCGCACCGAGTGGATGGGAGCTCGTGCCGTGGTCCGAGGATCCACCTCGCGTCGCACGGACGCGAGACGTCGCGCGGTGTCGGCCGCGGTCCCGCTGGGCGCGTCACGCTTCTCTGCGTGGTGCATTTCGACGATCTCGAACGTCCCCACGTGCCGTGCGATCGCCTCGGCGGCGGTTTGGAGCAACCACATGCCGCGCGAAAGATTCGGCGCGTAGAGGCCACCGAGGTGGAGCTCGCGCGCGAGTCCGTCGAGATCACGCGCTTCCGCTTCGGTGACGCCGCTCGTCGCGATCAGGGGGCGCGAACCCGCCTGCAGCGCGAGCCGCGCGTGACGCGCGCCGAGTCCGGCGACCGTGGACTCGAACACGACATCCGCGCGCGCGTCGCGGAGCGCACGCGCGACGTCGTCCGCGGAACGGAGGCGCGCCGCGATCTCGAAGCCCGGATCGTTCTCGAGCATTCGGCAAGCGAAGGCGCCGAGCTTGCCACCCGCGCCAACTATCGCCACGCGCAAACGCTTCATCGCGAAGCCCCGACGCGCTCGCGCGCCAACCCCACGAGGTGCAAGCACAAGTCTCGGTACGAGAGCCCGGCCTGCAGAGCCGCGAGGGGCAAGAGCGAACGCGCCGTCATGCCCGGGAGCGTGTTGATCTCCAAAACGACCGGCGCTCCGCCACTTCGCGGCACGATGAAGTCCACGCGCGATTGGCCTTCGCAGTCCGTTGCGCGGTGCGCTCTCTCCGCGAGCTCTCGCAAGACCGCGCACATGCTCTCGTCGATCCCGCGCGGCGGGCAATGTTCGCTCGCGCCACCCGCGTTGTACTTCTCCTCGTAATCGAAGAAGCGGCCCTCTTTCGGCACGATCTCGACCGGCATCAGAGCGGCGGCATGGCCGCGATTTCCGAGCACGCCGACCGTGCATTCGGAACCGACGATGCGCGCTTCGACGAGCGCTCGATCGCCCGTCGCGAGCACCGTTTCGATGGCGGGCTCGAGTCCCTCCGCACCGTCGAGCACGAACGTCGCGACCGACGATCCGCCGCGGTCCGGCTTCACGACGAACCCGCTGCTGGACAGACTTCGCGCCAAGTCGAGGGCCGCGCCGCGTGCACTCGCCCACTGCGCCGCGTCGATCGCGTGACCCGGCGCGACCCGCAGTCCCGCCTGCGCGAGGACGGCCCGCGTCCAGCTCTTCGTCATGCACAACGCCGAGGCGGCGACGCCGGAGCCGGTGTGCGCGCGCCCCGTCGCTCCGAGCAAACCTTGTATCGTCCCGTCTTCGCCTTCACCGCCATGCAGCGCGAGGAAGTACACGGCTTCGCGCGGAAGCCGCGACAGGGCCTCCTCGGGAGAGTGTTTCTCGGCTTCCAGAATCCACACTCCGCTCGCGGCGATCTCGACGGTGACGACACGCGCGGGGCCGCGACCATCGCCCACGTCGCGCAGCGCAGTCGCGACGGCCGCGCCGCTCGCGAGCGACACGTCGCGCTCGCTGGAGCGTCCGCCGAAGAGGACGACGACCGTCGCATCGCGCGCGGATGGCGGGGACGCGAGCTTCATGGGGCGTACAAGTGTCCGCCGTCGATCTCGCGCGGACGCGCCGGCATGCGCGCGGCGAATTCCTCGGCATCCTCGGCGAATCGCGGGTCCACTTCGACAGGATGAATGCCGTCGGAGAGGGGTGCCGGTAGGGCCACGCCGGCGCGCGCCGCCCATCCGGCGTGAAGTCGACACTGGTCGCGGCGCGCGGTCGCGGGCGAATCCTCCCCATCCTTGTTCTTGACGGGGCTGAACTCTTCCTCGCGCGCGACTTCGAGGACGACGCTCGCGCCGGCTTCACCCAGCGCGTCGAACACGAAGGCCTCGAACTTCGAACCGTCGACCTCCATGCGTTCCCCGTCGGGCCCGACGCAGGCGATGCGCTTCTGGGCTCGGTGCCAAGGCAGGCGCAAGCCGCCACGCGTCAGGTCCTCGACGAAGGTGCGCTCGATCGCGTGCGCGGCGATGTTGCCGGCCGAGAAGACGAGTCGGCCCCGTTCGTCGCGCGCATCGCGCAGGTTTCCCGGTAGATCCGAGTACTCGATGCAAGAGAGTCGGCCGTCCACCCGCCCGAGGACGCCGACTTTTTCGTCGGCCGAGCGCTTCTTCACGACCTTGCTCGACATGCGCGCGCCGGAGAGCGCGTGGTGTCCGAGGAACAGCGCATCGGCCGGTCGTGCGAGCGGGTTGTCTATCTGGAAGTAGGAGAACGTCGAGACGCCACGCTGGCGCGCGTGCTCCAGCGCGCCCGAGGAGGCCAACGCCGCGAGCACGCCACCGTGTCCGTTGGGCGCGAGGAAGGGCGCGTCCTTCTCGGCCATCAAGATCCGTCCCGCGTCGTCCAGCGCGGGGACCATCGACTGGCGGAAGAAGACCACGTCGCTCGGATCGAGGCCGAAATGGCCCGATTTCTCGAACGTCGCGCGCGTCGGACCATCGGTCGCGTCGGACGTCATCACGTACCACGGCGCGGCGACGCCATGTCGGTCGCGTGCCGCCTGGAGTTTTCGTGCGAACAACTCGAAGAGCGAAGTCGCGCCGAGCGGCGTCACCGGGAAGCACCCTTTCGGTGCGTCGTATCCGAGACGCGACGCTTGTCCACCGGCGACGACGAGCCAGCCCACGGATCCGGCGCGCAAGAGTTCGGTGCCGCATTGACGGGCGCGACGCTCGACCGTGGATTCAGCGTCTCCGCGTCGGCGCGGGATGACCTCCGGCGGTTCGAACGTCACAGCGGGCTTCGCCGCGCTCGGGACCGCACGGATCAGCTGTTGGAACTGCGTGACGAGGTCGAGGTCGATCTCCGCGAGACGCGCGTGCAATCGCGCACGCCCCACCTCGTCGAGATCGCGCTCGAACGCGAATACGTGTCCTTGGCCTGCATCCGCGAAGCGCCGGCGCAGAGCGTCGCCCGTGATCGCGCTCAGCATCGGCGTCCGGCCTTCAGCGGTTCGCGTTGGCGGCTTCGTTCCCGAGCGTCTCGAGGATCTTCTCGAGAAGGTGCTCCATCGCGATCACCCGCTTTTCGAGCAGGATCTGGCGCTTCGTGATGCGCTCGACCACCGGCGGCAGCACGGCTTCGCGCACGTAGCTGTTGATCATGTTGATGATCTCGGTGCGCGAAGCATCCGGCAGCTTGGTGAAGTGATACGAGAGCTTCGCCTTGAGCGCTTCGTCGGTGAAGTGCAGGACTTCACTCGAGATCTCTTCGGCGCTCTTCTTGTCGTGCTGAGCGTGGAAGAGCTCGAGCTTGTACTTGTGGAGCAGGTCTTGGAACTTCCGTTGCACGATTGGTCACCTTCGGGCCGCATGCAGCGGCCGGCGGAAGAAACGCAGGAGAGGGTTCGGATGGATTCTACGCGGATCGGGGGACTCAGGATCGCAAGACCCCGGATCGAGTGTTTCACGGCTCATCAATCCGGTCGGCCGAGGCAGATCGAGACATTGTGTCCGCCGAAACCGAGGGAGTTCGAGAGCGCATTGCGGATCGGCAAGTCGCGCGCGGCGCCGGGGACGTAGTCCAAGTCGCACTCCGGATCCGGGGTCGTGAGATTCCTGGTCGGGTGTACCTTGCCGTGGTGGATCGACAAGGCCGTCACAACGGCCTCGATCGCCGCGGACGCACCGAGGAGGTGACCGACCATCGACTTCGTCGACGAGATCGCAAGTTTCTTCGAGTGCGAGCCGAACGCCAACTTGATCGCGCGCGTCTCGATCAAGTCGTTGTAGGGCGTGCTCGTCCCGTGCGCGTTCACGTAATCGACCTGATCGGGGTTGATCTTCGCGTGGCGCAAGGCCTCGGCGAATGCACGCGCCGGTCCACGCCCGGATTCCTCGGGAGCCGTGATGTGGTGCGCATCATCCGTCGAGCCGTAGCCCTTGACCTCGGCGTAAATTCGCGCACCGCGCTTCTTCGCGCGCTCGAGCTCCTCGAAGACGAGGATGCCCGCGCCCTCGCCCATCACGAAGCCGTCGCGATCCTTGTCGAATGGGCGCGAAGCCGAAGCCGGGTCGTCATTGCGATGCGAAAGCGCCTTCATGTTGGCGAATCCCGCCAACGACATGGGCGTCGTCGCGGATTCCGAGCCTCCCGTGAGGACGACGTCGGCGTCGCCCCACTGGATCGCGCGCCAAGCCATGCCCATCGCGTGACCGGCCGACGCGCAGGCGCTCGATGTGGTGAAGCTCGTTCCGAGCAACCCGAACCGGATGGAGACCTGGCCCGAGACCGCGTTGGCCATGATCTTCGGGACGAAGTGCGGGCTGACGCGACGCGCGCCGCGCTCCATCATCTCGATGTGTTGCGCCTCGATGCCCGTGATCCCGCCGATGCCGGTGCCGATGATCGCGCCCCAGCGCTCGCGCTCGATCGCTTCGGCCTTGTCCGATTCGAGGCCCGCATCACGCATCGCTTCCCCGGCCGCGAGCAGAGCCCAGGCCGTGAACAGGTCGTACTTGCGCAGGTCGGGCGGTGAATAGTGCTGCGTCAGGTCGAGATCGACCGACGCGGCGAAGTGGACCGTGTGGTCCTTGGTGTCGAAGCGCCGGATGGGTCCGACGCCGTTCTCTCCGCGGAGCATGCGCGCCCACGAAGTTTCGACGTCGTTCCCCAGGGCGTTGATCGTCCCGAGGCCGGTGATGGCGACTCGACGCATGGACCTTCAGCTCTTCGAGGCGATGTACTCGATGGCACTACCGACGGTCTGGATCTTCTCGGCATCCTCGTCCGGGATCGAGATCTCGAACTCGTCCTCGAATTCCATGACGAGCTCGACGGTGTCGAGCGAGTCAGCGCCTAGGTCATTGATGAACGACGTCTCGCGCGAAACCTTGTCCGGGGTCGTCCCCATCTGGTCACACACGATCTTGATCACGCGTTCTTGGATCTCCGCGGGGTTCGCCACCACCATCCTCCTGGTTCCTCGTTTGCGTTGCTGGGGATCTAGGCGTCCGCCGTGGGGCGGGCGCTAGGGTTCGTCATCCGCCGAGGCTGAGTCCGCCGTCGACGACGATCGTTTGGCCTGTCACGTAGGCGCCACCGGGGCCCACGAGGAAATCGACGGCCAATGCGATGTCTTCCGCGGCGCCGATGCGGCCGAGCGGGATCTTCTGCTTCAGAGCCTCGGCCGATTTCTCGTCGATCGCGCTCGTCATGTCGGTCGCGATGTAGCCCGGAGCGACCGTGTTCACGCACACGTTCCGGCCGGCGAGTTCCTTCGCGAGAGACTGCGAGAGGCCCACGATGCCGGCCTTCGCGGCGGCGTAGTTGGCCTGGCCGGCGTTGCCCGTGAGTCCGACGATCGAGCCGACGTTCACGATGCGGCCGCTCGACTTCATCAGGGGGCGCGCGGCCGCCTTCAGGAAGTTCCACGTGCCCTTCAGGTTCACGTCGACCACGCGGTCGAAATCCTCCTCGCTCATGCGCAGGAGGAGCTGATCGCGCGTGATGCCCGCGTTGTTCACGAGCACGTAGAGGCCGCCCATTTCCTTCACGACCTGGTCCACGACGGCGGCCGCGGCCGGGGTCGAAGCCACGTCGCAGCCATAGCCCTGGGCACCGTCCGCGAACTCGTTGCAGCGGGCCACCGTGTCGGCGCAACGCTCCGCAGTCGTGGCCACGCAGGCCACGCGCGCTCCGCGGCGGGCCAACTGGACGGCGATCGCAGCGCCGATGCCGCGCGATGCGCCGGTCACCAGGGCCACTCGGCCTTCCAGGAAGCGCGTTTCAGTCGTCGGGGGAGGCAAGATGCGGGTCCGTGGGCAGCGCGGCGGAAGCGGGGCGAGGGTAGCAGCACCCCCATCCCCCTTCAACGCTGCTCGGGCGTGTGGGCGCAGGCGGCGCGGGTTTTTTTGCGCGGATCGGGCGCGGAGAAGTCGAATCCGAGCCTGGGAAGAATTCACGGGCGACGCGCTGCGGAGCGGCGCAGATGGTGTCTGGGAGCGTGTAGGCTCGATTCCTTCACACGCTTTCAGCGCCGCGGATCGACGCAGAGGGACTGCGAGAGCGCTCTCAAGCCGTCAACGCCGCAGCCAGATCGTCCGGTTTGGCGGCGGAACGCACGCGCGCTTCGGCATCGATCTTCCCGAGGATTCCGGCCAGCACGGTGCCGGGGCCGGGCTCGAGGAACTCACGCAATCCCTGGGCGAGCGCGTGGCGCATGCTCTTTTCCCACAGAACCGGCGCGCATACCTGCTCGGCCAGTTGGGCGCGAATTCGTTCGGGATCCGTCGTCGGACCGCCGGTCACGTTCGAGGCGAACGGCACGCGAGGTGCGCGAATCGTGCAGTTGGCCAACGCCGCGCGCAGCCGTTCGGCGGCCGGGCGCATGCACTCGGAATGGAATCCGCCCGCGACGACGAGCCGCCGCGTGCGCCGCACACCGTGATCCTTCGCGGCGGCTTCGGCGGCATCGAGTGCAGCGATCTCGCCCGACAGGATGATCTGACCCGGGGCGTTCAGGTTCGCGAGCTGGCAGATGCCGACTCGAGCGCCGACGGCCGCCACGGCGCGAGCTTGGTCTTCGGTGGCCCCCATCAAGCTCGTCATGGAGCTCGGGGTCGCTTCGCTCGCCGCCTGCATCGCTTCGCCGCGCAGGCGCACGAGGCGTAGCGCATCGTCGAACTCCAGCGATCCCGCCGCCCACAGCGCCGTGTACTCGCCGAGCGAGAGGCCGGCGACGAACGGCACGCGCGCGAGGTCGAGGCCACGTTCTTGGAGCACGCTGACGATCGCGACGCTCGTCGTGAGGATCCCCGGCTGCGCGACGTCGGTGCGGTTCACTTCGTCGCCGCGCGACCAGCACATCTCCGTCAGTGGGATCCCGAGCACGCGGTCCGCACGCTCGAAGATGGCGCGCGCGGCCGGGAAAGCCACCGCGAAATCGCGGCCCATGCCCTCGGACTGCGAGCCTTGGCCGGGAAACAAGAGTGCGGGAGTCGTCATCGAAGAAGTGCTCATCGTGCTGTCTCTCGTGAATCGACCGCTCACCAACGGAGCAGCGATCCGCCCCAAGTCAGTCCGGCCCCGAAGGCGACGAGCACCACCAGTTGGCCCTTCTTCGCACGGCCGGCACGCACGGCTTCGTCGAGCGCGATCGGCACGGACGCGGCCGACGTGTTGCCGTACTCCTGGATGTTCACCATGACCTTCTCATCGGTCCAACCCAGGCGCTCGAGCGACGCATCGATGATGCGACGGTTCACTTGGTGCGGGACGAGGAGGCACAGATCGTCGTAGGTGTAGCCCTCCATCATCTCCTGGATGCAGTCCACCATGCGCTGGACGGCGAAGCGGTACACCTCGCGCCCTTGGACACGGATCGCGTGCTCCTTCGCGTCGATGGACTGGTGCGTCGGAGGACTGCGCGAACCGCCGGAGACCATGTGGATGAAGCGGTAACCGTCGCCGTCCGCGCCGAGAGTGCACCGCAGGATCTCACCTTGCCGACACTCGTCGTGGGCCGTGACGATGACGGCACCGGCGCCGTCGCCGAAGAGGATCGAGCTCGTGCGATCGGTCAGATCGATGTGGCGCGACAGCGTCTCCGCGCCGATCGCGAGCACGCGCTGCGCACGGCCCGAGGCCACGAACGCCTCGGCCGTGGCGAGCGCGGCGAGGAATCCCGTGCAAGCCGCGACGACGTCGAAAGCGGCGCCCTTCGCGCCGATGGCCTTCTGGACCAAGACCGCGCAGGCAGGCAGGTGGTGATCCGGCGAGACCGTGCCGACGACGACGAGGTCGATGTCCTCGCCACGCAAGTTCGCCGATTCGAGCGCGCGGCGCGCGGCGAGGATGCACAGATCGCTCGTCGCTTGGTCGTCGGCCGCATAGCGCCGCCGCTCGATGCCCGTGCGCTGCACGATCCATTCGTTCGAGGTATCGAGCCGTTCCGCGAACCAAGAGTTCGGGACGACGCGCTCGGGAACGTAGGAACCGGTGCCGGCGATCCCGGCGCGGACGCGGGTGGTCATGCGGGAATCTCTCCGGGGGACGACAAAGTCACGCGGGCGCGCGCTGCACGCCCCTAGCGGATCAGTCTAGCTATCCGGCTGGCGACGCGCTCTTCGCGCTTTCGAGTCCAGAGACGATGCGCGCGTTCACGTCGGCGTCGAGTGCGCGAGCGCCGAGAGCCAATGCGTTCGCGACCGCGGTCTCGTCGGAGCGACCGTGGCCGATGATGACGATGCCGTTGACGCCGAGGAGCAGCGCGCCGCCGTACTCGGAGTAGTCGATGCTGCGCTTCACGCCTCCGAGCGCGGCGGCCGGCACCTGCACGCCGTTCTTCGCGAGCTCGCCGACGGTGAGCTTCAACATGAAGCCGGCGAACTCCTCGATGAGCTTCAGCACGACGTTCCCGGTGAATCCGTCCGTGACGACGACGTCGACCTTGTCCTGGAACAGGTCGTTGCCTTCGACGTTGCCGTGGAACTGGATCGGCGCGGCTTTGAGCAGTTTCCAGGCCGCTTTCAGCGTGTCCGTGCCCTTGCCCTCTTCCTCGCCGACGTTCAACAGGCCGATGCGCGGCTCCGCGACCCCGAGCAAGACCTTGGACCAGACCGAACCCATGATGCCGAATTGCATGAGACTTTCGGGCTTGGGCTCGAGCAAGGCCCCCATGTCCATGAGCGTGACCGGCTTACCGGTGAGCTTGATCGTGACGGCGATGCCGGGGCGCAAGACGCCGGGCAAGGTGCCGAGGCCGAGCGTCGCCGAACCGACGACGGCGCCGGTGTTGCCCATGCTGACCGCGGCGCCGGCCGCGCCGGCTTTCGTCGCACCGATCATCTTCGCGATCGAGGAGTCGGGCTTGCCACGCAGTGCGACGGCCGGCGACTCGCCCATGCCGACCACCTGCGACGCGTGCAGGATCGCGAAACCGGGATCGCCGCCGAGTGACGCGAGCCGCGCGCGGATCACGACCTCGTCACCGACGAGGAGGATGCGCGCGTGCGGCATCTTCCAGCGACCGGCGGGGTCACACGCGGCGAGGGCTCCGCGCAGGATCGCGTCGGGAGCCTTGTCGCCGCCCATCACGTCGAGGGCAATGCGGGCGGGCGCCATGGAGGGTGAGAAAGGGGGACTCGTGGGGGGGAGCAATCGCGGCGGGATCTCGCGAGCGAGGGCCTAGCGTGGTCAAGCCCAGGGGCTGAGCAGGACCCTGCGAGAGTGGTAGGCAACCAAGCGGCTGGGTGCCACGACCGGAGCGGTTGCAACCGAACCGGCTCACGTTCGCGAGCCCGGCTGGCGGTCACAATCCAGTCGGCCAGAATTCTGTCGGTCAGAAGTCCACTGCGGCTCGCAGGGGCGAGCCCGGCAGTCCTAGAGCGCTGCGCGTTCGTGCAGCGCGAGGAAGCTTCGCGTTCCAGCAGCCCAGAGCGCTTCGCGTTCCAGCAGCGCTAGGACGCTTCGCGTTCCAGCAGGTGAGAACGCCTCGCGTTCCAGCAGCCCAGAGCGCCTCGCGTTCCAGCAGCCCCAGAATGCTTCGCGTTCCAGCACTTATAGAACGCCTCGCGTTCCAGCAGGTTAGAACGCCTCGCGTTCCAGCAGGCTAGAACGCCTCGCGTTCCAGCGGGTTAGAACGCCTCGGGTTCCAGCAGGTTAGAACGCCGCGCGTTCCAGCAACCCAGAACGCCGCGCGTTCCAGCAGTTCTAGAACGCCTCGCGTTCCAGCACTGCAGTGCCCTTTTCGCCACCCTTGGCGAAGCCGTAATACCCACAGCCCTCGCACACGCGATGCTGCTTCGTGGCCGCGCCGCAGCGCGGGCAGTGGTTCGCCGGCGTCACGACGAGGGCGTGGTGGCTGCGGCGGATGCGCTTGCGGTGCTTGGAGTGACGACGCTTCGGATTCGGCATGACGTGGCTTTCGGCGCGCGGATCGGGGCTCGTGCCCGCGATCTGGGCGTGTTCCTGGTTCGAGGAAGCGGAGGAAGGTAGCGGTGCGCGTCGGGGGTGTCAACGCCGCAAGGAGGCCGTTTGGCCCGGGTCCCCGCGTGGGATTCAGCTCCGGGCCAGACCTTCCGCGATGGCGGAGCGGACCGCCGCGATCGCGGTCGGGACGCCCTCGGGCTTCTGGCCCTGCCCTTGTGCGGAATCGGGCCGTCCGCCCCCCCCGCCGCCCAAGGACTGGCTGACGATCTTCGCCAGGTTCCCGGCGCCGAGTTGAGAGCTCTTCGGGGCGTTGTGGCACACGATCACGAAGGGCACGCGGCCTTCCTCGCGACCGAACACAGCGAACGCGGTCGAATTTTCGGCCGACTTCAACTTCTCCGCGAGTTCGCGGACGCCCTCGAGCCCGAGGTCGGGCACGTCGAACGCCCCGAACGCCGTCGAGCCGACACGTTCGAGCGCGGCGCGCACCGTTCTGAACACCGCGTCGACATCGCCGCCCTGCGCTTTGGCCGAGGCCTTCTTGGCTTCCTTGAGCGCGGTCTGCATCGCTTCGATGCGCGCGGGCACTTCCTCGGGCGCGGTCTTCAACGCCGCGGCCGCTTCGCGCAGGGTGCGACGCGTGCGCTGGATCTCCTCGACCGCGACCGGACCGGTCACGGCTTCGATGCGGCGCACGCCGGCCTGCACCGCGCGCTCGGAAAGGATCACGAACGGGCCGATGTTTCCCGCCGCGGAGACGTGCGTTCCACCGCAGAGTTCCATGGACCAACCGCCGACGTCGAGCACGCGCACCTTCGCGTCGTACTTCTCGCCGAACATCGCGACGACACCGCGCGCTTTCGCCGCGTCGAGGTCCTCGACCGTCGTCGCAACAGGCGCGTTCTGGAACACACGCGAGTTGACGAGCGTTTCGACTTTCTCGAGCTCGTCGGGCGTGACGCCCTTCGGATGCGAGATGTCGAAACGCAAACGATCGGGGCCGACGTAGCTGCCTTGCTGCGCGACGTGCCCGCCGAGGACTTCCTTCAACGCGCGGTGCAGCAAGTGCGTGGCGGTGTGGTTCTTCTGCGTGCGCTCACGGCGCGCGAGGTCGACTTCGGCGCGCACTCTCGAGCCCGCGAGCGCCACGATCGCCGGCGCGTGTCCACCACCGAACGACCCGAGGTGCACGATGACGGATCCCATGCGTCGCGCGTCGCGCACTTCGAACGTGAAGGATCCGTCCGCTGCGCGGACGACGCCGGAGTCGCCGACTTGTCCGCCGCCCTCGGCGTAGAACGGGCTTTGGTCGAGGACGAGCGCGTACTCGTTCTCGGCCGTGCGCTCTGCGACGAAGACGACCGCATCGAGCTCGTGCGCGCTCGCACCGCTCTCGTGGTACGTCGAGCGCGTCGGTTTGACGCTCGCGAGCGCTTCGCCTGAGAGGATCTGCTTGAACCGACCCTCGGTCTTGCTGGCCGCTTGGTGCCTCTTCTGCGCTGTTTCCCAGGCGGCGAGGTCCACCGCGAGACCGCGTTCGCGCGCCATGAGCTCGACCAAGTCCTGCGGGAACCCGTTCGTCGCGTAGAGCTCGAACGCTTCCGCGCCCGGCAGCGTCTTCGCCCCCGATTTCTCGGTCTTCGTCGCGAGCGTCTCGAAGAAGACGAGCCCGCGGTCGAGCGTGCGACCGAAGCTCTCCTCCTCGGAGCGCAACAAGAGGCGCACGTGATCCTCACGCGCACGCATCTCGGGGAACGTGCCGCCCAGCACTTGCACGACGGCCGGGACGACGTCGCAGAGGAACGGATCGCGCGCGCCGAGATGCTGGCGTCCGAAACGTGACGCGCGTCGGATCAAACGACGCAGCACGTAACCGCGACCCTCGTTCGAGGGCAGCGCGCCGTCGGCGAACGCAGCGGTCACCGCGCGGCAGTGATCGGCCGCGACGCGGAACGCGATGTCGCGTTGCGACGTGCCCGCTTCGTAGCGCGCGCCTGTCACTTCCTCGAGGCGTGCGAAAATCGGCGTGAAGAGGTCCGTGTCGTAGTTCGAGTTCTTCTTTTGCAGCACGGACAGCACGCGCTCGAAGCCCATGCCCGTGTCGACGCTCTTCGCCGGCAGTTCGACGAGCTTGCCATCGTCCTGACGGTTGAACTGCATGAACACGTTGTTCCACAGCTCCATGAAGCGCTCGTTGCCGACGTTGACGCCGATCTTCGGGTCGGCGCCGTCGCGCGGGTCGCTGCCCGGACCACCGCGGTCGATGTGGATCTCGGTGCACGGTCCGCACGGACCCGTGTCGCCCATCTCCCAGAAGTTCGCCTTCTTGCCGAAGCGCAGCACGCGCTTCGGATCGATGCCCGCGCGCTCGATCCAGATGCGCGCGGCATCCTCGTCCGCCGGCAAGCCGTCTTTCGCGTCACCGGCGAAGACCGTGACCCACAGCCGATCGGGATCGAGCCCCCACGTCTTCGTCAGCAGTTCCCACGACCAGACGATCGCGTCTTCCTTGAAGTAGTCGCCGAACGACCAGTTCCCGAGCATCTCGAAGAACGTGTGGTGGTACGTGTCGACGCCCACCTCCTCGAGGTCGTTGTGCTTGCCCGAGACGCGGATGCACTTCTGCGTGTCGGCGGCGCGCTTGTAGTCGCGCGTCCCGGTGCCGAGGAAGACGTCCTTGAACTGGTTCATCCCGGCGTTCGTGAAGAGCAACGTCGGGTCGTCAACCGGGAACACCGGGCCCGAGGGCACGATGCGGTGGCCGCGCGCGGCGAAGAAGTCGAGGAAGTCCTGGCGCACGTGCGTGGCCGAGTGGCGCGACGTGGGGCTAGTCGTGGAAGAAGTCATCGGGAGCGCGGAGAGATCGGTGTCTTGGTACGGAGCACGCGCCGACTCCCAGGGTCGGGAACGGCGCGTGCGGGAACGGCGCGTGCGGGAACGGCGCGTGCCGGAACGGCGCGCGCGCGCAACGAATGTCGAGAGAAGTCGGGGTCAGGGACGCGGCGCGCGGGCGGGAGGCGACGCGGCGGCGGTTGCCGGCCGCGCGACCGGTGTCGGCGTGGGGCCGTCGTCGTCCGCGTCGTCGCCACCGCCACCTTCACCGGCCGTCGCCTTGGGCACGTACTTCTGCTTGATCACTTGCTCGACGACGTTCGCGAGATCGGGATTGTCGATGAGGAACTGACGCGCCTTCTCGAGGCCCTGACCGATGCGGATCTCGCCGTCGGTCGGGTGCTTCATCGAGTACCACGTGCCCGACTTCACGATGATCCCCTCGGCGGTGCCGATCTCGAGCATCTCGCCCTCGCGGCTGATGCCGCGGTTGAAGAGGATGTCGAACTCGCACTTCTTGAACGGCGGCGCGATCTTGTTCTTGACGACCGTGACCTTCGTGCGCGCGCCGATCACGTCTTCGCCGTCCTTGATCTGTCCGATCCTGCGGATGTCGAGGCGCACGGACGCGTAGAACTTCAGCGCGCGTCCGCCCGTCGTCGTCTCGGGGCTGCCGAACATGACGCCGATCTTTTCGCGGATCTGGTTGATGAAGATCACGAGGCAGTCCGACTTCGCGATGGCGCCCGTCAGCTTGCGCAGCGCTTGGCTCATGAGCCGCGCGTGCAGACCGACGAAGCTGTCGCCCATTTCGCCCGCGATCTCGGCCCGAGGAACGAGCGCGGCCACGGAGTCGATCACGACGACGTCGACCGCGTTGCTGCGCACGAGCGTCTCGACGATCTCGAGCGCTTGCTCGCCCGTGTCCGGTTGCGACACGAGCAGGTCGTCGAGCTTGACGCCCAACTTGCGCGCGTAGGCCGGATCGAGCGCGTGCTCCGCGTCGACGAAAGCGCAGATGCCGCCCGTCTTCTGCGCGTTGGCGATGATGTGCAGCGTCAACGTCGTCTTGCCCGAGCTCTCCGGTCCGAAGATCTCGACGACGCGCCCGCGCGGGACGCCCTTGCCGCCGAGGCCCAGATCGAGGCCGATCGAACCGGTCGAGATGCCGGTGATCTCCTTGAAGACGACGCCGTCGCCGAGGCGCATGATCGCGCCCTTGCCGAAGGCCTTCTCGATCTCACCCATCGCGGCGTCGAGCGACCGCGACTTCTCGGTCGAGGGGCCCGTCTGGGTCGGCTTGTCGGATTTGGGCTTGATGACGCTCATGGCAGTGCGGTTTCGCTGGGGAGCAGGTTCGAAGGGTCAGGTTGTGGAACGCTCGCCCGGCACGGCGAAGCGCGGAGTCTAGCCGCCCTCGAAGGCGCTCGGAAGCGCACGACGAAGAGCTCCTCTGGAGGAGACGCTCGGGATCCGCGTCGGTCGCGCGTGTTCTCGCAGGTTTCGCTCAACGTTGGCGCAGAAGCTGACTTGCGCGCACGGGATAGCGCGGCGCGGGGCCCGATCCACCGACGCTCTCGCAGAGGTGGACCGCGTCGGCGTTCCAACCCACGTCGAAGCGCAAGGATCGGAACGCGGCCGGAGCGCGCTCCTTCGTGCGGGGCCGCGCAAGCGTGAGGTGCGGCGCGAACGGTCGCGCGAGATCCGCCACCGGGAGCACGAGGCCGCAGTCTTTCGCCAAGCGCCGACTGCGGGCCACCAGATCCAGGAGGCGGGCGCGCGACGCCGCGTCGGGCTGGATCCCGGCCCACAGCGCCCACTCCTGCCCCGGGTTTCCGAACGAGCCCGTGCCGCCGACCTCGAGCGCGAACGACTCCGCGTCCGCGAAAGCGCGTGAGAACTTCGCGTCGAATTCGGCTTGGCGTTCCGGCGCGACCTCGCCCAGGAACACGAGGGTCAGGTGGAGGTCCTCGGCGCTGTAGAGCTTCTCGATCGAGCCCACGAGCACCGCATGCGTCTGCTCCGCGATCGAAGCGGCGACCGGCGGCGGTGGGCGAAGTCCGAGGAAGAGGCGCATGGGTTCCCCGCGCGCGCGGGTCGCGCAGGCTACCTTGAGCCGCGATGGATCCCCTCGAGATCCGCGGGACGCGCACGAGCTGGCGCGTTCCTTCGCGCTCATCGACGAGCACTGGCGACCCCCTGTCGCCGCCGAGATCAACGGGCAAGAATTAAAGCTCGTCGAGTAGCCCGGTGAGTCGGTCGGTCAGCGGCTCGTCGACCCCTCGGAATAGTTCTTCGCATGGCAGGCCGCATGCCTGTCGAACGCCTCGCCCCTCGGTCACGTTGTCAAACTCGAAGCTCGGAGCGACGACCTCGACGTTACCAAGAAACTCTCGCGTCGGCCTTGACTCGTGTAGCAGGCAGTGCGAGTCTGCACGCAAGGCAAAAGGGAGGGCTGCCAAAGACTGGCTGCGGCGACTCTACCCCAACGCACCAGGATCCGCTCAACAAGGGATCTGCTCCACAAGGGATCCGCTCAACAAAGGATCCAAATGCAACTGAAGCGTTTTGCGATGGTTGTCGCGGGAGTCGCTTTTCTCGCGATTCTTTCTACTGCCTCGCTTCTGCCGGCGAGCGGTGGTTGGACGGTTAAGGACACTGCTGGAAACACGACCGGATCTGGCTCGACATCCTCGAGCGGAAACGTATTCGTTTTCAGGGACAATCCGAATCAGGACCACTACCCGAATACCAGCGGGAGTTGGGCCGTAAACAGCGCCGGTACGGGATACAGCAACGGTGGCGGACATACCGTCACTTTCGAACACTACGGCGGAGGCGTATGGGGTTGGACGAAGACTGACGACAGCACGGGCAATCCAATCGTGAGTGGGACCATGACGGGATCGAGCCCGGGCGGACCACCCACCCCGTTTCCGTAGCTTGGCAGGGTGCACACGAACCACGATCCTGTGAGGGCTCACTTGGCGATCAACAACTGGTTTCATCCGCGCCCAGCCCTCGTAGTAGGCGCTAGTGCACTAATTCTCGCGACTGCGACTTTGGCTGTTTGCTACCTGTCCGGGATGGCGTGTACCGCCCCCGAGAAGCGCATTCATGAGCCGCCTGTCGCGGTGCATCTAAAGAGCACCGCGACAGACGAACTCGCCTCACTCCAAGCCGAAATGGTGCGAGAAGGCAACGGTGCGTCAGCAAGCACCCCACCGAATCCAGTTGCGACGGTAACGCGCCTGGTCACGATCACTGGGAAAGTGCTGTGCGACTTGACCGGTGAGGCGGTCGAAGCCGACATCACGCTCGGGGATACAAGCAGCAGCACAGACGACGCCGGCCGTTTCCTTGTTGAAGATGTCGTTCCAGCTAACTCCACACTTACTGTCATCAGCAAAGGCTACGTTTCACTCGATATCACCGTCGATCCCATCTGGACCTGGCACGAACTAGGCGAGCTTCGCCTGATTCCCTCGAGCACAGTGGAAGTTTATGTGGAAACGGAGGATGGGACACCGGTCCAAGGTGCCGTGGTGAGCATCGCGACCGTTGAAAGACCTGGCACAGCTGGAAGTCGCCTTGGGACGGGCCTCGGTTCGACCAACGAGTTCGGACTTCTGGCTGCGGTACTGAGAACACCAGAAACACTGCTGGCCACCTCTGGGAATCAGTCGTCGCCTCCAGTGACAGCAATGGACAGCACGCGGCGTGTGATCCTAAAGCTCAGTGACGACGCCGATCGCGTGGGGCTCAGAGACCGTGATTCCAAGTCCCCCGTCGGAGGAGTCGATCTCGTCTTCACGAGAATAAGCAGCCTGCCGTGGGTGTCGTTCACGGCAACAACGAGCGAAACCGGTCTCATCGAAGCCCCCCTGCCCTTTGGCCGCTACCGAGTGAGGGATCCCGGGAATCGTCTGCTCTTCTCGATCACTGCGGGTGCCCTTCCCAATCCAGGCGTTTCTGGCGTACCAACACGGTTGGACTTCGCCATGCTTGAGCTTTCGAAATCCGGGCAGACACTTTGGGTTGATGCCGAACCACGAGGCGAACGAGTGATAGTCGCAGTTGAGGAAGGCAGTCAGCAGCACCTTGCTCCAATCCTTGGATGGCTATCCTCGTACGAGACGCCTCCTGATGTCGAAGATGCGCAGTGGATGCCGCTCGGTAGCGCACCCGTCGTGTCCGACTCCGGCCGACTGTCGCTTTACCACTTTACCGCAGCATTTCTTTCCCGTCATCCCTATCGACTGTATGTTACGTCGCCCGGGTTCGGAACAGGGTTCATCAGCGATCCATTGAATACTGTCCTTCCTGGCAAGCCGCCATTTACGGTTGCGCTTATGCGCTCACCGGAGAGGTGCCTCTTCGTGATTAATCCGGACGGTAGCCCCTATCGTAGAAGTGTTCATGTCCGAGAGGGTCGGCAATCGCAATTGACTGTAACAGCCATCCCCAGTGCGACTGGGAAGGTAGGCCCCTTCGCCTGGCATGGGTCGCATCTGACCGTGCTTGCCGGCCGAGAGCCATGGTCTCCCAAGCTTGCCCACATCTCAGTAGACGAACTTCAGCAAAGCGATTCCATCGAGGTCGTCGTAGATGCGAGCTGCGTTATCGAAGTCGATATTCCTGCGGGCCCCAGGCCGCGGCTGATCGCTACGCGTGGAACTGGCTCGATGTTCGAGGGGAGCGAGCGAGACGGCGTACTGCGCTTTGCTGCGCTTCAGCCTGGTAGCTACGAGGTTGGTCCTCGCTCCGCTTTGTCGTCGTCCGAACTCAAGCTAATTCAAGGCATGGAGGCATTCCCAATACACCTAGAGAGTGGGCAGACCGTCAAAGTTCCATGGAGATCCGAATGGAGTTTGGCCGGACCCATTTCGGGCCGAGTTGTGGCTCCAGGCATGGCAGGCGTCGACCTTTTCGCTATTCCGAAATATGGTCCCACGAGTTTACCGCTATATGGAGGCCGAAGCGTTCATGCCTACCCTGTCAGTGACGACGGGACGTTCGAAATGCTTGGACTGGAGATGACACCAACTCATGTCATGTTTGCTCGACTAGACGAGCAGGGACAAGAGGTTCCACTAGGGACAGGATCGATCGCAGGAGATACTACGCTGCGCTGTACGGAAGTAAAAGTCACAATCATAGGTGCCACTTCCGGTGCCAATGTGTGCGTGCGATGCGTGCCCGTCATTGGCGGACGGTCCGTTGTATCTCCTGTTCGATGTTGTGGGCCAGTAGGCAGCTCAGTCGTACTCGGATGGGTATCGTCTGAAACAAGGGTCTTCTCCATAATCGCTGACGGCCAATCATGGAGCGTCGAGCTTGAGCTCGACCCGGGGCAATCGAAGTCATTCGTCATTGATATTGGAAGCTTGGCCCCTACAGGCAAATAGCTACGGTCGTACCTGTCACGCCACGCCCGCCTGGACGCCGGCGCGCCGTCGTCAAGGCGGGCGTGGCGTGACAGGGACTCTGCGAGGGACTCGACGTGCTTCAGGGCGTCACGATCCCGAGCAACTCCTCGTAGCGCACGTCGAAGTCGCCGAGCCCCGTGTTCTTCAGCGCATCGACGCCGAAGTCCTCGACGCAGTAGCTCGCCGCGACTGTCCCGTAGAGCATCGCCTTGCGCAGCGTCTTGGGTGCGATGTTTCCCTCGCGCGCGACGTGGCCCATGAACCCGCCCGCGAACGTGTCCCCCGCTCCGGTCGGATCGACGACCTTTTTCACCGGATACGCGGGCAACGAGAAGTGCACGTCGTTCCCCATCAAAAATGCTCCGTGCTCGCCCTTCTTGAGGATCACGTAGCGCGGCCCCATCCCGAGCACGAGGCTCGCCGCCTTGATCAGGTTGCGCTCGCCCGTGAGCATCCGCGCTTCTTCGTCGTTCAGGACGACACCGTCGACGCGCCGCAGGAGCGCCATCAGCTCGGGACGCATGATCTCGATCCACAAGTTCATCGTGTCGAGCACGGTGAACGCCGGATGCTCGACCTGATCGAGCGCCTTCGCCTGCACGACCGGCGACGCGTTCGCGAGGAAGAGGTACTTCGACAAGCGCATGGCGGCCGGAATCTTCGGGTCGAACTTCTCGAAGACGTTGAGCTGCGTCTCGATCGTGTGGCGCGTGTTCCAGTCGGCCTCGTAGCGACCGCTCCAGCGGAACGTGCGCCCCTCGGCGTGCTCGACGCCGCTCGTGTCGATGCCGCGCCTCTTCAGCATGTCAAGGTCGCCCGGGCGGAAGTCCTTCCCGACCACCGCGACGAGTTGCACGGGACGGAACGCGGCGGCCGCGACCGAGAAGAACATCGCCGAACCGCCGAGGACGTCGACGCGCTTCTCGGCCTGCGTCTCGATCGTGTCGTAGGCCAGCGTTCCGATGACGAGGAGGGACATGGGGGCGTTCCGTGGAGTCGTGGTGCGGAGTGAAAGCGACGCGGGATTCGACGCGTTGGCCTCGCGGCCGTCAACGAGCGCTCTGCGCGTCCTCGCGTGCTTCGTCCGTCTCCATCTCGGCGCGCACTTCGCGCGCGCCGGGGACGAAGGGCAGCAGGAAGATCCCGCCCGCGAGGCCGAGACCGGTGTTCAGGAGGCGGTAGCTGACGCTGACAGCGATGCCGAGCGCGCTGGGCGCGCCCAAGAGATGGAAGAGGTAGCCGTACAAAGCTTCGCCCACGCCCCATCCTCCGGGCGCGATCGGCACGGAGCTCACCGTGTTGGCGATCGCCGCGATACCGAGATACTCCGGCCACGTGAGCGTGTCGCCGAACGCGTGGCCGAGCGCATAGAGCGCGTAGGCGATGCTGGCGTGGTTCATGGCCGACAGCACCACGGCGATGGCGATCTCGCCCGGTCGCCGCGCGTAGATCGACAGCGCGCGATCGATCGCACGCAAGCGTTCCTTCTGCGGCAACTTCTCCAGGATCCGATCGACGCGCAACACACGCCTCGGCCACGGATGCAGCCCGATCCACACTGCCACGAGGACTCCGGCGAACCCGAGCAACACGGCGAGGCGCACTTCGCGGAAGCGCTCGCCCTGGATCAGGACGACGGTGGCTGCCATCGCCATGAGGACGAGCAGTCCCAGGCCGCGGTCGACGAGCACGGACACGAATGCATCGGCCCGACGCTCGGGGTTCTCGCGCACGACGAGCACGGCTTTGACGACGTCGCCGCCCGTGAGCCCGGGCAGCACGAGGTTCATGAAGAACCCGATGAACGTGAGGCGCAACGCGTCGTACCAACGCGCGGCGCAGCCTGCGATCCGCAAGAGTCGCCACCAGCGCGTGATCGCGAGCAGCGAGCTCAAGAGCAGGAGCGCGAGTGCCGTGAAGAGACCGGCCGGGTCCATCTCGCGGAAGACGTGGACGAGGCCGGGGCGCCAGTCGTAGCCCGACGCGCCCGCGGTCCGATCGACGGGCAAAATGATGCCGCGCGCCGCCGCGTCGCGTGCCTCGGCCGACCATTCCGGACCGAGATCCGCGTTGGTTTCGAAGCGGAATCCGACCGCGTTCGATCGCCACGATCCTTCGATCGCCCCGCTGGCTTCGTGCTCTGCGTCTCCGACGGACAAGACCAAGCGATCCGCCCACGGAACCGTGAACGCAACGACCGCGAGGAGCGTGATCGCTAGACCCGCACGCAGGAGCATGCCGAGTCGCGAACGCTGCTTGCCGCCCGCCTTCGGTGAGCTCACGCGCGCATCTCCGCGCACGTGCGGCGGGTCGGCTCCAGCCGAACAAAGAGCCCGCTCGGGGTCACCCATTCGCGCCCTGTCACGGTGCTCGCTCCGCGCGCACCTCGGTGTCGCGCCGCTGCGACGCGTCAACCTGCTGCGAAGCCTTACGCTGCGCAGCCTCGCGACGCGCGATCCACCAGGCCTGCCAGTCCTCTTCGCGCAGGCTGGCGAGCTCGGGCGCGGCGACAGCCTGCAGCGTTCGCATCGCGCGGACGCGCAGCTCGCCGTCGGGATGCTGGATCGCGATCACGTGGATCGAGGTGATCCATTCCTCGCGCGAGTGCGTGATTTCCACGCCGCTCGCGACCGGGTCGGGCAGCCCGGAGGCAGTCAGGACCTCGAGCAGCGCACGGATCGGACGCGACTCTTTCTCACGCCGAAAGCGGTCGAAGAGCACGACGTCGATCGCTCGCGCGCCGCCCGACGCGGCGATGCCGTGCACCGCCGCGGCGCGCACGATCTCGTCCGCGTCCTCGATCGCGGCGGCGAGCGCGCGCCGCACCAGCAGGTGCTCCAAATGGACGACGAGTTCGTCCAGTTCACGCGTCGCGAGTTCGGCCGTGGCGAGGAGTCGTTGGAGTTCGCTCGTCGCGCGCAATGCCCGGCGGCCCGCTGCGAGGTCGAGGTCGAGGGCACGAACCGCGGTGACTTGCTGCGCGACGGCGCCTTCGGACGAGGACTTCTTGTCCGGAGGCGCTTCGACGAGCACGCGCACGGAACGCACGAGTTCCTCGAGGATCGGTGCGAGCTCGTTGGGCCCGGCTGGCTTCTGGTCAGCGCCGAGTCGCGCCGGCAACCCGACCGACAATCGCTGTCCGAGTCGACCGAGCGCGATCACGGCGCGTTCACGGGACAGACGTGAGCGATCCTCGACGGCGATGCGCGCGAACCACTCGATGTGACGCGCGTCGACGCCTTCGAGGGCCAGCGCACGTTCCTCGAGTTCGAGCAAGTTCGTCAAGCACTCGCCGGCCGGATCCTCGACGGGCTCCGCGTCTTGATCGGCCGCGAACTGAGCGCCCGCGCCTTGGAAAAGTCCCAATAGCCCGTGACGCATGAACCACCCGAGGTCGCTCTGCAGCGTGGCCTGATAGCGGTGCCGCGTCTCGCCATCGTGCAGCTGATCGAGGTTCCAGACCTTCGGTTCGGGCGATGCGCAACCGACGATCAGGATCGCCGCCGCGCAGGCCGGCGCGAAGAAGGCCGGAGCTCGTCTCGTGATTCGGGCGCAGGACACGGAAGAAGAGACTCTAGCAACCGATCCGCGCGCGGGAACGTCTCAGGAACGAAACGATCCGTGGCCCGCCTCGAGCTGGACCGTGCGCGCTAGCGATCCACTGCACGGATCTCGAGAGCGTGGATCGTCGCGCTGTGGACGCCCATGCGGAGGCCGAGCCTGGGGAGGATGTCCGGCGCGTCGATCAACACGAATTCGCACGTCCGCCCAGCTCGAAGCGGGATCTCGACGATCTGCCGACGGTTCCACTTCGGGACCGATTCGCGCTGGAAGAAGAGGTGGATCATCGCGTCCGCCGGCACGGTGAGGTCGAGCTTCAAGACGATCGGCTTCCCGGGCGGGATCGCGAACGGTGCGATGGAGCACCAAGTGTCCGGCCCAAAGGTGCGCCACGCGACACCCTCCGATCCGCCTACCAGTTCGAGCATCCGCAGGTCCGCGAACCCCGTGGAGGGATTATCCGGATCGAGGCGCAACAGCACGCTGTCGGATTCGTCGAACCGCTCCGCGAATCGGTCGCGGCGTTCGCGGCGTCGGTCATCGCCGTGCAGGACGTCGTCGAGTGCGCGGTCCAGCGCTCCATCCAACTCGGCGCGCGCGTGGCCGTAGGGAGGGAGGTAGACGATGTAGATCTTCTCCGGGCGCGTGCGGATGAACTCGAGGAGCGACGCGGACGTCGCTGCGTGCAAGAGAGCGATGCCAGCGGCGACTGCGAACCCCGACCCGGGCCGACGGGGAGCGAGGCGTCGAGCCGCGCGATCGAGCCCCCACGCGAACACCACGCAGACGGGCAACGCGAGGACGATCGCGTAGTGCGGGATCGCGCCGAGTCGCAGCCAGGCGAACTGTGCGACGACGGCGACGATCTCGATCACGCACAGCCCGAGGACGAGTGACGTCGAGTTGGTCGGTTCCGCTCCACGACGCAGCGCGCGGCGGATCGTCCACGCAGAGGCGAGGAGGAACGAACCGCCCGCGAGTGCGAAGACGCCTTGCTGGAGTCCGAGCAGGACCGCGTCGGATAGCGAATACGCCCACAACTCGTAGGCGTCGAGCCCGATCGCGAGATCGAGACGCGAGCCTCCCGCGACGTGGAAGGGCAGCAGGAAGAGATCGGCGGTCGAGCGCGACCACGACGCCGCGTCGGGAGCGGATCCTTCCGCGCCGCGCTGCGAGAGCGCCAACCAAAACCCGTCGAATCCGCTCACGACTTGGTAGTGGATCCAGGGGGCGTACGTGATCAGCGCGATCGCGCAGCCGATCGCGAAGTCGCGCCAGGGAATGCGCACGCGGAACGCGACGGCCCACACGAGGAACGCGAGACCGAGGAACCACGTGCCCGGATAGACCTGGAAGAGCAGGCCGATCGCCACGATCGCGGCGATCGCGCGGCCGCGCGTGCGCTGCTCCAACCAACGCACGAGCGTCCACAGGAACAGCGCATGGAGCGGCAGGATCAGGTCCTGCGCCCAGATCTTGCGACTGAAGAGGACCGACCACGGCGCCGACGCGAGCAAGAGCACCGTCATCCACGCGATGCGCACGCCCAGGGATCGACGCAACGCGAATCCGAGCAGAGCCAACCCGGCCAGGTTCGCCAGCGCGAACGCGGCCGTGACCAGGATCGGATCGCGCGTCACGGCGACCGGGATCATCAGGAACCAGAGGAAGATCGGCGGCATGTCCACGCCGACCGAGACGCGCAGGCCGCGCTCCGGAAGGCCCTCGTGCCAAGCGCGCCAGGCCAGCGCGATCGAATCGATCTGCTCACCGCCGAAGGAAATCGTGCTCGGCCAACCGAGGCGCACGGCGAGGGCCGGCAGGAGGACGAGGACTGCGGCCCAAGTGTGTTTCCGCGACCAGGACGCGGCGCCATCGGCCGACCAGGACGCGGCTCGCTCGACGGGGCTCGCGATCACACTCGTGTCCGCGCCTTTGGAGTGGACCCCACCCGCGTCGGCGGCCGGCGGAACTCCTGCCCGCGAATCCTCGTCGCTCGTGTTCGTCCGCTTGTCGAACGGCGTGGGCAAGGCGATTCGTCCGTGACGCGAGCCCGTGTCGGCGGCGGCGCGGGAGGATCGCAAGCGGCGCGGTCGAAAGCCACGACCCCGACGGATCGCGCTGCGAGAGTGAGATGGTGGAGGCGGCGGGAATCGAACCCGCGTCCCGGGAACCCCGTTCAGGGGGCGTCTACGTGCGTGTCCTGTGCTTGGTTCTCGTCCCCGAGCCGCTCGCAGGCAGGCCGCTCGGATCCAAGCTCCGGTAGTGTCTCGCCGGTCCGCGCCGAAGCGCCGCTCGCCGGCCAGCCTTCTAGTGGCGTTTCCGCAGGGCCGAAGGCACTCCCCGCGGGAACGGCAGTCTGATTACTCAGGCTGCGAGCGAATAGTTGTTGGCATGCAATGCCGCCCCAAGTGGATTTTACGGGGTAACTCGAGATCCCCGGCACGCAGCCCGAAGTCGTGAACCCCCGGTCGAGACCGGTGCGCCCCCCATTCGTGTTGCGCGGGGAGTCTAGCACACGGTGGTACGGAGTCAGGCTCTCCTCCGCCGTTCTCGCTTCCGCCAACTCGCGCGGCGTTCATCGCGACCGCGGAGTACGGAGTCAGGCTCCCCTCCGCCGTTCTCGCTTCCGCCAACTCGCGCGGCGTTCATCGCGACCGCGAGAACGGCGGAGGGGAGCCTGACTCCGTACGTCAATCACGTTTGCGCGACATCGCCCGGTCCATCTCGCGGCGATCCTCGCGGTCGCGCGTCGCGGCGCGCTTGTCGTGGACCTTTTTGCCCCGGCAGAGGCCCAGGTTGAGCTTCACGCGGTTCCCGCGGAAGTAGAGCATGAGCGGGACCATCGTGATCCCCTTCTCCTTCGCCGCCGCGTGCCACTTGGCGATCTCGCGCGCGTTCGCGAGGAGCTTGCGCTCGCGTCCGGGCTCGTGGTTGTGGACGTTCCCCTGTTTGTACTCGGGGATGTGCGACTTCACGAGCCAGAGACCTGTGCCCCGCACCATCGCGTAGGCCTCTTGGATCGACCCGCCGCCCCCGCGCAAGCTCTTCACTTCGGTGCCGGTGAGAACGACCCCGCACTCGAGCTCCTCGAGCAACTCGTACTCGAACCGCGCCTTGCGGTTCTCGGCGATCCGGCGGACCTCTTGGGGTTTTTCCGTCACTTGCGCGCAGGTTAGCACGCACAGCGACGATCGCGGCGAGCGCCCCCAGGCCAACGCGCGAGTTCGACACGCGAAGCGCGCCGTGCGCTTGAGTCTCGAGCGCCGGAGTCCGATGCTCGGAAGCATGCAACGAGCCTCCGATCCGACCGACCTCCTCCAGGACGCCTTGAACGAATCCGCCGGGGGATTCGTCGAGCTGCGCTGGCACAAGAAAACGACACGCGGACTCTCCGTCGAGAAAGGGCGCGTCGACACGGCCACGGCTTCGGAGCACTCGGGCGTGGGCGTGCGCGTCCTCGAGTCGGGCACGTTCGGTTTCGCGAGCACAGATCGGCTGGAGAAGGGCGCGATCCTGCGCGCGATCGGTGAAGCACGGACCGCCGCGCGCGCGTCGGCTCGGGCGCGCAAGGAACGGGTGCCGGATCTGCCGCGCGTCGCACTCGCGCGCGGTCGCTTCGACGCGCCGGGCGTCGACGCGACGCTCGCGCGACCGATCGAAGCGGCGCTCGAGATGCTGCTCGAGGTCGAGCGCGGCGCGCGGGCCAGTTCGTCGCGCGTGACCAGCGCTTCGACGGGCTACGCCGAGATCTACGAGGAAAAGGGCATCGTCACGAGCGACGGCGCGAAGGTCTGGACGCGCACGGTGCGGCCCGAGTTCCGCGTGATCGCCGTCGCCGCGAGCGGCGGCGAGATGCAGCGCGGAGCGGAAGCCGTGGGCGTGACCGGCGGTTGGGAATGCCTGTTCGAGGGTCGCAGCGCGAACGAGCTGGGCGAGAAGGCCGCGAAACAGGCCGTCGATCTGCTCGATGCCGGTTATCCCGAAGGCGGTCGTACGCGGGTGCTCTTGTCCCCCGCGCTCGTCGGACTGCTCACGCACGAGGCCGTCGGTCACACGGTCGAGGCCGATTTCGTCGCTTCGGGTTCGTGCGCCGCCGGTCGACTCGGCACGCGCGTCGCGTCCGACCTCGTCACGTTGTGCGACTCGGGCGCGAGCGAGTATCACGCGGGAGCGGGCGGCACGATGGCCGTCGACGACGAAGGCGTGCTCGCCGGCCGCACGACCGTTATCGAGAACGGGTTCTTGCGTTCCTACTTGCACGACCGCGAGAGCGCCGCGCGATCCGGCGTCGCGCCGACGGGCAACGCGCGCGCTTGGGAGTACGACGACGAGCCGCTGATCCGCATGCGCAACACCTACATCGCGCCGGGCACGTCGACGCTCGAGGAGATGATCGCCGGAGTTTCGGACGGCTACCTGCTCGACGGCGCCTCGAACGGCCAAGCCGACGCGAACGGCGAGTTCATGTTCGGCACGCGCGAGGCCTACCGCATCGTGAACGGCAAGAAGGGACCGCTGATGCGCGGCGTGAACATCTCCGGGAGCGCGTTCGACGTCCTCCAGACCGTCGACGCCGTCGGGCGCGATTTCCGCTGGGATTTGGGCTCCGGACATTGCGGCAAGGGACAACCCGCGAAGGTCGACGCGGGCGGTCCGTGGCTCTCTTGCGAGGTCGTTCTCGGCGGGAGGAAGTCATGAGCGGCACAGCTGTGGGCCGCGTCGCGGTGAAGGACGAAGCGACGACGCGCGAGCACGAAGACCGGTTGCTCTCGGCGTGCGAAGCGCTCGTGGGCCTCGCCTTGCGTGCCGGCGCGCACGAAGCGGAAGCGTTCGCGACGCGCGCCGAAAAGGCGTCCGCGTCGTTCGAGAAGGGCGACCTGAAGCTCGCGCACGTGGACGAAGGCTCCTCGATCGGATTGCGCGTCTTCCGCGATGCGCGACTCGGCTTCTCGGCGACGAATCAATTCGACCTCGAGTCGCTCGAGCAAGTCGCGCGCAACGCCGTCGCGCTCGCGACCGCGTCGCCGGCGGACCCGGCCAACCGGCTGCCCGACGTGCAGCGACTAGAGATGCTGGCGCCGCTCGTGCATCCAGGCCTCGCGCGCCTCGGCATCGAGGAAGCCGTCGACTACGGTCACGCGCTCGTCACGCGCGCGCAGAAGCACGACGCGCGCATCTCGGTCGACGGCGCGAACTCGTCCGTGTCGCGTGTCGCGCAAGCGATCCACACGAGCCGCGGCGTGCGCGCCACGGAGTCGGATGCGATGGTGTCGCTCTCGATCTCCGGGATGGCGATCCAGGGCACGGACGTCGGCGGATTCCACTACGCGAGCGACGCCGTGCGCGATCCGGCGCGGATCGAGGCGAGCCTCACGGCCCTCGTCGACGACTTCGCGGGCACGGCGGTCGGAAACCTCGGCGCGGAGAGCGCCCGCGGTTCCTACCAGGGACTCGTCCTGCTCTCACCCGACGCGTTGCTCGACATCTTCGTCGCGCCCGTGCTCGGTGCCGCGAGCGCGATCGCCGTCCAACGCGGGCGCAGCGCGCTCGGCAAGCGACTCGGCGAACGCATCGGCGCGCCCGGATTCTCGATCCACGACCGCCCGCACGACGTCGACCTCGCCGGAGCAGGCAGCTTCGACCGGGAAGGGCAACCGACGCGCGACTTCGCGCTCCTCGAGGACGGCTGGCTCCGAGGTTGGCTCTACAACGGCTACGCGGCAGCGGTCGAGAACCGGCTCTCGACCGGTCACGCGCGCGGCGGGGCTCGCAGCGTTCCGAGCCTCGGTGCGCATGCGATCCACGTCGCCGCGGGGAGTGGCGGTACGCGCGAGGCCTTGCTCGCGACGCTCGGCAAGGGACTGCTCGTGCAGCGGTTCTCGGGGTCGGTCGATCCGGCCTCGGGCGACTTCTCGGGGGTCGCGAAGTCGTCGCGTTGGGTCGAGGGCGGTCGCGTCGTCGCGCCCGTGCGCGAGACGCTCCTCTCGGGAAACGCCTACCAGCTCCTCGCGCGGATCGTGTCGCTGGGCAGTCGGGCGGAGCGCGTGGACGGCGGAGCACGCGCACCCTGGGCGCTCGTCGACGGGGTCAACGTGACAGCGGGTTGAGCACGGTCCAGCCGGTCTCGCCGAACCGTTGACCGTCCCCACGCCGACCGTTAGTGTCCCCGCCCTCGCATCCGGGGCCCGGGTGGCGGAATTGGCAGACGCGCTAGGCTCAGGACCTAGTGTCCTTTACCGGACTTGGGGGTTCGACCCCCCCCTCGGGCACCACACTTCGCGGAACGCTTGCGCGCCCCCGGGCGCAGGGCTGAATGGTTTCGCGCCTCAGGGCGCAGGGCTGAATGGTTTCGCGCCCCCGGGCGCAGGGCTGAATGGTTTCGCGCCCCCGGGCGCAGGGCTGAACGGTCGCGCGCCTCAGGGCGCAGGCCGGCCGATCCCGACCCGCCGCACGCGGGTCGGATCGTTTCCACGCTTCGACATCTTCCTCGAGCACTGAGCCGACATGGTTTTCGCTGCGTCCATCGCGCTGTTCGATCTCGAGACGGCCGTCCTGCAGGTCATGGACGGCACTTGGCTCGGGAACCCCGCCTCGGCCTGGATCCGAGCCGCGATCGTCCTCGTCGCGACCTTCCTCGGACTGGGCATCGCGAAGCGGCTCATCGTCGCGCGGCTCGAGGTCCTGGCGCGGCGCACGACGACGGACCTCGACGATCTCGTGGTCGATCTCGTCAAGCGGACCCGGCGTTGGTTCCTGTTCCTCCTCGCGTTCTGGATCGCGCACCACTTCATCGTCTGGCCCGTGTCGGACGTGGACCTCGACGGCAAGCCCGACGCGATCGGTCTGTGGGAGTCGCGCATCCGCATCGCGCTCAACCTCGGCGCCTGGATCCAGGCCGGGATGTGGGGCAAAGGGCTGATCGAGTTCGGGATCAAGCGACTCGTCCGCGGCACCGGCCCGGGCGATGCGGCCAGCACGATGGGCGTGACGGTGCTCGGCTTCGTCGGATCGATGATCCTGTGGTCGATCATCCTGTTGCTGTGCCTCGAAGCGATGCACATCAACGTGAACTCGCTGATCGCGAGCCTCGGTGTCGGCGGCATCGCGGTGGCGCTCGCGGCCCAGAACGTCCTAGGCGACCTCTTCGCTTCGATCGCGATCCTGCTCGACAAGCCGTTCGTCGTCGGCGACGGCATCCAGGTCGGCGACTTCAACGGCACGGTCGAGAAGATCGGCGTCAAGACGACGCGCCTGCGCAGCATCAACGGCGAGGAGATCGTCATGGGCAACAGCGACCTGATCTCGAGCCGGATCCGCAACTTCAAGCGCCTCGAAGAGCGCCGCGTGATCACGCACATCGGCGTGGAGTACGACACGCCCGTCGAGACCGTGCGGCGGATCCCCGAGATGCTGAAGTCGATCGTGGGCCGCGTGCCCGACACGCGCTTCGCTCGCGCGCACTTCACGGGCTTCGGCGATTCCGCGTTGAAGTTCGAGTTGGTCTACTTCGCGCAGAAGCTCGATTACGGCGCGATGATGGACATGCAGCAGGCCGTGAACGTCGAGATCCTCGCGCACTTCGCGCAAGAAGGCATCCAGTTCGCGTTCCCGACGCAGACCATGCGCATGATCGGGACCGACGCGGGGACCGGGCTCGCGGCGAGGTCGACCGGTCCCATCACCAGCGGGGCCGGCGGCACGATCGCCGTTGGACAGCCGACGCAGCCTTGATGCGCGTCAGCAACGCGGCCTTGATGCGCGTCAGCAACGCGGTCTGATGCGCGTCGGCAACGCGGCCTGATGCGCGTCGGCAACGCGGCGCGGATGCGCGTGAGCGAGGGCTCCTGTCGCGCGTCAGAACGAGTTGTCGCGCGGATAGGCCGCGATCGAGATCACGAGGATCACGACGAGCATCACGCCGACGCCGATCCCGATCCAGCCGAGCAAGCCGAGTGCGATCATCGTCAGCGTCCTTGTCCGCCCGGCGCGCGATAGATGAGTACTGCGCGCTCGCCCATTTCTCCCGGCAACGTGTGTTCGCACACGGTGTCCAACTTGAATCCCAACCGCTCGGCCTCGCGCTCCGCGGCGCGGACCTCACGCGACCACGACGGTCCCTTCAACATGACGAGGTCCTTCAGCGCGTGACGGACCTTCCGCAACGTGCGCACGTTCTCGCGCACGGAACTGACGGCGCGCATCAGCACGACGTCGTGATGGGACTTCAGCAGATGATCTTCGCCCCGCGCCCAGACTGCCTTGGCGTTCTTCACGCCGATCTTGGCCAGCGAGGCCTCGAGGAAGTCCACGCGCTTCTTGGTCGAGTCGAGAACGGTCATGCGCGTCTCGCGCTCGGCCAATGCGATCGGAACGCCGGGGAATCCCGCCCCGGAACCGAGATCGAGCACGGTCTTCCCGAACAGCGGCACGTACTGGGTGACGCGCCACGAATCGAGGTAGTGCTTCGCCGCCATGTCCTTGGGCTCGACGATCGCGGTGAGATTCACCTCGCGGTTCGCTTCCTGGACCAAGCGCGCGTGTGCTGCATATGCATCGAGCACGCGCGGCTCGATGTCGATCCCCTCGAACGCCCAAGCCAAAGCCGCCCGCAGTTCATCGAGGCTCGAGAGCGGCGAGTCGGGCTTCCCGGCCAGCTCGTCGACGACGACTTCCGGCTCCTCGGCTTCGGCCACCTCAGGCGTCGCGTCCGGTGCGGGTGCGACGGCCGCGACTTCGGGGGCCTCGGCGTCGGAGGAAATCGGCTTCTCCTCGGGATCCGGCTCACCAGCGCCGCGGCGGACTCTCTTCGTCATCGGGAGCTTTGCGGAGGGGGAGCGTGACGTCGGATTGGGAGCGCGACTGCGGAGCATCACTGCGCGCCGAAAACCGGGCGCAGCGGCGAAAAGGTCGGACTGGCAGGCCAGGAAGGATTCGAACCTTCAACCTACTGATTTGGAATCAGTCGCTCTAACCGTTGGAGCTACTGGCCTTCTGGAAGGCGAAGGAGGGTACTCGGCGCGCCGCGAGAGGACAAGGCGCACCGTAGGCTCCGGATGCTCCCGATCGCTACAGTGCGCGCGTTCATGACTCACCGCTCCGGACGCACTCAACACGAAGATTTCAACGACCGACCGGCCGATCCGCGCCCGGGGCCCGCGAGCGCCCCGCCGCGCGTGATCCCGGCCGACTCCATCCAGCGCGATGCGCTGGATGCCGACGCCATGCGCGTCGTGTCCCGACTCGAGCGCGAAGGTTACGAGGCCTACTTGGTCGGAGGTTGCGTGCGCGACCTCCTGATCGGGCGCACCCCGAAGGACTTCGACGTCGCGACCAGCGCGCATCCACGCCAAATCAAGCGCCTCTTCCGCAATGCGCGCGTGATCGGCCGACGATTCAAGCTCGTGCACGTGGTCTACGGCCAGCACATCGTCGAGACGGCGACATTCCGCAGCGATCCGTTGGAGGCCGAGCCCGATGCCGACGCCCTGGAGCAGACGGACGCGGAGGAACTCGATGATCTCCTGATCACCGAGGACAACGAGTTCGGGACCGCCGAACAAGATGCGCGACGACGCGATTTCACGGTGAACGGCCTGTTCTTCGACCCGTTGCACAACGTGATCCTCGATTGGGTCGGCGGCATCGACGACCTCGAGCAGAACGTCCTGCGCACGATCGGCGATCCGAAGAAGCGCATGGCCGAGGATCCGGTGCGCATCCTGCGCGCGATCAAGTTCGCGACGCGCCTCGGCTTCCGCATCGACGAGCGCACGTGGGAAGCCATGATCGCGAACGCGCCGCGCCTCGCGCGTTCGGCGCCGCCGCGCGTGCTCGAAGAGATCTTGCGCCTCATGCGCAGCGGAACGGCGCTGGGATCGTTCCGTATGTTGCGCGCGTGCGGTGCGTTGCGCGTCGTTCTGCCCGCCGTCGATCACTTCCTGGGTGCGCCCGACGACCCCACGGTTCAGCCGCGCGCGGAAACCTTCTGGCGACTGCTCGAAGCGCTCGACAGCGACGTGCACCAGGGCTACCTGCCCTCGACCGGGGTGTGCATCGCACTGCTCTACCTGCGCATCATCGAGCGCGAAGCCGATCCGGCGACGCGCGAAGGACGCGGGGAGCCCCCCGACCTGCTCACGGTGACCGGCGAAGTGCTCGAGCCGATCGCATTCGAGACGCGCCTTCCGCGCAAGGACACGGCTCGTGCGCGGCGGATCGTTTTCCAGCAGCGACGCTTCACGCAAGTCGCGACGAAGCGGTTCCGACCGTTGCTCTTCCTGCGCAGCGAGGACTTCGTCGAGGCGCTCGATCTCTTCCGCCTGCGCGTCGCCGCGCGTGGACAAGGATGGGACCTCTACGAAGGTTGGCGCGATCGCTACAACCGCCTTCTCTCGGCGCCGCCCGACGAGATCGAGGCCGAGTTCGGCCCGGAGCCCAAAGCGCCGCCGCGCCGCCGCAGCCGCCGCCGCCGCGGGTCGGGCGGCGACTCGGGTCCCTGAACGATTCTCGGCGGGTCGACCTCGTGACCCGAGCGGACTTTTCCGCCCGCTCCCGGAACGAGGGGTAGTCTTCGATCGGTTCGGATGGCTCCCGACCTTCCGGGGACGACGACCGACCTTCGAGGCCCATGGGACCGGGTGTGCTGCAGCAATGCGGTGGCTGCGGTACGCGAGAAGCCCGGTGAAGGTCGTGTGGCTGGCGTCCCCGCGCGGGGAGGGTCGGGGCCTTCGCCCAGGTGACTGGACGAGCCGCCAGGCCGGCGGGGTGAAACTCCCCGTCCGGCCCGGCCCCTAACCCCAAGGGGGCGGTTCCCGACGCGGAGCCGCCCTCTGTTCTTTGCGCGGGCGAGCCCGAGTGCGCAGCCAGAGCTCGCGGGTCGAAAGGAGCACGAATACGGCCGCGATCAGGACTCCGGCCCCGACGAGCACGCGCGTGAGGAGTGGCGACGGGGACGAGGTGTCGACGTCTCCTCCGACTTTCGAGGGTCGATCCGGCGTCGACGCCGCGAGATTCCCCGGAAGCGTGACCGGCGCCGTCGTCAGCGTGCGCCAGCGCGCCGGCGGTCGCGGATCGAAGAAGCTCCACGAGACCGGCGCGACCTCGCGCGTCCCGGCACCCGTCGGCTCGAGGTCGTAGACGATCGTGCGCCGTGCTCGACCCGAGTCGTCGAGCACACCGAGGAGCGCGAACCCCGGAAAGTCGCGCGCTCCCGGGACGTCGACGGTTCCGAGATCGCCGTGACCCGCGATCACGAGTTCGAAACGCACGCTCGAGCGCGTGCGCTCATCCGTCGCGAGCACACGTGCCGCGATCTCGAAGTTCCCCACCGCGCCGCTCCACGTGGTCGGTCGATCGTTCTCCGGCACGGGTTCGATGCGCAGTAGAACTTCGGAGCCGAGCACGAACGCGTCGCGTCGCTCCCTCGGCGTCCGACCTCCGGTCAGGAAGTCATCGCGGAAGTCGAGGCCGGCCGCGTAGGAGAGGCGCGGCGCCCCGAGCCGCAGAGTGCCGACCGAGGTCTCGATGCGCGCGACGTCGAGTGCGAACACGCGGAACTCGCGTCCGTTCACATTGCGATCGGGAAGGCGACGCGCCTCTCCGACGAGGTCGTTCCGCGCCACGAGCACCCGCTGCGCCGGCTCCACGGCAACGAAGAGACGCGTCAGCTCGGCTGAGTCGCCGGCGTCGATCCAAGGAGCCTCGATCTGCACGGGCACATCGAGGTGACGGCGAAAGAGCGGCACGGCTTCGTGCTCGAGGAACTGCGCGTCGAGACCGAAGCGGATCTCGAACGTGACGACCTCGCCGACGACGGCGCTCTCGCGCGGCGAGAGAACTTCCACGAACGCGAGACCGAGATCCGATTCCTCGCGCGCGTTGTCGCGGCCGGCGAGACGGTCGCTCGGAGCCAGGATGTCGGATTCGACCGCCTGCGGGAGACGCAAGCCGCCGGTGGGCGGGTTCTGCGCGATCGGAACGAGGCCCGCGCACAGGAAGAGCCCGCGCGTGAACACTCGCGGGCTCGCGAGTCGACTCGGCGTGGCGTGGACCCTGACCTCCGCGCGCTTCCTCTCCGTCACCACTTCCTTGTAGTGAACCCGCGCTGCGCCGACTACGGCGCGGATTTGCGCGCGCGCTCTGCCCGCGCGAGGCCTGGGTCGCAGGTACGTCGAGAACGCGCGACGCAGGCCGACGTCAGGCTCCCCACGTCACTTCGACCGCGTTCGTGAACCCGAACGTCGCGCTCGTGCAGAACACGGCGCTGTTGCGGAACCAGAGTTGGTAGTAGCGCGTGCCACCGACGGCCGGCACGCCGCCCATCGTCGAGATCGGCGGATCACCGACCCGCGCACCGAGGGACGCCAATCCGCTCACGGCGTGGCGTTGGCCGAGACGCACCACGATCCCGGCTGCGCAACGCAGTCCATCGCCGAACACTGAGCCGTGTCCCGCTCCCGCGAGGGCCGTGCCTTGTAGGAAAAGCGTGCTCGTCGCCGGAGGCAGGATCGAGGCGCCGAGAGTCAACGTGTCCGCGCCGATGCGCGCTTCGCCCAGTGCGACGAGGCGTGGGCCTCCACCGCCGAAGGAACTCGCGCAACCGTGATCGATGCCTCCGGAGTTCCCGCACGGGCACGCGGCGAGCGGGCCGAACCCGGTGCAAACGGTGCGGGCAGTGGCCGGACTCAGATCGACGAGGAAAATATCGGCGAGTCCGTTGGGATCGTACGGCACGAGGTTTTGGGCGACCGAGGCCACGAGCATCGCGTTCGGCGAAGCGGCGATCACGGATTGCACGAAGCCGAAGGGCTGCGCATCCGTCGGGACGACGAGGCGCTGGAGGTTGCCCGTCGTGAGATCGTGTCGGAAGAGTTTCCAATTCCCCGCGACTTCCGACGGCAGGAAGGCACCCTCCGATTCGAACGCCACGAAGCTGCCGTCGCGCGCCATGACCGGTCGCAGCGACGGGCTCGCGCTCTCGAGCCCGCCGGAGCCCTGGCTCGCGCGAATCGTCGTGCCGAGCACGCGATCACGCACGAACACGTCGGGCACGCCGTTCCCATCGCCGGACGCGACGAGATTGTGAGCCGTGCTCTGGAAAGCGACGAAGCGGCCGTCGTCGGAGATCGTCGCGTGCGACGAATGCCCCATCGCTTCCACACCGTTCCACGCGACCGACACGCGCTCGAAGATCCCGGTCGAGCGCGTCCACACGAAGATGTCCGCGGACGAATTCGCGTCGCCCGGCGCGAGGTGATCCGCCCGACTCGCGAATGCGATCACCGTTCCGTCGGCTGTGATGTCGACGGACGTCGCATCGTCGAACGCCAGGAAGGGTGCGCTGTTCCCCACGGTCACCCATGTGACCGTGCCCGCTGAGAGGTCGCGCACGATCAGGTCGACGTTCGCGTTCGTGTCACCCTGCACGAGGTTCGAGGCGCGAGTTTGGAACGCGATGACGTTCAAGTCGCTGGAAGCCGCCCAACCGTCGATGTCCGCGTCGATGGGTTGGCCGACCCACCCGATGCTCACGCGCGTGAGAGTGCCGAGAATCCGGTTGCGCAGGTACACGTCCGCGAATCCCTGCCCGTCATCGAGCACGAGCTTCGCGAACGTACGCAGGAGCACGCGCGATCCGTCGGGTGAAGCCTGACCCTCGAGACCGCCCTCGGCCGCCTCGGCTCCGGCCGCGGTCAAGCTCATGCGCTCGTACACGCCGGTGGCGCGATCGAGCAAATACACGTCGAACGTCGAATTGCCGTCGCCCGCGACGAAGTTCGCGGCCTTCGAGGCGAAGCACACGAACCGACCATCGGGGCCGATCGAAGCCTTCCCGAGCGGCGTAGCGGAACCACTCGGTTCCTGCCCTGCGGTCGTGAAGCCGATGCGCTCGATGACCTGCGCCCGCGCGGGTATCGCCACGATTCCGGAGAGGGCGACGAGGATAGCGGAGGTGGTACGCATGGATTGCTCGGGATCGATTCGACCTTCGTGCGCGGGCTCGAGGACATGTGGTGGCCAACTCCGCACGCTCCCCCTAGGATGCCGCTGCCGTGCTCTCCTCGCTGGTAATTCTTCTGGCGACCGCCTCTGCAGGCGCGCCCCAGGACCGACGCGCGGAGGATCCTCGGGCCGCGTTCGCGCTGTTGTCACCGCAGGAGCGGCGTGACGTCGCCGACTTCTTGGAGAGCGAACTCGCGCGCGTCCGCACTTTCCAACTCGACCTCGCGCGTCACGTCGTGGCGACGCAGGACCGCGATCCGAAGGCCTGGCCGGAGGCGACCGATGCTCCCTGGTTCGACCCGGAACGACACGCGCCCGCGCAGCCCATCCCTCGACGACGTCTCGCAGCGGACGATCCGCGCGTCGCCACCGCAAGGAAGTCCCTGAGCGTCGCCCTGGACCCGCGCGGGTGGATCTACGACTACGCGTCGGGCTCGGTCCTCCATCACGCTGAGCAGGACACGCCCGAGCGCGTCTTCGAACTCGCGCTGCGCGGTCTGCCCCCGAACGCCGATCTCGTCCAAGCGCTGGTCGAGCGCACTCTCGACGACGGTTCGGAGAGGAAGTCGCACGCGGCGTTCGCGCACGCCTACACCGACCGTTCCGGCAACGCCTACACGGGGATCACGCTCTACGACGCTTGGCGCTCGGGGGACGAGATCGAGATGCCGGACGTCGACTGCCTGGGGATCGTGAACACGGTCCTCGACGATTGGACGACGTGGACTTCGATCGTGCCGGGCGATCGACAGGCGTCGCTGTACGCCCGCATCGCGGACCTCTTCCAACCCGCGCATCGGCAGCGTGAACTGCGCGCCGCGATCGCCGCGACCTACCTCGAAGCAGCACCCGAACTGTGCTGCGGCTACGGCGGCTCGATCGACAACTTCCACGCGTTGTGGGAAGTCAGCGAGTCGACGCCGACGAAGCTCGGGGCCCGGTTGCCGAACGCCGCAGGCTGGAAGGAGTTCCTCGGCGGTTGGGTCGCGGAGTGCACGCGCGACGGAGCCATGTATCAGCGCGGTGTCGCCCGCGGTGCGACCCTCGCCGCCGAGGGAGAGACGGTCCGCGCGGTCCTGCACGGCGTTCTCGACGAATACGGCGCTTTCGCGCGGTTGCGCGGGGCGACGGGAGCGAAGGCCGAACGGTTGCACGGCGACCGCTGAGAGACAGACTCACCTCATGAACGTGAAAGAACTCGAGACGACTGCGCGGGCCCTCGTGGCGCCAAGCAAGGGCATCCTGGCCGCCGATGAGAGCCATGGGACCATCGAGAAGCGCTTCCAGTCGATCGGACTCGCTAACACCGAGGACAACCGTCGTGCGTACCGCGACATGCTCTTCACCGCGAAGGGCTTCGGCGACCACGTCAGCGGCGTGATCCTCTTCGACGAGACGATCCAGCAGAAGGGTCTGTCCGGGACGCCGTTTCCCGAAGTCCTCGCGAAAAGCGGCTCGATACCCGGCATCAAGGTCGACGCCGGTACCGTCGCGATGACCGGCAGCCCGGACGAGAAGATCACGCAGGGTCTCGACGGACTGCGCGAGCGCCTCGCGAAGTACCGTCAGCTCGGCGCACGCTTCGCGAAGTGGCGCGCGGTGATCACGATCGGCAACACGATCCCGACGCTGCCGAACTTGCGCGAGAACGCGATCCTGCTCGCGCGCTACGCCGCGCTGTGCCAGGAGCAAGACATCGTGCCGATCGTCGAACCCGAAGTCCTCATGGACGGCGACAACACGATCCAACGCTGCCTAGAGGTCACGGAGCAAACGCTCCACGAGACGTTCGACGCACTCTACGACCACTGCGTCGTGCTCGAAGGCATGCTCCTCAAGCCGAACATGGTCATCGCGGGCAAGAAGTGCGCGGCGCAAGCGACTCCGGAGCTCGTCGCCGAACTCTCTCTCCAGTGCTTTCGCCGGACGGTGCCGGCCGCCGTGCCGGGCATCGTGTTCCTCTCGGGTGGTCAAAGCGCTTCGCAAGCGACACATCACCTTTCGCTGATGAACGCGAAGGGCCCGCTGCCCTGGCAAGTCAGCTTCTCCTACGGCCGCGCGCTGCAGGACGAAGCGCTCAAGGCGTGGGGCGGGAAGCCGGAGAACGTCGGCAAGGGCCAGAAGCTCTTCGCGGCGCGCGCGCGCTTGAACGGTCTCGCACGCAGTGGGAAGTACGAGCCGAAGATGGAAGCGGAGTTGGTCCCCGCGTGATCCAGCGGGGCCACGAGGTCCCGTCTCGGCCGGGTCGAAGACGCGCGGGAGTCACCCTCCTGCGCGCTAGCCCGTCCAGCGCTGATCCAGCGGGATCTCGACCATGACGAACGCGGGGCGCGGCAACCGATCGCCGCGCGAAAACGCGGGGCGCGGCGACCGATCGCCGCACGGCAACGCGGGGCGCGGCGACCGATCGCCGCACGAAAACGCGGGGCGCGGCGACCGATCGCCGCGCGAAAACGCGGGGCGCGGCGACCGATCGCCGCACCGTA
>Ga0209591_10000326_pt1 | contig 63040 bp, 48 predicted proteins | sample MAT01_FD_187207 | JGI IMG/M metagenome (GOLD analysis project Ga0209591, IMG submission 187207) | Freshwater microbial communities from Lake Fryxell liftoff mats and glacier meltwater in Antarctica - MAT-01 (SPAdes) (version 2) | ecosystem: Environmental > Aquatic > Freshwater > Ice > Liftoff...
GAGCGGATAGCGGTGCGAGATGTGATCGTGCACCGCCAGCAGGAACCCACCCGTGCCACACGCCGGATCGCACACGACCTCGCCCGGCCGCGGGTCGATGCACTCGACGATCGCCTGGATCAGCGCGCGAGGCGTGAAGTACTGGCCCGCGCCGCCCTTGACGTCCTGCGCGTTCTTCTCGAGCAGGCCCTCGTACGCATCGCCCTTCACGTCCGATGCCTTCGAACTCCAGTCCTCTGCGCCGATCAACTCGACGATGAGGCGCCGCAGCAGCGCCGGGTTCTGGATCTTGTTCTGCGCCTTCCTGTAGACGAGCCCGAGCATCCCGCCGCTCTCACCGAGCTTCTTGAGGATGTCGCGGTACTTCTCCTCGAGGCGCGCCCCCTCCATCTGCGGCGCCGCGAGGTCGCTCCAGCGACAACCCTTCGGCACCGACTGCTCGGTCCCGCGCTCGCGCGCTCCTCGGACATCTTGAGGAATAGGAGCTGCGTGAGCTGCTCGAGGTAGTCCTGGTACGACAGTCCGTCGTCACGCAGGAGGTTGCAGTAGCTCCACAGCTTCTGAACGATGCGGTTGGAGACGTCGCTCATGCCGCACTCTTCTCGTCGCCGCAGTTGAACGGGCCGAGGCACTCGGACAGTTCGTGCGCAAGGCGCACGTGTAGGTCCCCCGCCCACGATTCCGATCGGTTGAGCGACGTCAGCTCCGGGATCAGGCAATGCCCGACTCCATTCGGCTCGAAGGGGTCCGCTCTAACGCTGAGTTTGAGCTCGAACAGCTCTCGCACGCGGAGGCGAGCGAAGCGCGGGCGCACGAAGTCCGGCGGCGCGCAGGCGACGCTCGCGGGGTCGTGGTACTTCTCGCGAAAGCACGACAGACCGTCCTTGTCCTTCTCGGCCCGCGGCTTGAACGCGCGCGGACTGATGCGGTCGCGACGCGCCCCTTCCATGTTGGACTCGAGGACGCGACGCAGGATCGTCTCCTCCGGCCTGACGGCCTCCGTCCCGTCGCCGGACGTCGTGATGAGCGCTTGGATCACAGCTCGACCCACTGCGGCTTCCAGCGGAACTGGCCTCGATCGACGGGGCGGGAGTCGTGATAGACGCGCCAGGTCCCCTGGCCGTTGCTCTCGAACTCGACGTCCGAGAACCACGGCTCCCGGTACCACTCGAACGCGATCCCGCCGGCGCCGTCGGGCAGAACTCGGTCCGGCAAGGATTGCCCCACGCGCTGCCACCCCTCGCAGACACGCAAGGCATGGTCGATCACGGCGATCTCCGGCGGCGGAGTCTCCTCTTCCAGCAGCGGCGACGGATCGGACCGCCAGCCGAGCAGCAGGTCCACGATCACCTGCCAGCGATCACGCTCTCGCTGCTGCCACTCGCGCAGCTGAGGCGACGCGAAGCGCGACGATGGATCGATCCAGTCGTACGTCCGACCCCCGGTCGTCCAACCTTGGTTGAAAGTCGCGTTCATGGCCGATATCCGAGATGCCTCTTGGCCTTGTCGGATAGCAACTCCGCGAACGTCTGCACGATGCTTTCGTGACCGATCGCCAGTCCCTGCCACAGCGCCGACCCAAAACCCTCGCGCACCGGGCCGCGCGCGATCAGACGCAACTGAACGCACTCGCCCAGCTCGGGCGTGTGACGCAGCGCATGTTCGACGAACACCTGCAGGCGACCGACTCCCGGCGCGATCAGGTACGCCCACCGGCCGCTGATGGTCTGGAGCGCGCCCGCCGAACCCGGCCCCGAACCGAGGAGCCTCGGAAGCAGCCCGACGATGTCGCCCAACTCGTTCCACAGCTCTCCGCGGGGGAACACGTTCACGTACCCCACTTCCCACAGGTTCGGGACGACGGTTCCGAGCCCACGCTCGGCCAGGAAGCAGCTCCAGCGCTCGTACTGCTGCTCGTACTCCGCGCTCAACGCCGCGAACCGCGGGTAGTCACGCCCCGGCCCGCCGGCCCAGTTCAGCGCGAGCCACCCGTTCTCGACCTGGAGCATGCGGTCCGCCCCAGCGGACTGGGCTCGCAACCGCGTGCCGGTGCGCAGATCGATCTCCAGCGTGCCGGGCAAGAGCCACTCGGGCGTCGAGTCCACCGGTTCGCGCGTCTGCCCCAGCGCCGGAGCGTCCGGGAGCGGCGACCAAGTCGGTCCCAGCGCGCTCAGGAACTCTCCCAGGTGCGCCGTGCGCAGCTGCGGCAACGGCGCGAACTGCGCCGCGAGGAACACCTCGGTCAGCGGCGGTCGGTCGAAGGTGGGCAGTTCGGTCGGCATGGGGCGCGATGAGCTTGTACGAAACGACCGGGGCGCCTGCGAGCTGCCCGCCAAGAGGACGTTCGGTCCAGCGCCGGGTCGCATCCAAAGTCGGAATTCCTGATCGGAGAGCGTGCCCCGCGGCCAGTGGCCGACGTGCGCCACGCCGGCTCGCCTCTTCAGATCTCGAGCGGCGGCCGCTTGCCGACGAACTTCAGCGCCTCGAACGCTTCGCGTGATTTGATCACATCCACGCGCCAGCGCGTCGCGCGCGTGCGGCGGTCACGCTTGCCGAGTGTCGGCTCGGTGTCGGGTTCGATCGTTGCACCGCGCTCGGTGATCTTGGTGCGGATGCGGTAGACGTCGAAGTCGACGTTCACACCGTCGGCGACGGCGCGCTCGTGGCCGTACTCCATGACCACGTTGCCGTTGAAGAACCCGTACGTGTGCGCGGCCGGCGTCGCGGTCAGGCCGACCTGGAACGCGTCGAAGTACTCCAGCACCCCGCGCCAGCTCGAGTAGATCGAGCGGTGGCACTCGTCGACGAAGATCACGTCGAAGAACTCCGGCGGGACGAGTTCGTTGTAGGCGACCTCTACCGATCGCTCCGGTGTGTGCTCCGTCCCGTTTTCGTCGACGATCGCGGCTTCCGGCTCGCCGCGCAGCATCGAGTACAGGCGCTGGATCGTGGTGATGACGACCGCGCTCGAGCTCGGGACCTTGTTCGAGGTCAGTCGATTGACGTTGTAGACCTCGTCGAACTTGCGCTTGTCGTCGGGCATGCGAAAGCTCTTGAACTCACCTTCGGCCTGCTCGCCCAGGTTCCCGCGATCGACGAGGAACAGCACGCGCCGCGCGCCCGCGAACTTGAGTAGGCGATAACTCTCGGCGACGGCCACGATCGTCTTGCCGGAACCGGTCGCCATCTGGATCAGCGCGCGGGGATGCCCGAGCGAGAAAGACTGCTCCAAGTTCGTGATCGCCTCGAACTGGACGGCCCGCAGTCCCGTCGGCGTGACCGTCGGCATCGCGCGCAGCCGCGCGCGGAGCGACGACGGCTTCGTCGCATCGGCGGACGTGAACGCACCGGTCGAACGCACCCACGCGTCGAGCGTCTCTGCCTTCGCCCAGTCGGCAAGCATCTCGGGACGATGGATCGCGAACACCTCGCGCGCACGCGCGTCCGGATCGAGCAGGTTCGTGAAGCGCGTGACGACGCCGGTCGAGAGATAAAGGAACGGCAAGGGCCGCACCGCTGACTTGAGCTCCTTGGGCAGTCCGCGGGCGTAGCGGTCGGCTTGGACTTCCACGCCGCTCAGTGTGTGGTCCTCGGGCTTCGCCTCCAGCACGCCGACGGCGCGCGTGTCGACGAAGAGCAGGTAGTCGGCGTAGCCGTGACCGGTCGCAAGCGCGAACTCGCGCACGGCGACTCCGCGCGCGGCACGGACGTTCATCGCCTTGCGATCCTGAACCACCCACCCGGCACGGGCGAGCATCGCATCGATCGTCTGGCGAGCGCGAGCTTCGGAAGGATCCGTCGGGGACACGGTAGACCTCGAAGATGCGCACACGGGTCGGGGGCGTCACCCAAAGTTGCCCAACAGCGGCCGCTCCGCCGCCGACTCGGGCGCCAGCGCACCAGCTTTCCGTTCGACAGGTTCCACGCGCTGCCCAGCGGCGAAGCCGCGCACGCGCGCCGCGGGAGGTGCGCGCACAGGCCAGCCCGTCCCTCGACATCCTCGTGCTTTAGGCCGCGGTGGCGCACGCCGAACTCGATTGACCTTCAACTCGGGAGGGCTTCCCGGCCGAAGGTCAGGACGAACATGGAGCCTATCCCCGGGCCGACGCGCACGATTCCCCTACCGCTCGCCCCGCTCTTGCGCGCGGGCGCGCTGAACACTTCGTCGGGCGGATCCGCGAAGAATCGAAGGCGATTCCACCGCGTCGTTCTCGTGAACGGACCGAGCGTGCGCATCGAAGTACGCCGTCCGGACGGCACGCGTCTGCGCGGAATCGTCGAAGATTGCGCCTGGGCCGGCGCGGCCGTGCGCTTCGGCTACAACGAAGATCCGCGCATCCGTCCCGATCAAGTCGGAGTCGTGATCGTGACTTCGCTGCGGATGCCGGACATCACGTTGCGCGCGCGCGTCGCGAGCGCCGAGCCTCTCGGGAGCGGTGGCGCGCGCTACGGACTGCAGTTCCTCGACGAAGACGAGCTGCACCGACAAGTCACGCCCGAGTGGCGGCGTTGGTTCAGCCGTCGACGCGCGCCGCGCTTCGAGCCGCGCGCGGAACTCGCGGCGACGCTGACGGTCTCGTGGCGCGGAGGTGAAGCGCGCGGTCGCGTCCTCGACGCGTCCGTCGCGGGTCTCGGCGTCGAACTCGATCTCGAATCCGCGCGCATGGCCGTCGTCGCGCGTGAGGTCGGCGTGTTGCTCGCGTTCCCCGGTTCCGGGGGCACGATGCGTTTGCGAGCTTCAGTGCGCGGCGCCAAGCAGGGCAGCGCGCGCGCGCGCGTCGGTCTCGAGTTCCAGGACGACGCCGGATTCGCAGAAGCTCGCCCGCGGATCGAGGCTTGGGCGGAGCGCTCGAGGGCCCCGACGCGCTCTCAGGTCGCGAGAGACAACGGATTCGGTTCCGGCGCCTGAATCGATCGCACGGCGGAGACCGTTTCGTTCGAGGGCCGCGCGACTCGGGTCATTCTCAGCGATGGGACAACTTCTCGTCGCGAGTCGCGTTCGTGTAGCCGTCTATACTGCGCGAGTTCGACCGCAGCCCGTAGACGAGAGACTTTCCCCTGGAACACCGCACGCCGGACGAATCCAACCCCCACCGTTCCGTCCTCGCATCCATCGCCGAGCGGACGGGACTCGCGCCCAAGGTCCTGTTGCCCGACTCGGATTCGGAGCACGGCACGTCGCCCGTAGTCGATCCGAGCTCAGCCGCGTCGAAGCTCGTGCCTCGAGGTCGCGGCAACTACCAACTGCTCGGCGAGATCGCGCGCGGCGGAATGGGCGTTATCCTCAAGGGTCACGACACGGATCTCGGCCGCGACATCGCGGTCAAGGTGCTCGATCCCGAGCTCGCGAAACGGCCGACCGTGGTGCAGCGCTTCGTCGAAGAAGCGCAGATCGGCGGTCAGCTCCAGCATCCGGGCATCGTGCCCGTATACGAGCTCGGGCTCATGGCCGACGACCGGCCGTACTTCACGATGAAGCTCGTGAAGGGCCGCACGCTCGCAGCGATCCTGCAACAGCGCACGTCGCCGAGCGACAACCGCGGCCGTCTGCTCGCGATCTTCGAGTCGGTGTGCCAGACGATGGCGTACGCGCATTCGAAGGGCGTGCTGCACCGCGATCTGAAGCCCGCGAACATCATGGTGGGCGCCTTCGGCGAAGTGCAGGTCGTCGATTGGGGCCTCGCGAAAGTGCTCCAACGCGGCGGCATAGCTGACGAGAAGCGCGCCAAGCAGACGCTGCACACGATCATCGAGACCGTGCGCAGTGGGCCGGGCTCGTCGGGTTCCGATTCGATCGTCGGTTCCGTGATGGGCACCCCGGCGTACATGGCGCCCGAGCAGGCTGCCGGCGAGATCGAGAAGCTGGACGAGCGCGCCGACGTGTTCTCGCTCGGCGCGATCTTGTGCGAGATCCTCACGGGCCGTCCGCCGTACGGCGATGAACTGCCCGACGCGGTCATCGTGCAAGCGGCGCATGCGATGCTCGATCCGGCGCGCGCGCGCATCGAAGCGAGCGATGCGGATCCGGCCCTGAAACGGCTGTGTCTCGGCTGTTTGATGCCGGCGCGCGCGACGCGTCCGGCGAACGCGGATGAGGTCGCGAAGGCGATCCACGGCTACATCACTTCAGTCGAATCGCGCGCGCAGAAGGCCGAGGTCGACGCGGCGGAGTCGCGCATCAAGGCGGCCGAGGAACGTCGCGCGCGACGTTTGACGCTGGCTCTCGCGAGCGCTGTCGCCGCGGCGGTGATCCTGGGCGGCGGCGGCTTCTATTACGTGACGCGGGAACGCGCGAAACGTGTGGAGCAGACGCGTTCGGCCGTCGAGACCGCGCACGGCGAGGCGATCGAGTTCACGCGCGCGGGCAAGCCGGCCGAAGCGTTGGCGTCGGCACGGCGCGCCCTGTCGCTCGCCGAATCGGGCGCGGCGGACGCCGGAATGCTCGAGCGCACGCGCAGCTTCGTCGCGCAGGCCGAATGGGACGTGAACGCCGCGGCGCGCGAGAAAGCGCTGAACGAACAGGACGAAACGCTGCGTTCGCGCCTGGTCGAACTGCGCCTCGGACAGATCGGCGCGGTCGGCAATGCGAGACTCGAACAGGAGATCGACGCGGCGTTTTCCCAAGCGTTCCAAGACTACGGGGTCGACCTCGAAGGCGCGGACCTCGTGCCGGCGATGAAGCGCATCCGCGAGCGAGCGATCGCGGAAGAAGTCGCGCTCGCGCTCGACGACTGGGGTCGCGTGCGCCGTCACGTGCACGGACGGAAATCGGAGAAGGTCGAGAACCTGCTCATCCTCGCGATGGATCTCGACCCCGACGAGGGCCGCATGCGTTTGCGCCAAGCGATCCACGAGAGCGATCTGTCCGTGTTGCTCGAACTCGCGTCCACCGAGAATCTGCCGAAGCTCGCGCCGGGTTCGATCTGGGCCTTGAGCGCCGCGCTGTGGGACGAATTCTTGGAGCAGAGACCCGTCGTTATTCGCATGTACGAACAGGCTCAGCACCTCTATCCGGGTGACTACGTGCTGCGTTCGGCCGGCGGCACGTACTTCCAGGAGAGCGCGCGCAGCGAGGATTCCTTGGCGTGGCGCACGGTTGCACTGGCTCTCCGACCGAACGACTTGGGCGCGCGCATGCGTTGGTCGGACGGACTGTTCTTCGTCGGTCGACTCGCCGAGGCCGAGCAAGCCTGCCGAGCCTGTATCGACCTCGCGCCGACGAACGCCGAGGCCTGGTACAACCTCGGGAGCACACAGTTCTTGCTGGGTGATCATGCGCGCGCGCTCTCGAGCCTCGAACGATCGCTCGCGCTGGAGAACGAGCCTGCGCGGCGCGCGGATCTCGACGTCGTGCGTTTCTTCCTGGGTATGGCCACGCGCGATGAGATCGAGCGACTCCTCGCGAGCGAGAGTCAACCGAACATCTACGCCCTGTACCTGTACGCGCTGCTCACGCACCGCGACCCGGCGCAGCGCGACCCGGATCTCGTCCTCCGCACGATCGCGGAGAGGGACGCCGTGATCGGCACGTGGCCGTGGCGCCACCTCCTCGTCGCCATCGCGAAGATCCGGCTCGAGGATTGGCCCGGCGCGCTCGAATCCATGGACAGCATCCGCAGGTTTCCAAGCCTGATGGTGCTCCCGCCACTCGCGTACGACTTCATTCGTTCGCTGATCTACAGCCATCTCGGTCGCGACGTCGAAGCCCACGGCTGGTACGAGCGCGGGATGTTCCAGTGGGAGACGCGCACGGTCTCGAACCCGGCCGCGTGGGAACGCTCGGACGCGATGCTCTGGAAGCGCGCGGCCGAAGCGGCGCTGACGCGGTAGACCTCTCGATTTCTGCGGCGGAACAGGGCGTATTCGTCCGCGCGCACGCCGGATGTCGATCTACACTCCGACTCCGCAGTCCGGTCCGTTCCACCTCACGAGGCGAGCCCGTTGTCCCCAAAGCCCCCGCCCGACGACAAGTCACACCGCTCGATACTCGCGCTCATCGGCGAACGAACGGGTATCGCGCCGAAGGTCTTGCTGACCGACGCCGGGTCCGAACACGGCGCGTCGCCCCTCGTCGATCCGAGTTCGGCGACCACGAAGCTCGTGCCGCAAGGACGCGGCAACTATCAGCTCCTGGGCGAGATCGCGCGCGGCGGCATGGGCGTGATCTTGAAAGGTCACGACACCGATCTCGGTCGCGACATCGCGGTCAAGGTGCTCGATCCGGAACTCGCGAAGCGTCCGGCGGTCGTGCAGCGCTTCATCGAAGAAGCGCAGATCGGCGGCCAGCTCCAGCATCCGGGCATCGTGCCCGTATACGAGCTCGGCCTCATGGCCGACGACAGTCCGTACTTCACGATGAAGCTCGTGAAGGGCCGCACGCTCGCGGCGATCTTGCAACTGCGCAAGTCACCGGCCGAGAACCGCGGACGATTGCTCGACATCTTCGAGTCGGTGTGCCAGACGATGGCCTACGCGCATTCGAAAGGCGTGCTGCACCGCGACCTCAAGCCCGCGAACATCATGGTCGGCGCGTTCGGCGAGGTGCAGGTCGTCGACTGGGGACTCGCGAAAGTGCTGCACCGCGGCGGCATAGCTGACGAGCGGCGCGCGAAGGAGACGCTGCACACGATCATCGAGACCGTCCGCAGCGGTCCCGGATCGACCGGGTCCGATTCGCTCGTCGGATCCGTGATGGGTACGCCGGCGTACATGGCGCCGGAACAGGCACAGGGCGAGATCGAGAAGCTCGACGAACGCGCCGACGTGTTCTCGCTCGGAGCGCTCCTGTGCGAGATCCTCACGGGGCGACCGCCATACGTGGAAATCGAAGGCGAATCGGTGCTGTCGCAAGCCTCGCGCGCGAAGCTCGATCCGGCGCGCGCCCGCATCGAAGCGTGCGAAGCGGATCCGGCCTTGATTCGACTGTGCCTCGAATGCTTGAGCCCCGCGCGAACGGCGCGTCCCGCGAACGCGGACGAGGTCGCGAAAGCCGTGCACGCGTTCCTGACGTCGACGGAGGAGCGCGCGCAGAAGGCCGAGCTCGCCGCCGTCGAATCGCGCATCAAGGCCGCGGAAGAACGGCGTCGCCGCAAGTTGACCGTCGCTCTCGCTGGAACGGTGGCCGCCGCACTCGCCGTGGGAGGCGGCGGGTTCTGGTGGGTGAATCGCGAACGCACGCAGCGCATGGAGCAGACGCGCGCGGCCGTGGAATCGGCGCACAGCGAGTCGATCGAGTTCGGTCGCGCAGGTCGATTCGAAAGCGCACTCGCGTCCGCCCGGCGTGCGTTGGGACTCGCGGAGACGGACGGCTCGGATGCGGCGCTCATCGAACGCGCCAAGGGCTTCGTGGTCCAAGCCGAACTCGACCAAGGCACCGCCGAACGCGAGCGGACCATGCACGAGCAGGACGAGCGACTGCGCGAACGCCTCATCGAGCTGCGCATCGAGCAGGTCGCCTCGCTCGACAACCGCGAGCGCCAGGTCGCCATCGACGCCGAATTCGCTAAGGCGTTCCAGGAGTACGGCGTCGACCTCGACGGCGCCGACCTCGTGCTCGCCCTGAAGCGCATCCGCGAGCGCGACATCGCCGCGGACGTCGCGCTGGCGCTCGACGACTGGGCGCGCGTGCGCCGCAAGGTGCACGGCGCGAAGTCCGAGAAGGCCGAGAACCTGTTCTACCTCGCCATGGACCTCGACGCCGATCCGGTGCGTCAGAGGATGCGGCAGGCCATCGCGGACGACGACCTGTCCGCCTTGCTCGAACTCGTCGCCCCGGACAACTTGCCGGAACTCGCCCCCGGCTCGATCTTCGTCTTGAGCGCGGCGCTCTGGGACGGCCACCTCGATCAGCGACCCGTGGTGTACCGAGTGTACGACCAAGCGCTGCAGCTCCATCCCGGCGACTACGTCTTGCAGTCCGTCGGCGGCAACATCTACGGCGCGGCGGGTCGCGTGCAGTCCGCGCTGATGTGCCGCGCGTCCGCCCTGAGCATCCGTCCGCGCGATGCGGGGGCCCTGTTCCGCTTGGCCGAGAGCCTGTCGTTCCTCGGCCGGCTCACGGAAGCGGAGGGTGCATTGCGCGCGAGCACGACGGTCGATCCGAGTGACCAGCAGGCCGCCTGGAACCTCGGTGTCGTCCAGAGCCAGTTGGGTGAGCGCGTGGCGGCGCTCGAATCCTTCACGCGGGCGCTCGAGATCAAGGAGGAGTTCGAGCTGCGCGCCGACCAGATGGGTGTTCGGTTCGCGTTGGGGCTCGCGTCCCGCGACGACATGAAAGCGCTGGCGGCGGTCGCGAACACGTCGGTCGGCCTCGTCAACTCGCTCTACCCGTTGATCGATCACCACGATCCGGCGCAGCGGGATCCGCAGTTCGTGCTGCGCGTGATCGGCGAGCGCGCGGAGAAGCTGAAGCAGGACGACTTGTACTTCATCCTCGACGCGGTCGCGCACGCTCGCGCCGAGGACTGGCCGGGCGCGTTGAAGGCTCTCGAAGGCCGCTACTACGAGTCGAAGCTGCAGCTCGTGACGCCCAACGCTTTCGACTTTCTGCGCTCGCTCATCTACAGCAAGCTCGGGAACGCCGAAGCAGCGAGCGAGTGCTACGCACGCGCCATGGCCGAGTGGAAGGTCGTGACGGCCGGCAATCCGGACGCGTGGGAGAAGTCGGACGTCATGCGCTGGCGGCGCGAAGCGGAAGCGGCGTTGGTGAAGTAATCGTACGGAGCCAGGCACGACTCCGCCGTTTTCGATGCGACCCCGTGAACGGCTTCGGCCGTTCACGGGGTCGCATCGAAAACGGCGGAGTCGTGCCTGGCTCCGTACGATTACAACCCCGCGTACTTCTTGATCTCGCGCTCGTTCTTCACGAGCGCCTTCTGCAGCGCCGTGACACTCGTCGCAACATCCGCCCTCGTCCCCGACTTCAGCGCCGTCTTGAACGCCTCGTGCGCCGCGGTCACGTCCTTCTGGCCCGCCGCACCGTCCAGGATGAACGACACGAGCAGTCCCGCCTCGTTGTAGTAACGGCCTGAACCCGGGACGTCGTTCAAGGTCAGCCCGAATGCGAACACGTCGTCGAGCTTGCGCATTCCCCCAGCCTTCTTGAGCTCGGCGAACGCGAACGAGCGCAACGTCCACGGATCGGCGCCCTCGGCAGCCTCGGGATTCTTCAAGAAGCGCTCGGCGTACGACGCGGCGCCGTAGCGCAACCAACGCGGGATCTTCTTCTCCTTCCAGAACGCGGTCGCGTACGCAGCGAGATCACCGCCGCCTGCGGCCGCGATGCGCTCGCTGACCGCGATCCACGATCGATCGATCGCGTCCACGAAGCTCTGCGCCGCGGCCCAGCGCACCCAATAGGGGCCCCATACGGCGAGCTTCGGATCCTTGCGATCCCAGTAGCTCACGCCGCAACCGAGGAAGCGCGGCGGCTTCGATCCGTCGAGCAACGCGTCCGCGAAGTACGCGCCGTGGAGGGAAGAGTAGCCCTCGGCCTCGTCGAGAGTGCCGTTGCCCGCCGCCGCGTTGTAGTCCGCCAGGTTCGGCAACACGAAGAAGTGCGGCTTCGAACTCGGCGCCACGCCGAAGAGCCGCACGAGGTCCGCGTGCGTCTTGTCCGCGTTCCAGCGCGCCAAGTTCGCGCCGTCCCAATCGATCGTCGTCCAGACCTCGAAGTGCTCGCCGACGAGCTCCCAGTTGTTCTCGAGCTTCGCGTGGTATTCGTTGGCCTTCGCCGTATCGACCCACGCGTCGCCGCACTTCCACAGGAGCGCCGTCCACTGCTCCATGTCCGCCGGCGCGACCCAGCTATTGTCGTCGGCGCGGAACTGGTGACCGGCTGCCTTCCACTCCTCGACCTGCTTCGCTTCAACGACTTCGACGGGATCCGCCCACGCGCCGCCTTCACCGCGCACCCAACCCATGCTGAGGTACGGCAGGTCGCCTTCGGGAACCCACTCCTCCTTGAAGCGCGCCAGACCCTTGGCCTTCATCTTCGCGGATTCCTCGCGCTTCCATTTCGAGAGCTCGGCGAAGCTCTCGTACCACTTGCCGTCGTAGAGCTGGTGGCGCAGTCCCTTGCGCGCGATTTCGTTGTTCGCATCGAGCTCGATGATGCGCTTGTAGACCTTGTCGGCCGAGGCTTGCATCGGACCGCCGACGAGCGACGCGGCGAGCTCGAGCAACTTCGGGACATCGGTGCCGGCCGCCGCGATCTTCGCGTCGATGCCGGAGTCCTGGTTGGACATCGGCGGCGTGACGAGAGTGAGGGCCGAAACGGGGCAGGGCAGGAGGAGGACGCTCGAAATCAGCGCGACGATCATGACAGGGCGTGGTCTCGCGGTTCGCGATCCGGAACGGGGGCAGGGCGGTCCTGAAGATGTGAGCGTAGCACCGGACGCGCGGGGATGAGCGTGCCTGCGCGGGCATCTCCTCTGCCGCGAGGAACGCGCGATCGGACGCTGCACCTCGGGTATCGTCCGCGTCGGGATTTCCAGGGCCAAGCCCGTCGAGGATCCCCGCACGCTCTCGGGCGTGGACGACCCGAGTCCCCGTGATGGCCTCACCGTGAACGACGCGCTTCGACCCGACCGATCCCCTCCTCCTCCTCCGGAGGAACCGACCCCGTCCGTCCTCGATCTCGTCGCGCGACTCACGGGCGACGCGCCGCGCGTGACGTTGCGCGAAGAGGACTCCGCCGTCAGCGCGTCGCCGGTCATCGATCCCTCTTCGAAGGACAAGGCCGCGATCCCGCTCGGACGCAGCAACCTGCAGTTCCTGGGTGAGATCGCGCGTGGCGGGATGGGCGTCGTGCTCAAGGGTCACGACACGGACTTGGGCCGCGACGTCGCCGTGAAGGTGCTCGACAAGCGCCTCGCCGATCGACCCGAAGTCATCCAACGCTTCGTCGAGGAAGCGCAGATCGGCGGCCAGCTCCAACACCCGGGCATCGTGCCCGTGTACGAGCTCGGCACGATGAAGGACGAGCGGCCCTACTTCACGATGAAGCTCGTGAAGGGGCGCACGCTCGCGACGCTGCTCACGGAACGCGAGTCGCTGACGTCGAACCGTACGCGCTTGATCGACATCTTCGAATCGATTTGCCAGACGATGGGCTACGCGCACTCGCGCGGCGTGATCCACCGCGACTTGAAGCCGGCCAACATCATGGTCGGCGCGTTCGGCGAAGTGCAGGTCGTCGATTGGGGCCTCGCCAAGGTCATGGCGCGCGGCGGCACCGCCGACGAGAAACGCGCGAAGGTCGCGCACACAAAGCTCACGATCCTCGAGACCGTGCGCTCGAACAAGGGCTCGAGCACGGGCTCGGAATCGATGGTCGGCTCGGTCATGGGAACGCCGGCGTACATGCCGCCCGAGCAGGCGTCCGGTCACGTCGATCGACTCGACGAGCGCTCGGACGTGTTCGCTTTGGGCGCGATTCTCTGCGAAATCCTCACGGGTCTGCCGCCCTACGTCGGCGAACGCGACGCGATCATCGCGGCGGCGGCGCAGGCCGAATGCGACGGTGCGATCGCGCGGCTCGACGCCTGCGGCGCGGATCTGGAGCTCTTGAAGCTCACGAAACAGTGCTTGATGCCGGCCCCGGCAGCGCGACCGGCGAACGCCGGCGTGCTCGCGGAGCGTGTCCACGCGTACGTGATCTCGGTCGAAGAGCGCGCGCACGCAGCGCAGGTCGCGAGCGCCGCGTCGCAAGTGCGCGCCGAGGAGGAGCGCAAGGCTCGACGGCTGACGCTCGCACTCGGTGCCGCCATCGTCGCGATTTTGCTCGTCGGCGGCGGAGGATGGGCTTTCGTCCAGAACGAGCGCACGGCGCGCGAACGCGAACAGGTCGAGCGCATGCGCGAAGTCGCCCGGCGCGATGCGCGGCTTTCGGCCGAAGTCGGCGACGCGTTGAGCGAGGCGTCGACGCACGAGGGTGCCTCCCATTTCACCGAAGCGATCCAGGCCGCCGAACGCGCGCGAGCCTTGGCGCAGAGTGGCGCCACGAGCGGCGAATCTCTCGGAGGCGCGGATGGCGCGCTGACGCGATTGCGCGACGAACAGGGCACGGATTTGATGGGCCGCGTCGACGCCACGCTGATCCGCTTGCGCAGCGAGCTCGATCGCGCGCGGATCGAGGCCGAGCGCGAGTCCGCCAACGAGAGGCTCCTCGCCGGGTTACTCGAAGCGCGCGAGCCGATCTGGGGTCCCGGCCGCGACGATCCGCAACAGGCCGCTTCGCGCTACGAGCAGGTCTTCACAGAGAACGGCATCGACATCGACGCCGGAACACCCGCGGACGTGGCCTCGGCCTTGAGGAAGCGCGGGCTCGGTTCCGAGATCGCGCTCTTCTTCGACTCCCTCACCGAAGTTCGTCGCAAGAGCCGCGACGACGCGGGTACCACGCGGGCTCTGGACGTCGCGCACGCCGTGGACCCCGATCCTCTGCGCGCTGACTTGCGCGAGGCGCTCGCTGCCGGAGCGCTCGACGTCTTGCGCGGCATCGTGGATTCGGGATACGAGGACCAGCCCGCGATCACGATCGAGCTCTTGGGCTCGGCCCTCGAGCAATTGAAGAAACGCGAGCTGGCGCGGAAGGTCTACCGCAGTGGGATCGAGCGGTTCCCCGACGACTTCTCGCTCGCGTACCGGCTGGGCCAGCTGCTCACGCCGCCCGAGCTCGACAGCGGCGTGCGCGAGGATATGCAGGAGGGCGTCGAGTGCTACCGCGCTGCACTCGCGCTGCGACCGGACAGCGTCATCGTGCGCTTCTACCTCGGTCGACTGTATTCCAAGCTCGAGCAGCACGACCGCGCGCTCGAGCAGCACACGATCGCAGTGCGAGAACGGCCGGACGACGGGGCCATCCTGTACCACCTAGGCTCGACTCGGTACCGGCTGGGGCAACTCGATGCGGCGCTGGACATCCTCCGTGGGCTCGTCGATCGCACAGATCCGATTTGGGTGAGCAGTTGGGCGTGTCTCGGGGCGGGACGGTGCCTCTTGGCAAAAGGCCGCGTGGATGAAGCCAAGGTGTACTTCGAGCGCGCACTGCAAGCCGACTCGACGCAGTCCTTGTTTTACGCGGGCCTGCTCGACGCCGCCTCGGCGTCGGGCTCGATCGACGAGCAGCAGCGCGTCTTGCGCCTGTACCTCCAGCGCTTCCCGAACGACGCCGCCGTGCACAACAACTTGGCTTGGCCGCTCGCCTCGGCGGCGGACGTCAAGATGCGCGATCTGCCCGAGGCCATCCGCCTCGCGCGGCGTTCGATCGAGCTCGTGGAGGGCGACGCGGCTTGGAACACACTGGGTGTCGCTCTGTTCTACGCGGGTGAACTGGAGGAAGCAGTCGAGGCTCTGATGCGCTCCGTTCGCTTGCTGGGCGCGGGCGGCATCGTCGACTGGCTGTTCCTGGCGATGGCGCACCACGAACTCGGACACGCGAGCGAAGCCCGGGGCTGGTATGGGCGCGCAGTCGAATGGATGGCGCTCCAGACCGGCGTCGAGCCGGAGGTCGCGCGTTTCCGGGCCGAGGCCGACGTCCTATTCGGCAAGTGATCGCGAAGTCGCCCGCGATCAGCGTGTCCGATTCCACCGCTCATACGGTGTGAGGCACGACTTCACCTTGGGTCGATCACGCGCCCCAGGTCACCCGCAGACCATTCGTCAGGTTGAACGTGCTCGCCGTGCAGAACGCGGCGGGATTGCGGTACCACGCTTGGTAGTAGCGCACTCCCCCTGCCGGCGGAATGACGCCGCGCACCGACACGGATGCGTCCCCGAGCGTGGGATAGGACGCCGTGCCGGCCGACGCCGTCTTCGTGCCGAGGCGAATCACGGTTCCGCTCACGCAACGTAAACCGTCGCCGAAGAGCGTGCCGAGTCCGCCGTTCTGCTGAGCCGTGCCTTGGAAGAAGAGCACCGGACTCGCGGTCGGCATGCCCGACGACGTGAGCGTGACGGAGTCGGCGGCGACGCTCGCGAGTCCTGCGCCCGACAGGATCGCGCCGAACGTCGGGAACGAGTTCGCGCACCCGCGGCCGTTCGCGCCGAAGTTCGAGCACGGGCAATTCGTTCCGCTGCCGTCGCCCGCGCACGTGCTCTCGAAGCGGCGTGCTTCGCGGATGCGCAGAGCGATCGGAAGTTGTCCGGGGAAGTCGTTGCCCAGGTTCGAACGGCTGAAGGACGGCAGGCCGCTCATAGCTGTGTGCACGCCGGCCGTATAGATGCCGTTCCCGTTCAAACGCACCCAATGACGTCCGGCTGCAAGCGGCACGTCGAGTGCGACCGTCACCTCCCGGTGCGAGAAGCGGAAGCGCGCCGATCCGCTCGCGATCGGCAGCGATTCGTTCGGATAGTTCGCGCCGGTGTCCGGCAGCAACGTCGCCTGGAAACCCGCCGCGTCGTAATTCGTCGTGTATCCGTCGAACGCGATCTCGCCGACTTGCCAACCCCCCGCGGGCACGTCGAAGGGTTGGAAGACGATCCACCCCGTGCCGGGCGTGATGCCGCCGAGCGCGCGCGCGGGTCCAGCGAGATTCAGCGGCTGGAGCAGCAGATTGGGCTCGACCGCGCACGCATTCACGCCTTGGCACTCGTCGGGAATGCCGTCGAGATCGCAGTCACTACTCGCGCCGCCCGCAATGTCGCCGAGATCGCGAATGCCGTTGTGATTGCAGTCCTCGAGCGCCTGCAGCGCGGTCGTGTCGAACGTCAACGCGGACGGCGACCATCCGCTCTGCGACGTGAAGATCGTCTGCAAGCCGGATCCGTCGATGTTTGCGCGCTGGATCACGTCATTGCCGATCTCGTCGGCCAAGTAGATCCGCCCGTTCGCGCGATCGAGCGCGAGGTCGAGCAACCCCGACGACTCGACCGAGCCAGGCGTGGAATCGACGACGACCTCGAACTCGGTGTCGTCGAAGCGCGCGCGCCACACGCAGTCACTGATCGTGTCCGAGTCGATTCCGTAGACCCAACCGTTCGCGACGTCGACCTCGACGCGCGTCGGTGTGGAAAGCCCGGTTACCATCGTGCGCGCGACGAACGGCGGGCCATCCGTGTTGACTCGAACGATCGTGTTGTTCGCGCCGAACCAAACCCAGCCGTTCACGGAGTCCACCGTCGGCCGACCGATCTTCGAGAACGACGGGTCGTACGGCTGGATCGCGTACACGGTCTCGCGACTCGTACCGTCGAGGTTGGCGCGCTCGATCACGCCGCCCGCGTTGCCGGCAGCGGGCGAGTTGGACCAGTACATCTTCCCGGCCGGGAGATCGAGCGCCAGTCCGCGCGCGAGCTTCAAGCTCGTCGCGAGCGTGACGGAACCACTGCCGTCGAGGTTCGCACGACGAATGCGTCCATCGTTGAACGATCCGTGCGACCAATAGACGTGACCCGCGCTCGCATCGATCGCGAGCCCGAGCGGCAACCAATCGGCGATCGGGAACGGCGTGGCGGGCGCGAACTGGTTCGCGAGACCCGTGCCATCGAGGTTCATGGCCTCGAGCTTCGGATCGTTGAACTTGTACTCGGCGAAGATGACTTGGGTCTGGGCCGTAGCACGGATCGGCACGATCACGGTCACGGTGAGGAGGATGTGGGCGAGCATCGAAGTGGGGCGAACTTTGCGCGGGTCCGGACGTCCGAGCGGATGACTGCGATGCACGGTAACCCCGGGTCCGCGAGCCGTGGTGGATCCGTATTCAGAACGAGGCCGAAAGGCGCACCGGACGTTGCGCGTGGGCGAGTTCATTCAGAAGGGTGGACGCGTGGACGACGCACGCTACCGTTCGCTGGTCCCCCCTTACGCATCGGCGCGCTCGCCGACTCCAGAGACCTTGCGTGAAGAAGAAGAAAGCCATCGCTCTCGCCGTCGTCCTGACCGTGGTGGGCACCGTCGTAACGATCAACTTCATGGGCGGGGGGAAGAGGATCGAGCATCGCGTGGAACTCGACTACGGCGTCCGCGACCCACAGTTCGCGCGAACGCTCGGCAGCCTGCTCGGCCCGGCCGTTCTGCCCGGCAATGAAGTCGTCGCCTACCAGAACGGCGTCGAGATCTTCCCGCCGATGCTCGAGGCGATTCGCGGCGCCGAGCAGAGCGTCACATTCGAGACGTACATCTACTGGTCGGGAGAGATCGGTCGACAGTTCTCGGAAGCGCTGTCGGCTCGCGCCAAGGCGGGTGTGCGTGTCCACCTGCTCATGGACTGGGCCGGTGCGGGCAAGATGGACGATGCGCTGCTCGAATCCATGCGCACCTCGGGCGTCGAGATCGAGAAGTACCACCCGATCACTTGGTACACGATCGACAGGATCAACAACCGCACGCACAGGAAGCTCCTGGTCGTCGACGGTCGGATCGCGTTCACCGGAGGCGTGGGTATCGCGGACCAGTGGATGGGCGACGCGGATTCGCCCGAGCACTGGCGCGACGCGCACTTCCGTGTGACGGGGCCGGCTGCGGCGCAGATGCAGACGGCGTTCATGGAGAACTGGCTCGAGCTGCGGCCAGAGGTCCTGCACGACGCGCGATACTTCCCCGAGATCCAGCCGACGGGTGAGATGAAGGCCCAAGTCTTCAGCAGCTCGCCGGACGGCGGCAGCGAGAAGATGCGGCTCCTCTACCTGCTCGCGATCGCGGCCGCCAAGGACTCGATCCATTTGGCCAGCTCGTACTTCGTCCCCGACGATGTTTCGGTCGCGGCTCTCTCCGCCGCGGCGAGACGCGGTGTCCGCGTCGAGGTCCTCCTCCCGGGTCCGATCATGGACGTCAAGGTCGTCCAGAAGGCATCGCGTTCCCTGTGGGGAGATCTGCTCGCGGCCGGCGTCACGATCCGCGAGTACCAGCCGACGATGCTGCACACGAAAGTGATGATCGTCGATTCCTACTTCCTGTCCGTGGGCTCGACGAACTTCGACGATCGATCGTTCCGCTTGAACGACGAAACGAACCTGAACGTGTTGGACGAAACGCTGGCGCGCGAGCAGGTCGAGGTGTTCGCGCAGGATTCGAACGTTTCAAAGATCGTCACGTTGAAGGAATGGGAGGACCGTCCGTGGCAAGAGAAGCTCGGGGAGTGGTCCGCCTCAATCCTGCGCCGACAACTCTGACCGACCCGCGGTCACGTCTGGCCGGTCCAATCGTCCTTCTTCGACTTCTTCCACGCCGTGCGGATCGACTCGGCGAGTTCTTTCGACAGCGGACCGGCTTTCAACAGCTCGGCGTTCTGCTTCCAACGCTCGGGCTTGGTCGTTCCCACGATCAGCACATGGACGCCCGGCTGCATCGCCGTGAACCGCATCGCGATGCCCGCGGCTCCGTCCGGCGTCTGCGCGTTGCGCGTTTCGCCTGAGGCGAACGGGTACTTCAAGGCCTGGAGTCGCTTCCAGTACTCGAGGTGATAGCCGTTCTTGGTCTCCTCTTCGTAGCGCCACACTGCATTCGCGATCGGACGCTTGGCGATCACGCCCATTTGCTTCGATCGAGCGAGCGGAAGAGTGAGTTCGATGCACTCCTGATCGCAGATGTTCACCGAGGTCTGCAGCGAATCGAAGCGCCCGCACTCGACGGCATAGCGCGCGGCCTTCGAATCGCCGCTGTAGCCGATGTAGCGCGTCTTGCCCTCTTTTTTGGCCTGTTCCAGCGCCTCGATGCATTCGCCCTGCTCGAGGACTTCGAGCGAGCACGAGTGGAGCTGCACGAGGTCGACCGCGTCCGTCTTCAAGCGCTTCAAGCTGCGCTCGATGGAACTCATCACGCCGGCCTTCGACCATTCGGCGCCGGCACCCGTCACGTCGGTCGCGTGACCGCACTTCGTGAAGAGGAAGTACTCCTTGCGACGATGGCCGATCGCCGTACCGATCTGCCCCTCGGAGTCGATGTAGCACTCGGCGGTGTCGACGACGTTCAGCCCCGAGTCGAGAGCCGTGTTGAGCAGCTTGTCGACCGTCGCCTGCTCGGTCTTCTCGTACCCGATCTCGGCGCCGCCGAATCCGAGCACGGTGACCATCATGTCGGTCTTGCCGAAGCGACGGCGCTCGAGTGCGGTCGGGGTCGGAGCTTTCGCATCCTCCGCGCGCGCCGATCTCGCGAACCAGGGCAGCGACACCGCCGCCGTGGTGAGCGCGGACACGCGGAGGAAATCGCGACGCGACGAATCGTGACGACTCATGATCGATCCTCCAGACCCTGGGCCAATGGTGAACGGGCGACCCCCCGTGCACGGAGCAGGCTCCACTCTTCCGAACGGGAGCGCCAGCCCTCGTCGATGTCCGGCCCCGTACGAGGATCACCCGCGCGCCGCCCGCCCTGCACGATCCAGCGCGCAATGATCATGCGCTGGGTACCGCTGCTCCCCTCCCGATCACGCACAGCTTCGCACCGGACCACCGTCCGCAATACGAATGGGCTGAGACTCGCAGCCGAACTCCACATGCATCAAGGTAGAACCGAGACCAGGTGACGAACCCGCTCGCCAATTCTGACTTCCACCATGTCGCCTCCTTTGGCATGCACCGTCGAGTCGCGCTCGGGCCAGGTCACCCTCAGGCCGTACGTACCGGCCTCCGCAATTGGGATCGAGTAAGGTGGCCCGTTGAAGGAGCATGGAAACAAGCCGATGGCCACACGCGCCCCATTGTCTGGAGGTGCGTCTGCCGTGCGCCAGGTCATGAGGTCGAGCGGCCCGAAATAGTCCGTCCCCTTGTCAGCCACAACATCCAAGTCAATCCAGCCTAGGCCTGGCAAAGGGATGTCGATCAGGGCCCCCCCGGCAGAAATTGAGATCTGCAGCGGCGGAAGACCAACAGCAGGAACCTTGAACGCGCCGATGTCCGCCTGAAAGGTCAGTGCGTACTGGCCAGCAGGTACCCGATCGCATATGACCTCTGCGGAATCGCCGCCGGGATGTCTATACAAGATCGCGTCGCCTGTGCTGCCAGCAAGGCGTAACAGCCCTCCAGGCCAGCGACCACCCGCCGGAGCAGCGTGCGAAGAAGTGAACCGCACTGTGAGCGAACCAAACTCGGTAGCCGTCGGAACTAGGACACAGTTGACCGTGTTGAGCGGTAAGCGAACCTTGTCCGTCATGAACTCCCGCTGAAACGACTCGTACCCCGGTGCCTGAATGGAGACTCTGCACGGACCCGCAGAATCACCATCACCGGCACCGACGACAAGCGCCAGTAGATGGTTCCGCTCCGTCACCAGCGCGCTGGCGGGCAATCCGGCTAGTACAGCGTCGAAATCGCGACCAATCATGGGTTGGTGGTCCGCACTCAAGACGCCGAACTCGAAGCCGATCCCCCTCCCTGGCTGGATCAACATTGGAGCGCCCGACAGCTCGGTAACCATGACCAGTGCAGCAAAGAGTGATTCGGCCCTCCAAGTCAGATCCTCCCGAGGTGCTACGACTCGGATATTTGCCTGCGCAAGAATGGAGCCGGAACCACCGCCATAAATCGAATAGACGCAGCGTGCGCGTGCACCTACGAACGCGAAGCGTCCGTCTGATGTAGTCTTGCAGGTCAAGACGCCCGCTGGCCACTGACTCGGATCCTCTAGGTTCAGAAGTCCTGACTTGAAGGGTATCTGTCGGGGCCACGCGACCAGGGTGAAGTCGCGAAGCGGATTCCCGTCCGCGGTCGAAACCTGTCCACTCAAAGCAGACTCGCTCACCATTCGCGCAAGCAACGTCCGATCTGAGCACTTGGCAAGCGGCAGTATCGCATCTGCGAATCCTGCGAGCCGCACAGCGATGATGTCGCCTTCCACGATGGACGGGAGCGATAAGACGTCCCCCGAGTCGCTGGATTCGAGCGGCGCCACCGCTTCGGCACGTTCGCGCAGCAACCAATACTTCGCACCACTCAGAGACCTTCCATCCTCTCCCTCGCACCGGATGGCAATCGTGCAACGCAAGTCGGGCACTGCAGGGCTGGCGGCTGACGATGGGACGCCATGGCGAGCGTCCGAAGCGTTGTCAGGCCGGACCAATGGAGTCGAATCGCGCAATCCGCTCGCAGATCCGACTTCTTTGGGTCTTGCAGGGTCAGCTTCCGTGAACGCAGTCGACCAACCCATAGATAGGGCGAGAATGGCCAACACGAGCACGGTTCCGAGGCCCCAGAAAAGCCACCTCATGATTACGCGTCACCGGCGCACTTAGCGGTACTGGTAAACCGATCTTCGTCGATCAGGGTCAGGATACCGCAAGCGTCTCCACTCTGGCATCCGCTCGCTGTACCACAGTTGCCGCTAGCCACAACGATCCACTGCGAGCCATTGGGAACAAGGATCAAGTGGCAGCAGCGCGGCGGGAGTACAGAAGAACAAGAGCACGTCGTGCCCATTCCATAGGGCGTCATCTCCTGAAAGGAGAAGCAGCCTGTACTGCATCCATTTGCGCTGCAGTCATACGAGGCTGTGGCAGGGAACGTCGACGTGTCGATGACGGTTGTGGTCGCGCACTTGGGGCCGGACTGGGCGAGCGCTGACCCTGCGAGAAGCAGAAGTGCGCCAACCGCCCGAGAAAAGGGCACGAGCGGAAAGTGAAGTTTGACTGAGAGCTTCAGTGGTGTGGCTTCGTTCGAGCGTTGGCTGAGAGATGGAAGTCAGGAGGATGCAGAGAAGGCGGGCGAACCTTGCTTGTAGATCCCGACCCTACCCCCCCAACGGATTTGTCCACCCCGAACTCCTACATATTCGTGCGATTCCACGTTGTCCGACGAGCTCAACTCCGCGCCGACCCACCGCGCAACAGATTGCGCGCGATGATGATCCGCTGGATCTCGCTGGTCCCCTCGCCGATCACGCACAGCTTGGCATCGCGCCACATCCGCTCGACCGGGTACTCGCGCGAGTACCCGTATCCGCCGTGGATCTGGATCGCGTCGTACGTGCAGCGCATCGCCGCTTCCGACGCGAGAAGCTTCGCCATCGCCGCCTGCGGACCGTACGGCAAGTTCGCGTCCTTCAAACGCGCCGCGTGGTAGACGAGGTGGCGCGCGGCTTGGCAGTCGAGTTCCATGTTCGCCAGCTTGAACTGCACCGCCTGCTGATCGCTGAGCTTCTTGCCGAACGCCTCGCGTTCTTGCGCGTACTTCATGGCGACGTCGAGCGCGCCTTGCGCGATCCCGAGGCTCAGCGCGCCGATCGAAATGCGCCCGCCCTCGAGCGTCTTCATGAACGTCTTGAAGCCCTCGCCTTCGGGCCCGAGCAGGTGATCGCGCGGGATCTTCGCGTCCTGGAACACGAGGCTCGCCCAGTCGCTGCCGCGCATCCCCAGCTTTTCCTCGCCCTTTTCGATGGTGAAGCCCGCCGTGTCGCGCGGCACGACGAAGGCGCTGATGCCTTTCGCGCCGAGCTCGGGGTGCGTCACCGCCGTGCAGATGAACGTGCCGGCGTGATTCGCGTTCGTGATGAAGCACTTCGCGCCGTTCAGGACGTACTGGTCCCCCACGAGCCGCGCCGTCGTCTGCGTGCCGCCGGAGTCCGAGCCCGCGTTCGGCTCCGTCAGTCCGTACGCACCCATGTACTCGCCCGCGATCAGCTTCGGCACGTAGGCCTTGCGCAGTTTCTCGCTGCCCCATTTGTAGATGGGGAATGTGCCCAGCGAAACGTGCGCGGCCAGCGTCAGCCCAGTCGAGCCGCACACGCGGCTGATCTCCTCGACCGCGAGGCAATACGCGAGCGTGCCACCGTTGCTGCCGCCGTACTCCTCGGGGAACGGGATCCCCGGCAGGCCCATGTCGACGATCTTGCGCCACGTCTCGAGCGGGAACCGATGGTTCTCGTCGATCTCGTGCGCGATCGGAGCGACCTCGGCGCGCGCGAACTCACGCACGGTCTCCTGGATCATCTGCTGATCCTGCGTCAGGTCGAACCCGTGCTGGATGGGCGGCAGTGTGTACGTCGTCGGTGCTTCGGTCTGCATGATGCGTTCAGTCTTCGATCTGCCAGCCGGCAGTGCGGCGAGCACGAGGCTTCTCGGGCGCAGCGTGTTCGCGCGCCCCGTTCTCAGGGAGTCGTGCCGCGCGCGGCGCCGGAGTGATCTCGTCGTCGCGCTCGCCCGCGTCGGCCTCGCGGTAGAAGCGACGGCTTTCGCCACTGCCCACCCACGCGATGAGCGCGGCGCGAGAGAACTTCCACTCGCGCCCGATCTTGCGCGCGGGCAGGTCTTCGCTGTGCAGGACCTTGTTGAAGGTCTTCACGGACACGCCGAGCAATTCGGCCGCCTCGTCGATGTTCAGGATCTCGCGTTCGGCCATGTCTCTAGACCTTCTGCGCGCGGCGCTTCGCCATCTCGGACTCGATGTACACGCCGATGTCGTCGGTGCGCGTCCCGGGCCCGAACAACTTCGCGAAGCCCTCGACCTCGAGCTTCATCATGTCGTCCTTCGGGATGATCCCACCGCCGACGAGCAGGACGTGACCCATGCCGCGCTTCGTGAGTTCATCGCGCACGCGCGGGAAGAGCTCCATGTGCGCGCCCGACAGGATCGACAGGCCGACGACGTCGACGTCCTCTTGCATCGCCGCCTCCGCGATCATCTCGGGCGTCTGGTGGAGGCCGGTGTAGATGACCTCCATGCCGCGGTCGCGCAGGATCGTCGCGACGGTCTTGGCGCCGCGGTCGTGACCATCGAGGCCCGGCTTCGCGACGAGCACGCGGATCTTCTGCGAGGTCATGGGTTGCGGGATCTGGTCGTGGCGCGAGTTCGCGCACCGCGCGCGGACCTCGGAGCGGACATGTTGACGCGCGGTGCCCTTTTCACCAAGAGGCACAGTCCAAACACACCGGATCAGGGCCGGAAACGGGGTCTGGATCGTGGAGGTTCGCGGGCGTCCCGGTCACCGACCTGGAGTCGAGGAGGGCCGCCCCAGCCGCCGATGCAGGGACGATCGCGAGGCCGATCCTCCTCTGCACGAGGAGGGAGATCGCGGAACCATACCCGGCATCACAGGATCTTCGGCTCGCGGTACTCGCCGAACGAGGCGCGCAGCACGTCCGTGATCTCTCCGAGCGTGCACTCGGCATGCGCGGCCGCGACGAAGCGCGCCAGCAGGTTGTCCGTGCCGGCGCACGCGTCGCGCACGTCGTCCAGCGCGCGCTTCGCCTTGCCCGAGTCGCGCTTCTTGCGGACCTCGGCCAATCGGGCGTGCTGCTCGCGCTCGACCGCCGCGTCGATCTTGTGGATCTCGATCGTCGGGCCGCCGCTCTCGTCTTCCTGGAAGCAGTTCACGCCGACGATCTTCTTCTTCCCCTGCTCCGTCGCGCGCTGGTACGCCACCGCGGAACGGTGGATCTCGCGCTGGATCCAACCGGCTTCCGTCGCGGCGACGACGCCGCCGCGCTTGTCGATCTCCTGGAAGTAGCGCTCGGCGTCCTGCTCGAGTCGATTCGTCTGCGCCTCGACGAAGTAGCTGCCCGCGAGCGGGTCCGCGACGTGCGCGATCTCCGTCTCTTCCGCGAGGATCTGTTGCGTGCGCAGCGCGATCTTCACCGCCTTCTCGGTCGGCAAGGACAGCGTCTCGTCCATCGAGTTCGTGTGCAGCGACTGCGTGCCGCCGAGCACGGCCGCGAGCGCTTCGTAGGCCGTCCGCACGATGTTGTTCTCGGGCTGCTGCGCCGTCAGCGTCACGCCGGCCGTCTGCGTGTGGAAGCGCAGCATCCACGAGCGCGGATCCTTCGCGCCGAACTGATCGCGCATCTTCCGCGCCCAGATGCGGCGCGCCGCGCGGAACTTGGCGATCTCCTCGAAGAAGTCGATGTGGCTGTCGAAAAAGAACGACAAGCGCGGCGCGAAGCTGTCGATGTCGAGCCCGGTCGCGACGCCGCGCTTCACGTACTCCATCCCGTTCGCGAGCGTGAACGCCAGCTCTTGCGCCGCCGTCGAGCCCGCCTCGCGGATGTGGTAGCCGCTGATCGAGATCGTGTTCCACTGCGGCACGTGCGTCACGCAATAGCCCATGACATCCGTGATCATGCGCAGCGCGGGCTCGGCGGGAACCAGCCACGCGTGTTGCGCCTGGTACTCCTTCAAGATGTCGTTCTGCACCGTGCCGCGCAGCTTCGCCGGCGCAACGCCTTGTCGCTCGCCGCACGCGATGTAGTACGCGAGCAGGATCGGCGCCGGCCCGTTGATCGTCATCGACGTCGAGACGTCGGCCATGGGGATCCCTTCCATGAGGGTCTCCATGTCGCGCAAGCACGAGATCGCGACGCCGACTTGGCCGACTTCGCCGCGCGAACGCTCGTGATCCGAGTCGTAGCCCATCAACGTGGGGAAGTCGAAAGCGGTCGAGAGCCCCGTCTGCCCGTGCGCGAGCAAGTACTTGAAGCGCTCGTTCGTCTGCTTCGCCGAGCCGAAGCCCGCGAACTGCCGCATCGTCCACAAGCGACCGCGGTACATCGTCGGATGAACGCCGCGCGTGAACGGGAACTGACCGGGATATCCGAGGTCCGTTTCCGGATCGAGCTCGACGTCCTCCGGGCCATACAGCGGCTCGAGCTTCGTGCCGGACACCGTCGTGAATTCGGCGTCGCGCATCTCGGCCTTCGCGAAGGCCTGTCGCCAATGGCTGGTGGCGTCGGTGCGGATCACGTCCTGAAGGCTCATGCGATTCGGGCTCCGATACGGCCGACCGTTCGTCCGCGAGTGCGGTGAGCCGGTGACCTCGACCGGTCAGTATACGGTGCACCCGTTCCGACCGGGATGCTCCCGCGTGCGGCGGTTGCGTGTCGGTTCGCCTGCCCGAGCACCGGGCGAAGCCCTTGTGCGAGCACGATTCGCGCCGGTACGTGTGCACGAGATCGAGCGCCATCCAGGCCGATTCGAGTGCTGACGTGGATACCGAGCCGCGCAGTTCTCCGTGCGCGATCCCGCGCTTCCACTTCGGACGCGGCGTGCAATGACCCGTCGGCCCGTGGCGTTCCGCTCCGAGATCGGCCCACTGCGTAGATTCCGCGCCACGATGCCGCACGAGCTACCCGGCCGCTCCCTCCCCATCGTCTCACGTCCCGTGCATCGCTGCGCATGCGCCAGTGTCGCGTGCGCCAGCCTCTGCGCGTCGTGTGGATCCGTCCGTCGCGAGGGATCCGATCGACAGGCATTCTTCGCCGAGGTGCGCGTGCGAAATGAGTTGGAGGACGGAGCGCTTCACGAAGGCACGCACCTCGAATTCGGTTGGAGCCTGGCCGACGGCGACGCGGACGGTCTCGATTACTCGATCCATGACGCAACGTTCGGAGTGGGTCTCGATTCGCAGATTGGTGAGGACGGTTGGGCCGTATTCGGCGGTGGTGTCGCGTGTCAGCACGTGCGGCTCGACGTGGATTCCACGGAGTTCGACGGCAAGAACAGCGTAGGTCCCTACATCGCGCTCCAAGGCGGATGGCGCGTGACGAACTGGTTCGAACCCTGCGCGCGCGCCGACGCGACGGCGTACCTCCCCAACATCAGCTCGACGATCGGCATCGAACTCGGCGCGCGGATCCACGTCGTCGATCCCGCGGCAGTTTTCTTCGGTTGGCGCTATGCGCACTAGGAGTTGAACGATGTCGACTCGCTGGTGAGCGTCGACGAAGTCGATCTCGATGTGAGCGGTTTCATCGTCGGACTCGAGTTCGCGTTCTAGTCGGGCACGCTCGTGCCGCACGTTCGCGGTTCGCGATGCGCATGTCGCGGACGATCGCGGACGATCGCGGAACCAACGAGTCGGCTGGCGTCTTCGATTCGCGAGCGCTAGCTTTTCAGCCCGGATTCGCCGATGCGCTCTGTCTCCGTCCAACCCCTTCGCAGAAAGTCAGGCCCCGTGAAGCTCGCCGCCCTCGCTCTCACTCTGTTGTTCGCCTCGTGCGCCGCGTCGCCTTCGCATACCGATGCGTGGTCCACCACCCGAGCGGGCTCCATCGCCGACGCGGGTTCGAGCGAGGTCCACGCCAACCGCATCGCGATCTACATCGGTCAGCGCAGCCTCGACGAGGACGACTACGAGCCCGTCGAGGACCAGGCCACGATCGGCTTCGAGTTCGCGCACGAACATCCGGACAACGTCGTGGGCTGGGAAGTCGGGATCATGGGTTCGGCCGACGAGGGCGAGTTCGGCGCCTTCGACGTCGAGGCCGCAACGGGCGAGATCTACGGCGGAGTCCGCAAGTCGTTCGGGTCCGGGACCGTGCGGCCCTACCTCGGCGGCGGCCTCTCTTTCATCCGCTCGGCGTTCGAAGTCGAGGGCTTCGACGACGTCGACGACTCCTCGCTGGCGCTCTATGCCCACGGAGGAGTGCGGTTCGACATCACGCCGGCGTTCTCCCTCGGGCTCGACCTGCGCGGCCTGTTCGGCTCGGACCTCGAACTCGCCGGCGTGGACACGGACGCCGACTACGGTCAGGTCGCGTTGTTCGCGGGCTTCGGTTTCTAGCGCACGACGCGACGGTTTTGGTGAACGCGCGACGAACTCCAGCGCGAGTTCGAATGTCACGTATTACAGCTCGTCGATCCAGTGCTCTCGTCGCGATCCGCACTGCCATGGCGGGCGCGACTTCGTCCTCGCGAAACCGCGGCTCACGAGAGAACTCGGTGCTTGACTCCCGCTATCCCTCGACCAAGTCGCTCCGAGTCGTACGAGCGCGCCTTGGCGATGCAGCGCCCGGCAAGCAGCCAAGAGGGCGTGACGAGCGAGCGACCTCTCGGATTCCGCGTCGTGCGAGTTGTCGTTCGAGGCGAGATCCAGCGCGAAAGAGGGGGGCCAGGTCCTTCCGATCCGCGCGTTTCGGGAGTCCAATAGGACTCGGACCTCCGCATCGCGGAGGTCGCTGCCTGCGCAATTCGACGGTGTCGCCTCGAGTACACAGCGCACGAAGGTTCCGCGTCCCGCTCCTGTTCCAACCTCGGTAACGCTCCCCCATGTCGACCCAGCACCTGCCGCGCGTCGCGTTCCTCGCACTCGTCCTCGCAGCACCTGTCCAGGCCCGCGCGACGACCGTGCTCGTGAACGGCTCGGACTCGTGCGCGACGCCCGATCCGATCACGGGCTCCGGACCGTTCGCGTTCGACAACAGCGCGGCCACCACCGGGGTCGACGGACAGACGACGAGCAACTGCCTGTTCTACGCTCAGAACGGAATCCTGCAGGACGTCTGGTTCGCGTGGACAGCAACGCAGAACGGGCGCGTGCTCCTGTCGACCTGCGGTCAGACGGCGGTCGACACGAAGATCGCGGTGTACGCCGGTTCGACGTGTCCTGGCGCGAGCCCGACGGCGGTCGCGTGCAACGACGACATGACGACCTCGGGCGTGGGCAATCTGCAATCGCGCCTCGAATTCGACGTGGTTCCCGGCAACACGTACCTGATCCAGCTCGGCCTCTATCCGCTCGCAGCGTTCGGGGGTGCCGGCTCGTTCACGATCCAGCACGTCGGCGGCGTCACGTGTCAATACGACGACGGCACGACGGACTACGCCAGCGAGATCGGCACGGGCGGCATTCAGCGTGCCTCGGCCTGGGTGTACCGCATGGGCGAGATCGGAACCGCGACTCAGATCGCCTCGGTCTCTTCGGCGTGGGGGTGGACGAACACCGGCACGCCGCTCGCACCGGGACTGACCGGCGAAGTCGCCGTGTGGGAAGACCCGAACGACGACGGCGATCCGTCGGATGCCGTGCTGCTCGACAAGGCTTCGGCCCCCATGGTCGGCGCGCACACGGACGCTCTGCAAACGATTCCCCTCGCGGCGCCCGTCGTCGCGAGCGGCATCTTCTTCATCGGAGCGTGGGTCGAGCACACGAACGGCTTCCCGGTTCCGCGCGACATCCTCGGTTGCAGCGGTCGAACGGAAGTCGGCTGGCTCCTCGGCAACGAGCCGGGGAACCTCAACTCGTCCAATTTGCTCGCGAATTCGACGCCGCCGTTCCAGGCACCGAACGGACAGACGTACCACTTCTTGCTGCGAGCGGATTGTCAGGCGGTGCAGACCGGAACTGTTCATTGCGCTGGCGACGGCGTCACGCCGCACACCGCGTGTCCCTGCGCCAACAACAGTCCAGTCCTGGATCAAGCCGGGTGCGTGAGCTCGCTCGGAGTCGGTGGTCGACTGCGTTCTGTCGGCGCATCGAGTCTGACGAACGACCAAGTGGACTTGAACGGCTCCAACATGCCCAACAGCTCCGCGCTGTATTTCCAGGGCACGTCGCAACAAGCAGGCGGCAATGGGGCCGTGTTCGGCGACGGACTGCGCTGCGTGGCGGGGACCGTGACGCGACTCGGAACGCTCACGAACGTGGCGGGCGTTTCGTCCTACCCGCGCATCAGCGACCCGAGCGTTTCGGTGAAGGGGCTCGTGAACTCTCCCGGAACGCGCCAGTACCAAGTCTGGTATCGGAACGCGGCGACCTTCTGTACGGCGTCGACGTTCAACCTGACGAACGGGGTGCAGCTCGTCTGGACGCCCTGATAGGGACGGACCTGTCAACCCCTGAGTGACGGGTTCACTGTTTTGGGTTGTGCGAGGCTGGCCGGCAGCGGTCAGCCTCGCTCGCGTTACGCGAGTTGGTCGGGAGGAAAAGTGAGGTCCGGCCGGCGTCGGATCGCTGCACGTCGGTCGGCAGTTCGAGGTGATGCAACCCGTCGGTCAACGTCGAGCGGACCGGCTCGACCGTGCTGAAGCGTATGCCCGAATCGTCCTCTCCGTGACGACTCTGTCTTGCTAGATTGCGCGCGCTGGAGCTCGGCTCGCCGCGGGAGCTCCTGCTGAGAAACGCCATCGCGGCGCATCGGGGAGAGACTTCGTGCGCAGACTCATGTACGTGCTTTCGAGCACTTGGATCGGATCGTTCGCCGTCGGGCAGGACCTGCAATGGGCACTCAACCCGGCGAACCAACACTGGTACGGGATCTCCCGCCAACCGACGACGTGGAGCGCCAGCGAGGCTCGAGCGATCGTGGAAGGGGGGCACTTGGCCACCATCAGCAGCAGCACGGAGAACTCGTGGGTCCAGAGCACCTTCACTGGATTCAATCCGTTCGGGTTCTGGATCGGATTCAATGACATCGCCACCGAGAATTCCTTCGTGTGGTCGAGCGGCGAGTCCTTCGCGTACACGAATTGGGCGCCGGGCGAGCCCAACAATGGAAGCGGCGTCGAGGATGCCGCGCACCTGAATCCGGGAAGTGCGTGGAGATGGAGCGATGCAGCCCCCAGCGCGACCTCGTTCACGGGGCTCGTCGAGATCAACCGAGTTCCGGGCGCCGGATACACGCTCCCGGCGTCGATTTCCGTGCCAGCGCAGCCCGCGCACCTCGCGCTCGGTGACTTGAACGGAGACTCGAAGCTCGATCTCGTGATTCCCAATTCGGGGGCAGCCAGCGTCTCGTACCTCCTGGGCAATGGAGACGGAACGTTCGGCACACTCCAGAACCTGACGACTCTCGCGACTCCGCGCACGACCGTCGTCGGTGACTTCGACGGCGACACGGATGCCGACATCGTGGTCGCTTGCGGCGATGGATCCGCGATCCAGGTCTTCCTGGGTAGCGGCTCCGGGTCGTTCACCCTCGGGAGCACACTGACGCTCTCGGGCAAAGGGCACGGCCTCGCAGCGGCTGATCTCGACGGCGACGGAGATCTCGACCTCGCCGTCACGACGATCGAGACGCAAGACCGTCTCATCGTCCTACGGAACTCAGGTAGTGCCACATTCGTGACGCCCGCGCTCTATGCAACGGGCTCGCGGCCCAACTTCGTGACTGCGCAAGACATCGACGGCGACTCCGACGTCGATCTCGTCGTGTCGAACTTCGATTCCGACGACGTCGGGCTCTACTACAACCAGGGCAACGGCACGTTCATCACAGGTGCTCTCCTCGCACGCGGCAATGGACCTGGGCGCGTCGCCGTCAGCGATCTCGACCTCGACGGCTTCGTCGATCTCGCGATCCCCAATCGTTTCGACGACTCCCTGCGCATCTGGTGGGGTACGAGCGGCGGCAGTTTTCTCGTCGGACCCGCAATCGTGGCCGGATTCGAGCCGATCGCGTGCATCGCTGCGGACATGGACGGCGATCAACGCGACGATTTGATCACGTCGTGCTTCGGCAGCGACAGCGCGGTCATCTACTACAAGCGCAATGGTGGATTCCTGGACGGCCCGAAGGATCTCTTCGTAGGCGATGGCACGCTCGGCGCAGCCGCTGGTGACTTCACGGGTGACGGCCGAGCGGACTTGGCGTTCACGACGAGCCTTTCGGCGAAGGCCGTGACGGTGCTCAAGCTCTCGCGCGACTGCAATGCCAACGGGATCGACGACCCGCGAGACATCACGCTGGGTGCGAGCCCCGACTGCAACGCGAACGGTATCCCCGACGAGTGCGACCTCGCCCCCACCGAGCCTTTCGATTGTGACGACAACGGTTTCATCGATTCGTGTGAGATCGCCGGCAGCGGCACACTCGACCTCGATCTCGACGGGACACTCGACGAGTGCGAAATCGCCGGCACGCCTTTCTGCTTCGGCGACGGCACGGGCGCGGCGTGTCCGTGCGATCCGGGACAAGCGGGGTCGCTCGGCACGGGCTGTTCGAACTCGTTCGGAACGAGCGCGGCCTTGGTCGCCGTCGGGAATCCGGACGTCACGGCCGACTCCGTGTCGCTGCGAGCGACCGGCGTGCTACCCAACGCTGTCGGGCTCTTCTTCCAAGGCAACGCGCAGCAGCTCGGCGGTCTGGGTACGACGTTCGGTGATGGGCTCTTGTGCGTGAACATCGCAATCAAGCGCTTGGGCATCCGTTACGCATCCAGTGGCAACATGGCCTACGGACGTGACGTGCTCACGGACATACCGATCTCCGTCATGGGAGAGGTGCCCGTCTCGGGTGCTACGCGCTTCTACCAAGTCTGGTACCGCGACGCGGTGAACTTCTGCTCGCCGACCACGTCCAACACGAGCAACGGTGTGCGCATCATCTGGACGCCGTGACATGAATGGACCTGCCACGTCGCGTTGACGGATTCGTGTGCTGAAGCGTATTCGAGGCTCGGTTTCGCTTGGGCGAGGCCGAGCCTCGAGTTCATCCGAGCCCGCCCGCGGTGTGGAGGGCGCGCTGGTCGAGCACACCGCTCCTCGAGCGCGTCTCGGGCCTTCCCGGAAGACTCCGCGGCAGCGGGTTGGGTGTCGGCGCTCGTGCATCGAGATGTTCGTCCGTGGAGCAGCTCGCTTTCACCTGTCGATCTGTTCCGGCCGCATCCGTGGGGCTGCCACGAGGATTCCGAAATGCGTGAACAGCTCGACGTTCTTGCTCCCGACTTCCAGCTCCTCATCGAGTCGGCGCCTGGGCTCTTTCTCGTCCAAGCCACAGGCGCCCGATGAGGGTCCAGGGCGCGGTCAGGCCGTGTAGATGCGATGACAGTCGTCGTGGTCGTCGATGCGCTCGAGGAAGTCTTCGTGAGCTTGCCGCTGCTCGGGCGTGACCACTGCACGTTCCTTCGGGCGATAGCCCATCTCGGACTGGCTGACCTTCCACTTCGCGGCCCGCAGTGCGTTCGTCACGGAATCGAGGTCTCCTGGCGCCGTGTAGAAACGCCCGCCACTCGAATCCTCGGAGGTGTCCTCGAGCGGTTCGATGTCTTGCGCACCGGCTTCGAGCGCGGCCGTCTCGAGATCGAGCCCGGCTGTTTCGTGCGTGGCCTCGATGATTCCGACGTGATCGAAGAAGAACATGACCTTCGCGCCGAAGCGACCGTCCTTCCACATGGAACGTATGTCCGGCGCAGTGCGGTTCCGATTGTCGGTCAAGCACTCGACGATGACCGGCACGTTCTGCGGCGACATGCCTTCGAAGGTGATGAGTTCGAAGTTGGTCGTCTCCCCCGTCGCGCCGCTGCCCTTCTTCACCGCGCGCGCGATCACCTCGTTCGACACCGACTGCTTGCGTGCCGCTTCGATGGCCAGAGCGAGCCGCGGATTGAAGGCGGGATCGGGCGCTCCCATCTTGGCGGCGACCACGATCTCACGGGCGAGTTTCGAGGTCATCTTCGCGCGCTTCTCCGCGTTGATCCCACGCTTCTTCTGCAGCCATTGGCGACCCATGCGCGCAGTGTAGCCATTGACCGCTGGTCGGTCTCGATCACGCGATGAAGGTGGGTGAAGCGGGGTCGTGACTCCCGGATGCGAGCGTGTCGACCAACCCAGCGGCACTTCCTCGCACGGCTCGCGAAGTTTCTTGCATGGGTGCACGCTCGCAGCGATCTCTTGCTCCCGTTCGGGCGCAGCAACGGATGCACCGAGCCACTCCGGTTTCAGCGAGCGCGCCGCCGACACCGACCGAGCAGACGCGACCTTCGCATCGATCTGGTTGCGTTCCCCGGCGCGATGCGCTTCAGCCCCGACAGAACGTCCGGCGCTTGGGTCACGAAAGGCCGAATCCGATCGTCCGTTTCGGCTCGCGTCGAGCTTCGACGGCCCCGTTCGAGGAGTCGGTCGGGATCGCCATCGCGGATCGGGCTCGCGCGCTTCGAGGTTCAGGCGAGAACCTTCGACGCGCGACCCGATGTCGGCTGCAGTAGCGGTTCGAGCTCACGCAACGCGAGTCCGTGGACAGCGCCGCTCGGGCTACGCATCGGAACGCGATCTGCCGGTAGCCGGCGCAGCGCCTCGGCGGATATCGTCCCCGGACAGAGCCGCGCGGTCGACCGTGCGAGCACGCCGAAGTCTAGACTCGATCCAAGAGCATGAACTGGAACAAAGTCGGTCGCTGGATCCTCCTCGCGTGCAGCCTCGTGCTCGGCATCGGCGCGGGACTCTGTGGATTCTGGATCTTCGAAGCGAAAGTCCCGGCCGGGATGCGGACCGCCGTCCTGTCCACCGAGGCGCGTGTCTACTACCTGAGCGCGGGTCTCGTGCTCGGGTTCGTGATCTTCGCGTTGTCGATGCTCGGAGTCAGGATCGCGGGGCACTCGGCGTCGGCGAAAGTTCGGCGCGAGTTCGCGCCGAAGTGATCTCGATTCCGTCGACGGTTCGAGGAGCCGTCGCGGACGCGGTCCCTCGAGACGTGCCAGTGCTTTGCGACGCCCACGCACGGCGAGCCACACTGGAGCCACACTGGAGCCACACCGGAGCCGCGAACGCGAGCGTGGCCGCGAGTGACAGTGCGGGCCCGTCACGCTCGCGAGGGAGCTCGAAGCATACGCCGAACGTTCAGCCGCGCTTGCGCAGCGACTCGAGCAAGGCCGCGGCGAGTTCGTCGACGACGTCGTAGGGTGTTCGACCGGCTTCGAGGAGCGCGCGCGCTCGCTCACCCTGGCCGCCCGGCCCCCACAGATCCGCGGCGATGCGCTCGTGGAGCACGCGCTGGACCTGGGCGACGCGCTTCGTCGCGCGCACGGATGCGAGACCGACGTTCGTGAGGTGCTCGCGATGGATCTGCATCGCATCCACGACCGCGTCGATGCCCTCGGACTTCCCCGCGCTGCACCCGACAACGGGCGGAACCCACGGGCTCTTGCCCGCGTGGCGCACGTGCGCCGCTTCTTCGAGATCGAGCAGCAAACGATCGGATCCGGGCAGATCGACCTTGTTCACGACGAGCACGTCGGCGACCTCGAGAATGCCGGCTTTCATCGCCTGGATCCCGTCACCTGCGCCGGGACACAAGACGACGAGGACCGTATCCGTCGCCGAGACGACGTCGTACTCGGCCTGTCCGACGCCGACCGTCTCGAGCACGACCTCGTCGATGCCGAACGCGTCGATGACGTCGCACGCATCCGTCGCCGCGCGCGAGAGCCCGCCATGGCTCCCGCGGCTCGCCATGGAACGGATGTAGACGCCCGGATCGCCCGTGCGCTCCTCCATGCGAATGCGATCGCCGAGCAACGCACCGCCGGTGATCGGACTCGACGGATCGACGGCGAGAATGCCGACGGTCTTCTGTCGCGCACGCAGCACCTGCGCGATCTCGTTGACGAGCGTGCTCTTCCCCGCGCCCGGCGGCCCGGTCACGCCGGTGCGCCACGCGCGCCCGACGGACTTGTAGACGGCCCGCGCGAAGTCGGCATACGCCGGCTCGCCGTTCTCGGCCCACGAGATGGCGCGCGCGAGCGCAGCCTTCTCACCCGCCTGGAATCGCGCAACCAGAGAACGAACTGCTTCCATCGGTGCCTGGCTAACTTCGACGGAGTTCGTCGGCATGGGTCATCCGAACAGGATGTCGACCAGCGCCCAGACGAGCGCAGCACCGACCGCGACAGCGCACAACACGACGACGACGCGCCACACCCGGCTCTTCTCGAGGACCTCCTGACGATGACGCCGCAGTTCGGGGTCTTCCTCTCGATGAACGATTCCGATCACGTTGACAACGGTGTCAGTTGAATCCATCCACGTCCAGGCCGAGCGCCGCGCGAGCTCGGGCGCGGGATGGCGGCCCTTTCGGTTCGCGCTCGTGCGGGGGCGGTGGACGGATTCAACTGACACCGATGTCAACCTATGCCGTCACGGCGCGGGCGATCACGATTCTTTGGATGTCGGTCGCGCCTTCGTAGATCTCGGTGATGCGGGCGTCGCGGAAAAGGCGTTCGACTTGGAAGTGGTCGGTGTAGCCGGCGCCGCCGTGGATCTGCAGGCATTCGTCGGCGCAGAAGTTGGCGGTCTGGCTGGCGAAGAGCTTGGCTTCGGCGGCTTGCAGCGAGCAGCGTTCGCCGCGGTCGCGCATCCAGGCGGCCTTCTGCACGAGCAGGCGCGAAGCGTCGAGGCGCGTCGCCATGTCGGCGAGCTTCCACTGGATCGCTTGGAACTCGCCGATCGGTTTGCCGAACTGCTCGCGCTCCTTGCTGTACTTGATCGAGGCCTCGAGGCACGCGCGCCCGATGCCGACGGCTTGGCTCGCGATGCCGATGCGCCCGCCGTCGAGTGTGTCCATCGCGATCTTGAAGCCGTCGTGCAGCGTGCCGAGCAGGTTCGCGCGCGGCACGCGCACGTTGGAGAACTCGATCTCGGTCGTCGAACTGCCGCGGATCCCGCATTTCTTCTCCGGCTTGCCGACGCGGATGCCGGGCGTATTCGCCGGTATCAAGAGCGCACTGACGCCCTTCGCGCGCGACGTGCCCAGTTCCGTGCGCACGTACGCGAGGAACAGGCCGGCCCAACCTCCGTTCGTGACCCACACCTTCGTGCCGTCGACGACGAAGTCATCGCCGTCGACGCGCGCGGTCGTGCGCAGAGAACCCGCGTCGGAGCCCGCGTTGGGCTCGGTCAGGCAGTAGGCGCCGATGACCTCTCCGGTCGCGAGGCGCGGCAACCACGCGCGTTTTTGCGCTTCATTCCCGAACTTCTGCAGCGGAGCCCCGATCAAGCTGTTGTGCACGGACAGCGTCACGCCCGTCGAGGCGCACCCGCGATTCACTTCCTCGAGGACGACAGCGAGTGCTTGGTTCCCGAGACCGGCACCGCCGTAAGCCTCCGGGATCGTGAGGCCCCACAGCCCGAGATCCTTCATCAGCGCGAACACTTGCGGGTCGATCGTCCCTTGTCGATCGTGCTTCGTCGCGCGCGGCATGAGCTCCGCCTCAGCGAACCCGCGCGCCATGTCGCGCACGAGCGTCAGTTCCTCGTCCAGTGCGAAGTCCATCGGTTGTCTCTCTCAGGCTTTCGTCGGAACCGCGTCGTAGTCGTAGAAACCCTTGCCCGACTTCTTGCCGAGTCGCCCCGCCGCAACATAGCGGCGCAGCAGCGGACAGGGACGGTATTTGTCGTCGCCGAGCCCCGTGTGCAAGACCTCGAGGATGTCGAGGCACACGTCGAGCCCGATCAAGTCGGCCAGCGCGAGCGGTCCCATCGGGTGATTCATCCCGAGCTTCATGACCGTGTCGATGCCTTCCTTCGTGGCGACGCCTTCCATCAGGCAGAAGACCGCCTCGTTGATCATCGGCATCAAGACGCGGTTCGACACGAAGCCCGGGTAGTCACTGGCCTCTACCGGCGTTTTGTCGAGCGATTCCGTGCACGCGTGAATCGCGCGCATCGTCGCGTCACTCGTCTCCTGGCCGCGGATGATCTCGACGAGCTTCATCAGCGGCACCGGGTTCATGAAGTGCATGCCGATCACGCGGTCGGCGCGCTTCGTCGATGCGGCGATCTCCGTGATCGAGATCGAGCTCGTGTTCGTGGCGAGGATCGTCGTGGACGGACACTGCGCGTCGAGCTGAGCGAACACCTTTTTCTTCACGTCGGCGCGTTCCGAGACCGCTTCGACGACGAGCGCGACATCACGCACGTCCTCGAGTCGCGTCGAGGCTCGTACGCGCGATCGGATCGCTTTCGCGTCGGCGTCGGGCAGGGTCCCCTTCTTCACGAAGCGCGCGAGCGACCCTTCGATCGCCGCGACGCCCTTCTCGAGACCCGTGGCGTTCGCGTCGACGAGCAAGACGTCAGCGCCGAACGACGCGAACGTCTGCGCGATCCCGTTGCCCATCGTGCCCGCGCCGACGACGGCCACGCGCTCGAGACTGCACTTCCCCATGATCAGAGGCGCTCCACGGCGAGCGACACCGCGTTGCCGCCGCCGAGGCACAAGGACGCCATGCCGGTCTTCGCGTCGCGTTGCTGCATCGCGTGGAGCAGCGTCGTCAGGACGCGCGCACCCGACGCGCCGATCGGGTGACCGAGCGCCACGGCGCCGCCGTTCACGTTCACGCGCTCGGGATCGAGGTCGAGGACACGCATGAGCGCGATCGCCGCGACCGAGAACGCCTCGTTGATCTCGTGGAGGTCGAAATCGCGCGGCTTTTTGCCCACTTTCGCGGCGCAGGAGCCGATCGACTTCTCGGGCGCCATCATGACCCACTCCGGCGCGCAGCCGCCGGCCGCGTAGCCCGTGATGCGCGCGAGCGGCTTCACGCCGTGCTTCTTCGCGGCCTCCGCGCTCATGACGACGACTGCCGCGGCGCCGTCGTTGATCGAGCTCGCGTTCGCCGCCGTCACGGTGCCCGCCGGATCGAACGCGGGTTTCAGCTTCGCGATCGAGTCCGCCGTCGTGTCGCCGCGCACGTTCTCGTCCGTCGTGAAGAGCACGGGATCGCCCTTTTTCTGCGGGATCTTCACCACGAAGCGCTCGGCGTCGAACTTGCCCGCTGCGTTCGCGGCGCCGGCTCTCTGGTGGCTCTTCGCCGCGAACTCGTCCTGCTCGCGGCGGCCGATCTCGTACTTCTTCGCGACGATTTCGCCCGTCTGCCCCATGTGGAAGTCGTTGTAGATGTCCCACAGCCCGTCCCAGATCATCGAGTCGATCAACTTGCCGTGACCGAGCCGCACCCCGGCGCGCGCTTCGGGCATCAGGTACGGCGCGTTCGTCATGCTCTCTTGTCCGCCGGCGACGACGATCTCGGCATCACCCGCGCGAATGGCCTGAGCGGCGAGCATCACGGCCTTCAGTCCCGAGCCGCAGACCTTGTTGATCGTATAGCTCGGCACCGTGTTCGGCACCCCAGCGTGAATCGCCGCTTGGCGCGCGGGGTTTTGACCGAGGCCGGCAGCGAGCACGTTGCCGAAGATGACTTCGTCGACCAGGTCGGGCGCGATCTTCGCGCGCGTCAACACTTCGCGGATCGCGAGCGCACCGAGCTGCGGCGCCGTGAACCCGCTGAGCGCTCCTTGGAACTTGCCGATCGGGGTCCGGCAGGCTGCTGCGATGACGACGTCTCTCACGGGCGATGCTCCACGGTGGATTCTCGAAGGCTCCTCGCGAGGCTCGCCGCGGTGGCGCACCCCGAATGAAGCGGGCGAACAGTCTAGGTTCCCGGCGCGCATCGGCCTAGGCGCGGAACCGGAGGAAGTCGGATCGGCTGCCAACGGGTCGACTCGCGGAGCATGTCGCCGGTTTCCGAGCACTCATCGGGCGCTAAAACCGTCTCCACGTCGCGCCGTACGACCCTCGCCGTCCTGATCGTCGTCGTCTGGCTCACAGCTGTCGGCCTCGTCGTGTGAAAGCCGACCCCGGTCGCCTCCGGATCCGCGGAGCCGGTGTCGATGGGGCCGACGGCGAAACGCGTCGAGGTGGTGGGTCGCGGTTTCGTGTTCGCGTTGTGCCGCGGATACGCGTCGAAGCGAGTGCGCGCCGCGACGCTGGCGGATGCCGGCATCACGCTGAATAGCGGTGCCACGCCCGAGCACGAAGCGCGAGCCTGGCAAGACTTCGGTGACCCCGCGCTGCAGGTCCAGCGCGTCGAAGTCCCCGCGGCCGTCTCGCCGGTCACGATCGCAATGGTGGCGACCGGCACCGTCGAGATCACCATGACGGAGCAGGATGGAACTCCGATCTTGAACGCTCGCGTGTACGCGTCGCCGAACGTCAGCATCCCCCACCACGGTTCGACGCTCGTGCGCTGGCGCGAATGGCCGACGATCGCGGACTCGCTGGGGGTCGCGCGCTACGAAGACGTCCCGCCGGACTCGTCGCGGTGGATCGGGGCGAACGCGACCAGATTCCAGATGAACGCGAACGACAGCGAACACACGCCCAGCATCGCGGTGATCTCGAACGAAGTTACGCGGCGCACGATCGTGCTCGAGCCGGTCGGCGCGCCGCCGAAGTGACGACGACGATCAGCGCGACCAGAGCTCGTCCATGAGCATCGCGGTCGCAGGATCGTGCCGCGCGAGCTGAGCCTTGACGAACGGGTAGAAGTCGTTCGTGCCGAAGTACGCCTCGCTCGACTCGGCGAAGAATTCCGACGGGTTCTCCAGCGCGTAGTGACGATCCTCGGCGCCGCTCGCGCGCAAGACCTTGTCGTAGCTCTTCGACTCGACGGCGCGCGCGTGCGCCGCGTCGACCTGCGCGCGGTCGTTCGTGCTCATCCGATCGTGGTAGGCGTGCGACAATTCGTGCAGGACCATCGCCGGCTGCTCGCGCGTCCAATCCAAGAAGTTCTTCGAGTTCGAGATGTGCACGGCGCGCGCCTTGCGCGGATCGCTCTTGTTCTCGCGCAGCCAATCGACGGAAGGGTGATAGACGGCGCAGGGGAACTGCGGATCGTTGCGGTCGAGCCAGATCGTGACTTCGCGCAACGTCACGAGCGCGGATTTCGGGACGGCGCGGCGCACATCGAGCAACTTCGCGCCGAGCAACAGGATCGCCTCGCGGCCCAGCTCGTCCTTCGGATTCGCGAGCGAGCGTTCGATCTGGACCGTGAAGCCCTCGATCTCGCGCGTGACGTAGCCGTCGGGACCGCGCTCGGATTTCTGCGCGTTGGGGATCGCTGCGAAGAGGACGAGCGCGCCGAGGAGTTCGATACGCATGGGGTCGATCCTCAGTGCGCGAAGGACGGATGGGACGCGGACCCGCCCGAGCGCAGATACGCGAAGAGGTCCAGGACTTCCTGCTCGTCGAGCACGTCGACGAGCCCGGTCGGCATGCGCGACAAGGGATACGGCCGGCGCATTTCGACCGAATCAGCCTCGATTTCGACGAGTTCGTCGCTCGGCGTGCGGCGCAGCGCGATGACTCCGTCCTTCTCGGACTCGATGCGGCCGACGTAGAGGTCACCGCCCTCCGTGCGCAGTTCCGTATCGCGATACTGATCCGAGATCGTCACGGACGGATCGAGCAACGCGTCGAGCAGGTCGGCGTTGCCGAAACGCGAAGACGCGGTCGTGAGGTCGGGCCCGGTCGCGCCGCCCGCGTCGCCGACACGGTGACACACGACGCACGTGGACTTCGCGAAGGCAATGCGGCCGCGCTCGAACGAGCGACCAGTGAGCGGCGCTGCGAGCAGCGCCTCGAGCTCGGGACGCGCCCATCGCCGCACGAACGCCGCGGGCACGACCGCGACGGCCGCAGGCTTCGGCGCCGGTGCGAGCCGATGCGCCAACGCCGCGCGCTCGCTCTCCGGGATGCGCGCGACGAAGTCCTCGCGGATCCGACGCACGTACTTCGTCAAGCTGTCACCGCCGCGGAACTCGCTCGCGCGACCGTCGAGGAAGTCCAGGAACCGTTCGCGCGTCGCGAGCGTCCAGCCGGACTCGACGACGCGCAGACAGTAGGCCTCGTGGATCGCGTCCTCTTGCTCCGTGAAGGAATCGATACGCCCGAGCAAGGTCTCGACGATTCCCGGCGCGTCGAGGACCGCGAGCAGCGCCGAGGCCCGACGGTCAAAATCACGATCTCCATACGGGAACTTGTTCGTGATCGTCCGAACGTGGCGCTCGCGATCGGCGTCGAGCAAGAAGCCCCGCGCGAGCGCGATTTCGGCGAGACGCAGCCCTTCGGCTCGTGCCCGCGCGACCTCCGCGGACTTGCGGTGCGCAGGCGGATTCAGTGTCGTCCACAGTGCTTCGACGATGCGCCCGCCATCCTGGTGGCCGGCGTGCATCGCCGCGAGCACGATCCCCGCCGTCGCGCGCTGCGACGTGCAGCGCGCCCATACCGCGTCCCACTGCTCGGCCGGCGTCCACTCGAGCGCGATGCGCGCGGCTCCGAACGTGAAACGGTCGTCGCTCGCGAGCGCCTCCGCGATGCGCGCGAGCTCGACTTCGGTCCGCGCACGCGGTTCGTGCAACTTCTCGAGTTCACGGCGCGCGTTCTGAGCCGCCATGAGCGGCGCCGGCGTGCGCGCGATCTCGTCGATCGTGCCCTCGTACGCGATGCGATACAGCGCCGACTGCGTCCTCCGCCCGCCCGTCGTCACGTACATCGATCCGTCGTTCGCCACGATGAGATCCGTGACCTGGAACGGTTCGCCGCGCGCGAACACTTCGGACGTCCCACGCCAACTCGCGCCGTCCGCCGCGAGCCACACCGCGTGGATCGTGCCGTACGTCCAATCGCACGCGAACAGCGCATCGCGCCACAGGTTCGGGAACTGCGCGCGCGTGCCGAACTCGACGCCCGTCGGCGAGCCGCGTCCAAGCCCCATCGCCGCCGGCCACGTATCGATCGAATCTTCGGGCCATTTGCCCGATCCGTGCCGCCAGCCGAAATCGGTCCCGCTCGCGAGGTGCAGGATGCGCGTCGGTCGATACCACGGCGCGCCGACGTCCCACTCCATGTCGGAATCGAACGTGAACACCTCGCCGCGTGGATCGAACGCGAAGTCGTACGCGTTGCGCATACCCGCGGCGTAGAGCTCGAACTTCTTGCCATCCGCATCCGTCCGCGCGAGCCAACCACCGGGCGCCATGCGACCGACCGCGTGACCACCCGGGTCGTCGATGCGCGGGAGCAACAGATCCTCACCCCACGTGGTGGGCAGACGAGTGGCCGCGAACTCCGGCAGATTCGTGTGATTTCCAGCGAGGATCCACAGCGCGCCGTCCTCACCGAGGCGCACGGCGTGCGGCCCGTGCTCGCCGTCGCCGTCGAGTTCGCGCAAGAGCTCGCTCGAGTCGAGCGCGTCGTCGCCGTCCGTGTCGCTCAAGCGATAGAGCCCACGAACGCGGCCGGGATCGCGCTCCGACACGACGGCGTAGAGCGCGTCGAACGCCCAGCACAGTCCGTGGGCGCTGCCGATGTCGATCGCAACGGGCTCGACGCGCGTCTCGCTCGCGGGCTGTCCGCGCAGCGCCGGCGTCACGCGGTAGAGCTTCCCGTGCTGGTCGCTGACGTAGAGTCGGCCGCGCGGGTCTTCGCACAGAGTCACCCACGAACCCTCGCTCGATTTTGAGACTTCGTGGACGAGCTCCGCGCGGAAACCCGGCGGGAGTTGGATCGCTTCGGCCGCCAGCGCGCGTTGCGGCGTCGGCTGTGCCGCCGGCGCTGCGATCCTCGGCCCGTCGATCGCCGCGCTCCACGGCGCGATGCCGAACGCGCCGAATGCGTGCGCGGGACCGGCGCGCGACATCCGCTCGGCGCTGGGCGGAATCGCGTCGAACGCGACGCTGTCCGGGCGAGAGACCGCGACCCAACTCGCGTCCGTCGCCACACGCACGCGCCTGCCCGACGGATCCTCGACGACGAGCTCGGCCCAGGCACCGGCCGCGCCACCGTCGTTCGCCGCGATGAGCGTGAGCACGTTCTCGCCGCGACGCACGAAGGCACCCGCATCGACGACCAGCGCATCGGACCACTCCGCGTGCTCGCCCATGAGCTCGCCGTTCAACCACACGCGCAGCCGATTGTCCGCCGAAGCGCGCAACGTCGCGCGCGCGATCGGCCGCGGCACGTCGAACCGCCGCTCGAGCGCCACGATCTCGCGCTCGCGCGGCATCGGGCTCGACCAGATCCACTGCGGCGGGGTCGGTCGCATCGCCGCCGGACGGATCGCACTCGGACCGGGCGTGATCGGCGCGACGGATCGTTCGAGCGAATCCGCCAGGCCCGGACGATCCTGGGCGGGTTCCACAGCCTCCGTGGACCCACAGCCAACCGCGAGCGCGAGGACGGACGCGATCGACGTGCGCATGGTGCGCGACGATACTCGACGTCCCGCGGATCGACCGACGATTCGATCGCCGCATCGAAGAACTCGGGCGCTCCGGGCAGAGCAGGGTCTTCGGGCGAGAGCGTACGCGGCCCCTCCGGGGTCACGGGGGCGATAGAATCCGTGGACCATGGTCCAGCCCAAATCCACCACCGTCGCCGCGTACCTCGCTGCGTTGCCCGCTGATCGCCGCGCCGCGCTCGAAGCCGTGCGCGTCGTGATCAAGAAGAACCTCGACGCCGGATACGAGGAGGGCATGCAGTACGGGATGATCGGCTACTACGTCCCGCATCGCCTCTTCCCCGAGGGCTATCACTGCGATCCGAAGGTCGCGCTGCCCTTCGCGGGCCTCGCCTCGCAGAAGGGGCACATGTCGCTCTACTTGATGGGCCTCTACATCGGCCCGGACGGCAAGGCCCCGCCCGAATGCCAGTCCTTCCGCGACGCGTGGCTGAAGACGGGTCGGAAGCTCGACATGGGCAAGGGCTGCGTGCGCTTCAAGAAGCTCGAAGACGTGGCGCTCGACGTCGTGGGCGAGACGATCCGCCGTCTGCCGGTGAAGCTCTACCTGGATCGGTATCGCGCCTTGGATCCACGGCTGCAGGGCGCGAAGAAGAAGGCGGCGGGTGCGCGACCGGCGACGAAGACGAAGCCCGCGCAGAAGTCCCTTGTGCGAAAGATTGCCTCGAAACGCGCCTGATCCGCGTCAACCGGCTTCGAACAGGCGCACGAGGTCGCGTGGCGCGTCGACCCACGCGTCCGGCTTCGTCCGCTCGAGGTCCTCTCGCGGGAACGGACCCCACGCCACCGCCGCCGTGCGCGTGCCCGCAGCTCGACCCGACGCCAAGTCGTGCGGCGAAGCGCCGACCATGACTGCGGACGCCGCGCCGCGCCCGAGCTTCGCGAGCGCGGCGAGCACGGCCGCCGGATGCGGCTTGTGCTCGACGACGTCGTCGACGCCGACGATCACGTCGAAGACCCCGCGATACCCGGCGTGATCGAGACCGCGCACGGCTCCGGCGTTCAGCTTGCTCGTCACGATCGCCAGCGCGAGGCCGCGATCCTTCGATGCGCGCACGGCGTCGACCGCGCCCCGGTAGACGACGACCATCGAGCGCGCGCAGGCCGGCCGACGCGATCAACGGTTCTCCGCCGCCAAACGACGGGTCGGGGGACACGATGCGCGCGAGGATGACGCCCGGATCCCAGAGCTTCTCGACCGCCGTGCCGGTCCAGATCGCCTGCGCGGCGCTCGTGACCATCACGCCCATGGCGGAGAACACGACCATCGTCGTCGGCAAGCCCAGCGTCTGCCCGAGCATCTGCGCGCGCCGCCTGTGGCCGAAGCGCGTGAAGTCGGGGATGTTCAGCGAGAGCGTGGCTCGACGTTTCGACGTGTCCGCATTCCGGCGGACTGCGCGAACGGAATCGCGTTCCTGACCGATGGCCTCGTCGTGCGGCCAAGATCCTCGAACACCTCGCGCTCCCGACCGAGGCGCCACGCATCGCGCCCGCTCGAGGGCCGCCTGAGTTCGAGTTCGCGGAGTAACGGATCGGATCCTGGATCGCGCTGCCTGAGCAGGCTCGGGCTGGCGGAGCTCTGCTGCCATTCACACGAGGCGACGGCGAAACGACATGTCGAGCCTCCGAAATGAGCATTTCAGCCAAGCAAGAGACTGGACGGCGCGCTACGCGAGCCGCGACACGCCCAGCACGGCTCCCGCGGGACTCCGGGGTGGGCCGGGTACCGTGTGCAACCGGGGACATGGGTCGGACCACCGAAGGGTCATGCGCTCGGAAGTCCTACCCCCCCCCTTGATTCCGATCGACACCGAGTGGGCCGCGCCGACCTGCTTTCGGTCAGTACGACGCGGTCTGGCCGCGCCTCGCGGCCAGACCGCTGAATCCTTCCGCTCGACTTGCCGGCACGCGAATCCGGCGAGTCCCACGCAACACGGGACCGCGATCCAGGCATAGACTCCGGAGGTCCAGGCCGCACTTCACCCGCTGCTTGGAACCCGGAGAGTTTCCATGGCTCGCATGCTCGCCCTCGTACTCCTCGCCGCTCCCGCTTCCGCGCAACAATTCGTGCGCATCACGACGGATGTCCCGCCGAGCACGGGAAGCACGGAGCAGATCGACTTCGCCGACGTGGATCTGGACGGAGACTGGGACGCGGCGTTCGGCAATGGCGGCGACGCCGGCAACCAGCAGAACGTGCTGTGGATCAACCGCGGCGGCGCCCAAGGCGGGATCGTCGGCGTCTTCGCCAACGAGACGTCGGTGCGATTCCCGGCGATCCTCGATGCGACGCGCGACCTGGAGTTCGCGGACTACGACGGTGACGGCGACCCGGACATCGCGATCGCGAACCACAGTCAGCTCATTCACCAAGCGTCGCGCTTTTGGACGAACCGCGGCCTCGCCCAGAGCGGCGCGATCGGGACCTATGTGGACGAGACCTCGACGCGCTGGGTCGGGCTCGGCGCTCCGGGCAGTTCGGTCGCGCAGGCTTTGGTGGTCGCCGGCGGCGGGTTCGCCGACTTCCCCCAGGAGACGGACTTCGCCGACATCGATTCGGACGGCGACCTCGATCTCGTCCAGTCGTCGGTCGGAGGCGCGTTCAACGGCCGAATTCCGACCCGCATCTTCCGGAACGACGGCGCGGGGTACTTTTCCGAGTTCAACCCCAGTGGCTTCCAACTGACCGGGATCGAACTGGCCGAGGGGAATCCAGGCCTGTGGTGCGCGGGGACGCAGGCCTCGAACACGCTGAATTCGACCGGCGCGTTCTGCGACATCGCCGCGACCGCAGTTGACGTCGACTGGGCCGACGTGGATGGCGACCTCGACCTCGATCTCCTGCTGTGCGCGGAGCGGGAGCCGCCGCGTCTCTTCCTGAACCGACTCCAGGAGAACGGCGGTATCCTCGAGTTCCACGACGTGACCGGTAGATCCTTCCAGAGCGGCTACGCGACCGGCATTGGGCACTACGAGCAGTGCTTCGGCGACTTCGACGATGACGACGACATGGACATCTACGGCCTGAGTTGGCTGACGTCGGGCTCCACGTTCAACGACAACGTCCTGCGCAACTCAGGCGCCGGCTACTTCGATCAGTCGCTGACGATTCCGGAGTCCGCGGCGGACGAACAATCCGCCGAGCCTATCGACTACGACCTCGACGGCGATCTCGACGTCTTCGTGGCCAACTTCGCCGGGCAGGAGCGCATCGTGCGCAACGACGGTCCTTGGGCGTTTTCCCATGCGACGGGCGTCCTGCCGGCCGACACGACGAGGACGCTCGACACGGATACCGCCGACGTGGACCAGGACGGCGACTACGACGTCTTCGTCGCGAACGACAGTGGCCAAGCCGAGTGGTACTTGAGGAACACCACGGCGGCGAACGACACCACCGCGCCCCGCATCGCGCGGCTCGAGCAGGCGCCGGCGCGCATCCCGGGCCTCGACCCGACGGTCGTGCGCTGCCAGGTCTACGACAATGCGCCACCGCAGACGACGCAGTGGCTCGCGCCTGTGCTCGAGGTGCGCGTGAACTCGTCGCCGGGCGGCTCGTTCGCGCTGCGCTCTTCGTTCGGGCAAGTGTTCCGCGGCGAGATCCCCGGTGGATTCTCGGGTGTCATCGAGTACCGCGTGGTGATCGCCGACGAGCACGGGAACGCGGGCGCGTCGCCGTGGCTCCTGTACGTATCGGGGCTGCCGGCCACCCCGTTCTGCTTCGGCGACGGCTCGGGGACCGCGTGTCCGTGCGGCAACTCGGGTGCGGCGGGCAACGGCTGCTCGAGCTCCCTGAATGGGAACGGCGCGAATCTGGCGGCGAGCGGCGTGCCGAGTGTCGGCGCGGATTCGCTCGTCCTCCACGGCTCCGGGATGTCGAACAGCGCGGCGCTCTATCTCCAAGGGACAGCTCCGGCTGCTGCTCCGTTCGGCGACGGGCTGAGTTGCGTCGGTGGGACCCTCGTGCGCCTCGGAACGAAGGGGAACGTCAGCGGCAGCAGCGCATACCCGCTCGTCGGCGATCCGCCCATCTCGGTGAGCGGTGCGTGCTCGGCCGGCGACGTGCGCGTGTACCAATGCTGGTACCGCAATGCGGCCAACTTCTGCACGCCGTCGACGTTGAACCTGACGAACGGGTTGCGCGTGCTCTGGCTGTAGCCGTCCAAACTCGTGCCGGTCGGTTCGGCGGCCGTGATCGCTCACGAATCGCGGTGCGGCACGAGGCCAGTGCGCGCCGCGCCGTTCGGGACGAACTGTCGCGCGTCGACGGCCGTTCGCCGGCCGCGATGACTTCGAGGGGCGAGGATCGCGCCTCCGAAATGAGCATTTCAGCCAAGGAACAGACAGGACGGCGCGCTGCGCCCGCCGCGAGTAGCCCAGCACGGCACACGCCGGACTCCGGGGTGGGCCGGGTACTGCGCGCTCATGCGCTTGGAAGTCCTATTCCCAACGCGGCCGACACGGGCCTGCGACCCGCATCGAGGGGGCCTCACGTCTCGCGCTACGCGCTCACCCATGCCCCCGCGGAAACACGAGCTGCAGCGGGATCGCCACGCGCGCGGCCCACGAGCTGCTGTCGTGTCGATGTCCCGGGAACGTGAGCACGTGCAGGTCCTTGCCCGGCTCGTAGCAATGTCGGACGAGCGCGCGCTCCATCGCCCGCGTGTGGTGTTGACCGTCGCGCGCGGATGCATCTCGTTCGAGCGCGGAGTGCGCGGCGCCCGAATCGAGGTACAGGAGCGGCCGCGGCATCGGACACGTTCCCGACTGCGCGTGACGAATGGCCCAGCGATCGGCCCACCAGAACGAGCTCGACAGACAGATCGCAGCACCGAACACGTCGGGGCGATTCCAGGCGGCGTAGAACGAGAACAGTCCCCCCATCGAGCTGCCGAGCACCGCCGTCGTCTTCGGATGCGCGAGCGTGCGCAGCGTTCGATCGACGTGCGGCTTCAGTGACCCGACGATCGCCGCGAGGTGTTCGGCGGCGCGGCCGCCGCCATGGTCGGGGTCGGGCACGGGACCGAAGCGGTCGAGTCGGTGGCTCGCGGTGTCGATCGAGACGACGATGATCTCTTGCACCGCGCTGAGCGACCACAGCTCGGCCAGCACGTGGTCGAGGTCCCACACGCCCGCAGGCCCGTCGTGGTCGGACCAGAGCGATTGACCATCCTGCGCGTAGAGGACCGGATAGCGCGCGGCGTCTTGCTCGGCGTAGCTCGGTGGCAAGAACACGCGGTAATTCAGGGCGGAACCGTCGGTCAGCGCGAGATGGTCCACGGGTCGGAGCTCCCCGCGCGTGTCGCCGAACGACGGGTGCAGATCGAGATGGTCGCCGGCAGCGAGGACTAGATTCCGGCCCGCAGCCCAGGCTCCATCAGCGCGCACGAGCTTGCACTCGAGTGTCTCCCCCACCGCGACCCGGACCTCGAAGGTCGACTCGTCCCCGTGCGCAGCGATCGGTTTCGTGTTGCGCGTCCAGGCGAGTGGCGCGTGCTCTCCGCGTAAGAAGATGGATCCGCGCGCGCGCGGATAGTGGACGACGATGCGAGCCACATTGGTCATGGCTCAAGCGTACGCAGATCGACGCCGACTTCACGGCTCCCGACGCGGTTCCGCGAGCTTTCGAATGCGCGGAACGCTCGGGTCGGCCGGGTTCGAGGCGAACGACCGCGCCGTGACTTCGTTCCGGGGCCGACGATTTCCCGCCGCCCGAGCCCGACGAACCGCTGTTCGCAGAACTCTGCGCCGCCTCCGTGCAGGGTCGCGTGGCGCTCGGACCGAACGGCGGCGCGGCTGTCGAGCGCTTCGGTCGCGAGAGCCGCGATCAGCGCCCGCGCTCTCGGCCCGGTGAATTGTGCTGCGACATCGACGATTTCTCGCTGCAGGCCAAGGTGCGCATCGCGGCCGACGATCGTGACGGGCTCGAGCGGCTATGTCGGTACGTCACTCGCCTGATCCTCGTGAGCCTCGCGGCGGGAACGATGATCCACGCGGTCACGCTCGAGCGCGACTGCAATCACGGCAAGCTCAATGATGTGCGGGAGCCGACCCGCATCTTTGACCCGCGACCCGAACACGCTCGCCAGCGGCTGAACAGCCAGCGGAGTCGATGAACGAAACTCGTCGGAGTGCGCGTCGAGCGCGTCCGGCACCGCGCTCCTGAGCCGACCTCGAGCGGAGGTTCTCCGGCGATCGCAGAGTTCCTGCTACGGTGACGGCGTGGCCCCCCCCGTGGATGTCGCATCCACGTCGCCACGAATTCGTTCGTGTCGGAGGGTCCGTCTTGCTCGTTTCCACTCGCTTGGCCGTGGTCATGTCGATGCTCGTCGGTCGCGGCGGAGCATCGTTCGTCAGCAATCCCGGCGTCGGTGACGAGCGCCTCGGCGCTCTGGTGCCAGTCGCCACCGACCCCTCCGCGGCGAGTTCCGACGCGCTGTCGAGTGCGGCTGCGAAGTCTCCGAGCGCCGTGTTCACGACGCTGGCGGGAGTTCGCGACCCATTCGATCCCGGTCCCACGCGGGATCCGATTCCGCGCGACCCGACGTGGGGCGAAGGCTCGGCGAAGAGCTACTGGATCCCGGCTCTCGACATCGTCGGGTTTCAGATCCTTTTGAGCGTGTTCAATCGGAACTTCGGCGAAGAGGGCACGTACGACAGCGACTTCTCCTCGATCCAGGACAACCTGCACAGCGGCTGGGTTATCGATCGCGATCCGTTCGCCGTGAACCAGTTCCTGCATCCCTACCAGGGCTCGATCTACCACGGCTTCGCGCGGTCGGCCGGACTGAACTACTGGGAGGCGCTCGGCTACGACTTCGCCGGCAGCACGCTGTGGGAAGTCGCAGGCGAGACCGATCCGCCGTCGCTCAACGACGAGATCACGACGACGTTCGGCGGGAGCTTCCTCGGCGAAGCTCTCTTCCGCATGTCGAACCTCCTGCTCGAGGGCGGCGGCGAGAGCCCGGGCTTAGGACGCAGCTTGGGTGCGGGCTTGATCTCGCCATCAGCGGGTTTCAATCGCCTGGCATTCGGCGATCGGTTCGACACCGTCTACGCGAGCCACGATCCGGCCACGTTCTGGTCCGCGAGCGCCGGGCTCCGGCACAACGCGCGTGTGACGGACGTCGGCTCGTTGAGCGACGTGCAGGAAGACGAGGCCGTTGCGATCTTCACGATGGACTACGGGCTGCCCGGCAAAACCGGCTACGCGTACGACCGTCCGTTCGACTACTTCCACTTCGAAGCCACGGCGACTTCGAGCACAGACGCCACGCCCGAGAACATCATGTCCCGCGGACTCCTGGTCGGCTCGGACTACGCAGCGGGCGATTCGTACGACGGCGTGTGGGGGCTGTACGGCAGCTACGACTACTTCGCTCCGGAGCTGTTCAGTGTGTCGTCGACGGCGGTCGGGCTCGGCACCACGGGCCAGTGGCGGATTTCCGACGACGTGACGCTTCAGGGCACGCTGATGTCAGGCGTCGGATGGACGGCGGTCGGCGCGATCGCGGACGCCGAGGAGGACCGCAATTACCGCTACGGCTGGAGCCCCCAGGCGCTCATCGCACTGCGCGCCCTCTTCGGCACGCGGGTCCTGTTCGACATCACCGGCCGCGACTACTACGTCGACGGATCGGGCTCGATCGGGTCCACGGGCGGCGAGAACATCCTCCGCGTGCAGGCGACGCTGACGGTGCGCGTGTACGAGCACCACGCCGTCGGCCTGCAATTCGTCGCGTCGCAGCGGAATTCGAGTTTCAGCGACGTGCCCGACACGCTCCAGGAGGTCGGGGCGCTGAGCTTGATCTACACCTATCTGGGCGAGACTGGATTCGGCGCTGTGCGATGACGCACGTTCACTCGACGAGCTGCCAGCCCGGGTCACATGTCGGATTGACTGTGCAGAGCGCTTTGCGACGAACGGCCCACATCGCGATTCGATGTTTTGATGTCCGGCGTTGACGCCTGATTCGATTAGATCAGTCGAAATCGCCGCCTGAGACGCGCAACGGCCTGTGCGGAGTCCACGAAGCGTTGCCCTCGAGATTCGGCGGATCCGCGGCGGCACATGGTTGCCGTTGCTGACCCGCCGCACGTCCGCCGGGACCCGTCCTGGCGCGAGCGACCTCCCCGTTCTCGCACAAAGAGGTCGCATCATGATCCTGCCGGTTCCCGTTCTGGCTCTCACGGCCTGCTTCTTCCTGCCCACGTCACCCGGCCCGTCTCTCGCCCCGCAACCGGCGTCGCCCGCGCCCGCCGTGACGTTCGTCGTCGCACAGACGCCGGTGCACCTCGGAAAGGCCGGCCATTCCGCCATCCTCGCGAAGGCCGGCATCTCGACGACCGGGACCACGCAGATCTTCGGCGACATCGGAGTGAGCCCGATCTCGTTCATTGGTCTCACAGGGTTCGGGCTGACGTCAGCGGCCTCGAATCGGCACTCGACGTCGTCGCTCGTCCAGGGGCCCGTGTATGCGCCCGAATACGCGCCCCCGACACCGGCGTACTTGACCGTTGCCGTCAGCGACATGGAAGTCGCGTAGACGGATGCCGCTGGTCGATCGCTGCCCGACTTCACCGAGCTGGGCGCCGGCAACATCGGCGGGATGACGCTCGCTCCGGGCCTGTGTGCGTGGAGCACCGGTGTTTCGATCCCGTCGAACGGCGTCACGTTGACGGGCACTTCGACGAGCGTCTGAATCTTCCAGATCCGTGGCGACCTCACCGTGAGCCGCGGAGCCCACGTCACGCTGAGCGGCGGCGCGCGCTCCAACAACGTCTCCGGGCGGGTCGCTGGCCGAACGACGCTCGCAACGACGGCGGCCTTCAAGGGCGACGTCCTGTGCCAGACGCAGATCGCGATGAACAACGGCGCGACGTTGTACGGGCGAGCGCTCTCGCAGAAGGCGGTGACCCTCATTGCCAACGGGGTCGTCCAGCCGCGTCACCGTCGGTTCGATCACCCGTGACGATGGCTCGAACGACGAATGTCGGTCCAGCGTCGGCGATCTGCACGAGCGCCGACGTCGTATCGGGGCGTGAGTTCGGTGCACGCGACCGACGCGGACTCTGCGTGGATCTCGCCCATCTTGCGTTTGTCGTGCCATCGTCGGCTATCGCATGTCCACCCCGCCCGATCTCCTCGGACTTCTCGCGCACCAACCCGTCTTCGACGCGCGCGTCGATTCGCTGCAGCGTCAGCTCGACATCGGTCACGACCTCGGCACGCAGACGCGCGGGCACCTCGACCTCGTGCGCGGCCGGCGGGGCGGGCTCGGTTCCGTCGTGCTCGTGAACTGGGTCGATCCGAAGCACATCACCGAAGGACCGGGTGCGGCACGACGGCGCACGCGCGACCTCCTGACTCAGTTCTACGCGCTCGCCGACGCGCCCGCGGACCAGGTCGCGTGCGCCGGCAACGGTGCGCTGCTCCACGCCGCGCACACGTCGGGTCGCATCGCCGGCATCCCGGGCATCGAAGGCGGCGATCACTCGATCGAGGAATCGCTCGCGGATCTCGGGTGGTGCTTCGAGCACGGCGTGCGGGTGCTCACGCTCGTGTGGAACAACCACCTCGACTGGATCTGGGTCAGCTACCGCTCGGTCATGCGCTTGGAAGTCCTACGCTCCCTTGTTTGTTTCTCCGATTCCGTTCTTCGCCTCGGGCCGTCCCAGAAATCCTGTCTAATACCTCGCACAGTGCCGTCGTCACGGGGATAGATCGAGGTAAGCCACACATCTGCTAGGGTGTTGGCATGATTACGCGACTTTACGCGAACAACTTCCGCTGCCTGGTGGCCTTCGAGGCGGCGTTCGACTCGTTCGGCGTGCTGTGCGGCCCCAACGGGGCTGGCAAGAGCTCGGTGTTCGATGCGTTGCGCCTGCTGCGGAATCTCGGCACCGGCGACGGCCTGCTCGGCGGAACAGGTGAGCGGGACGTGCCCCGGCTTGAGTTCACGCAGTGGCTCGACAGCAGAATTCAGGAGTTCGAGCTGAGCCTGAGCGTTGACGGCAACTCATTTGATTACGTCCTTCACATCGAACAGACGACCGACTCCGAGAAGCCGCGAGTAATCCGGGAGAAGGCGCTGTGCGACAAGAAGCCGTTGTTCGAGCGAGATCTAGAGGGCGTGCGATTCGTGAAAGCGGACGGGAGCCAAGCGAGCTTTCCGCTGGACTGGCGCCAAGCGGCGCTGGCGGCGATCCAGCCGCGTGGCGTGAACATCAGCAAACTGGCGTTGCTGCAAGACGAGGTCGCCAAGCTGCTGATCGTTCGCCCCAACCCGCGCAGCATGGAGTCCGAAAGCAAGGCCGAGGCTAGGCACCCGGATTTGTCGATGAGCAACCTGACATCGTGGTACCGCTCGCTGGCGCAGGAGCAGGAATGGACCGATGCGCTGCGGGACGCGCTGCGAGGGGTCTGGCCGGACTTTCGCTCGTTCAAGCTCGTGGATGCAGGGTTGAATACCAAAGCCCTGCAGTTGCGATTCGAAAGTGGGAGTGGCAAGCCGGTTTTGCTGTACTTTGACCAGCTTTCCGACGGGGAACGGTCCTTGATCGGCCTGTATATGGTCCGGGCTGCGCTCGAGACAGGTGCAGCGCGAACCGTGCTGATCGATGAGCCGGACAACTTTGTCGGTCTGCCCGAGCTTCAGCCGTGGGTGCTTTCAATGCGTGAACTGCTGGATGACGAACATCAGCTCATCATGATCTCGCACCATCCCGAAGTCCTTTCGAACTCGGGCGAAGCGAACGGACGTTATTTGTGGCGCGACAATCACACTTCTCCCACTCGAATCGGGCCGTTGAAGGTGCCTGATGGCATGACAGCCGGGGAGGCCATCGCGAGGGGGTGGGCCAGTGGCAAGTAGAACACAGTTGGTCTGTCTGTGCGAAGGCGGGAGAGGCGAGAGCATCGACGAGGTGTTCATCAATAAGCTGATCAAGTCCTTGGAACCGAGTTGGCTGCGACATCATAGCGGTAGCAATACGCTCCGCCTCGTGCCGCGTGGGAGTCGAGCTGTAGTGATTGAGAAGATGCCCGGCGAGCTGAAGAACTGTCTCGAAGCCGGCGGCCACACGACGCTGATGGTCTGGGCCGATTGCGACGACGATTGTGCCGACGGCGAGGCGCTCAAGGGCGCCTTTTGGAAAGAGGCGGAGCGACAGAAGATCACAAGACATCAATTTGACAGCGTCGTATTCATCTTTGCCAAGGACCGGCTGGAGAACTGGATCGAATTCTTGCGGACCGGGACTACAGACGAATCCAAGGAGGGCCCGCGCGTGAAGCACAACCGCGAAGTGGCAGACGCGGCGAAGAAGCTCGCTGGCTACTGCAGGGATAACTCGCCAGTTGAGGGCATGCCTGCCTCATTGCAATGGTCCTGCAAGAACTGGCGAGCACTCGTCGATCGCATGAAATCATGAGCTCACCGTCGACGCCAACAGTAAGGGCCCGCGAGTGAATAACTCGGTTTCTCAACGAGGTTCGTGGCCGGGATCTCGGCGGAAACGGGAATCGAATGGCGGCGGACTCGATCGACTTATTCACTCGCGGGCCCCAACCCCAACGACATCGTCTTCGACGCCTTCTGCGGGTGCCACACGGCCCTTTTCGCGCCCCGGAATCTCGGACGACAGTGGATCGCCATCGACGTCTCGCCCACCGCGCTAGGGCCAAGCGACTCCACGGTGTCTCTGGGATAGGCCATCCAAGCGCATGGCCGTGTGGAACAACCACCTCGACTGGATCTGGGTCGGCTACCGCTCGGTCATGCGCTTGGAAGTCCTACGCTCTCGAAGAGACCGGCGGGCCGTGGGACAAGGCCATCACGAAGCACTTGCGCGACGACGTCTTTTCGGTCGGCAACACGATCGATCCGGCCGACGGCTACCGCGCCTTCCGCGGCCGCGATCCAGGCACCGCGGCGCTCATGCGCAAGCGCGGTTTTCCCGTGAGGGGCTGAGCGACAGCCTGGCGCGCGCGCGTCGGCGCGCGCGTCAGGGCGAAAGCCGGTAGATCTCGATGACCGGCCCCATCGAGCGCGCCAGCAGCACGCGAGCCCACCACGTGCCGCGGCGCTCGAAATCGTCGTCCTGGTAAGCGAGCGGCAGATCGTCGCCCGTGTCGACCCACATCGGCGAGAAGCGCGCCACAAGTCGACCGCGCTCCTGGAGTCCGATCCGCAAGCGCTCGTTGTACGGCCGCAGGTTGCTGGTGAAGTGCTCGATGACCACGTACTCGGCGCGCAGGGACGACACGTACGCACCTTCGTCGGTGACGAGGGCTGCGCGCGCCGCGGTGGACTGCACAGGGATCGGACGCACGTCGTAGGCGATCCTGGCCGAGACCGCGGGTTCGAGTTGCCTCTGGTAGACGATCCACGGAAACGTGCGCTCATTCTCGGGCGGAAAAGCGGCCAAGGCTTCGGGCGTGCGAAAGAGCGGCCGGTCGAGGCTCGGGCTCAGCGCGATGCGATCCCGCCCCGGCATGAGGTGCTCCGCGATCCAACGCGCGGCGCGTGCGCTCGTGTCGGGTTGCGTGCGGATCGTGACGAGCTTCACGGCCGACAACGCTTGTCCCAAGAAAAGTACGATCGAAATGAGGAAGGCCATCGCCTCGCCGCCTCGGACGAATCCGCGTGCCGCGACCACGCGGTGACAAACCGTGAAAAGCGTCCAGGAAGTGAAGCATGCAATGAAGGGCAAGAGCGGGATCGCGAATCGCTGGTACGTGTGCGCATAGAGGCCGATGACGAGGAAATACGGCACGACGTACGCGAACACGACGCACAGGTCTTCGCGTCCCACGATTCGCGCGCGCCATCCCGCCGTGCGCGCGCGCCTCTCCGCCACCGGGCGACCGAAGAAACGCAGCGCGAGCCATCCCGCGCCGAGGACGAGCAGCACGAAGAGGATTAGCTCGTAGTTCGCGAGCGCATTCAGCACCGTCGAAAAACCGCGCCCGTCGAAGGCCGAGAGCTGGATTCCGGGGCCGGACAGATTGAGGCGGTCGCCCTCGACGTCGATCACGGCCGCATCGTGGCCACTGCTGGCCTCGAACATGAACGGATAGAATATGGGGATAGACGCGCCGATGAGGACGAGCACGAGCGCGAAGATCAAGTGGGGCCTGCGCGTGCCATCCGTGTTGCGCAGGAGGTGCGCTACGCCGAGCGGAACGAGCACCGCGATGCCGCTCTGCAGCGAGCCGATGGCAAGGATGGCGGCGCCGCCTGCCAGCAGATACGAGGAGAGATCCCCGCGCGTGCGTAAGCGCAACGCCGCGACCACCGCGAAGAGCGCGAACACCGACGAGAGCCCGTGCGGGCGCGTCTGCTGGGCGAACCAGATGTGCAGTACGCTCGCGGCCATCATCCCGCTCGCGAAGAGGGCTCCCGAGCGCGACAGGAATCGTCGCGCGAGGAACCACGTGCCCGGGACGATGAGCACCGACAAGAAAGCGATCAGGTGCCGGATGTGCACGCGGCTCGCGGCGGCCGCGGCCAGATGCTCGGGCAGGCTCGCCGGCGTGTGATCGAGCGGCGCGCGCGGGAGCAGCGTGCACAACCGCGGGATGAGGTGCGGGTAATAGCCGTAGAAGACGTCTTTGTGCGCCTCGCCCGCACCGCTCGCCAGGTACTCGGTCTGCCGCACGAACACCAGGCTGTCGGGTTCCCAGGCGTGCGGCAGCAGGAACGACAAGCCCGTCAGCCGCAGCGAGAGCCCGAACAAGGTCAAGGCGCCCAGCAGTGCCCACGCCGCTCGCGGCGTTCGCCACCACGCGGCCGCACCGGCGGGGGCGCTCGGATCCTGCGCGTTCGTCACGGAGGGATCGAGCCGAGATACCGGTCCGAACGACGCGTGCCGACTGCGAAGGGAAGGATGTGTCTCATGCAGGCGGGACGCTTCGACGCCGGAGCGGCCTCGGGCGCACGCGGCCATTCCATGAGCGCCGCCCGCGGATGTACAGCGCTGGGGCTGCCAAGTTCAGCGTGCCGCGCTCGAGCGCTGCTGCGAACTGCGCGCACGCCGGCTCACACAGTGAACAACCTCCACGGCGGAGTTCGGAGCTCGAGCCCACGACCACGGCGCGCAGCCTGAAGCGCCCACCGCGCTCGACCTGGGCCGAGCTGATGCTGCGCGCGTTTTCGACCGACGTTTTGACTTGTGACCCTTACGGCGGACGGCGCAGGCTGCTCGCGTTCCTTACCGACGGGCTCGTCGTGCGCAAGATCCTCGCGCACTTGGGACTACCCACCGAGCCACCGCGTTTGGCACTCGCGCGAGCGCCGCCCGAGTTCGAGTTCGAGTTCGAGTTCGCGCAGTAGCTCGGCGCCTCGTGCGCAGGTCGTCGGATTCGAATCCTGTGCCTGAGGTCGGCGCGGGCCGGAGAAACTCTGCTGTCCCTCACCGAGGCCGTCGTCCAAGCGACCGGCTGAGGCTCCGCAATGAACTCTTCCAGCCACCTCGCGGCCAAGTCAACGCCGTCGAGCAGCGCACAACCCCCACAACGCGGCTCGGCGGAGCCCAAGGGCAGGCCCGGAATCGAAGGATCATGCGCTTGGATGTCCTACGCCCCGAGGACTGAAACTCGGGGGCCGGCGTCGTCGTGTCGCGACCACGGAGCGAGCGGTGCCCGCGCCCCACGAGGCCGCCCGCTTTTTTTCCAGAGTTCGCGAAAGCGCTGCGCGCGCGCCGCCTCTTGCGCGGTTGTTCGGACGTCCTCTGTCGCGTCCCTCTACCCGCGCACCACCTCGGAAGCACGCCATGCGACCTCGTTCCCCGCTCACGCTCCTGGCCACGACGCTCCTTGCGCCGCTGGCACTCGCCCAGACGAAGATCCCGCGTCCGCTGCCGCACATGGAGGACGTCAAGACGCCGGCTGTCGCGACTCCCGCGTCGCCCGCGAGCGCAATCGCGACAAACGAGCTCGAACGCGCCGCGCAACCCACGCGACGCATGCCGCCGAAGCTTCAGGACGGCACGTCGGCGCTGCCCGCGACCTCTCCGATCGACCGCACGCGCCTCCATCACGACGTCGCGGCGGACGGCACGCTCTGGACGCGCGGCGCGAGCTGGAAGATGAGCTTCGACGCGAGCGGAGCGACGTTCATCCCCTACCTCGGCGCGCGCGCACCGCGGAACTTCCCGCTCGAGCTGCGCCTCGCCAGTGCGAGCGTCGGCGGAGCGCCGGTCGCGATCGAAGCAGCGGAACGCGCGGTGCGCGACGGCGACCGCGTCGTGATCGACCACGGGGCGATCGACGAGGTGTGGAACCTCGCGCCGGAGAGCGCGGAACAGACGTTCGTGCTCGCAGCGCGGCCCGGAGCCGGCGATCTCGCGTTGCGCGTCGCGTTCGCGACCGATCTCGCCCCGCGCGCCGACGCGGACGGCTTCGCGTTCGAGAACGAGCTCGGCGGCGTGCGCTACGGCCGCGCGTTCGCGGTCGACGCGCGCGGCGCGCGTCGCGAGCTAGCGACGAGGCTCGAGAGCGGCGCGATCGCGATCGACGTGCCCGCGAGCGTCCTCGCCGACGCCGCGTACCCGCTCGTCGTCGATCCGTTCGTGTCCGCGTTCGTCGTCGACGACTCGCCTTCGTACGACGACTACGTCCCCGACATCGCCTACCTCGCGACGACCAACCGCTACTGCGTCGTGATGGAGGAGCCCTTCAGCGCCGCGGACCACGACGTCTACTGGTACGTCCTCGAGGCCGACGGCTCGATCGCGTCGTTTCTCGGCACGTACGCCGACTCGTCGAGCGACTCGTGGTTCGAGCCGCGTGTCGCGGCGAACGCGCTCGGCAGCACGTTCTGCGTGGCGGGCCAGGTGCTCGCCTTCGGCGCGAACCAGACGGAGATCCGCGTGCGCACGCGCGCCTCGAACTCGATGACGATGAGCGCGCCCCTCGTCGTCAGCAGCGGATTCGGCGGCAAGCTCGCGGCGGACGTCGGCGGTGATCCCGCACTCGTCGGGCCGACGTACTTCCTCGTCGTGTGGCAGCGCCACTACGACGCGCTCGACAGCGACGTGCACGCGCGCCTCGTCACGCAGAACGGCGCGCTCGTCGGCACGAGCACGATCCTGATCGACAACACGAGCGCGTCGCTCGACTACGCGCCGAACGTGTCGAAGACCGACGGCAACCCGCCGTTCAGCTCGCAGCGCTGGAACGTCGCGTGGACGCGCTACAACCCGGGCAGCGACGAGCGCGACGTCCGCGCGGCGCAGCTCACGTGGGACGGCATCGTCGCGACGCCTTCGTTCCTCGTGCAGAGCACCGGCGACACGGACTCCGCCGTCGCGTCGCCTCCGCTCGACGGCGGCACCGGTCCGCGTCCGTGGGCCGTCGCCTTCCGTTACGAGTGGGGCACGTACGACCACGACATCAACGTCAACGTGCTCCAGGGAGCCAGCGTGATCGCGTACGACTCGCTGACCTCGCTCGAAGCCGCGGGCACGAGCCTCGAGGACCAGACGCACCCCGACATCGACACCGACGGCCGGCAGTTCGTGGTCGCGTACGCCGAGAGCTACAACGGCAACCTCTCGGACTACGACGTCTACGCGGCGTCGCTGTGGTTCGTCGACGGACGTCTCGGGCTCTCCGAGGGCCACCACAACCTCGACTTCTCGAGCGCTTCGAGCATCGATCCGCAGATCGCGGCGATCGGCACCGCGGGCACGCCCGGCGGGCGCGTCGCTGGCACGTGGACGCGCCGCTTCACCGGTGGAACCGGCGACATCCACGGCGCGCTCTACGACACGCCGGTGAGCATCGCGCCGACGTCGTACTGCGCCGGCGACGGCAGCTCGGGCGCGTGCCCGTGCGGCAACTGGGGTGCGTTCGGCAACGGGTGCGCGAGCTCGGTGAACTCGTCCGGCGGCAACCTGTTCGGCGGGGGCGACGCACGCGTGTCGAACGACTCGTTCGTGCTCTACGGCAGCGGTCTCGCCAGCGCTCCCTGCCTCTACTTCCAGGGCACGGCGCGCCTTGGTGGCCCGGTCTTCGGCGACGGTCTGCGCTGCGTCGGCGGCACGGTCGTGCGACTCGGCACCAAGCAGAGCCCGGGCGGCTCGTCGCAGATTCCCCAAGCGGGCGATGCGCCGATCTCGGTCGCGGGCAACGTGCCGGGCGCGGGCGCGATCCGCGTCTACCAAGCGTGGTACCGCAACGCGGCGAGCTTCTGCACCGTGAGCACGTTCAACCTGACGAACGGGCTCGAGGTGGTCTGGCTGCCCTGAAGCCAACGCTCGCGAGCACGACGCGGCCCGTCGGAGGACGTCCTCCGGCGGGCCGCGCCGTCGTGTCGAGACCAACGCGTGTCGAGACCGGCGCTCGTCGAGGCCAACGCGTGTCGAGACTGACGCACTTCGAGACCGACGCACGTCGAGAGTGATCTTCCGTCCGGAAAAGTGGACACCCAGACAAGGAGCAGAAATGCTCCAGACGAGGAATTGTCCATGGCCGGGTCTCGATGGAAGCACAGTTCTGAGTTCAGGCGTGACGCGGTGCGGCTGACTTGCGAGCCGGTTCGCACGGTTGGCGAGGTGGCCACCAGCCTCGGCCTCGACCGCAGCCAGCGGCAGCGTTGGAAGTCGGAGATCGACGCGCACGGCGCGTCGGCTTTCCCGGGCAACGGCCGCGCGAAGGCGTCCGACGAGGAAGTCCTCCAGCTCCGCAGGGACCTCGCACGCGCTCAGCCGGAGCGTGACATCAGAAAAACAGCGCTGGTCTACTTCGCGAAAGAGCGGAGCTGAGATTCGAGTTCATGTTCGAGCACCCGGAGATCTTCCCGGTCGGTCTGATGAGCTCGACGCTGGAGGTCTCTTGCGCCTGTTTCTACGCCTGGCTCGGTCGCGGTGACTCGAAGCACACGCTCGAGGATGTTCGACTGACCGCGTTGATCCGCGAGGAGCACGTGAAGAGCCGCGGGACCTACGGTGCACCGCCCATCCATGCCGCACTGAAGCGACGCGACGAAGTCTGCGGGCTCCATCGCGTAGCACGCCTCATGCGCGAAGCCCGAATTCGCCCAAGAATACGGCACCAAATACGTGCGGACGACCGACTCGAAGCACTCACACCCCGTCGCGCCGAACACCCTCGACCAAGACTTCACGACCAGCGCGCCCAACCGAGTGTGGGTGTCGGACATCACCTACATCCCGACGGACGAAGGCTGGCTGTACCTCGCCTCGACGATGGATCTCTTCTCGCGCAAGATCGTGGGCTGGTCGATGAGCGCGAGCATGCCGGCGACTCTCGTCCTCGACGTTCTCGAGATGGCCATCGATCGTCGCTCACCGTCGCCGGGTCTGGTCCAGCACTCCGATCGCGGCGTGCAGTACGCCGCTCACGCCTTCCAGGCGCTCCTCGATCACAACGGGATCGTGTGCAGCATGAGCCGCAAGGGCAACTGCTACGACAACGCTGTGCAGGAGAGCTTCTTCCACACGCTGAAGACCGAACTCTGCGATCACGAGCAGTACCGCACGCGCGCCGAGGCGCGGGCGAGCGTCTTCGAGTTCATCGAGGTCTTCTACAACCGCCAACGACTCCACTCGACGCTCGGCTATCGATTCCCTGATCGAGTTC
>Ga0209591_10000327_pt1 | contig 62860 bp, 54 predicted proteins | sample MAT01_FD_187207 | JGI IMG/M metagenome (GOLD analysis project Ga0209591, IMG submission 187207) | Freshwater microbial communities from Lake Fryxell liftoff mats and glacier meltwater in Antarctica - MAT-01 (SPAdes) (version 2) | ecosystem: Environmental > Aquatic > Freshwater > Ice > Liftoff...
CAACGTTCCTAGTGCGAACATAAACTAATCCAGATTGTTGCGGTCTATTTTGAATAAACTTTAATAATTGTTGTTTTCTACCTCGTGGTGTCCAAGCAATGCGAACGCTAAGATGCAAATTAGGACGGTAAGGATTCAAGCGGAAAATCTCTGGTTGCTGTAATTGTAAAACTGTTTGAATAATCTTTTGGGCTAAAGGGTCAGCAGTAGCCGTAAAAGCGGCAATGCTGATTTTTGTTCCTGGTGGTTTTGATTTTAGTAGTGCAGGACGCACCGCCCCTAATCTGCGATAAGCTGGGCGAAAACTATCACCCCACTGCACTAAACAATGAGCTTCATCTAAAATTAAGCCATTAATTTGCAATTGTGGCTGACATAATCTTTCCCAGACGGGCGGACTTAGCAAAGTTTCTGGCGATAAATAAAGTAATCTTAGCTGTTGACGTTCTAAAGCTTGCAGAGTTGTACGGCGTTGAGATGAAGATAATTCACTATGTAAAAGCGCTGCTTTCTGATGGCTTTGTCGTAGTTCCTGTACTTGATTTTCCATCAACGCCACCAAGGGCGAAACTACTAAGGTTAATCCTGTTTGTAGAAGTGCAGGAAGTTGAAAACAAATGGACTTCCCTCCACCTGTAGGCATAATAATCAGCGCATCTTTTTGTGCCAATAAACTGCTAACAATTTCTCCCTGTGGTGGACGAAAATCCTCATAACCCCAGATTTTTTGAAAAGCAGCGCGAACTTCTTGCCAAGATTTTGTTGTAGACTGATTCATAATCAATGGTAGATGCACTCATATCCTTGAACGCTGAATATAGCCTCTGTTATCCAGCTAATGGTTCAGTAATTAAAATTAAAAAGTTGCAGCCATAATTAACCAGCTTTTTAACTTTATATTAAACATTTTCACCCTAAGATCATAAAATTTATATCTTTCGCTGGATATACTTTCAGCCTTTGGAGAGATGCTTAAAATAGCCAATTTCCAGGATTCTGAGTTAAAGAGAGTTAGGTATTGCCATAGGTACAAACATAAATACTAAGAAAATACTAAGAGTTGCTTCTCAAGAAATTCTTAATTCCCCAACCCAAATTTAAACTTAGAAAAAGGAAATACAATGTTCCAAAGTACGGAAATCATGCTGGGACTCTACAAACCCCTATTGTGGTTAGCACAGATTCCAGATAACTCAAACGTCACGCCAGCACAGGCATCGGTTCTCATTTCCGGTCCGCGCTTTTTTGTGGCTTTAATCTCCGGCGTGATCTTAGCCTTTGCTTTTCAATTAGTTCTAACTAATCTCTCCCTTGCAGCCGGTATTTCCTACCTGGGGCATTCATCTGACTCGGATTCAGATAGTGGGGAAGTCGAAAGTTTGGGCGGGAGCATTCGCAAAATCGGGACAGCAGTGGGGATTTGGACATTAGTCACTGTGACGATCGCCTTATTAATTGCTTCTTTCCTCGCGGTAAAATTGAGCCTTGTAATCTTAGATCCAGGTTTGGGAGCAATTCTCGGCTTGGTGATTTGGGGTGCTTACTTTTTAATCCTCGTTTGGGTAAGTTCCACCACCGTCGGCTCCTTAATTGGCTCAGTCGTCAATACAGCAACCTCCGGGTTTCAGGCGATTATGGGGACAGCTACCGCCGCACTGGGCGCAAAAGCTGTCAATAACCAAGTTGTAGCGACAGCTGAAGCCGCCGCCGCCGCTATCCGTCGAGAACTAGGGAGCGCTATCGATCCTGCGAGTATCCGGGAGAACATTGAAGATTACTTAGAAAAGATTCGTCCTCCAGAGCTAGATGTGTCGAAAATTCGGAGTGATTTTGAAAATTTACTCAACGATCCGCAATTAAAAGCGATCGCCGGGACTCCAGATATCCGCAACATCGACCGCCAAAAGTTCATCGAGTTAGTCAGCAGTCGCACCGACCTTTCCAAAAAAGACGTTAGCCGCATTGCTGATACGTTGTATAAAGTTTGGCAGCAAGTGGTTGGTCAGCATCCAGCCACCGAAGACCGGATGGGTGAGTTAATGGAGTACCTAAAATCACTCCCAGCAGGACAAACCAAAACAGATGAACTCAACGCCAAACTGGATCAGTTAGTAAAAGAAAAGGGTAGTTCCAAAGAAGCCGATCAAAAGGCGGCTCCAGGCGCAATTCAAAGTACACTCCAGCAAGGACTAACTGCCTTAACCAGCATTGTTTTAGGACGCGCAGATTTGCCTGATTTGGATGTAGAAAAAATCTTGGGTAGCCTCAACACTGCCAAAGATAAAGTTACCCAACAAGCAGATAAGTTAGGGTTGCCAACACCATCACAACCCTATAGCCCAATTCGGGCTGATGTTGAAAACTATCTACACAACACTTATGCTTGGCAACTGAGTCCAGAAAAAATTGCTCAGGAATTTCGTGATGTTATCTACGACCCAGCAGCTGACTCAGGAATAGTCCGCAGGGAACTAGAACGATTATCCCGCAACGATTTTGCCAATATTCTCCAACAACGGGGAATGCTTACCCAAGACCAAATTCAGCGCATTGCAGACCAGTTAGAAACTGTCCGCAAAGATGTGTTAATGACAGTGAAAGTTGTTGAAGAAAGAGAGATAGTCCAAGACTTGCAACGTGCTGTGGAAAGTTATCTGCTCGTTACTCCGAAAGCAGATTTGATACCTGAAGCCATTGAGCAGAATTTCAAACCACTGTTGCAAGACTCAGAAGCAGACGATGAAACCCTGACATTGCGACTGGCTCACCTGGAACGTCAGGAAATTCGTGAGATATTGCTGCAACGGAATGATGTCCAGCTATATGAAGTAGAACCGATTCTCGATGAGTTGGAAAAACAGCGCGATCGCGTTTTGGTAGAATCCAAAGGACTAGCAGAACAGGCGCAATATCAAGCCGAAACCCTGTGGTTGAATGTAGAATCATATCTGCGTAATACAGGAAAAGCCGAACTGAATCCTGATGCCATCCGCGCCGAGTTCAAAAAGCTACTGGAAGATCCCCAAGCTGGAATTGCCTCAATTCGAGCGCGCTTATCTCGCTTTGACCGTGATACCTTGGTGCAATTGTTGAGTCAGCGGCAAGATTTGAGTGAAGAGCAAGTTAATCAAATCATCAATTCTGCTGAGGACTCATGGCATAATATCCGCCACACACCCCAAGCTGTAGTGGATAAAGCTAAAGAACAATACGACTCCGTTACCACCACAATCACAGATTATCTGCGGAATACTGGTAAACAAGAATTGAACCCTGAAGGTATCCAGCGAGATTTGACCAAATTGTTTGAAAATCCCAAAGAGGGAGCCGTAGCACTACGCCGTCGGTTGTCGCAGTTAGACCGGGATACACTGGTGAAGTTGCTCAGTCAACGCAAAGACTTGAGTGAAGAACAAGTTAATGAAATTATTGATTCCACGCAAACTTCGATTCGCAACTTTGTCCGTGCGCCTCGTCGCCTAGCTAGCCGCACACAGCAAAGAGTGGAAACATTCAAAGGTTATCTAGAAGAGTATCTGCGGCAAACTGGCAAGGAAGAACTCAACCCAGAAGGTATCAAGCGCGACTTGCAATTATTGTTGCACGATCCACGAGTTGGGGTAGAAACTTTTAGCGATCGCCTTTCCCATTTTGACCGTTCTACGATCATCGCCCTGCTGAAAATTCGGGAAGATATTTCTGATGAAGAAGCGGCACGGATTGCCGATAACATGGTATCCGTAAGAGATCAATTTGTAGAACAAGTGCGGAACATCCAACGAGGCATTCAAGATGCAATTGATGGCGTTTTCGGACGGATTCGCAACTATCTCAACTCCTTGGATCGCCCAGAACTTAACTATGATAGTATCAAGCGCGATGTTCGGACATTTTTTGACGATCCCCAAGCGGGATTTGATGCCCTGCGCGATCGCCTGTCTTCTTTCGACCGAGATACGCTAGTGGCAATCATGAGTTCTCGTGAGGACATCTCTGAGGAAGATGCCAACCGGATCATCGACCAAATTGAACGGGCACGCAACACAGTATTGCAACGTGCAGAACGCATCCAGCACGAAGCCCAACGCCGTCTAGAAGATGTGAAGCGTCAAGCGCAACGGCAAGCAGAAGAAACCCGCAAAGCCGCAGCTACAGCAGCGTGGTGGCTGTTTGCTACAGCATCAGTCTCAGCTGTCTTCTCGGCATTAGGAGGAGCGATCGCTGTAATTACAGTGTAGTTCAACAAGTTGTCTCTGCTAACCTTAAAGCCTCCCGGTATGGGAGGCTTTTCTATGTAGTGAGTGAATACCTATAGTCTTTCAACTCAGCACTCTTAACTCAGCACTCAGCACTCTTCACACACCCTGCTCCTTAAACCATGCCAAAAGACTTTTCCAACCTTCCTTGGCTTCTGTCTCGCGGTAGGAGGGGCGATAATCGGCAAAAAATGCGTGGGGTGCATCAGGGTAGACGATGATCTCAGATTCGCTGCTGCTTTCCTTGAGGCGATGTCTGCGACGGGCTAAGCCTACGCGCATCTGCTCTACTGTATCAAGGGGAATACCTGTATCCTTACCACCATAAAGTCCGAGAACTGGGACTTTCAGTTTTGATGCAATATCAATAGGATACTTGGGCTGAAGTTTGTTAGCATCGCCCACGAGTCGCCCGTACCAAGCTACACCAGCCTTCAGCTTGGGATTGTGTGCTGCGTATAACCAGGTAATGCGACCGCCCCAACAGAAGCCTGTAACCGCCAATTTGTTGGCATTACCCTTACCTGATTTTACAGCCCAATTTACCGTGGCATCGAGATCGGATAACACCTGGGCATCTGGGACTTTGGCGACAATTGGACGAATTTCGTCTATGCTGCTTAACTTCGTAACATCGCCTTGACGGACAAATAATTCAGGAGCGATCGCTAAGTATCCCAACTTGGCAAAGCGACGAGTAACATCCTGAATATGCTCGTGTACGCCAAAGATTTCCTGTAGCACCAGGACAATCGGAAAGTTGCTACCAGTCGCGGGTACTGCTCTGTAGGCAGGAATTTCACCATCTTTAACAGGAATTTTTACTGCACCAGCTACCAACTTCTTGGCATCGGTGGTGATGACTTCGGCAGAAATGGGTTCCACTGCCAGGGCGAAACCCGTTGCTAAGGTGGCAGTTGCGATAAATTTGCGGCGTGTTATTTCTTTCATCATCTTTACCTTAAATTGGCGAAAACTTGATTGTTGGTTATCCGTACAGTAATACAATTTTAATACTATGGGTTCGCCTATGATAAATAGCGATCGCTGCATAAACAATGACCTTTAATCAAAGTTAAAGCTACTTTTAAAAATGAAATATCGTCGCTGCGCTTCAATTCAAATTTATCGAAACAGAATTCAGGAGTCAGAAAACAGATATGAATTTTGAACGAAAAAGCGGATGAATCAGGGAGTTTAAGACCCCCACTAATATAAATATTTGTGGTTCTTCAGTACTTCCTCAAATTGTTTTGCTATAAACATAAATATGGGACAAAAACGTTTAAAAAGTTTAAACTTCAAAAGTTGCTAAACATAGTTGAGGGATTGAGCATTGTTGACAATCCAGCATCTAGCAACCCGAAACCGTAAAGACCAATTACCAATAAAACCGGAGATATATATGTTTAAAAAAATTCTAGTTGCATTAGATCATTCACAAATAGGGCAACAGGTTTTTGAGCAAGCATTAAATTTAGCAAAGTTAACCCAAGCTAGCTTAATACTGCTGCACGTCTTATCTCCAGAAGAAGAGGGCAGTCCTTACGTACCGACGTTTTCTAGTTTTAACTATTATCCAGGATTGAGCAGCCAAAGCTTCGAGTTATACCAAGAACAGTGGGAAGCCTTTAAAAACAAAGGTATAGAGATGTTGCAATTTTTCTGTACCCAAGCGAATACAGCAGGTGTAACTACGGAATTTACCCAAAATATTGGTAATCCTGGCCGCATTGTTTGTGACTTAGCCCGTAGTTATGACGCTGACCTAATTGTTATGGGTCGTCGCGGTCGTTCTGGGCTGACGGAACTATTTCTCGGTAGTGTGAGTAACTATGTCCTTCACAATGCTACTTGTTCAGTGCATATTGTGCATCTTTCAGTTACTCTTAAAACAAATGAAATTGTCAAAGAAACTACAAGCACTTTAAGCGTTAACTAACATTGCATAAATCATAGTGAAGAAAATTTAGAAACTCTGTACTCTTGTGGGTTTCAATTTCATTCTTACAGCACTTATGCAAAATTATAAAGTCTGATCGAAGGTTTCCCGATCAGGCTTTTTCAAGATAAGGCACACATAGACAACCAAAGGGTGATTATATCTCCACAAACGATTCTTAACTGCATTGAGCTAAAATTGAGCATACTAGTTTGTAAGTAAAAAACCATACGCCCTCTGTGGTGCTGATGAATCCCCCGTTTTCGGCATCTCCAAATATCAGCAATCGCAACAGTGAAGCTACAGCCCGTCACGTCAATGCGGCATTACAGAGGTTGGTCCCGGGTGGGCGGTTAGTGACGCTGACTGCAAATTGGTTTTCACCGCAAAACCCTGACTGGCAACAAGCCTTTACCAAGATACAAGAAACAGCGCAAGTAGTGCTATCAGTGGGAGTTAACGGGAAAGTGTACTCTAAGCACGGGACGCAGATGGACACCCGGATTACCGTGATTGACAAAGTTCCGGCTGACTCCAGTGACATTCCTTGCATACATCAGACATTAGAACTTGGCGAAATCCTTCACTTGATTGAGCAACTTCCACAGCGATCGCTGTGGCATCATTCTACTGGGACTGCCTTAGTCCCCCTTAAAAAGGGGGAAATAGAGCTATTCTTAGCCCCCCTTTTTAAGGGGTTGGGGGGATCAAGTCTTATCCGAACCGTATTGTCACCACATCTAACTTTTAACTTTTATTCAGGGTAGCCCTTAATTGCTTAAGCAGCTTACCAACTTCTAAAAATTGTGGATCTTTTGTAAGTTTTTGCAGCACTTCTGGACTGCTTTCCATCACAATATTGTTATAAGCATTAATAGCATCATTTAGCTTTTGGATATTCACATTTGGTGTTTCTCCTTTCTGAGCCATCACTAAATCTGCCGTTAATTTTTTAGTACTGGCAACTAGCTGCACTGGTTGTAATTGTCCTACAGTAACGCCTAATACAGATGCTACTTTATTTTCGGCTAGACCCGATAAAGCATTTACCAATGATGCGACTGATGATGATGATACTCCCAAACTCACTATAGAAGCCTGTAGCTGATTAGCTGCTGCTTCTGCATTCGACTCATTCAGTAAGATAGCTGTAATGGCGTCACATGGACTATTTATAAAGCTATTTGTAGACTCATTTGTAAAGTCATTTGTAGACTGACTTTGACAGGATCTATTAGCGACAGCTAAATTCAAATTATTCTGAACTTCTGTTGGTACGCTAATGATGCCATTATCATTCACTTCCACATTAACCCCAGGTAGAGATTCAACAGGGGGTTGTAAATTTCCTGGATTAAAATTATCTCCAGATGAGGAAGCAGAATCTTCACTACCCCCTGTGATTCCAGCACTACCAGCATTTACTCTAGTAGGCGCACCTACTAGATAAGTGAAAAAAGTGAATGCTAGAGCAAAAGTGAGAAAAAATGGTTGTTTCTTCATTGTTTTTATTGTTAATGAAATTTCAAGATAATTCAGCAATTAAAACCGAAAAATGTACCCTGTACTCAATGCAAAACCTAAGCCAGTATCAAGATTGCTAGTAACATCTGTGAAAATAGCATTGATAACTATAGGGATCTTTTGGAAAGGAGCAAAAGACGCACCCATGTTGAGACGATTTCCTGTCCAGCTAGTTACTAAGGATACTTCAGGGATCACTCTCAAACCTAAACTAGCAAAAAGATTAATATCATTTTCATCTGCTGCTATTGCACCTTTAGAACGAAAAGCACCACTGCCAAGACCTACCGAAACAGTCAGAGGTAACTTATTATTTAGGTTATTTGGTTGCAGTGCAAATGCTTTAGTAACTACTCCATATATGGTATCTTTAGCATTGGTAACATCTCCCCATTTAATCGGATTTGACCAACCAATAGCTACGGCTGTACCATCGCCCAAATATCTGTGTAGTTTAAAACCTACACCGCCACTATCGCCAAAATCAAAATTGTCACCACCGCCTACACTAGTAATATTGATATTAACTTCCAACCCTACAGATTTAGCCGCATTTCCTAAACCAAAACCAACGGACAAAGAACCATCTACCCTATCTTTATTATCGTCTAGAGGGAAAAGTAAACCACCGCCAATATAGGCTTGACCAAAACTTGCACCATAGGCGGAAGGAGTACCAGCAGTTGAACCAGGGGCAGCTCTTGTCGGTTCACGTAACGTCGTAATGGGATCAATTAAAAGTTCTTGGCGTAATTTATTAGTCTCGCCAAAAGTATCACCTACTGTATCTGAAGAGTCTATTTGTGCAATAATTTGAGATTGTTTCTGCTGTAATATATTAGTCTGCTCTTTTAAATGCAAATCAGCATTACTAATAGGATAAGTAGTTATTTTCTTCTCTAAATTATCATTAGTTGCTAACAGCTTTTGAGATTCCAGATGACTGTTGTCTACAGAAAGGTAATCGCTAAATTTTTCAGGCTTAATGTTAGTAGTAAAACCATCACTAATACTTATGCTCTCTAATTCAGCAACAAGATTAATTTTTTTAGATGCCAGCAATCTTTGCCGTAAGCTAATGTATGATTGTGAATTGAGTCCAGATATTCTAAATTTATCCTCTTTACTTTTAGAAACAACACTATCCACAGCAACTGCCGATTGGATGAAAACAGCTGTCAGCAGTAGAAAAAAAGTTATTAAGATTGTCCCTGATCTCCAAGAAACATAGTTAACACCAACAGCTTTATAATTATCACTACCATTGATAATTTTTTGTATTCTACCCATCAAAATACTCCTTTTGTAAAAGTAATTACATAAACACGATAATAATTTAGATGCAAAACCTCTGAATTGACAATATGTAATTTTACTGAAATGTAGCCAATTAAGTTAATGGATCAGCAAAGTGACTAACATCTTGCACCTAACGATTAAAATCGCGTCTACCAGAACAAAGTCTGCCGACCCAGGCTTCAAAAGCCTTGATTTCCCCTAGTCAGCCCAGGCGGACTTCTTTTGTATAGCCGCGACTTCCAGTCGCTTGGGCTTGGTGCAAGATGTGAGGTGATCGATTACCATTTTTCAGTGGCTCATCAAAAGTTTTTAAACTTTACTCATTGCGTAGCCATAATATTGCTGGTTAGCCTTCACCCCATTAATCGCTATACCTAAAACATTTTGGTCAGCCTTTTCTAACAGTTCTTTAGAGAGAGAAAGACTATCAGCATCAGCTACTCCTGGACGAACTACAAACAAAATTCCATTCGCCACTTTACCCAAAATAGTTGCATCAGCAGCTACAGTTAAAGGTGGAGTATCGATAATCACAAAGTCGTATTTTTGCGCGACTTGTCCCACAAATACAGCCATTTGGCTAGAACCAAGCAGCGCAGCAGGGTTGTTATTCAGTTCACCAGCTGTTAAAACTTCCAAGTTAGATACAACTTCAGTCACAGCCATCTCTAAATTTGACTGTCTTCTCAGAACGTGGCTTAAGCCAGCCTCATTTGGGATTTCCCAGATTTTGTGCTGACTAGGATTACGGAAATCTGCATCTACCAACAAAACCTTACGACCAAGTTGAGACATAGAAACGGCTAGGTTAGCAGCAATTGTCGATTTACCTTCTTTAGGTACGGCGCTCGATACTACAATAACTTTGATTAGCTGCTCTGAATTAAAAACTCTCAGGTTAGTTTCCAGCATCCGAAAAGCTTCACTAACAGCGGAATTAGGTTCATCTTTGACGATTACTTCTGGAATAAGATTATCATTGGTAAATCGTGGAATAGAACCTAGTAAGGTGTAGTCCAATAAATCTTTGGCAGATTGAGCCGTTTTAACGGTTTTGTCAAATTTTTCCAAAACCAAGGCTGTAGCCGCGCCCAGAACAAGTCCACCAATTAACCCTTGCAGTAAGTTTATATATTGACGGCTTTTAATAGGCACTTCTGGAATTAATGCAGGTGTCACAACCAAAGCGTTACTTACCTGGAGATTTTCTGCTACTTGAAGTTCCTGATACCGAGCTAGAAGGTTTTGATAACTAAACTCAGTTGCAGCTATTTCACGTTCTAGCTGACGGTGCTGCAACTCCAACTGTGGCAAGGTATTAGCTCTTTGTCTGTAAAATATGATGATTTCAGCTAAAGCTTTCAGCCGTACCTGCAAACTGAGACGTTCTGCTTCGGTGCTAGCGTAGTTAGCAAGAAGTTCTTGTTGCAGACCGTCACTTCTAAGCTGCACAATGTTTTCAGGATTTGTGGTTTGATTTAAACGCCCGGCATTACCGATAAAACTTTGTTCCATTCGCTGCTGAAGTTGTTTTTTGAGAACCGCTTCTTGTTCCTTAAGGTTAATCACCGTAGGATGGGTATCTGTCAAACGCAGCCCAAGAAGTTCAATTTTTTGTTGGGTATCTTGCAACTGTCCGAGAGCCAAACTAGTTGATGGAGACTCACTCACAAAACCTGCAATTACAGCCTCTTGTGAACTCACACCAAATATTTGCTTAATTGATTCCATCTGTGCAGTTTGAGATGCCAAATCAGTCCTAGTTACAGCGACTTGTCTTTCTAAATCAGTAAGAATTGAAACAGTCGATGATGCTTCTGCTTTCAGGTCTAAAACTCTATTCTGCTGTTTAAAAATTTGCAACCTTTGTTCAGCCGCTTGTAATGCCTTTTTTCTCAGTGGTAACTGTTGGGCGATAAAGTCCCTGGCTGACCTAGTTTGAGCGCGATTGGCATTAATATCACTTTCTATATAGACCTTCATTAAGGTATTGACAATTGCAGCAGCCTTTCTAGGGTCTGTATCTACATAAGAAAGTTCTAGAAGATCAGTGTTTTCTAAATTTTTTACTTGTAGGTCGTTTAAGAATATCAGAGGGCTGATATTCAGGCGGAGAGCGTTGATAGTCCTTTCAGCTATAGGCCAAGAACGCAGAACTGCAACTTCGGTTCCTAAAGGTCTACCACTTACCGAATTCTCTAACTGTCCTAATTGGTTTCCTACTCCGGTAAGCGAAGAAGTAGAGCTTTTTTTTAAGACTAACTGGCTTGTTGCCTGATAGATTGGTGTTTCTATTAGAGTCTTAACTATAGCTAATGTCAAAAGTAGCCCAAAAACTATAGATGCAGGCAACCACCGACGCTTCAGAATCGCCCAATAGTGCAGATGTTCTTCCATGTCTTTTGTTAGTTACTAGGTTGAATAGTGTTTTGCTTTATTCAATACATGACTATTTGACTGTAAAGTTCGTAGTGAAAACTTTAGTACTAAGCATGAGAACTGAGAAGATGTCTCATAAAGTATACGTGAAGTATAAATTTCTCATTCTGAGCGTAACGGAGTGGAACATAGTGTCTCTAACAAGAGAAAATAAGAATCGCTCCGTATTTTACGAGAAGCAGGAGACAGAATAACATTTTTAGCTTCTCAGCCATTAAGTTTTCACTACGAAATCTTTACTAGTTGAGATTGAAATTAGGACAATCCTATACGAAAAATAAATAAAAAAACCTAGTAAGAATACTAGTGTTTTCCAGAATAAATTCGCTGGTGAATGATTTTATAGTCGAAATTACTTACGTACTTACATATGTAAATTTTAGAAAATTAATAACTTGACGTTTAGATGTACATTAGCTATGGTGTGCAGAAACATAGAACTAATTACACAGCTTCCTTAGTAGCAAAGGATTCCAAATAAAAGATACTCAAGTACTTATTCTGGGGTGAGCGTCTAGCCCGCCCGTAGCCTAAGGTTGGATAATTTAATTTTGTTGGAAATCCCTAAAAGAGGTTGATGACACAGATCACCGCTACTACTATTTTTTCTGCCGTCTTAGTTGTTTTTAGCTTTCTTGCAAAAATCTAGGATTAAGTTTATGAAATTTTCTCGTCTTTTAGTATTAGTTGGTGCTGCAACTACTGCGGCTGTTAGCATAACTGCTTTCCCCTCTTCAGCAGATGCTCTGACTTGGACTTTAAATAATGTCATATTTAATAGCACACTTGTACCTAATAGTACTGGTGGTGCAGTTGCCACTGGTTCATTTGATTATGATGCTTCAATCAACACTTACTCTAACGTAAATATTCTTTTATCAAATGGAGCAAGTACAATTTACACCAGTCAAAACTTTACTACTTCAGATGTCAATACTTCAGCTGTGAACACGAATGCAGATCAAATTGTACTTTGTGTTACATCTAATTGTACTACTGGCTCACGATTCATTAGGCTTGTTTTTCAAGGCTCTTTGACTGATGTTCCAGGCGCACCAATAGACCTAACAACAAGTACTAGGTATGGTATTTTTCCATTTAATAGTAATTTTAGAGCCTTAGCGGCATCTAGCAGCGGCAACATAAGCACACCTACACCCGTTCCCTTCGACATCCCAGGAGGCGCTACAATTCCCGCAGTCGGTGGGTTACTAGCTTTGGGCTTAATGAGAAAAGCCAGAAAGAGCCTAGCATCAAATACCCGCATCTCTAAGCCTATAAGCGAAGTGGTTAGCTAATACATTGTGGCGGAAGTTTGCCTACCTTTAACAAGTTGCTTAAGCCCATTGTCTGGTTACTTGAGATAAGCTAATAGGCATTTAAATTGCAACATAGCCACTACTTTCCCTGTTTTTTATTTGGCGTTGCCATTTAATGACTAACTCGCTCTGATTAAATAGTTTATCTAGTAAAGATTTCAACTCATTTATAGCAATCCTAAATGAGTTATTAACAAAAAGATCCCCTACTTCTTATACCCCTATCAACATTAGCGAGACAGTTAGCTAACAGTTTCTAGATTGAGACTATTGCTAACTCCCCCCGCCTAATATAGCAATCCTAAATCATTCGTGAAAAATTAGATCCCCGACTTCTTCGAGAAGTCGGGGATCTGGACATCGCGCATTTTCACAACTCATTTAAGATTGTTATACACGGACATGGCAACCGAGAGATTGACTTGTCACTGGATTTTTGTGAATTACCTTAATTTTTACTTTGTTTATAAAATACGACTATTTTAGAACTTACGCATTGACAAAAAATACCAAATATGGATATTGTTAAAGCCCACATCTTTCGTAGGGGTTTAGCATTGCTCATACGTGTCAACTTAACGTGAAAGCTTACTCTGATAAGAAGAGTGAAAATTTTTCCATGTACCGCCTAGCTTTTCGATCCCCCCTAACCCCCCTTAAAAAAGGGGGAACTAGAATCTCGTGCCCCCTTTTTAAGGGGGTTGGGGGATCTAAAACGACGATAAATTCTAGTGTTTGAGCTTAAGTTGACACCAATGAGCATTGCTAAACCCCTACAGCTTGGTCTATTTACGATCATAAAGATAATTAATAAAAGCCTGAAACAGCCTATTTTCCTTAATGCACATCACGATTAATTTGTATAGTGCGTAAGTCCTATATTTAATGGTTTTAGCTAGACTATAACAATTTTTTTATAAAAATTATGATAATGCTTATCAATACCTCTAAGAGTGAAAATAACCGATGAAACCTGGGAGATATTGCGAATACTACTGAATACTAAATTTGTGTCTTGGTAAATGCTGGCTTATAAATTCAAATTTAAGTGCTATTACTGAGGTTTTTTAATTATTTATTAAGAACAATATACGAGTTAATACTGTTTGCTTAAAAGCGAGACTTTTTATAATCTAAATTCAATGAAAACACAAAAACCAGAAAAACTTTCTAAAAAGCCCATAGAAATAACAGAAGCTGTGGAAAAACGCTCATTTGCTTTGTTACGTTTTCTTGGCTATACCCTGCTCATATTTTCTCTAATTGATTACGTTAGTATTTTCATTCCTCTGCATTTGACAAATCCCCTCTGGGAATTTCAAGCGATGGCACAAATGGTAGATCATGTGTGGTCTCCCTTACTAGGATTGACATTCATATTTTTATACAACCAAACCAGTATTATTCAAACAAAACAGGTTTCAATTCTCAAATTTTTATCTTGGTTTGCCTTAGCGATCGGTATCTTCTATCTTCTACTACTACCTTTAGGGATTAACAATAGCCTTACACTTTATAAAAATATTAATAATCAATTTGCAAATCAGCAAGCACAACAACAAGAGCAACTGCAAAAAGTAACTGAAAAATTGAATGGAATTAAATCTCCCCAAGAATTAAATAATCTAGCCAATAGTTTAAATCTTCAAAATGAAGCAGGTTCTAATCAATCTCCTAAAGACTTGAAGAATAGAATATCTCAGCAAATTCAAACCGTTGCTCAAAATACCTCAGCCGCCGCTAAAGCAGCCAATCGCCAACAGATTAAAAATCTAGTTAAAGATGCTGTAAGAATCAATTTAGGAACCATAATATCGGGTATTTGCTTCATTACTATTTGGAATCTGACTGTTTGGATACGCATCATTGAAAAAAAATATTAGTTGAAAGATTTAGTAATCTATCAAGTTTAAATTGATGAGTAAGCACTAAAATTCTCACTAACAAAGTTAGACAAGCTCAAGAATTGTGAATTAATAATGTTGATCAATAGCCAGAAACTGAACCAAACCAAACAAGCGTTTTTACTTCGCTTTCAACCCTTACTTCAAACCCAGTCTTTTTATTTGCTTGGTATATTTACTACTCTCGCAGCCTTGCATTTAAATATTGTAAGAAATCATCCTCTAGAGAGTGAAGAAATTACCTTTTATGTTCTTTACTGGGCAGGTATTATCTTTTTGCTATGGCAAAATCGGCAACAAAATAATACTACAACTTGGTTTTCTAGCCTATTGGGTTTAGGGTTGTTATTCATAGTTATATTTAGACCACTGCATTTGTGGAATTTAGACTTGTTGTTGTTTCGATTCGGCCCAATTATTGCTGCTTTAGGGTTAGGATTAATATCTTTTGGCTTTTCAGGAATAAGACATAATTGGCGCTTATTTTTATTGTTGTGCATGATGCTTTTTCCCTATAGCTTCATCAATGGGTTTTTTGATTCTCGACTCCGTTTCAATGAGTTGACTGCAACTATATCTGCTTTCTCACTACACTATTTGGGGTTGAATGCTATTGCACAAGATACTTTTGTAAAATTGCCTACAGGTCAAGTTGAAGTCCTTTATTTCTGTACTGGTGGAATACTGATTATATGGCTACTGAAGCTCACCCTGTTAATCATAGTGGTCATTCCTACCTTGAGTTGGCGGCAAAGGTTAGGACTAATTTCATCTGCTGTTTTTATAGGATTTTTAGTTGGCTGTATTCGTGTAGCATTATTAGCTGTCGTAGTTAATAACCACAGTCTGTTTGAATATTGGCATAGCTACAAAGGAGGAGGTTTATTTATGGCATTAGCAACTATTAGTTATGCAGCTTTATGTAATTGGATACTTCCATTAGAACTGTTATATTCTACAGAAAAATACGACTCTACCGCCCCAGTTATAGTAAATAAAAAAAGGATTTTATTTCTTATCGTTACCTGGTTAACAATTATATTAACTACTATTTATTTAATTGCTACTAAGCGATCGCTAAATACCTCTATTTTGCCAGATTCAATTGCTTTGAATAATTGGCAGCTAGTAAAAGTTAAATCTGGGAATAATCAAAAGCTTAATACTCCAACAGACACTAATGCAGCGATAGTGCGATCGCAAAAAGATTATAGCTATCTCAGAAATGACCAGCATCTGGAGTTACAGATGCGCTATCTCATGAATACTAGAGGCGAATCAAATCCTTTTTTAGAGCAAATAAATACAAATCCAGCTAAAGATAATCAGAAAAATATTAGATATGTAAAAGGAATTGGCTACTATCTGCTGTACAGCGATGCTAAACAAGCTTACCTGACAGCCTGTATTAATCCACGTGGAGGTAGTACCGTTAACTCGGCTCAATTTATGCAAAATCGATATACTTATGACTTGACTTGGAGTCGTATATTACCTTGGATTTTTGGTAAAGAAATTCTCAGGGATAACCGTTGTATCTGGACACAGTTATCTGTTCCGTTAAATGAAGTAGCAGATTCTAAAGTCTACCCAGTTTTAGAATCATTTTGGACTAATAATTACGCTACATGGCAATCTTTGTTTCTCAATGTAAATTAAAAAGTTGGTAAAAACTCAGGAATCAGATTTCTTATTTTCACATAATCTTAAATTTGGTGATATTTGAGGGCTAATGCTTGAGTTTTAAAAATTAGTAAGCTAAGTAATACGGTTCGGATAAGACTTGATCCCCCCAACCCCCTTAAAAAGGGGGGGCTAAGAATAGCTCTATTTCCCCCTTTTTAAGGGGAGCCAGCGCGGTCTTGAGGGTTTCCCCCATGAGTGACTGGCGTGGACTAAGGGGGATCTTTAAGGACTATGCACCTTAACCGAACCGTATTGGTAAGCTAAGTAGGTGTACAAAAATATTTATCTTATAAATTTATGTGTATTTTCTAATATCTAAATTATAGTTATTTTCTAAAGTTGCGTATATTTTCTGATGTCTAACTATGGTCATTTTCTAAAGTTGCGTATATTTTCTGATATCTAATTGATGTATTTTTAAATATAAATGAAGTTGCTATAGGACTACGATTTGATTTTTTAGATCAACGTGAAGGAGCCACTACGTTGATGAGTCAGATCCGAATTTTTAATGGGTGTAAGCCACCGTTTAAAGTTATCTCTCAATAAAAAGTAATTAATTTTAAACACAGCAAAAACTATTTAATTTAGATGTTGAAAACACTAAATCATCGCATCATTCATTTGTCTAAATATTATCCTCCAGACAGAGGGGGTATTGAAACACACGTTCAAACTCTAGCTCGAACTCAAGCTGCTTTGGGTGCAGAAGTCCACGTAGTTTGTGTAAATGCTTTTGATAAATACGGACGTTTATCTACTAGAACTAAGACCGTTAATGAGGTAGATTGTGATGTAAAAGTTACACGTCTCGGTCGCTTTTTGTCATTTGCACGATTTGATTTCTGCCCTGAAATTTTTAGCACTCTCTGCCAATTGGTTGATAAACCAAATACCTTAGTTCATCTTCATACTCCTAATCCCACAATGCTTATAGCTTTAAGTATGCTACCGAGGCGTTTACCTTTGGTAATTACGCATCATAGCGATGTTATTAAGCAAAAAATTTTAAAGTATGGATTACGTCCTTTTGAGTATTTAGTTTACAGTCAAACCTCAAGAGTTTTAACCACTAGCTATCAGTATATTCAAGGTTCAAAATTCTTACATTCTTATCGTGATAAATTAAGTATTCTTCCACTAGGGATAGACTTTTCAACTTACATTAAACCTAATCCAATAGCAGTTGATTTCAGCAATTCTTTAAAAGAAAAATATGGAGAAATAATTTGGCTAGTAGTTGGTAGACTTGTTTATTACAAAGCACTGCATATAGCAATTGAAGCTTTAACTTTGGTATCAGGAACACTGATTATAGTTGGCGTTGGGCCTCTGGAACAAAAATTGAAAACTCTAGCAAAAAAGCTAGGAGTAGATAACCGTATTGTCTGGTTAGGTCATATAAGTGAGCATGAGCTTGTAGGTGCTTATCATGCTGCGACAGCTCTTTGGTTTCCTTCTAATGTACGTAGTGAGGGCTTTGGTCTAGTTCAGGTTGAAGCTATGGCAAGTGGTTGTCCTGTAATTAATGCCAATATTCCTTGTAGTGGCGTTCCTTGGGTTAGCCGACATGAACAAGAAGGACTGACTATACCGATTAATGATTCGGTTGCTTTAGCTCAAGCAGCAAAACGTCTGCTTTATGAACCTGCTTTGCATCATCGGCTGGCAACGGCAAGCCGCAAACGATCTGAGTATTTTAATCACATAACTATGGCTAAACAAAGTTTTGAATTCTATAAAAAAGTTTTGAGTCAAGAGTGGAATTATACGGGTATACCAAAACCAGTCAATATACTATGAAAATTTTGCATATTTATGCAGGAAACTTATTTGGCGGCATAGAAACACTATTAGTAACTCTGGAAAAAGAGCGAAATTTGTGTATGCAGATGCAGCCTCATTTCGCTTTATGCTTTGAGGGTCGATTAGCAAATGAATTGCGAAGCTTGGATGCAAATGTTCATCTACTTGGTAATGTGCGGATTAGTCGTCCTTGGACGATATGGAAAGCGAGAGTGCAACTCCAGCAATTATTGAAGCGAGAACAATTTGATGTTGTGATTTGTCATTCTTGCTGGCCGCAAGCGATTTTTGGGCCAGTTATCAGGTCTAACCATTTACCACTTATCTTTTGGTGTCATGATGTGCCGAATGGTAAGCATCCTTTAGAGCGCTGGGCTAAAAGGGTTATACCAGACTTGGTAATTGCTAATAGTCTTTATACTCAGGCTGCTGTGCCAAAACTCTATCCTAAAGTTAATAGCGATACTCTTTATCTGCCAGTAGCCTGTGGTGATATTGGTAATGATTCTTCGATTCGCCACGCTGTGAGAGCCGAACTCAATACGCCAGATGATGCAATAGTGATTATTCAGGTATCTCGTTTAGAGAGGTGGAAGGGGCAAAGTATGTTACTCTCCGCCTTAGCACAATTGCGCGACTTATCAGGTTGGAACTACTGGATAGTTGGAGGAGTGCAACGCCCTCATGAAGCTGAATATCTGCAAGAACTGGAGGTACAAGCACAACAACTCGGTGTTAGCGATCGCGTGCTATTTTTAGGACAACGGAATGATGTACCCCGTTTGTTGGCTGCTGCTGACATTCACTGTCAACCGAATACTGGTGCAGAACCATTTGGAATTGCTTTTGTAGAAGCACTTTATGCAAGCTTACCGATAGTGACAACAGCTATGGGAGGAGCCGTAGAAATTGTTGATGATTCCTGTGGGCGAGTAGTCGCACCAAATGATATTAATGCTTTGAGTGAAGTTTTAGGTTTGTTGATTAGCAATCCTAGTGAAAGAGCGACTCTGGCGGCTGGGGGAAAATTACGAGCTGAGTATCTCTGTAATCCGCAAAGGCAACTAACTCAACTTTATAATCTTCTATCTACTTTACAGAAAGCGGAAGTCGTTGTTTGATAGTATCAACCGCATACTAATTTAATTGGATTTCCGTTTTAGAGCATTTTTCCCAGAGTATGTTGAGGTAAATTTTATGAATTTAAGCAGATGGAAGAAAGCAATATTACATATTGGTCGCATTACCGAAATTTGGAAGGCTATCATATTTACAAAATCGTGGTGGGGATTTACTCGTAGATATATTCAACTGGGTAATATTGAATATCCCTGGTTGTTAGAAACGCGAGATGAACAAAATATTCAACTTAACAATTTTCATGATTTAGTAACAGCTTGGATAATTTTTTGTCGTCAAGAATATGAAGTTAGCAAGGACGCAAAAGTCATTATTGATTTAGGAGCAAATTATGGTGCTTTCACGCTATTAGCTGCTAATCAATCTAGAAAATCACGAATTATTAGTCTTGAACCTTTCCCTGCAATGTTTGAGAGACTTCAGAAAAATGTAGCATCTCATGGATTACAAGAACGTGTTATGTGTTTGCCTTTAGCGATCGCCAAATCTTCTGGCTCAAGGAAGATGAGTCTTGATAAAGATATTCCTGACCAGTCACGAGGTCTTATTCCCGAAAATATAGCAGAAACCAAACTATCAGTCTCGGTCAAAACAATTTCATTACATGAGTTACTAGAATATACCCTTTCAAAATTTACAACTGAACAAATTGACATAGTGAAATTGGATATTGAAGGAGGTGAACATGAATGGTTGCCTGAAATCCCGGCTAGTACGTTACAGTGTATTCGCTCATGGCAGATGGAATATCATCCTAATGGTTCTAAGCAAGAGCTTTTTCAAGCATTGGAGAGGGCTGGATTCATTTGCGTTCGTGATAGCGTTATGGGACTTAATTCTGGGGTAGCTTATTTTCAACGACAATAGTCTATGGTGCTTCTGATTTGCCTTATGTTCATTAATTACTATGAGGCTGTGGCATGATTTCATCTGATGAAGAAAAGCAAATAACATTAATGGATGTGGAAAACAGGGCATTACAAAGCCTGGGTGGTAGTAGTGAACCTGTTTATCAAATGGTAGCTAGAACAGTGAAGAAATTACATCCCAGAGGTGGTGTACTTGTAGATGTGGGTTGTGGTGGTGGTAGGTTGTGGTCATTTGTGAGCGATCGCTTCGACTATTATATTGGTGTAGATGCTGTACGTTATGCTGATTTACCGACACATACAGAATTTATTCCTTTTAATTTGGATATCGGTAAAGCACCTTTGCCGAATAACTGTGCTGATGTAGTGTGTGCAGTTGAAATTATTGAACACTTAGAAAACCCACGGGCTTTTATCCGCGAACTGGTCAGGTTAACCAAGCCAGGAGGGTTAGTGATTGTCACTACTCCCAATCAGTTAAGCTTGCTCAGTAAGTTGACTTTAATACTGAAAAATCAGTTCAACGCTTTTCAGGAAGCGCCTGGTCTTTATCCAACACACATAACCGCATTGTTGGAAATCGATTTAATCCGCATATTTACGGAGTGCAGTTTAACTAAACCTCAAATAGAATATAGCCGTTGTGGTCGTATGCCCTTTACACCGTGGCACTGGCCTAAAAGTCTAAGTATTCACGGAGGCGCATTCAGCGATAATATTCTTTGCGTAGGGCAAAAACTGAAGGTGCAACTATCTACTATTTAACTAAAGGTTGAAGTTATGGGACTTTCTGGAATATTGAAGCCGGAATATTTTTATCAACCAAAAGTTGCTTGGCAACGACTGCTACCTTTTCGACGAGTATTAACTGCTGAGTTTGTTGAGCATAAGCTTCCTTGGGGGATGAATATTAGAGTTCGCCCACTTGAAGAACATGGACGAATTCTGGCTACACTGGGAGTAATTGATTTAGCAGTTACAGAAGCTCTTTGGCGATTAACTGAACCAGGAGATTTAGTAGTAGATGTTGGTGCCAATATTGGCTATATGACTGCTGTTTTAGCTGCTCGTGTTGGTTCAAATACAGGTGGTTGTATTTGGGCTTTTGAGGCTCATCCAGAAATATTTACAGAGTTGGAATATAACGTTAATCAATGGCAAGAGCAATTAAAAAATATACAATTTTTTATTAAAAATATAGCTGTTTCTGAGGAAAATGGCATTGTAAAGCTGAGTACTCCTAAATCTTTTAGCAGTAACCGAGGACTTGCTGCCGTTATCAATAATGAAAATGAAAAAGAAGATAGTTTCACAAATTCAAAATATGTAATGGTGGAATCATGTACTTTAGATGAAATATTTCCTTCACAACAGATAGGAGTTATGAAGCTAGATGTAGAAGGTCATGAGCATCAAGTAATTAAAGGAGCAATAAATTTACTAAAACAAGGTAGGATACGCGATTGTATTTTTGAAGAACATCGTAAATATCCTACTCCTGTAACTACTCTTTTTGAGACAATGGGCTACCAAGTTTTTAGAATTAAGAGAGATTTTAAAAGTCTGACTTTATTGGTTCCTAATTCTCAAGTTGCACGCACTCATTGGCTACCAACAAGTTTTATTGCTACCCGTAATCCTGAACGGGTAATTTTTGCTTTTAAAGAACCTGGATGGCAAGTTTTAAAACAAAAAAGTAATGATTAGTTATGAGAATGTATAGTCAGTATGATTCTACTCTTAAACCTAAAAAACCAAGTTATATTGCTGCACTCGATGGTATTAGAGCAATAGCTATTCTATTGGTACTTTTTTCTCATAGTGTCATTTTTGACCAATTCATTTGGCTTCATAATATTGGACAAATTAATGATTCTAAAAACAAGTCAGAACTTACAAGATTCTTCTACAATATGGACAAAACTAAACTGGACGTGGGCACACACTTTTCTCCTAGTACAATTTAGTCTTCAAATATTATTGCTGTTCCCAGAAATCGGTGTTTTCCGTTTGCCGATGCGGATTGCCTCCTTTGCCTTCGGTCTGTTTTTATTAGCACGGCTACGCCCAAAAGGTTCTCAACATCCTGCTACTAATCCAGCAATTGTAGTATTAGGAATCATGCTGTTAGAGTTGTGCCTACATCCCTACATTAATTCAATGACGGCAGGGGTAGCTCAATGTGCTATGTATCTTGCTATTCTCAGTCCTTTGTTTTGGGTCAGAAATTTAAAAATTACACAGATTGGTTTTCAAAGCTTAATGTTTTTGATGTGGAGCTTTCATACCCTGAGTGCCAGTGTTGGAGTTTTACAGGTATATTTTCCTGGGAAATTTCAATTATCTTTATCTACAACTATTCAGAACAGTACTTATGGAGGAGATAACTTATTAATTATTTTAGCTAATGGCCAACAGGTCTACAGACCTATGGGCTTAACTGATATACCTGGAGGAGCAGCAATAGCAGGTTTTTATGCTTTTTTGTTCGGTGTTGCGATCGCACTCAAATACAAAAACCCAATTTTACGAATTGTCGGCATAGGTAGCGCTGCCATTGGTCTATTTTGCATTTACCTAACTCAAGTTCGTTCTGTTTTGGTATTCGCTGCTGTTTCTATGGTCTTTTTAGCAGTGGTGTTGGTAAGGACGGGTCAAATTGCGCGTCTAACGGCGATGGTTTCAGGTGTGACAGCCTTATTTGCAGTCACATTTTCGTGGGCGATCGCAATTGGCGGGAATTCAACCTTGCAAAGGTTTTCTAGCTTGTTTGTTAGCTCTCCTGAAAAGGTTTACTATCAAAATCGGGGTATTTTTTTGCAGAGTACTATTGAAACGCTGCTGCCTCAGTATCCGTTGGGGGCAGGTTTAGGGCGTTGGGGAATAATAAACAGTTATTTTGGCGATAATACTGACCTAGTGTCCCAACCGCTTTGGGCAGAAATCCAGTGGACAGCATGGCTACTTGATGGGGGAGTCCCACTAATATTTGCTTATGTTGCTGCACTTTATTTAGCGTGTCAGACTGCTTGGAAAATTGCTATCAATCGCCAATTAGGTGACTTTGCACTCTGGGGCGGGTTGATTTTTGCTTACGACATTGGGGCTGTGGCAATTACTTTTAACTATCCTCTGTTTATGAGTCAGGGTGGAATGGAGTTTTGGTTATTAAATGCCGTGTTGTTTGCGGCTGCTAGCAATAGCAAAATTGTGGATAACAAATTATTAAAAACTATTCGGCTATAAATTATTAGTGCCAATAACATATTGATGCCTTTATGAAGTCTTATCTGCTGGTGACAGGTGATTTTGTCAGAACGGGTGGGATGGATAGAGCTAATTTTGCTTTGGCTGACTACCTAGCGAGACAAGGGCAACAGGTACATCTAGTAGCTCATCGAGTAGCGAGTGAGTTGTTAGCTTATCCCAATGTTAAATTTCATCGGGTGCCAAAAGTAGCCCAGTCTTATCTACTTAGCAATCCTTTGCTCAACTGGGTAGGACGCTTTCAAGCGCAGCGTCTGGCTGCGGCTAGGGCTAGGGTGCTGGTTAATGGAGGTAACTGCCAATGGGGAGATGTTAATTGGGTGCATTACGTTCATGCAGCTTATCAACCTGAGTATCAAGCAGGATTGCTGCGTAAGTTCAAGGGGTTGGTTTCTCGTCAAATGTTTCTAACCGCAGAAAACCTAGCCCTAAAATCAGCGCGGATAATTTTGGTCAATTCAGATAGAACAAAACAACATTTGATCGAGAAATTAGGCATTCCCCAACAGCGGCTTTATAGAATCTACTATGGCATTGACCCGCAAATCTTTTATCCAGCAACCCCTCAACAACAAACTGAATTGCGTTATCAGTTAGGATGGTCGCAAGACAAACCGATTGTAGTATTTATTGGTGCTTTAGGCGATCGCCGCAAAGGATTCGATACACTTTTTGCAGCTTGGCAACAGTTATGTGCATCCCCAGACTGGGATGCTAACTTGGTAGTGATTGGGGTTGGTGCAGAACTACCACTATGGCAACGTCGTGCAGATATGGCAGGTATTTCCAGCATTCAGTTCTTGGGTTTTCGTTCTGATATCCCAGATTTGTTGCGGGCGGCTGATTGCGTGGTTGCTCCGACTCGCTATGAAGCTTATGGTTTAGGGGTACATGAAGCCTTATGTTGTGGTTTACCAGCTATAGTTAGTGCTAATTCTGGAATTGCAGAACGCTATCCGTCACAGTTACAAGACTTGTTAATCCCTAATCCTGAGAATGCTATTGATTTGGCAGGGCGACTACAAAAGTGGTGGTGCCATCAAGATTATTACAGCAAATTAGTATCTTCTCTTTCGCAAGAATTACGAGATTATACTTGGGACGATATGGCAATAAATATTTTAAACCAAATAGAGTAATAGCTATTGCAATCCACACTTATTTTATGAATTGATGTGAGTAATAGTTAATTCAAATGCTTGCAGAACCTTGTTTTCTATCTTACCTCAAGTCTTTACTTGTTTTAACTTTAGCGATCGCCTGACTGCGATTCTGATTTCTCAGATTTACCCTGAAAAAGCAGGAGGTAAGCCAGTTCAACTTGTCCGAGCGCGACTTGTGCTAAAGCTGTCAAGCTACGAGTAGAGTAAATTTGCTAGAGTGAACAAACCAGGATTTTTCAGTCAAATCTCTGAATTACGCCAGCAGACGAGGCTACCCATGCTTACAAGTACGCTACTTCTCTCGAATCAACTTCCCACCCTCCAATATTCCTCTACACTAGAGCGTTTCGATGAAACCTGGGAAGCCCCCTTGGCTACCCTCCTGGGACTAGGACGCGCGGCCGGTGCTGACTTCATCGAATTATTTTTAGAACGTCGCAACTATATTAGTTGTCTTGCAGAAGATGACTCCATCACTAGTATTTCACCCAGTCTATCTACAGGCGCGGGAGTCAGAGTGTTTCGCGGTAAAGCCGATTGCTACGTTAGCACCAATGACCTTTCATTTTCCGGTTTGAAAGCAGCCTTAGAAAAAGGTCTTTCTATCCTGGGATTGCAACTACCTACTCCTAAAGCTTTCATCCCAGAAATTAACCTGGAATTACTGAGAGATTACGCCACCAAAAGAGGCAAAGATTCATGGCTACCAGTGTGTAGCTCCATCCGAGAAATGGGAGAACTCCTTCTTGATGGTACTGCCCACCTGAAGCAAAAAGCTAGCCACATCCAATCGCGCCGCGCTACCTATTTCCGGGATTGGCAAGAAGTTTTAATCGCTGCTAGTGATGGGACTTTTGCCCGTGACATTCGTCTCACCCAATCAGTAGGATTTAACCTTTTATGTGCTGATGGTGCTAATCGTACCTCAATTGGCGATCGCGCTGGTAACACTAGCGATGCCAACTTCTTAAGAACTTGGGATTCTCAACAAGCCGCCGAGAAATTAGCAGAATCTGCTGGAAAAATGCTCTACGCAGATTACGTGGAATCAGGTACTTACCCGATTATTATGGCCAATCACTTTGGCGGCGTAATCTTCCATGAAGCCTGTGGACACCTGCTAGAAACCACTCAAATTGAACGCAATACCTCTCCCTTTGCTGACAAAAAAGGCGAAAAAATTGCCCACGAAAGTTTGACAGCCTGGGATGAAGGACGCTCTGAAAATGCCTTCGGGACTATTGACATGGATGACGAAGGTATGCCTGCTCAAAGAACCTTATTAATTGAAAAAGGCGTTCTCAAAAACTTCTTAGCAGATAGAACAGGTTCCTCACGCACCGGACACCCCAGAACTGGAAGTGGACGCCGCCAAAACTATACCTTTGCTGCTGCTAGCCGGATGCGTAATACTTATATTGATTCTGGCGAATACACCATTGATGAATTATTTGCCTCTATTGATAAAGGTATTTACTGTAAAAAGATGGGTGGTGGTAGTGTTGGCGCTACAGGTCAATTTAACTTTAGTGTTGATGAAGCTTATTTGATTGAAAATGGTAAAATCACCAAACCGTTAAAGGGAGCAATTCTTATCGGTGAAGCTAAGGAAATTATGAATAAAATTTCTATGTGTTCCCAAGATTTGGAAATTGCACCAGGTTTTTGTGGCTCGGTAAGTGGCAGTATTTACACCACAGTAGGACAACCCCACATCAAGGTTGATTCTATTACCGTAGGTGGACGATAAGAATTTTAGATTTTGGATTGTAAATCAGCAAGCTTAACACCCAAAATCCAAAATCTAATATTCAAAATAGAATCGCTTCCAATCCGTCTTGGAAAGTTCTGAGCGCTGTTTTCCGGCGCTTAGACTTTCCGCAAAATCTACAATCCCAAATCCAAAATTGACTATGCCGAATATCAATGAAATTGCAAATTCTGCCAAGGACAATGCTAATAAGCTTGGTATTAAGAAATTTGACATTTATGGCTCAACCGTAGATGATACCAGCGTCCAAGTAGACCAAGGTGAGCCAAAACAAGTTAAAGCCTCAAATCGCTCTGGTGTTACTGTTCGTGTCTGGAATGAAGATAATACAATGGGTGTCACCAGCACCACAGATGTAGATGCTAAGGGACTGGAATTAGCTTTGAAAACTGCCTATGAAGCCAGTTTCTTTGGGGTTAAGGAAAATGTTCCTGATTTTAGTCCAGAAGCTACTGTTCCTATTCCAAATAAACCTCAGGATAAGGCATCCCAAGCACCCATTGCTGAACTCATAGAAAGATTGTTGATAGCTGAAAAAGAATTACTGGCAGCTCATCCAGCAATTAAAGGTGTGCCTTACAATGGATTATCGCAAAGAGATATTGACAGGTTTTATCTAAATAGCGACGGTGCAGTGAGAACTGAATCTCACTCTTTAGCATCAGTTTATCTTTACAGTAAAACTGAGGAAGAAGGAAAAAAACCTCGCGGTGCAGGTGCTTTTAGAATTAACCAAAGTTTAAATAAACTAGACATTAATGGTTGCATCAAAGAAACTGCTGATAAAACTATCAGCCACTTGAATTATGACAAAATCAAAACTGGTAAATATCGAGTTGTTTTCTCAGCAGAAGCTTTCTTAAGTCTGTTGGGTAGTTTTTCTAACTTGTTCAATGCCCAAAGTATTTTGGACAATCAAAGCTTATCTACTGCTGATGATTTAGGGAAGCAAATTGCTTCCCCTTTACTTTCAGTTTTTGATGATGCACTGCACCCGGCTAACGTTGGTGCAGAAACTTTTGATGGTGAAGGAACTCCTACTCGTCAGATTTCGCTGATTGAAAATGGTGTTTTAATAAGCTTTCTCCACAGTGCAGGTACTGCTAAAAGGTTAAATACCGAGCCAACAGGTAATGCCAGTATTGGTGCAAAAGTTAGCGTTAGTCCCAATTTTTATCACGTTTTTACAACAGCAACTCCTGAGCAGGAGTTAAGCTTAGATACTGCTGAAAATGTGATTTTTATCGATGACTTACAAGCTCTCCATGCAGGAGTTAAATCTCTGCAAGGTTCGTTTTCTTTGCCGTTTGATGGTTGGTTAGTTAATAAGGGTGTTAGGACGAGTATTGAGTCAGCAACAGTTGCTGGCGATTTCTTAGAACTCTTAAAATCAATTATTTATGTAGAAAAAGAGGTGGAGTTAACACCAGGGGGAGTTTGCCCGAAAATCTGGGTTAATGAACTCTCGATTACCGGTGAATAAAACTTAGGAATTGCAGAGTACACCCGTAGGGGGACGGCATGCCGTGCCCCTACACCTTGGGATATAACGTTGTACCGCATCTGAATGGGAACCGCTATAAGAGTTATATTCAATTCTTAACTCATCATTTTGAAATCATGACTCTCCATTAATATTCCCCTTCGTGATGTTTTACAAGTCTCAGTTGGCTTTATTAGGAAGTGGAAACAAATCTTTGCAGAGCAAGGTATCATGGGACTTCTTCTTAAATACGAGGCTCAAAAAGCAGTGATACTGTAGATTATGATCAACGGGTGCAGGATAAGGTTAGCTATGCCAGACGTTCAGTTTGATTAATCATGCTCGAAATTTTTGATTGCGATCGCTGATTTACAGTCTAGCATTTTCAAATTTACGATTATAGACAACTATCTAAAGAGTGAGAGTTTTCCCTTATAATCTCACCATTAGTTAGTTGTGTAATTTGGATAAAAGATTATCATTAATAATGATCTTGTCAATACATATTTTCTTTTGTTAAAAAGCAATAAGTATGATCATGGATAAAGCTTGACAAATTGTATTCGTGGTTTGATTGACGAAGCAAGCTGAACAATCATCTGGATATTTGTGAGAATTTAACCTCCTATCCAGTGTTTGCCAATAATCAATCAAAGAATTTGAGAAATCGCTTTAATTTTTTTGGAGGATAATTTCATGTCTAGTTTATTTCGTTGGTCATCAGCAAGGAGCATTTTGCTAGTTCTGGGAATGACCGCTGCTACAGTAACTCCTATGGTGATTTCTGCCCCAGCCTCATCTCAAAATACTGTTCCAACTACCACTCCATCGCCTACTTCAACAGTTAACTTGTCTGATGTTTCCTCAGATTATTGGGCGCGTCCCTTCATTCAAGTTTTAGCTGATAATAACGTGATTACCGGCTTTCCTGATGGTACTTTTAAGCCGAATCAATCTGTGACTCGTGCTGAATTTGCCGCCCTAATTCAAAAAGCTTTCAGAAACCAAAACCGAATTCGGCAATTAAGTTCTGGTGGATTTAAAGATGTTCCGGCTGGCTACTGGGCAACCTCTGCAATTCAGTTCGCTTACGAAACTGGATTTTTGGCAGGCTATCCTGGAAACGTGTTTTCGCCAAGTCAACAAATACCCAAAGTACAGGCGATCGTTGCTTTAACAAATGGTTTAGGTTTAACTAGTAGCAGTACTGGAACAAGTACTGACCTTAGCACCTACTATACCGACGCTTCAGCTATCCCGAACTATGCCGTTAGTAGTGTGACAACAGCAACACAATCTAATATTGTTGTCAATTATCCAGATGTAAAACAACTTAATCCGCAACAATCTTTGACTCGTGCTGAAGCAGCAGCACTTTTATATCAAGCCTTAGTGAAGCAAGGACAGTTGCAACCCATTGCTAGCAATCTTCCAGCTACTCAGTATATTGTCGGCGGAACTCAAACTGGCACTGATATTGTTTCTCTGGCTGCATCCAGTAATTCTTTTACAACTCTGACTTCATTATTAAAGACAGCCGGTCTAGTAGACACTCTGCAACAGGCTGGGCCTTATACAGTTTTCGCTCCCACTAATGACGCATTTGCGGCTTTGCCTGCTGCTACCTTACAGCAATTACAGCAACCAGAGAACAGAGAAGCATTAGTTAAGATTTTGACATACCATGTGGTTCCTGGTGCAGTAACTTCTGGTCAACTCACGAATGGGGAACTGAAAACTGTCGAAGAAAGACCTGTAAATATTCGAATCGATTCCGCTAATAATCAAGTCTCGGTGAATAGTGCCAGAGTTATCCAGGCGGACGTGAAAGCTAGCAATGGTGTTATCCATGCAATTAACCAAGTCCTGATCCCGCCCGATATTAATATTAGTCAGTTAAATCAGCCAACAACAGGAACCACAAATGGTACAACGCCTGATGTTACGCCAGGTAGAGCTACTCGTGGTGGCAGAAGCTACATTGGAGGTGCTGGTAATATTGGTTTGAGCGGCAACGATACAGCTCTGAGCGACGGTAACTTTGCCGTGATTAGCAAAATTGGTCTGACAAACTTTATATCAGTGCGACCATCGGTGATCTTTGGGGACGATACAATATTTCTGGTTCCCTTGACTTTTGATTTCAATACACGCAGAGCAGGTTCGGTGGGTGAGCAAACCTTCAGTATATCTCCTTATTTAGGTGCTGGCGTAGCGATTGAAGCTAATGTCGATACTGATTTTGGATTACTCCTAACTGGTGGTGTGGATGTTCCTATAGGTTCTCGATTTACGGTGACAGGTGCCGTAAATGCTGCTTTTATGGATAACACTGATGTAGGATTGCTACTCGGACTTGGCTACAACTTCTAAGCATTGGAAGAGACGCGATTAATCGCGTCTCTTTTTTAGCAGGGGTTGATATTAATGCTAAGTACAGCTTTTTGTAAAATCGTGGAGAATTGAGGGTTGAAATTTAAACGCAAAGGAGCGCAGAGGGAAGCGCAGAGGCACGCAGAGAATTCGTTAGAAAGTAATTAAATGGGGTACTAAGTTTGAGTCAAACTGGATTAACGTCGCTTGATAGCTAAAGTTAGTCCATCTGCAATGGGGACTAGGGAGAGCGTTACCCGTTCGTCATAACGTAACTTTTCATTGAGTGCACGAATTGCTTGGGTACTTGCATCTTGAATTTGCGGATTAGCAACTTGTCCTGACCATAAAACGTTATCAATAGCAATTAATCCACCCGGACGCACCAATTGCAGCGATCGCTCATAATATCCGTCATAATTTTCTTTATCGGCATCAATAAAAGCAAAATCAAATGTCTCGCCTTGTTCAGTTGCCAATAGCTGATCTAAAGTTTCCAAGGCTGGTGCCAATCGTAAATCGATTTTATCGACAACCCCGGCTTGCTGCCAATACTGCCGGGCGATCGCAGTAAATTCTTCACTTACATCACAAGCGATAATCTTCCCATCAGCCGGTAGTGCCAAAGCTACAGAAAGGGAGCTATAACCCGTAAACACTCCAACTTCCAGGGTTTTCTTCGCTCCAATTAACTGTACCAAAAGACTCATAAACTGCCCTTGTTCTGGTGAAATCTGCATTCCACTCCGGGGATGGCTGGCGGTTTCTTGGCGTAACTTTAAAAGAATCTCCGGTTCCCGCAGTGAAACGGATAAAAGATAATTGTAGAGTTGGTTATCAAGACCTATAGACTGTTTTGGCATGGTAGATGAGAGAATTGAGACAATCTACAGTTATACTATCGCTGATCAGTGGAATATTAGGAATAACATGGTGCGGTTAGTTCTGACAGCAATATTGCTATTGCTAGTAACAGCTTGTGGCAGTATTGGACTGCTACCGACTAGAGATTTAGTGCAGAAAGCGATCGCACTTGGGCTAGAACAAACTCAACAAAAGCTTAGTCAACAGTTGGATCTAGATTTTCAAGGATTTGAAATCAAGCGGCTATCAATTACCGAGGAACAACCTCTAACGATTGAAAATTTACCAGCTTTCCATGTTCGCGGAACCTACGACTTGATTGTTAAGTTACCAAAAAGACGCTTGACACAACCGAAAAAACCGTTTGACGTTTACTTGCAAATTCAGCAAGAAGGTAAAACTTGGCGATCGCTACTTCCGCAGAAGAGTAGCAAAGATACTCAACCAATTTGGCGTAGCTATCTTATCCAGTAATTGCTACGTGCAACTATAAAAACCATCACAAGCATTTGGCGTTCCTACTTTCCCCAAAAGGATAGCAAATCAATTTGGCGTGGCTATCTCATCCCAAAGCTAATATGTGCAACTAGAAAAACCATCACAACCATTTCAGTATAACTGCTGGGATACAGTCATGATCTAAGTAATAATTTCACCAAAGACAAGGCAAGATGTATATTAACTTTTTCATCAGTTCTATTACTGGAATTGTAGTTGTCGTACTAGCGGCTTTTGGCTTATTGCAATGGTTGCACATACCTGCTGGTAATTTTCTCGATTGGGTGATTGGTGGTGCAAGTTTTTGGTGGCTGTTGGTAATTGTTACCGTCCCGTGGAATGTGCATTTTCAAGCTAAAGAAGTCTTAGCAGAAGCAGCACAATCAACTGAGAAAGGAATTCCAGTTGATGAGAAACAAGTGAAGTACGTTACACTTTTGGCAAAGCGATCGCTCTGGGTTGCCATTGCTTTACACTTATTCTCAACCGTTGGTCTTTATACCCTTGCTGCTACTGGTATTAGTACGGTGGGATATATCAGTTCCGGTGCAGCTTTACTATTAACTATTTTACGTCCAGCGATTCGGGCTTACGAGTATTTATATGCGCGGTTAGCGATGATTCGCCAAGAATGGAAATATCCCCGCGAAGATATTTTTGAACTGCGCGATCGCTTCTCCAATTTGGAACAAAAAATCCAGTCTTTAGAGGATCAACTCAACCCAGAACAACCCTATTCATTGCCAGCAACTCAACAACGCTTTGCCGAAGAAACTCGCCGAGATTTAGCTCGAATGGCGGCAAATTTAGAGGAATTACGGGCGACAAATCAAACTGAACATGAGCGTTTGGGGAGAGAAGCACGAACTGCGATCGCGCAACTTTCCACTGACGGGCAATTTCTCGATCATGTGCGTGAAATTATTCGATTCTTTAAAACAGCCTAATCAGTTCTAAGCTAGATTTAAGCGCAGAGGACACAGAGAGAAGAAAGAAAAAAATTGCTGAACTGAACTGTATTGTCTTATACCTAAAACCTTTTGGTATAGCAATAGCTCATTTAAAAATCACACAAGTCAAATCTTAAATAGCCATTTTAATAGTATATAATAATGGATCGTGTCGAATCAAAGCTAGACCATGCCTAAACTAAAGACTCGTAAAGCCGCAGCGAAGCGATTCCGTGCCACTGGTACCGGCAAAATCGTCCGTCGTAAAGCTTTCAAAAGCCACCTTTTAGAACACAAGTCTTCTAACAAAAAGCGTAGTATGCGTCAGAGTACACTTGTACATGAACGCGATGAACTTAACGTGCGCTTGATGCTCCCATATTTGTAAGTCCTCAGGAAATAAGTTATGACACGGGTAAAACGCGGTAATGTAGCTCGGAAGCGCCGCAATAAAATTCTCAAATTAGCGAAAGGTTTTCGTGGTTCTCATTCAACCCTGTTTAGAACCGCCAACCAACAAGTAATGAAGGCGCTACGCAGTGCCTACCGCGATCGCAAAAAGAAAAAGCGCGATTTTCGCCGCCTTTGGATCACCCGCATCAATGCTGCTGCAAGGCAACACGGCTTGAGTTACAGCCAGTTGATCGGCAATTTGAAAAAAGCTGATATCCAACTCAATCGCAAGATGTTGGCGCAATTGGCAGTCCTCGATCCAGCTAGCTTCAGTAAAGTTGCTGAATTGGCAACTCAAGCTAAAGGATAAAGGTGGCAAGGGATGTATAACAGATGTAACAAATGGCAAGTAATTACTCAGTTACATCTGGTATTATCCGCCATATTTTTTTGCTTTTCCCTTGTGGGAACGGGATTGAGTGCATCTGCCGCCGAAATGCCAGAAATTCAGCGGCGGGGCTATTTAACTATTGCAGTTAAAGATAACTTACGTCCCTTGGGATTTAAAGATGCTAAAGGCAACTTACAAGGCTTAGAAATTGACTTGGCGCAGCGATTAGCAGTTGATTTGGTTGGTAAAGCTGATGCTGTCAAATTTCAACCCGTAGCGAATCGCGATCGCTTATCTGTAGTCTTAGACAAGAAAGTTGATTTGGCGATCGCTAGGGTGACAGCAACTTCTTCACGCACCCGCATAGTTAATTTCAGTGTTCCCTACTACTTGGATAGCACTGTATTAGTTACAAAAGATGCCTCTGTACAAAAGTTGAGTAATTTGGCAAAACAAAAAATTGCCGTATTGAATAACTCCAGCACCATTGCTAAAGTGCGGTATTATCTGCCAAACGCCGAGTTAGTAGGAGTGGATTCCTATGAAGAAGCGCGAGAGCAAATAGAAAGTAGTGCCGCCGTAGCCTTTGCCGCAGATGCTAGCGTTCTGAGCGGTTGGGTGCAACAATATCCCCAATATCGGCTATTGCCAATCAAGCTATCAACTGAACCCTTATCTGTAGTAATGCCCAAGGGATTGCAGTACGATGAGTTAAGACGAAATGTAAATGAAGCGATCGCTCGTTACATAGCAGAAGGTTGGCTCCAACAACGTACTCAATATTGGGGTTTACCGTAAGTTTGTTATTAGTGAATAACAAAAGACAACTGATAATAGATAGAGAAGCAACTTTTAATATTTGTATTTGCAGGTAATGGATAATAATCTAGTCGTTGTTTATCTCTCAATCTTGGTGGGTATACTCACAGTTGTTGCTGTGGGTGTTTTTCGCCAGATTTTCAAAACTCGCAAGATTGAAGGCTCTTTTGGAAGATTGCGAAAGAAGTTAGACAAAGAAAAGGGTACGACTCAAGAATATTATGAGTTAGCCAGTATTTATTCAGAAAAAAAACTGTATTCTCAAGCGATCGGACTGTTTCAAAAAGCTCTCAAATCTGCCCAAGAAGAGGGAGAAGAAAATATCGCCCCCATTTATAACGGACTTGGCTATGTTTATTTTACCCAAGACCAATATGACTTAGCGATTCGTCAGTATAAAGAAGCTCTCAAATCTAAACCAGACTACGTGACAGGATTGAATAATCTCGGTCATGCTTACGAGAAAAAAAAATTAACTTCTCAGGCATTACAAACTTACGAAGAAGCACTCAAATTTGATCCAAATAACTCTACCGCTAAACGCCGTGCTGAATCTTTACGCCGTTTGGTTTCTGCATAATTTAAGGTCATTTGTCATTGGGTTATTTTCCTTGTCTTAACTGTCCCCCTAATCCCCATTCCCCAACTATTAACAAATTGGTTGGGTTTTTTTTATGCTGATCTATTAAATTAACTAAATAATCAAGGCAGTAAAGTTACTGAGGACAATTGTCGTAGTTTAGCTAAAAATAACGAAGTTCAAGGATTTTCTCTGAACTTCCAAAATTTGGTTGTGACGATTCAGACAACAAAGCAACAAGTAACTTTGGGTACAGGTCTGCAAGGTCAATATCAAGGGGAACAAAATTTAACAATCTCATCCCGGTTGCGGAATGGGATTGTTTTATACATGGCAACTAGATGAACTCAATATTAAATTAGTAAATTTACTGAAGGCAGTTATTGTCTTTCTCTTATAAATTTAATAATTGATTCGTCTCCGGTAACAAAAAACCTTCAATATTACTTTTACAGTTAATTTTTATTAAATTAAGCTAGCAAAAAAGTGATAGAGAATTTCTTCATAAGTCGGGCATGGTGCTGTTTAACAAGGAAAGCTCATTGTCTTTCGCCATAAGTTACACTGTCAACCCCTATATTCAAGAATTTGTAAAAATAATTCGAGAAATTTAAAGTTTTTTTTTACTACATAATTTTTAATTAGGGTATTTACTTAGGAAAGCATTTGTGATAGTTTCATGTTGATTACCATAAATTAAAATATGCAACTCTAATTTTAACAACTGCGTTTTTGCACCTTGGTTTGATGATGAGTATCCATCTTGCATACTTGCGATACTAAATATTGATTTTAAACTTGTATAAATTATGTGGCGTAAACCAAGTGATAACTTGTCCTCAATCTATTTTTTTGTTTTGAAAAATCCATAACAGGGGTAATTATACTGATCAAAATATAAGTATATAATTAGACATAAAGTTCCTCAATGGCTTTACATATCTAGGTACACTAAATACTATAGAAGTCTTGTCCTTGATTGCATAACACCAAATACTGCTGCTGTTAGTAAAAGAGATACTGCTTAATTAACTGATAACTTGATTCCTCACTTTTAGCTTCCAACTTGTTTGATATGACTTATATTAAGAACACTTTTCTCGAATTTCTTACCACCCTACAAGGGTTTGAGCAATTACCAGATGAGGCGATCGCTAATCTATCAGAACAACTCCAAGCCTGGCGCTACCGCGTAGGTCAGAAAATTATCGGTAAAGAAAGTCTCCCAGACCGGATCACCATAATTTATGAGGGACAAGTGCGCCTGTTGGGATACGAACCCCAGACGCAAATGCCAATCACCCTAAAATTACTACAACCAGGGGAAATTATCGGCGAAATTGGTTTGTTGCGCGATGTCGCCTGTGAAACAGCGATCGCCTCCACCGAAGTAGTATGTTTAACCTTGAGTGCATCTGCGTATTTCAACTTTCTGTCTTCATACCCAGCATTTGCCGAATCTCGTAAGAACCGCAGTTATTTGATCGAAGTTTTTGAGATTCTCGGTTCCTATTGTCAAAAGCAAGCGATCGCTACTTTAAATCTCCGAGAACTGACAGAAAACGCCTTACCACAGGCGAGAGTCCAATACCTCCCTCCAGGAAAAACTTCATTCAATCAACTAGATAGCAAAAGCGTCTGGTTTGTGAGTGGTGGTGGTACAGTCACGAATTTATCACCTGGCGATCGCCTAGAATCCGACGATGACAGAGACAAGATCGAAGTCATAGGTCAAAACCCCGCACGGTTGGTTGGTATACATCCGTCAGATTTGATCTTGGAAGATAGTCATCAGATAGAACTTGTGGTTAGTGACACCAAATTAGACCGCGCAGAAGAAAAAGAAGAATTAGATATCCCCTACGCATCAGACGAAGTAGTTACACAGACAGCCCCCCAAACCTCAAAGAGTTCGCTAAAACAGAAATACCCGTTTTTTAGCGGTAAGGGAGAATTAAATACAGCCTTCGCCTGTTTCCAAATGCTCACGAAACACTTAGGAATACCGTTTCGTCGAGAGGTGGTTCGCCGCATCCTAACTGAGCAAGTCAAACGTCAGGGTAGTATATCGTTTCAAGTTACTGCTTATCTGGCAGAGTTAATCGGACTCAAGGCGCAGTTGGTAGAGCTACCAACTGCTTCGCTACCGCGCATTCCTGTACCAGCATTGATTCGCTATGGTGATAGTTTCGCCGTTTTATATGCAGCAGATGCAAACACTATGGTTGTGGGTGTACCATCCAAAGGAATTGTGCGCTGCAAACCCGCTCAATTGGTTGAACAATTAGATGTTGATCCAACCAACTTTCCACCCCAAGTTAGGGTATTGCTGCTGAGTGCTACCAACGAAACACCCCAAGAGCGCTTTAGTTTACGGTGGTTCATACCTTATTTGGCACGCCATAAGCGAGTTCTTATAGAGGTCTTTATCGCTTCCTTTTTCGTCCAGTTGGCAGCGTTGGCAAACCCGCTAGTCGTCCAGTTAATTATCGACAAGGTGATCACCCAAAATAGTATTGGCACCTTAAATATTTTGGGGGTTTTGCTATTAGTAGTCGGGCTGTTTGAAGCAGTGTTGACTACCTTACGAACCTACTTATTTGTCGATACCACTAATCGGATCGATATGGGTTTAGGGTCGCAAATTATCGACCACTTACTACGTCTACCGTTGCGCTACTTTGAACGCCGACCGGTAGGTGAACTTTCGACTCGGATCAACGAATTAGAAAATATCCGCCAATTTCTGACCGGTACTGCCTTAACAGTGGGGTTAGATGCTCTCTTCTCGGTAGTTTATATCGGTGTGATGCTAATTTACAGTTGGCAACTCACCTTAGTAGGCTTAAGCACGATTCCCGTGTTTATCGTGATCACTTTAATTGCTTCTCCCACCATTAGCAGACAGTTACGTGCCAAAGCCGAACGCAACGCCGAAACTCAATCTTATTTAGTGGAGGTGATGTCAGGAATTCAAACAGTAAAAGCGCAAAATATCGAATTGCGATCGCGCTTTTCTTGGCAAGAACGTTACGCTCGGTTTGTCGCTGCTGGTTTTAAAACAGTTGTGACTTCTACCCTCGCTAACTCTACCAGTAACTTTCTTAACAAACTCAGCAGCTTACTAGTTTTGTGGGTAGGAGCTTATCTCGTCCTCCAAGGAGAATTAACTTTAGGCGAATTAATTGCCTTTAGAATTATATCGGGTTACGTCACCAGTCCAATATTGCGTTTGGCTCAACTCTGGCAAAGCTTCCAAGAAACAGCGTTGTCTCTGGAGCGTTTAAGCGATATTGTTGATACACCACAAGAAGGGGAAACAGACCGCTACAATATACCCCTACCGACGATCACCGGAGCAGTAAAATACGAAAATGTTTCCTTCCGCTTTGGCACGAGTGGCCCACTGCAACTTTCTAATGTCAACCTCGAATTTGCTCCAGGTCAATTTATCGGTATTGTTGGACAAAGTGGGTCTGGTAAAAGTACGATGATGAAGTTACTGCTCAGACTTTACGAAACTGAGTCCGGCAGAATTTTAATTGATGGTTATGATATTTCCAAAGTGGAACTTTATTCACTACGACGACAAATTGGTGTAGTTCCTCAAGAGACATTATTGTTTGACGGCAGCGTTCAAGAAAATATTGCTCTAACAAATCCTGATGCGACAACCGAAGAAATTATCGAAGCGGCTCAGGTTGCGTGTGCCCACGAGTTTGTAATGAGCTTGCCCAACGGTTACAATACACGGGTAGGAGAACGGGGTTCTGCACTTTCGGGTGGACAACGACAAAGAATTGCGATCGCTCGTTCTGTTTTACAACGACCAAAATTATTAGTTTTAGACGAAGCAACGAGCGCATTAGATTATCCCACAGAGCGGCAAATATGTCTCAATTTAGCCAAAGCATTCAAGGGCGACACAGTATTTTTTATTACCCATCGTTTGAATACTGTGAGTAATGCAGACATGATTGTTGTAATGGATAATAGCAGGGTTATAGAACAAGGTAGCCATCAAGAATTAATGGCTACTAAAGGTCATTATTTTTACTTATATCAGCAACAAGATGTGAACTTGTAATTAGTCATTGGTGGGGGCAAAGGTTTTCGGCATCGGTAAACATTGCCTACCCTACAAAAAATCTAAAATCCAAAATCCAAAATCCTTATGACTCAACTTAATGGGAATCACCTCAACGGGAATCAGAAAAACGGCAATCAGAAAAATGGAGTAAAGCAAGATTCACGAGTACTTACAAAACAACAGAAAGCTGCTCAAGAGCCTTTAACTAACTCAAACACTCAAGACTTTGAGCAAGCCGTTATTTTGCGCCAATCTCCAATTTGGTCGCGGGCAATCATGGTTACACTAATGGGGTTAGCCTGTTTTGGAATTACTTGGGCTTATTTTGCAAAAATTGAGCAAGTAGTGCCAGCAACAGGACAATTAAAGCCGCAAGGAACAATCAAAGAAGTTCAGGCTCCTGTTAGTGGAGTGGTAAAAAAAGTTTATGTTAAAGATGGACAAGCAGTAAAGGCAGGAGAATTGCTACTGACTTTTGATTCCATAGCTCCTGTTGCTGAGTTAAATTCTTTGAACCAGATTCGCATTGCATTAATTAAAGAAAACCAGATTTATCGCCGATTGATGAGTGCAAGTACCGCCACTGGATCTGAACTGTTATATTTGCGTGGTAATTTGCCACCAGAAACTGCTTTTTTGCTCAAAAGTCGGGCAGCGGTAGTAGGAGAAAATGAATTTTTACGGACTCAATTAAAAAATTCTGGTGAAGATTCTGCACTAGGAATTGATGAGCAACAACGTCTACGAGTTGCCAAAAAAGAATTAGATTCTCGCTCTTCAGCGGCGCGATTGGAAGTAGAAAAAACCAAAAAACAACTTACTCAAAATGAAATTAAGCTAGAAGATAGTAAATCAAGTTTAGCGATTCAACAGGGAATTTTAGATAAGCTGAAGATATTAGCCGAAGAAGGTGGCATTTCTCAACTTCAGTATCTCAACCAGCAACAAGAAGTCCAAAACCGCGCTGCGGAAATAGCACAGCTAGGTGAGGAACAGAAACGTCTCCAGTTTGATATAGAAAAAGGAGGGGAAGAGTTAAGCAATACGGTGGCTGTTTCTGATAAAAACATTTTGGATAAGATATCCGATAACAAACAGCGTATTGCCGACATTGATAGCCAATTCACGAAAGTTTTGCTGGATAATGAACAGCGTTTGGCAGATGTCAATAGTAAAATCTCTCAAACACAGTTAAACGTTAGATATCAAGAACTTCGTGCACCTGTAGCTGGAACAGTTTTCGATTTGCAAGCAAAAAACCCTGGATTTGTAGCCACTCCAACAACAAAACTGCTAGAAATTGTTCCAAATGACAACTATATAGCTGAAGTTTTCATCACTAACAAAGATATTGGTTTTGTCCGAAAAAAGATGAGGGTAGATGTCAGAATTGACTCTTTTCCTTACAGCGAGTTTGGCGATATTAAAGGAGAAGTAACTGGAATAGGCTCAGACGCATTACCGCCAGATCAAACACATCAGTTTTATAGATTTCCGGCAAAAATCTCATTGGATAAACAATCCTTAGTAATTAAGGGTGAAGACGTCAAGTTGCAATCAGGTATGTCAATTAGTGCCAACATAAAAATACGCGAAGAACGGACTGTACTCAGTCTATTCACTGAGATGTTTACCAAGCAAGCTGATATTCTTAAAGAGGTACGATGAAGAGTGCTGAGTTAAAAAACCTCAGTGGCTCCATAAGGGGAGTTGCTCTTACCTTCTCTTTCAGAGGTGCCGACTCGAACGGGTTTAGTAGTCCCCTGCGACGGGAAACCCGTCTTCAGAGCTACTTCACCAATTACATCAGCACTCATAACTCAGCACTCATAACTCAGCACTCTTCATAATGGTTTATTCTCAACGTATCGAACCTGCTCCCGGACAAGAATCAGTTTGGGATTACCCCCGTCCTCCTCGTCTGGAGGACACAAACAAACATATCCAAATTATTTTTAATGGGGAAACAATTGCAGATACTCACAGCGCCAAGCGCGTTTTAGAAACTAGTCATCCACCCGTTTACTACATCCCTCCTGCGGATATCAAAATGGAATACCTGCGGCTAACACCGCAATCTAGCTTTTGCGAGTGGAAGGGACGCGCTGGTTACTATACAATCGGCGTTGGTGAAAAAGAAGTTCAAAATGCTGGTTGGTTCTACCCCGACCCTACACCAGCCTTTGAATCCATGAAAGATTATGTAGCTTTTTACGCTCATATCATGGATAACTGCTATGTGAATGACGAAAAGGTACAACCACAACCGGGTAACTTCTACGGCGGTTGGGTCACTAATGATATCGTTGGGCCATTCAAAGGCGCTCCTGGTAGTTGGGGATGGTGAGGAGTAATTCAAAATTCATTTTTATAGAGACGCAATTTTACTCGCATCTCTAACAGTGTCTTTACATGAGTTTTATTCTGCGTTCACAAATTCTAAGTACCCATTGCTAAGTTCTTTCACCGCCAAATCATAAAATTGCTTACCATGTTCTGGCGTTGCTAAAGCCGGATTTGAACCCATGCGCCCATCTGGATAACGCACTCGAAAGTCAGCTGCACTATAAATCCTGTGTCCACTTGCAACTTCTGGTGAGAGGGGTGCTTGCTTAATCGCCTCTGGATAAACGTACTGGGTGAGGGCTACTTCACTTGGGGTTGCATGAGAACCTTCTTGATCCCCATATAATTCTTTAGCTAGTTTATATACAGAACTGCACATAAACCAGTTTGCCACTTGACATTGTACCCGTTGAGCATTGGCAATCTGCAAATCTTCTAAGTGAGCGTAAGTTTCTGAGAAAGCAGCTTTGAGGGTGGCGATATTACCGCCGTGTCCGTTAATAAAGTAGAACTTGGTAAAACCAGCTTTGGCTAAACAAGTTACATAATCTCGCACTACTTGAATTAAAGTGCTGGGACGCAGACTGATTGTGCCAGGAAATGCAGTATGATGCAGTGCCATCCCCACATTGATTGTAGGACCAACGATCGCTTGAGTTGATTCACCTACACCACGAGCGATCGCTTCTGCACAAATAGCATCAGTACCAATTAACCCCGTTGGCCCATGTTGCTCTGTGGAACCAATAGGAAAAATAATTCCCTTTGACTGCTGTAAATAAGCTTCAACTTCTTGCCAAGTACTTAAATGTAGTAACATTTTTGATGATTTTTCTCGATAAAATTGCAGTGGGACGAAACCTTTTTCTGCTAAACAGCATCTTTTGTAATTAAACTCCCACTAACATGATTATGAACTTTCTTTGTTTCCAGTGGCGGGGATCACTATGAAATCCGATCATATTTGCCAAACTTTTATCGGTTTAACTCTCGGATTTTTGCTGATTAACAGTATTTATAGTCCTTCTGCTGTGGCGGGACGCTATGTTTTAAATCAAACGCCTCAAACAATCGAGCGCTATTTTGGTCGTTATATTACCAAACAACTCAATGGCGATACCGTTACCTATACCTATGCTCCAAAGAGCTTTCGGCGGCTATTTCCTCAGTTTCCTAAAAGCAATTTCTCGCTCATCTTTGTGAACAATCAGGTTAAGTACATCAAACTAAATTTCAATGGTAATTTTTCTCAGTACCCAGGTAACTATAATTACGATCAAGCTGAAGCAGTAAAATTTTACAATTATATTTTTAGTTATAAACCTCCAATCTGGCAAGAACTTTCTGCCAAATTTGGAGGAAATGAGACTATTTATTTCTATGAATATTGTTTAGGAGATGGAGTCGCAACGAGTTTTGACAGATATGGATATAAGCAATTTACCGATTCTGCTACTTTATCCTATGACACTCGTTGCGAACCTCCTTATAATAGAAATCCAAATTGAATTATGAGACGTAAGTTTTCGGGATCATCAAGAAAACAAAGGGGATCAATCTTGGCTGTAGACTATTCAAAGTAATAATGTTTTTTCACGTTACTTGTAATCTCCCATGTGCAAGACATACCATCGGGAAAAATAACTAAATCACCTTTACCCATTTGCACTGGCTCTCCACCATCGGGAGTAACAACTACATCACCTTCCAAAAAGTAGCAGGTTTCTTGAGAATCATAAGTCCAAGGAAATTTGGAGATTTCTTTTTGCCAAATTGCCCATTTGGACACACCTAATTGATTGAGATGTTGTTGACTAAGTTGATGCTCAATTTTAATTTCCATACTGTGCTTTCTCTAGTTATGTTTAGCAGTAGGATTGGATATCCTCTCCACACTGATCTACTAGATAGCACAAAGCGCGAAAACGCAAGTACACAAGTTCGTTATAAAGCGGATTGAGTTTGCACATTGGCGGAATGTGTCCTATTTTGCGACCAAAAAGCATGATATCACGCTCAAATGGACATTGGGCAGGAATTAACCTAGCAATAAATTTGGCTAATTTCCGATTCTGAATTTCGATTTTGTCCAGCCATTGACGTAATGGTTGTAGTAAATCTAATTTAGGTTGAGCAAATTTGTTTTTACTATCTGCTAGATTATTTTCTTCTGAAGGGTTGATAAAAGCAGGTAGAAAAATACGCCGATTATTTGTTTTAAGCATAGTTTTGAGCAAGGTTTTCCTTGTGTAGATGAACTATTTGCCGACTTGGAATATTACCATGTAATTTGTCTGGTCAATTTGCACTAGGCTTATAAATTTTGAAGGAAGATAAGCACAATGCAAACAATTTACATACATCCATCTTTGGGAGAGAATAGTCTAACTAATTGTTATTTAACCCCACCAAATCAAGAATAACTGTCCCGTTAAATACAAAATAACAAAGAAAATATAAAAGTGGCATTTCCTTAACTTATGGATTGCTAATTTGAATATAGCAATTTTATATCTTAAATATAAATGCCTAGTTCTAAAAGTGCCTACTATCTGGAGATATACTTCAGGGAAGAAAAATACAGTTTTGCTCCTACTCTATATAGGCTCCACTATGATTAGCCTCTAACTATCTAGCGATTTTAGGATATTAAATATTTAGTAATCTGTCCAATATGTTACACTAGCCAACTTAGGCATTATCTAATAAGTAACAAGAAATTGTTTGATAATTCCAAGCTAATATACTTAGAACTCACAGCATTTACAAGAATATTTGCAACAAGTATATCGGGTGTAAGGGCATACAGCGATCAGTGGTTTTTAAAGTTATTCATATTTGGTATTCTTTGTCAATGCGTAAGTTCTAAATTAGTAACTGGTAATTTGTCAATTGACAAATTACCACCTTAATAGATCGCATCAGTATTTCGTAAACTTAATCTCACTACAACCGCACAATTGAACGCAGCAGAATCACCTTACGACTATCTACTATACTGGCAACGAAACCGCGATTGTTTAGCTTCTGCAATGTGTTATATGCTTCAGTTTGGTTGGTGGTATAAACTGCTAGCAAGTAAGGGCGTTGTCCATAAGAAACAAAACCTACGTTACCTGCCACTACTTGCTGGACGCTATTTGCTAGTTCTGGACGGTTGTAATAATCTACCAGCACGGCATAACCCTCTCCTAAGGCTTGAGGGTTATAGCTGACTGTCTGCTGAGGTGGCTGTAGCTGTGGTTGTGGTTGTGGTTGTGTCTGTACATCTGGTGCTGTCGGTCGAGTGGTGATAATGGCAGACAACCCAACAATATTGCTAACATACCTTGCCCATCGATTGGCATCGTCAATTTTGTTAAAGCCACCTATGCGCGTCACAGTTTCGTTGAGATATTTGCAGGTGATGGTCTTAAGTTCAGGGGGTAAGGCGCTACGCAACTGCTTTTGATTATTTGCCGTGGGACTGACTACTAATAAAAGATACTCACCTGCATTCGGTGGTTGACAAAGGGGAATGGCTTGTTGAGCAAAGACAGAACTCATGCCACCAATCAACCCGGCGTAAGCGAAGCTCGTCGTAGATATCGCTAATCCTAAAACACTTGCTAAAGTCTTAAATCTTTGCACAAAAGTTACACAGATAAATGGTGCCCTAAAAGATTTTATAAAAATATATTTTGTTCCTATCAGATAAAAATAGGGAGCAGGGAAGAAATAACTAATGCCCTATTCCCCATTCCTATGATACGGTAGCAAATGATGCTAAAGCATCTGGTATTGTCTCAGAAGGAGCTTGAAATTCTCCAGTGATGACGTATTCTAAACGCAGTTTTAACCAAGTAATAAATTGCGGATTAGTAGAAATAATCGCCACTGCTGGTTGGGGACACTTCGCTTTTAGCTCTGTAAACTGGGGTGTTTCCAAGAAAGCTGGTTGCTGAACTAACCAAAAATCTATTTGTTTTTCTTGTTCATGGTAGTGACGGGTGCGCTCTTTGAGAACTTCGTCAATTGGTTCTTCTTGGAGAAGAAAGCGTTGACTTGCCAAAACGTAATAATATGTTTGCATTTTCATCCTTCAGTTGCTATTTGAATAATTTAAGGGTACAGAGTGTAGCACTGTACTCCTAAAAACTAACTTTTGTGGGTTTTTTTGAACCAAGAACTGAACGGACAAGCACTTCCCTGGTTTTCAGCTTTTGTCTCTTTGCCACCAGATATTAGCTTTTCCAAAAATAGACTATTGTCAAAGTAGTGTTCTAAGGAAACAATCTTCAAGTCATCGCTAACTTTTGCAATGCTCATGCCGATAATTTCTACTGTCTCTCCAGTAGGTGCATACTCTTTGTATTCTCCATTAAAATGCCCCCAATGCCGCCATTTGAATGTGACATTTGGTGGCCCTGAGAAAACTTCCAGCACTTCCCAAGGAAATCCTTGGGGAAATGTTGTGTGGAAGACTTTTGCGGATGATTCAAAGCTTTCTTCTGAAGCTTTGTAATTTTCTGAATCAGCCATAAATAGATTGTAAGTACCTTGGGCTGATAAATCTCCTGGTGTATACTCTACCCCGCCATTGGTACTCACGCGAAATTTGTCATTCACAATAGATAACCACTGTTGCGGGTTAGTTTTAAAAGATACCTCCATCTCGAAGGTTCGTACCAAGTTCTGCACGATCGCTTCCAGTGTACCCTCAAGGTGATTGTAGATACTTTCTTTAGCGAGATTCTCTTTGGAACGAGAATAATCAGGTGGTGTCTGATAGCGCCACTCGACATCAGTGCTTTCTGCTATCACCTTATCTCTATCCTGTACCCAAAGAGGCAGGTTGTTAGACTGTGTTGCGCTCATAGAAGTTTTTGCTAAAGATTTGCTCCCAGTTTCTAGATTTCGCAGTGACAACCCCTCCAAAGTTTAAGGAGTGGGGAGTGGGGAGTTGGGAGTTAGGAGTTATTAAAATTCTTTACCAATGCCCAATGCCCAATGCCCAATGCCCAATGCCCAATGCCCAATGCCCAATGCCCAATGCCCAATGCCCAATGCCCAATGCCCAATGCCCTATGCCCCATGCCCTCTTATAGCTTGTTTCATCTCCCGGACTGCTCGTTCCATACCTACTAATGCTGCCCGACTGATGATGGTATGACCAATATTCAGTTCTTCCATGCCTGGAAGCGCAGCCACCGGATAGACGTTCCAGTAGGTGAGTCCGTGTCCAGCGTTGACTTGCAATCCAGCTTGAATCGCTTGTTCACACCCTTTAGCTAATACGGCTAATTCTCGCTGGCGATTTGTTTCATTCTTAGCCTCAGCGTATTGTCCGGTGTGCAATTCAATAAACCGCGCTTGCACCTTGACTGATGCTTCGATTTGTGCTATGTCGGCATCGATAAATAAACTAACTGGAATGCTGGCGCTTTGCAATTTATCAACTATCTCATTTATTTTAGCAATTTTCCCGACGACATCTAGTCCGCCTTCTGTTGTGACTTCTTCGCGCTTTTCGGGGACTAAAGTCACGTAATCTGGTTTGATATCGAGAGCGATCGCTAGCATTTCATCTGTAGCGGCCATTTCTAGATTAAGATGCGATCGCACTGTTTCCCGCAACAAACGCACATCCCTATCTTGGATATGCCGCCGATCTTCGCGCAGATGCACCGTAATTCCATCTGCACCTCCTAATTCTGCCAGTACCGCCGCCGCCACGGGGTCTGGTTCTACCGTCCGCCGTGCTTGCCGGATGGTGGCAATGTGGTCAATGTTAACGCCAAGTGTAGGCACCTCAAATTTCTCCCAAATCCACAGTCCTCAGAACTTGATTTTACCGGAAATAGGAGGAGTTTTGCTTGAGAGCTAAAGATTATGTTTGATTCAAACGGGTTGATTTTCTTATCGTACAAGGTCAAAGCTTTACCACTTGGCGTTGTTTTCTGAAACGGGGTGAAGCCAAAGCGATCAAATTCCCGGATATCCAAGCGCATTTTCAGCTTGGGACGACTCAACCCATTGCGATCTGGATTAACATCAAAAATTTCGATCATCGGCACTTTCTGAGAAATGACAAAAGCCGTTTGCCCCGCTTGTGAAAACCAGATATGTGCGGGACCATTGAGTGTCGGGACATACTGCCGCACTACTCCAGTGGTCATGCCTTGCTGTAAAGCATTCAAAGCCGTTTTGACTTCTACGATCGCAATTCGATAAACTGATTAATTGCCAGTCCAGTTGCGAGCGTGACAGTTCCTGCCACAAAATGCCGTCGTGTAAGCGCCATAAGTGATTTCCTCTTGCTGGATAGTGAAAATGAAGGCTGAAGACTCTACTCCTGCTTCAGCCTGAGCAATGTTCTGCGATCGCTAGCTGCGATTGATATCTGCTAGTTTCGTATCCACAACGTTCAAGTATCCACTATTCAAGGAAGACTTTAAAAAAGTGTGAATTTCCAAATCTGGATTAGCATCTGATGGGCATCTGATTTAGTTGTTTTGTCTTGAGTAGCTGCCAATCAACCTGTAACGGCGATCGCGCAACACGATGATTTGCCAATAACTTTAAAATAACTTGATGCTGAATAGACAAAATTTAAACAGCCACGTATGCGGCTCCACTCAACACTACTTACAGGTTAAAACAGAAGTTCCTACAGAGAAAGCGGAATTTGCTACAAATTGTGCTATACACGGAAACGTCTTGGCGGAAACTCTTACAGGGAAAGCGGAAGCTGCTACAGGTTGCGCGATACACGGAAACGTCAAAGCGGAAGCTGCTACAGGTTGCGCGGTACACGGAAACGTCAAAGCGGAAGCTGCTACAGGTTGCGCGATACACGGAAACGTCAAAGCGGAAGCTGCTACAGGTTGCGCGATACACGGAAACGTCAAAGCGGAAGCTGCTACAGGTTGCGCGATACACGGAAACGTCGAAGCGGAAGCTGCTACAGGGAAAGCGGAAGCTGCTACAGACTTCACAAAATCCAAAAACGTCTTAGCCTAAGTTGCTGAGAATTTTAAAGAAACAATGGAGATTTTCTTTGATAATTTTTTGTCACAGTGGAACTATGCTCCAAAAGAAAACTGAGTTAGAAAAAGCCGATTTTTGGGCAGACTACTTTAAATAAATAGCTGATCTAACAAAAAAACCAAAAAAGTGACGATGATGTTTAAATTACGCAAAGGCTGGTTGAAAATCAACCCTCAATGGTATGCTCCAACTAACAAAAATTACTATTCATTGAAATGGCGATCGCCTATCAAATTGTTGTAGACAAACATACCGGAACTATTAAAGTTGATTCTACTTTATTCTGAGTTTTGTCGCCTCCAAAAAGAGTTTTGCGTTGACTCCAACCACCGCAGCCGACAATGTTAGACTCAACATCAAGCTGCTATAATTGGCAAAAATCGCATAGATTTAAATATAGATCCACCACCAGATTTAGCTATCGAAATTGATATTACTTCTCGCACTCGATTTGAGAATTATGAAATTTTAGGAGTTCCTGAACTTTGGCGACATACACCACAAGGTTTAGAAATTTCGTTGTTAACAGAAGGAAGATATATAAAATCTGAATCTAGTCCGAATTTTCCTGATATCCCAATTATTGAATTAGTTAATGAATATGTTCAGCAGTGTTTAACTATTGGGAGAAGTCAAGCTATGCGTAATTTTAAGAATTGGGTTAAGAATAATTTATCATAGAAATTTAAGGCTTTCTGATAAAGGCGATCGCTCATGACTACTGAGAACAACCCAAGAGCCATTCTAGACTGGGAACACCCGACACCGCCCACAGATTTAATTTTTGATGACGGAGAACCCTTGGAATCAAATCGCCACCGTATTGCTATGAATGTCCTGATTCGGTCATTGCAACAAGCTTGGGCTGACCGCAATGATTTTTTCACTGGGGGCAATATGTTTATTTATTACAGCAGCACCCAGGTTCGTAACCGTGATTTCAGAGGGCCAGATTTTTTTGCTGTCCTTAATGTTGACGGCAATAACTCAAGACAAGGTTGGGTGGTGTGGGAAGAAAATGGTCGTTATCCCGATGTGATTGTAGAATTAATGTCACCATCTACAGCCAAAATAGATAAGACTGTTAAGAAAGACCTTTACGAACAAACTTTTCATACTTCAGATTATTTTGTCTATGACCCCTTTGACTCGACTTCTTTACAAGGGTGGCATTTAGATCATAATCAGCAATATCAATCTTTAACACCGAATGAGCGTGGTTGGCTATGGTGTCAAAAGTTAAGTTTATGGTTGGGAACCTATGAAGGAACAATAGATAGAGAAACAGCGATATGGTTGCGGTTTTATGATGTAGCTGGAAATTTGGTTTTGTTACCAGACGAAGCTGCTGCTGCACTTGCACAAGTCGCAGTTGCACAGGCGGCTCGTTTAGCAGCTAGATTGAAAGAGTTGGGAGAAAATCCAGATATTTTGTGAGAGATTTTGGCTTTTTTGAGTCTGGAAATTGCTGTGAATGCCAAGATGCAGAGAGTACCATGCCATTAACAGTTGACAGTAATATTTTTAAGGTAGACGCAGTTTAAATTTAATTTTTTGCAACACAACCGATTAGCTCAAGTAGAGTTTCCGATATTGAGCGGGGATACCAGTTAAGTTTATTGTGGGCTTTGGTGGCATCTACTCGAACACAACGGTCATAAATATAGTGAACACGCTCCCGGCTAAGAGGTGGTTGCCATTTCAGAAGAACACCTATCGGATCGAGTAAGTTTCCCGCAAGTCTTACTAAGAATTCTGGAACTTCGTGAGGAACTGGAATACCTGTTGCTTGTGAGAGAATTTTAAACATTTCGCGGGTACTTAAATCGCCAGAAGAAATTATATAATATTCTCCTGATTGACTTTTTTCTGCTGCTAAAATCATCGCCGAGGCCAAGTCATCTACATGGACAATACCAGTAATGCGATCGCCTCCTGCCCACAACTTTAGTCTTCTTTTAAGAAATAGCTGGATGACGGAACCAAAATGAGGGTCATCTATACCAAATATTCCCGAAGGGAGAATGCTGACTACAAAAAGACCGTCTTTAGCAAATTGATCTACTAATTGTTGAGCTTGGTATTTAGTGCGATCGTAAGCAGAAGAAAAGTTGCTCTGTGTTCTTTGGAAAGTCTCATTAATGACTTGACCTTTTGTATCACCAAATATACCAATAGTGCTACAGTAAACTAATTTCGATATACCCACTGCTTGGGCTACTTCTAACACCGCCTTTGTCCCCTCGACATTCACCCGCTCCATTTCTGCTTCATTGACAATTCCTAGCTCTACATAAGCAGCAGTGTGAAAAACTGTATCTATGCCAGTCATCGCCGCTCGTAGTACATCCCGATCAGTTATGTCACCGTAAACTAATTGAATATTGCTATTAGATAGACGTTCTAAATTGCTAGATTTACGTACTAAACCAACCACAATATTGTCTTGCTTTTGTAGAGCTTGCACCAAGTGGGAACCTGTAAATCCGTTGGCTCCAGTAACTAGCGCTTTCATAGAGATTTTTCGTAAATTCGGTAGGTTTTATAAATCTTGCCACCAGATGCTTCAATTAATTTGCGCGAAGGGAAATTATCTTCAAAGACCCAAGAAAGTTCAGCCCTTTTATAGGGTTTGCCCTTTTGTATTCCCCCTCGCATTCCCAAATAAATTAAGGCTAGAGACACCATTTTCCGACGATATTCCGGTAGTGAACAAATGGCAATAACTCGTCCTTGATCAATTTGACGGCGATACCAAAGAAACTTGAGAATTCCGAGCCAGTTCAATTTACCGTTGACGTGTTTTAGGGCAATATTGTAGTCAGGTAAACTCATCCAAAAGCCGACCATTTCGCCATTATATTCGGCGATTGGGAAGACATCAGAATCTACTAAGTTCTGCAAATCTATAGCTTCTTCCAGAAATTCTGCCTCGCTTCGCAAAGTGGAACTCCAGTTATTAGCAAAAGCAGTATTAAAAAGCTGATAGATGCTCTTAACATCTTGCTCGAATCCATCACCCTTTGTTCTAATTGGACGGAAGCTAACACCAGATTTGCAAGCAATTCGATAAGCTTTCTCAAATTCTAGTGGTAAGGGTTTATCTAATGGAAAATCATAAGCGTAAGCATCTTTGGCTTTATGCCAACCATCTCGCTCGATAAATTCTGGATAGTAGGGCGGGTTGTAGGGCATCATCACCATTGGCGGTGAGTCAAATCCATCAACTAAAAATAGACAGTTATTGTGGGTGGAAAAATCAATTGGGCCACGAACTATAGTCATACCTTGCGATCGCAGCCATTTGCAAGCAGTATCTAGCAGAGCTTGGGCAATGGTAAAATCTTCAATGCATTCAAAAAAGCCAAACAGACCGACATTTTGACCTTCACGGTCTATCAAGCGTTGATTAACTGCGGCAACAATCCGTCCAACCGCCTGAGAACCATTTGCTTGTTGAGATATAGCAATAAATTGTTGTAGTTTTCCGTACTTCAAGAAAGGATTAGTCGGTGCAAACTGTTTCGCAATGCTATCAAGGATCGGTGGCACCCAGTGGGGATCGTTGGCATAAATCCGTGCTGTCACATCCAGAAACATTTTGTTGTGTGCTGTGGATGTAACAGAACAAATTTCAAATGTTGCTGTTTGAGTAATCACGGTTTTTGAATTAATTTTATTCAGAGCAAATTATAGCTGAGGGGCTTTCTTGAAAGAGCAATTACATTATGGCTTCTGTGGAACCCTAACCTTTGTAACCAACTTGAATGCTTGTAATATTTGAATCGCTATCCAGGTGAGATCAATTTCCCACCACTGCAAACCATGACGAGCGGAATACTGAAAAGCGTGGTGATTATTATGCCAACCTTCACCGTAAGTTAGCAGAGCAACCCACCAGCAATTTGTCGAGCGATCGCCAGTATCATAAGTTTGGTAGCCAAATGTATGACAAGCACTGTTCACAAAAAGAGTGCAGTGAAACCCAATAAACAAGCGGACAAAAATTCCCCAAACCACGAAAGGTAAGCCCCCTAGCAAATAAAGCAGTCCGGCTAAAGCTACCTGTAACAGTATGTAATATTTGTGACAGAATTGATAAAAGCGATCGTTGGCAATATCTTTGGTCAAAGAAGGAAGTTGTGATTTTATGGGGACATCATGCATTAACCAATTGATATGACTCCACCAAAAACCCTGATTAGAGTTATGAGGATCATCTTTTTTGTCTGTATGCAAATGATGCGCTCGATGATAGCCTACCCAACCGAAAACCCCTCCTTGACCTGCTAGGGTGCCACAGAGAATCAAGAAATATTCTAGGAATTTGGGAGTTTGAAAACTCCGATGACTCGCCAAGCGATGAAAGCCTAATGAAATTCCTAAACTAATCGTTATCCAGTGCAAAAATACTGCCACACCGACAGCAGCCCAATTAAAGTTACTGGGAAGGAGTGCCAATAAAGCTGCTAGGTGCAGCACAACTGTAAAAAAAATTACATTCCAACGGGGACTAGGTGAATTAGAAACTGCAATTGTCATGGAGTCGATACCGCTACGCTATCAGTGGGGGATTCAGACCCACCACTGATTGATTCTGGATTCTGGATTCTGGATTCTTCTTCAAAATATTTACCTCCACCTGAGTTGTAAATAACCCCGTTCAGGTTGCTTAAGTTCCTCTTCTGTCAGCCATTCTACAGACTTGTATGTACCAAAAATATGATCCCACCAGTCTACTGCTAGACCAAAGTTGTGATGCCACATATTATACTTATGATGCACGTAATGAACAGGCATCTTCATCCAGAAGCATTTGGTTGGATTGTCGTGCTGTAGCTGATGAGCATAGGCTGAAAAGGCAGCATAAACTAATCCACCCAGTAACCAACCGATTCCGGCTTCCCAGGAGTGGAAAAACATCAGAACCATTACCAGAATGCTGCCTCTGATATAGTCCCGAAACTCCCACAGCACCCCTTGTCCTTCATTGCGAGAGTGATGATCGCGGTGACGTTTGCCAATACGGGGCGAAATATGCATTAAGCGATGTAGCAAGTATTCGATCAAACTTGCAAAGACAAACGCGATAGTAAAACAGGCGATTCCAACGGAAAGTTTCGCTAGAAGAAGCACGAGTATTCTTCCTTACAATTTTTCAAAAGCTTTAACCTATCAGTGTTGCTACGAATTATTCTTTACAAAAAATGAAGCAATTGTCAAGTTATTATTAGTTGAGGGCTATTTCATTCTAGGCATAAACCGCCCAAAACTAAAGTTCCTTTTCTTATAGCTAAAGTCCGTTAAAACGGACTATAACCTTTTCTCAGTCGTCTTTAAGTAGGTGGGTGAGAAAATTTACAACTATGTCATTGCGAACGTAACGAAGTGAAGTGAAGCAATCACAAGGTTTTCAGCGTTTTTACTTTTCGTTACATAGTTAGGTTTATTTGTGCCTACCTACTTAGACGACTTTCGCTATTAGAGGATGTTTGAAAAGTATTTGGCTGTGATTTTACGCACTTATAGATCCCCCCTAACCCCCCTTAAAAAAGGGGGAACCGGAATCAAAGTCCCCCTTTTTAAGGGGGATTTAGGGGGATCTATAACGTTTTGATACCTGCAATAGGACTTTTCAAACATCGTCTTAGACTCAGAATTCATTCTGAGGCGGGCTAGATGAGAATGAAATAGCCCTGATTATTAGTTATCTAGATGATTCTATCAACTTTTTTGAGTAGCTTTAATATATGTTTAAATAAGTAATTACCCGTAGCCCTGTATTATTACTGATCCAAAGCAGTAGTTTAATGCTATCTGCATTAAACTAAATAAAGCCAAGTTTTATCAGTTATCCTTAAAAAATTCTTGGTCAAAAAGCTCTAACTTTTGTTAAACCTCAATGCCAAGTCCATTATTTTCACTTTTAACCCAGACTGCCAGATACTTCAAAGCAAATTTTGTCAGAAAAACTCGTCAAGTCAGTGCAGTGCAAGAGCAGTTCTTGCACAAACTGTTGCTGGCACATAAAAATACTGAACTAGGTCGGGAATTTGGACTCAAGGATATCAAAACTATCGATCAATTTCGAGAGCAAATTCCAGTTTTACCTTACAGCAGCTACGAACCCTACATCACGCGCATTGCTGAAGGTGAAGCAAACATTCTCACCACTGAGCCTGTAGTTTATATTGTTCTAACCAGTGGTTCGACTGGAAAAAAGAAACTGGTTCCTGTCACCCAACAAACTCAGAAATATTTACGATTAGCTCATTTGACAAGTGTTGGCTTTTTAAGCGAGGGGCTGTCAATGCGGGGGCTGGAGTTGGGCAAAGTATTATTGACAAAATCAGTGCAATTTCTCGGAACTACTAGCGGTGGTATTAATTATGGGTCAGCTGGTTCCGGTGATCTGCACTTGAATAAGTTTTTGTTCAAACAACTATTTGCTCACCCTTATGAGGTTTTAGAGGCATCTGATAGTTTAGCTCGTCACTATATTTGTCTACTATTTGCCTTGCGCGAGCAGTCAATGCGAGGGATGACAGGAAGTTTTCCCATGCTGATCTTGCGTAATTGCAGCTATTTGGAGCGCTATGGCGAAGAATTGATCCAAGACATAGATAAAGGTGCGATCGCAAGTTGGTTGAAACTAGAACCAGAACTCCGGGCAAAATTAGAGCGGCGATGCTGGCCAGATCCCAAACGAGCTACTCAATTAAGAGAAATCTTCCGCTCAGAAGGGCGACTGCTCCCCAAAGATGTTTGGCCTAATTTATCGTTTGTTACCACCTCACGCGGGGGAACATCAGATTTTTATTTTGAACGATTTCCGACCTATTTCGGAGATACGCCGGAATTTGGCGCAGTCTATGCAGCGTCAGAAGCCGTATTTAGCATTTACCCTAACCTTAATCAAGATGGCAGCATCCTGGCCATTGAGTCAGGCTTTTTTGAGTTTATTCCCGAAGACCAATGGGAAATAGAGCATCCTAAAACACTACTAGCCAATGAAGTCAAAGTAGGCGATCGCTATCGCATCCTCACAACCAACTACAGTGGATTCTATCGTTACGATATTGGCGATGTTGTAGAAGTTCTCGGGTTTTACGAACAAACTCCCTTAATTGTTTTCCGTCACCGTCGAGGCGGACTGCTTTCTTCAATCACTGAAAAGACTACAGAATTTCATGCAGCACAGGTTATGCAAGCTCTGCAACGAGATTTCAACTTATCCTTAGAAGATTTCTGTATCACTTTGTCTGAGAATAATTTTCCGGCTCACTATTTAGTAAACATTGAACTTGCTCCTGGTGATACACTTAACAATCCCCAAGTTTTCCTGACTAGATTTGACAGCAAACTTAAAGAAATTCATACTTCTTATGAAGTTGAGCGCCGAGATTTAGTACCTCCACCCCGACTGCGGATTTTAGCTCCTGGCAGTTTCGCTATCCTCCAGCAACGTTACTTGCAAAAAGGAATGCCAGATTGCCAACTCAAATTTCCTCATATTAGTGAGGATCGGAAGTTTCTTGTTGATTTGCCAGTTCAATATGAAGTTAGAATGCCTCATGATGTCGATAGTTTTGAGCAAACAATGGAAACCTTGAAACATGGAAACTAAATCTAAAAAAATTTTGCAAATGTTATAAAAATGAATAAGAAATTATTTTTCTTAAAACCGATAAAAATCCCTCTGAAATTGTCTACGGCAATAAATGATTTCACCAATCAAACAAGCAGTAGAGGTACAAGCAAATGGAACTAGCCGCAGTCCTCAAAAGCCAGACAGTTCAAAAACGTGCCAGAGAAGTAGGTATTAACCCAAATTACTGGTATCCTGTTAGTTGGGCAAACAAACTTAAGGCTGGTGAGATTTTGCCTGTGATGATTTGGCAGCAAGCGATCGCTCTTTACCGCGATCGCAATGGTCAATTGCACGCCTTAGAGGATGCTTGTTCACATAAGGGTGTAGAACTGCACAAGGGCAAAGTTCTCGGATGTAACCTTGCTTGTCCTTATCACGGTTGGGAATTTAATGGTAATGGTGAGTGCGTCAACATTCCCTATTTTCCTCAAGAGCAAAAACTTCCTTGCGCTCCAGTCCGCAGTTATCCAGTCGCAGAAAAATACAACCTGATTTGGATTTTTCCAGGCGATCCGGTTTTGTCTGTTATGAATCAGTTACCTGAAGTTCCCGAATTTTCAGATTCTGATTGGTTAATAGTACCGATTACTGCATACTTCAAAGCTCATTTTTCCATGTGCAATGAAAACACGATAGATGTATTTCATGGTTTTTTACACCAAGAATTGCAAGGCTGGTTTGATCCAGTTCTGACAAACTTGCAAGCGACAGAAGTATCAGTTTTTGCTGAATATAAAGTCTCTTATCAAGGTTCCTTCACTAAGTTTTTAGGATTAAGTGAACAAGGTGATAAAGTTGCCACCCGTACTATTTCAATCCGATACTCTTACCCCCACTATCACCACTCCCTTGAAGGCGTTTCATCTCTGTACCTGATGCGACTACCAATCAGTCCAACAGAAACTCGTTCGTTTTCCCTGCTGTTTCTCAAACTTCGCCTCCCTAGATGGATATTTCAACCGCTTAAACCACTGTTAGCCAACTTCATTCTACATTTCGTATTTTTGAAATTTATTACCCAAGATATCGAAATGGTTGAGAGCGAGCATAAAACATATCTTGCTAATCCCCAACGGCATTATGTAGAAATCAACCCAGCGATCATTGCTCTCCAGCGAGTGATTATTGAACAGTATGAACAATTCACGCAAAAATTTAGTCGAGAGCAGCATAATGGTAAGCAGGAAAAAAGACAAGTCTAGCTTTAACTGGGTCAGCAAGTGCTTCGTTTTAAAGAAATAAATAGCAGAAATACAACTCCTCAAGTATGCTGCACACTAGAGGCGATATACCATCTTAAAGAAAGTAAGAGAAGTAAATTTGTGGAAATTATCAAAGAATATGTTGAGCGATGGTACGCGAGTGGACTCGATCCAGACGAGTACATTTGTCATCAAAAACAGGGCAATTTAGTTGAGATCCAAGAAGCCGCAACTGGTAAGCGTCGAACAGTTCTTAACTTCTGCACGAATGATGTCTTGGGATTAGTTCAAGAAGAAGCTGTCAAGCAAGCTGCGATCGCTGCTATTATCAAGTATGGAACCTCTAACAGTTCTTGCTCCGTCTTAAGTGGGCGGATTGCCTTACATCAAGAACTAGAGGACGAAATTTCAGCTTTTAAGCATTTGCCCCACACACAGCTATTCATGAATGCCTGGATGGCAATGCAAGCCTTGATGGATGCTTTCTGTCACTTGGCAATTCCAGTGCCAGGATTTCAAAATACGCGAGAGACTTTAATTCTGACTGATGTTCTCAATCATGGCTGTATTGTTTCAGCAATTGTGAATGCTGGAACTCGTTCCGGTAAAGTGTTTGGTCATAGTCCGCGCGTCCGAATCAAAGCCTACCGTCATTGTGATGTTGAAGATTTAGCTCGCAAACTGCATCGGTCTGCCAAGCCTCACGATCGCATTATGGTTGTCTCTGATGCGGTATTCTCTATGGATGGTGATATTGCACCCCTACCAGGGATGTTGGATGTGCTGCACAATTATGAAGGCAGCGTACTCGTGATGGATGAGGCACACGCTACAGGGGCAATTGGCGCAACTGGTAGAGGGATTTATGAACACTTTGGACTCCTACCGTCTCAGGCGATCGAGCGGGGTGTAGTGCCGCTGATTATGACAACTTTCTCTAAGTTTGCCGCCTCAGCCGGAGCCGCCATTAGTACCCATGTTGCAGAGTTAAAACCACTCTTAAATGTTTCTCCGACTTCCATTGGGACAATTTCTTTGCCGCCACCAATGACTGCTGCGGCGTTAGAGAGTGTCCGTCAGGTTCGCAAATTTCCAGCACGGGTCAAACAACTTCAGGATAACACTTGGTACTTGCGATCGCGCCTAGCTGAACAAGGCTTTGTTGCTCTTGGCGAAACCAATGTTGTACCAGTTCTTTTACCAACAGAAATTAATCCCAAGATGTTTGGTAGAAAAATCATGGAAGACCACGGTATTTGGGTATCTCCGATTTGGTTTGTTGCTAAACCCCGGATTCGGATTACAGTTAATGCTCTCCATACGCGAGAGGATATGGAGCGTTTAGTTACCGGAATGGTAGCAACTCGCAATTTGTTGTACAAATCAACAATTAGTGCATAGTTGACTTGAAAAAGGCAGAAGGTTAAAAGTAAAAATTTAATCTCTTTTCCTTCTGCCTCCTGCCTTTACCCCAGGGCTATTTCATTCTAGGTATAAACCGCCCAAAACTAAAGTTCCTTTTCTTATAGCTAAAGTTCGTTAAAACGGACTATAACCTTTTTTCAGTCGTCTTTAGACGACTTTCGCTATTAGACTCAGAATTCATTCTGAGGCGGGCTAGATGAGAATGAAATAGCCCTGCCTTTACCCCTCTTTTTCATTTCATAATCTTTTCAAACTGACTCTCCCAGCTTTTGTAATTAGATTTAGCTTCTTGAACAAGCGGCGATAAAGTTAGTATCTGACACACGAGCCAATTTATTACAGAGAAGGGAAACCGAAAAGGTCTAACAATGTCTAGGAACAACACCACGCGATAGCCATCTGTATCATTCCAAACTTCGTGGGCAAATGTATCATCAAAAATCAAGCTTTTGCCCTCTTCCCAGTAGGCAATTTCATCACCAATCCGAATTCTACAGGCAGATTCCGGTTCCGGCACCATCAGCCCCAGGTGATATCGAATCAACCCCTTATGCTTACCTCGGTGTTTGGGGATATGCTTTCTCGGAGACAAAACAGAGAAAAATGCTACCTTCAGACCGGGAATTTCCTTTAATAGCTTCCAAGTTTCAGGACACCTTTGGCAACTTTTTTCTGCCTTGAAGCCAAAGGCGTAAAAGTAATAAGTTTTCCAGCCATCATCTTGAGTAATGCTTTGTTGGCGAGGCATTATATCTTGAAAATTTGGCAACTCATTAGTGTACTGAAGAACTGAATCCAACTCCTGACGAATAACTTGCCAATTCAGTTCCAGTTTTTTAGCCCAAGGAAACTGGTCTGTGCTGAAAAAAATAGAATCTCCAACTAAAGAATACTCGGGAACCAAACTCTCTAGCTTTTTAATAATTGGGCTTTGAACAATTAAATTGACGAAATTTTTATTTGCTTTCATATTTCAAAATTAGTTGGATCACCAAAATTGATTTAACCATTATTTAGGGATATTATAAAACATCTGCAAAATTGAACATTGTATCAATATTTTTACGCAAGAAGCGCTCATAAATTGTTATTATTATTAAATATTAAATTTTAGTAGTAAATACCTCAGTTTAAAATACCAAATGGATCACTCACGCCATCCCTGGAGAGCATTCCAATCGAGAAACTTCCGACTCTATTTTGTTGGACACAGTATCTCTGTTGTGGGCAGTTTCATAGCTCAGACGGCACTAATCTGGTTAGTCTATACTCTGACCAATTCTGCTGCATGGCTTGGTGGAGTCCAGTTCGTTAACCAATTTTCTACTTTTGTATTGCTCCCTGTGGCTGGAGTGTTAGTAGATCGATGGAATCGTTACTATACCCTGTTTGTCACTCAAATTCTCTTCATGCTTGTGTCTTTATTAACAGGGATATTAATACTTACTGACAATATTCATGCCTGGCAACTACTCATTGCCATGTTTCTTATTGGCTGTATTAGTGCCTTTGATATTCCTACCCGTTATTCCTTAATTGTCCAATTCGTAGACCGCTCCCAAGATATAAGTAACGTCGTCGGGCTGAACTCTTCCATCTACGGTCTGGCTCGGATGATTGCTCCGACTATAGCAGGGGTGGTGATCGCCAGTGCAGGTACTGGAATCTGCTTTTTAATTGATAGTTTAAGTTCTTTGGCAATTCTGGGAGGGCTGTCATTAATGCAGTTACCACCACAAAAGCATCCTTTTATCAAACCACAGCCTCTTAGACAAGGATTACAGGAGGGGATTCGTTATGTGATGAACTTCTTGCCAATTCGGATAGTCCTGCTGCAAGTAGCTCTCATCAGTATGTTAGTAACTGGTACTACAACTCTGCTACCACTGTTTGCTAAGGATGTATTGCAGGGAGATGCAGTCACTTTAGGCTTTTTAAGTGCTGCTGCTGCGTCAGGAGCATTACTATCTACGCTGTATATAAGTACACAGACACGTCTGAAAAAGCTGAGTCAGTTGATTGGATTAGGGCCTATCCTATGTGGTTGTGCTTTAGTGATGCTTGGAGCATCGCAGACACTTTTGATAAGTCTAATCGCCATGTTCATCGGAGGGTTTGGGTTTCTGTTACAGCAGAGTGCTGGGAATGCCTTGATTCAAGTAGTGGTTCAAGAGGAAAAGCGGGCTAGAGTTTCTAGTTTCTACATCATGGCATTTACTGGTATGGGAACTCTTGGCAGTCTTTTGATGGGAGTATTATCCAGTCAGATTGGAGCATCTAAAACTGTTTTCATTGGTGGAGTGTTATGTATTGTTGCTGCTGTTTGGTTCTTTTTTGAATTACCTGCTTTACAACGACAGATTGAGCGGTAAGGTTTGTTAGTGTACAGTTTATTTTCAGATAAATGGTGAATGCTTGAACGATATGAAGACAAGGCACATACTATATTTCATGGCGATGCCCTACATATTTTGTCTAGTGAGATTCCCTCTGAATCTGTAGATATTGTTTTTATCGATCCTCCCTACAACATCGGAAAACGGTTTTCAAATTTCTACGACAAATGGGAGTCTGAGGAGGAGTATGTGAAGTGGGCTTACAGGTTGCTTGATGAATGTCATCGGATATTGAAGGCAAATGGAACTCTATATGTCATGACAAGCACTCAAGCTATGCCATACTTTGACCTTTACTTAAGGCAGAAAATGGTAATTCTTAGCCGAATTGTATGGCATTACGATAGTTCTGGAGTTCAAGCAACAAAATACTTCGGCTCAATGTATGAGCCAATACTTCACTGTGTTAAAGATAAAAGCAATTATATTTTCAACTCAACTGATATTAAAATAGAAGCAAAAACAGGCGCACAAAGAAAGTTGATTGATTACAGAAAAGCTGTTCCCAGCCCATACAATACAGAAAAAGTACCTGGTAATGTATGGTATTTCTCTCGTGTGAGATATCGCATGGGAGAATATGAAAATCATCCCTCACAAAAACCAGAATCATTACTAGAGAGAATTATTCTTGCAAGTAGTGATCAGGGTAGTATCGTGCTTGATCCATTCGCAGGAACCTTTACATCTGCTGCTGTGGCAAGACGTTTAGGGCGGATTTCTATCAGCATAGAATCTCAAGAAGAATATCTGAAAATCGGTCTTAGACGTGTTCTAGGATGGAAAGAATACAAAGGAGAAAAGTTATTATCTCCGCAAAAAAACAATATTAGAAAAAGTTGAGCCGCTTTGCTAACACGTCTCTACAGACTTTGGTTACAGTAGTATTAACATTAACGGTATAGCCAAACACGCAACAGTGAAAGTAATTGTTCAGTATCTACGGGTTTGGTGATGTAGTCTGATGCGCCGGCTTCAATACATTTCTCCCGATCGCCTTGCATGGCTTTGGCGGTAAGTGCAATAATCGGTAAAGATTTAAATTGCTCATTTTGGCGGATTAGGCGTGTTGTGTCGTAACCGTCCATTTCTGGCATCATTACGTCCATCAATATGACATCAACATCTGGTGTGGCTTCTAACAGAGCGATCGCTTCTCTGTCATTTTCATCCTAATCATTTGGCACTTCTGTCAACAGTATTCGCTCTTTTTCTAAAGCGCATTGTCCCACCAAACCTTCACCCAAGTTGAAGCGGTTAACTAGATGCGTGCGTTCGCGGTAAGCGTAGCAACTAATTAGGGCTTGCTGAACAACAATGAAATATAGTCTAGGTAAGGGTTTTGAGCATTCTTTCACCAAACAAGTGCAAGACTATAGCATCCAGAGGTTCAAAAACCTTGCACTTTCGTCGGCGATCGCCGGGCAAATTGGGAAACTAAGCGACGAAACTACCATTTTGTCAGCTGTGTGGCTTCTAGATTCGCTCTGGAGACTTATTCAGCAAGCCCTAAGTATGGGTGCAAGTCCTTGTACCCCTAATCTCGACCTTTCGGGGACAGGTTTGGAGAAGGGTTTCAAGAATAAGTCGCACTTGCAGGTCAATGCAACTGGAATACGGTTCGGATAAGACTTGATCCCCCCAACCCCCCTTAAAAAAGGGGGGCTAAGAATCACTCTATTTCCCCCTTTTTAAGGGGAGCCAGCGCAGTTTTGAGGGTTTCCCACATGAGCGACTGGCGTGGACTAAGGGGGATCTTTAAGGACTATGCACCTTAATCGAACCGTATTGGATGCAACTGAGGTGCGAGTCGATGCAACTGAGGTGCGAGTCGATGCAACTAAGGTGCGAGTCGATGCAACTAAGGTGCGAGTCGATGCAACTAAGGTGCGAGTCGATGCAACTAAGGTGCGAGTCGATGCAACTAAGCTGCAAGTAAAAAGAAAAGACTTGTGTGTACACCGTAGCCTTTTTAATGGGGGCTA
>Ga0209591_10000328_pt1 | contig 62715 bp, 55 predicted proteins | sample MAT01_FD_187207 | JGI IMG/M metagenome (GOLD analysis project Ga0209591, IMG submission 187207) | Freshwater microbial communities from Lake Fryxell liftoff mats and glacier meltwater in Antarctica - MAT-01 (SPAdes) (version 2) | ecosystem: Environmental > Aquatic > Freshwater > Ice > Liftoff...
TAATTTGAAACGATTTCGAAGAATTCAATCGACAATTTGACTGTTGAGAAACGGAAATTTCTCCCATTCGAAGTGTATCAATATTTGTTTCTAATGAAGAACCAATTCCATTGGCTTTAATAAGTAACTTCTTCGAAACATCTTTTTGATTGATTCCAAAGATAGATCGAGTTGCTAAATCTGATAGTAATTCAATTTCAGTAGTATGTTCACCTAATTCAGAAGGACTAAACTCAATCGTAATACTATATTCATCATTTAATGGGATAGGAGTTCCAGGGTATGGATTCGTAATTATAGAATTCGTTTGAATTTCAATACCCGATTTGAAAGATTTTATCTTTTGATCAATAATTTTGTAAACAATATTACCGTCGTTTTTCAAACGTATTTGAATATTTTTTTTCGCACCCCAGTCAACATTACCAAGATCGATATTATCAGAAGTAGAAACAGCGATAGCATCGACTGTTACATTTGTTGTAGTTATTACTTGTTCAACACCAATTCCGGAAATCTCGATTGGAAGTGTCTCAATACTAGAAGCTCTATCGTAACGGAGCCAAAATCGAGCAGAATCTTTACCACGGTTTATAGGACTGTAATACAATTCAACATCTCGAAAATCGTTCGACGGTATTGAATTTAGTGAAGCATACGAAAACTCAAGATCACTTGGAGTGTAGTAAGAAATATCTGCAGATGGCGTTATAGTAGTCTTAGAAACATTGAAAAGTGACCATCGAAATGGTTTCCTAAGAGCAGCATTAATATACACTGAATCGAATTTGAAACTATTTCGTTTTGTTGCTAAAAAAGTTTTAGTTCTGTACCCCTGTAGTAAAAATTGTTTGGTTTGTTTAATATCCGAAGTTGAAATAGGAGTAACTCCAATTGTAAGAATTCCATCTGCTTCATTAAGCTGATTTAATGCAGTATCTTGAGGTGTGTATTCAATGGAAATGGTGTGATTAACATTAACAGGAATATCAACATCAGGCAAAATAATTGGAAAGTTCAAAAATTGTCTGAAAATATCTGGAATTTGATTTTTTTCAATAAGGAAGTATGGCTTATTTGCCCCCCCAAATCGAACTGGAGCAGAAGATCCATTTTTGATAGTAAAATCTTTTTTTGTACTTTCTCCTAACAACACAAATCCAAAATCTACCGTATCCACATTTGGTTCAATAACAATAGAATTATCAATTTGAAATGCAAAACTGTTGGAGAACGCTAAAAAACTAAGAAAAAATATGCTCAAAAGTGTTTTCATAGAAACGAATATACAGAAAAAAATTAAAAACTGCCAATTCAGATGAATAGCAAGACTTGTGAATGCAGCATTATGTCATATCAATTGTAATTTTGTCATTAGATATCGTACATTTGTCAGTATTAGATTTAATATTATGCCACTGTGTCATTGTTTCGAAATCGTTTTTTATGTTGGCACACCTTATGCTTAAAGTAATTCTAATAAAATTATTCTATTTTTTTGAAAAGAGGATCTAATGCCAGTAGTACTAACTTGGAATCCACCGAACGAATTCCAAAATTTTGAAAAAGAGTTGTTCAATACTGCTCATAATAAAGGTTGCTGTACAAAAGTACACAAAACAGACGAAGTTCAAACTGAAAAATCGTGGAAACCAACAGCAGATATTTTATCAGAAACTGAATACTACAGTATCAGGGTTGATCTACCGGGACTTAGCAAAGAAGACATTCATTTATCGTTTGAAAAAGGAATGTTAACTTTACGAGGTGAACGAAAACAAGTGGATAAAGAAAAGACCGTTCGAAACGAAAGAATCTTTGGAGAATTTGAACGAAAATTCAAAATGTCTTCTGAAATACAAAGTGATTTAATTACTGCAGAATTTAGTAACGGTGAGTTACATATAACTGTTCCGAAGAAAATCAGTGAAGAACGCGTCATATCAATATCAAACAATTAAACTATCAATTACTATCAAAGAAATGGAACTCCAATGAGTAACATCACATTTAACCCAACAAAAACTATGTTGGACGTAGAACGCGAATTTGGTAAAATATTTTCAATGTTTGGATCTCCGTTTCGTAAAGTTGATTCAGAATATGAAAACGCAGTATGGACTCCGTTAGCAGACGTAGCTGAAGACAAAATTAGTTATTTTATTACTCTTGACCTTCCGGGAATTAAACCAGAAGACGTAAAAATTACCTACACAAATGGTAAATTACAAGTAAGTGGTGAAAGAAATGCAGAAACAGAAACAAATGATAAAAACTATCATAGAGTTGAACGCTCGTATGGTAAATACTACCGTTCATTTTCATTGCCAGACACTGTTGAGTCAGATCATATTAAAGCAGACTTCCAAAATGGTCAGTTAACAATCATTGCCCCAAAAATGGAAAAAGCATTACCAAAAGAAATTCAGATTTCTGTGAAGTAATTTTTGTAATTTGATTCTAAAAAAGAAAAAGCCTCTTGGTAGCTGCAACACTTAGAGGCTTTTTCTATTTTATGTACGTCATTTTACGTTCATAACATAGTATATGATTTTGCAGTTTGGAGGAATACTTGAATATCTTCTCGGAGTGGGTACAACTTTAGAGCATATTCTAGGAATTGAATTGCAAGTTGTTTCTTTCCCAATTTAAGTGCAATATCTGCTAATCCTACTAAACACCCAGCTTCTTTTTTATTGAAAGTTAGCCCCAGTTTAAAAATTTCTTCCGCTTTTTTATAATCTCGTAACATTGTACAAGTTCGGCCAATCCGGAAATAAATCTGTTCTTTTGGAATTGTATATTCACCGGCAACCGATGCCAAGGGATCAGGATTGTTACTACATTTTTCAAATTCTAAATAAGCTTGTAAAGCCTTTTGATAATTCTGTAGTTCTGTGTAGCATTCACCAAGTATAAATTGTGCAAAGCCTTGTTTTGGTAATATCGATAAAGATTTTTCAGCATTTTCAATTGCTTCTATGTAGGCTTTTCGTTGAAATTGAACAATTCCTAAGTAGTTTAAAGATTGTGGAGTTACAATGGAATCGTTTTTAACGTATTTAAGTGAAAGAGTTAAGTCTTTTTCTGCTTCATCATTTTTCCCTAAGGCCATATAAGTTTTACCACGTTGCATAAGGTTATAGGCATCATTTGGTTTTCTTTCTAAAGCTTTTGAAAGTAATTGTAAGTTTCTTTCTTGTTTAGACACCATAGAAGTTGGTGAAAGGTTATACCCAGTATGTAGAAAATGAATGGTAGTATATGCAACTTCATACCCTGATCGAAAAATAGATTCGAGAACTTGTTCGTGAATTATACCTTCGAATTGAATGTTTTCTCTATTTCGAAACAACCGTAACAAATTTGTTGTAAAAACATCTTTTCCACCATCAGCTCGTTCAAAAAACGATTGAACAGATATGAGGAAACCTCCAGTTGACGTTTGAACATTGTTTAATGTTCGAAGTACTTGATCGGGATTCATTAACTGTTCATCGGCATCAATACTTAAAATCCATTCACAACTTGCATTTTGGAGTGCAATATTCCTAGCCTTTGAAAAATCGTATTCCCAAGGTGCATCAATAATTATTGCTCCATATTCATTAGCAATTACCTTGGTTCGATCTGTAGAACCAGTATCGACAATGATAATCTCATCAACTATATCTGTTAAAGAATGGAGGCAATCTTTAAGGGATTCTTCTTCGTTTTTAACAATCAAACAAGCACTAATAGAATTCATAGTTTCAAATCTACAAAAAAAAGCACCAACAAAAAATTTGAAGATGCTTATTCAGAAATTGAAAAATAATCAAAGACTATAAAAAAGGAATTTTAACAATTTCAGCATCGAAAAGTTTTCTTCTTGCTTTGATTCCAAAAATTGTACCCGGTTCTGAACAATGCGTAGCAACATAACCCAATCCAATTCCATAACCTAAATTTGGAGATAACGATCCACTTGTAACCGAACCAACGATTTCACCTTCAAACTCAATTTCATAACTATTACGTGCGATAAATTTTTCACCAATAATTTTGAATCCGACTAATTTACGTTGAACTCCAGCTTTTTTTACTTCATTAATTACATCAGATCCATTAAAAGTACCTTTTGCTAATTTTGTAACCCAGCCAAGACCTGCTTCTAAAGGATTTGTTTTTTCCGTAATATCATTACCATACAAACAATACCCTTTTTCTAATCGAAGAGTATCCCTTGCACCAAGACCAATAGCTGCTATACCAAACTGTTTTCCTGCTTCAAACACAGAATTCCAAACAGACGTTGCTACTTCTTCATCGCCTTTGAAGTACAATTCAAATCCAATTTCGCCTGTATAACCAGTTCTAGAAAATATCACAGGAATACCATTAATTTCTCCATCTACAAAACTATAATAAGCAATAGAAGAAAGATCAATTGGAGTTAGTTTTTGCAAAGTTTGGATAGAATGAGGACCTTGAACAGCGAGTAAAGAATACTCATCGGATTCATCTTTTAATGTAACGGAATATCCTTTTGTATTTTCTTTTGCCCAAGCAAAATCTTTTACAACATTCGATCCATTTACAACCAACATATAGTGGTCACCACAATGATAAACTAATAAATCATCAACAATTCCACCATTTTTCAAACACATAGTAGAATATTGCGCTTTACCTTTTTCTAACTTTGATACATCATTAGTAGTCAAATTTTGAAGATAAGCTAATGCATCCTTCCCTTTAACTATAAATTCTCCCATGTGCGATACATCGAATACGCCAACAGCATTTCTAACTTTGTCGTGTTCAGTTAGAATTCCTGAAGGATAATGAATTGGCATTGTAAACCCAGCGAAATCTACAAATTTTGCTTGTAGTTTTTCATGCAATGTATAAAATTTGGTTTTTTTCATGTGCCTTAATCTAAAAGTGGAATATATTTGAAAATAAATTATCGTTGAATATGGGTAACTACCCATTCAGAAATTTTTTGTGTTGCTTCATTTGAAGGCCAATGTCCACCTTCAAAAGAATATATTTGGTTTGTTACGCCATATTTGTCAAGAATTGATTTGTACAATTGAGATGTCTGAATTGGTACTACATTGTCTTGATTTCCATGTAATAATAGAACTTCTATTCCAAACCTTTTAAAATTTGAAATGTTTTCTTCTAATCTTCCTTCTTGGTATAAACTACCGCAAATGGAAACTACACTTGAATAGTTTTCAGGATATCTGCTTGCTAAAACTGACGCATAAAATCCACCTTGAGAAAAACCAATAACAACGCAAGGATTAAATCTATGTACATTTAGTTTTTTTCTTGCATCCATTAAAACATTGTTATACCATTCTGCAGAATAGTAAACAATTATAGATTTCAAACTATCTGGAGCTTGTAAATCTTCACCCGCAGCTGAGAATCTATGTACTCCTCGTTTCAAAGTTTCGGCTACTTGAGTGTAGGTTCCTTCTGGGCAGATAAAAATTGCATCAGAAATGTTTAACTGTTTTGCCCAACGTAAGAAAACTATTGGTTCTTGAGAATTACCGTGTAACAACATTACAAGATGATACTTCAATTTTGGATTGTATTTCGGTGGGTAGAGTACTCTATACTTCCCAATTCTTTTTTGTAATGCAAATTCATACGGGAATTCATCCTTGACTTTTCTATTCTGTGAATTCAAAGTTGAAACCATTAGAAATGCAAGGAAAAGAATCACAATCTTCATTCTATTTTCTATATTGCTGAACATTAATTTCGTATCGACGAATTTTGTTATGCAAAGTTTCACGGCTTACATTAAGCATAGCTGCAGTTTTAGAAACATTTCCGTTATTTACTTTTAATGTCGATTCTATTTTCATTTTATCAACTAAGGAAATATCCTCTTTCAATGAGCGATCAGTGGAAAAAATTAATGGGTTTTGTTCCAAAGAATTTTGTGTTGTATCCAAATACAACGTACTTGTATGCGAAAGGGCATTATGAAGGTCAGAAAGTTCAATTTCTGATTTCATAATAGTTTGTAATGCCACTCGCAAAGAAGAATACAATTCACGAATATTTCCATTCCATTCTCTATTTTTCAAGTAGTCAATTGCAGATGGAGTAAAAGATTTTGATTGTTCAAAATCAGTATTATGTACTTTCGTATAATATTCTATTATCAAAGGAATATCGTCTTTTCGTTGTCTAAGAGGAGGAATGTAGATTTCACACTCTCGTAACCTATGGTATAATTGTTCACGGAACTTACCTTCTTTAATAGCAGCAACTAAATCTTTATCAGTAGCTGATACAAATCGAACATCAATTTTTTCAGGTTCTACAGACCCTACCTTACGAACTATTTTTTCTTCAATTGGCAGTAATAAATTTGCTTGTAATTCAGTTGACAAATCTCCAATTTCATCTAAGAATAAAGTACCTTTTGTAGCTTGATGGAACAGACCTTTTTTGTTGTCCATTGCACCGGTAAATGCTCCACGAACATGACCATACAACTCAGATTGAAAAATTTCTCGAGGAATATTTGGGATATCTACAGTTACGAACATATTTTTCGAACGACGAGAAGCAGCATGAAGAGCCTTTGCTACTAACTTTTTACCTGTTCCGGTTTCGCCAGAAACTAATACATTCAAATCAGTACGAGCATAATTTAAAATTTTATTACCAACTTCAAGAATTTGAGGAGAATTACCAATTATTCCTTGTTCTTCTAAGAAACGAAGTAACTCAATGTTTTTTGACTTTCCACCAATTGATTCACTTGCAGTTTTTAAAACATCAATAATTTTGTCTTGAGCAAGAATAGATTTTTCAATAAAATTAACTGCTCCAATCTTTGTGGCTAACACAGCAGTTTCAATAGTTCCTTTGCCAGAAATCATTACTACTGGAACTGTAAAGAAGTGTTTCACTGTATGTGCTAACATATCCAATCCGGTCATACGAGAACGATCTCCAAATTCAATATCTAAGAACATCAACGAAACAGAATTTGCATTTTTTTCTAAAAAAGCTATAGCATCTTCAGGTGAATGATGCATAATTGGCTTCCAGCCTTGAGACCGAACAATTTCAGCTAAGGTTGAACAAAAGTCTATATTATCATCAACTATCAGTATGTTTTGGCTCACCAGAAAATTCCATTTCTTTTGTAATTATTGTTTAGGTTCTTCTAGCGAAGATTCGGGCAATTGTTTCGATACTATTGTATTCAAAGTATCGTATACTTCTCGATAATATTGACTTCCAAAATTAGCAAACTCTGCATTCCAAAGTCCGGTAATGGTTGTTCTTGAATATGGGTTTGTTAACGAAACGTATCTAGATACTTTTCCTGGAACATATAAAGCTTGAGTTTTTATAATAGCAAGTTTTAATCGTTCGTGGATATGACATACTGTTTCTTCAGAAAGAATTGCAATTTCTTTTTCTAAGGTTTTTGTAGTAACTGAATCATAGGCAAAAAACAAAACAGTTCCATCGGTTAACAATTGAAATCCGTTCGACCGATGTTCTTCAGAATCTCTTTGTCCCCAAGTAATGCGGATATTTTTATTCTCTTCAGAAAAACAAAAGGCAGTTTTCTTTTCTTTTGAAGTATTTGTTGAACTTCCACAAGAAGTAAATAAAATTGAAACGAATAAAAAGAGAGCGAAAGTACTACTTTTAAAAATCATTTGTTCAATTTAGTTATGAATTTCTAATGGAGCAATAGGTAATTCAACCATTGTAATTTCAATTTGTTCACCCGTTTTCGGGTCAGTACCTTCAATGGTAAACTCTGTCATTAATTTTTTGTTTTCTAACATAGAATGTAAACGACGTATAACTACTGCTTTTCCTAACAAACTAATAGTAGAATACAAATCTGCACCAATTTTTTTCCCTGTAATCGCAACTCGTAAAGGATGTACGAACTTTTTCATTGGAATCGAATTCGCAGTTAAATATTCCTTTACAGCAATTTCTATTTGTTCAGGAATAAAAGTGTCTATACTTTCTAGAATTGGGAGAAAAGAAGTAACGATACTTTCAGTTTCATCATTCCAATGTTGTTCCAAATACTCTTTTTCAAAATGAATTGGATCTTTGAACATATACGTAGAAAATGGAACTAATTCATTAATTGTTTGAACTCTTTCTTTCATCAATTGAGCAACATTTTCAATATATTCACTAGTTGCAAACGTTACACCATTGTTTTCTAAAAGTTGTTTAAAGTTTGAAGCTAATTTTTCTTTTGGTTCTAAGCGTAAATAATGTGCATTAACCCAAGATAGTCGTTTGTAATCGAAAATTGCTCCTGCTTTATGAACTCGTTCCAACGTAAAGGTATCTATCAATTCTGACATTGAAAAAAATTCTTGTTCCGTACCTGGATTCCAACCTAAAAAAGCACTATAATTGTTTATGGCTTCGGGCATAAATCCACGTTCACGGAATTGATGAACCAAAACATCACCAAATCGTTTACTCATTTTAGAACCATCAGGATTTTTTAATAATGGCAAATGTGCAAATTGTGGCACTTCCCAGCCAAATGCTTCGTAAAGCAACACGTGTTTTGGAGTAGAGGGTAACCATTCTTCACCACGAATAACGTGAGAAATTTCCATAAAATGGTCATCAATTACATTTGCCAAATGATATGTAGGGAATCCATCGGATTTTATTAAAACTTGGTCATCTATTTCACGACCTTGAATAACAATTGCTCCATGAACAAGGTCAATAAATCTGATATCTTTTGTATGAGGAACTTTTAAACGGATAACATAGGGAACACCAGATTCAATTGCTTGACGTGTCTTTTCCGATCCATAAGTTAACTCATTATTCATCTCACCACGCATATACCGTGGTGCTATTCCAGCGTTTCGTTGTCGTTCACGCATCGATTCAATATCTTCTTCTGTATCGAAGGCATAATAGGCAAAACCATTACCTTCTAATAAAGGATCTATAAGTTTTTTTGCATATTCCTTATACAAATCAAAACGTTCAGATTGCACGTACGGTCCAAAATCACCACCTTGAGTAGGACCTTCATCGAATATAATACCAGCTTGTTTAAATTCTTCTATAAGTCCTTCTTGGGCTCCTTCAACTAAACGGGTTCTATCGGTATCTTCAATTCGAAGAACGCAAGTTCCACCATTTTTTTTAGCAAAAAGGTAATTATATAAAGCTGTACGAAGTCCTCCAATATGAAGAAATCCTGTAGGAGATGGTGCAAATCTTACTCGAACTGACATAATAGTATTTTTTCTTTCTTTAGGTTTTGAAGAGAGGATATTGCCTATGTTCTTCAGGAATGATTTTTGAAACTTTTGCTGAAGCTTTTTCAGTTTCCCAAACTGTGACGGCAATGGAATCAATTGTATGTTGAATTGTTTCTAGTCTTACTATTATTTCATCACATAAGTACCCTGCAATATTTTCTGCAGTAGTAAAGAAACTAACACATTTACTTTTAAATTCATTTTCGTCTAAGAATACTATCAAAACTTGATCATTTTCATCAACCATAAATGAATGGTCTAATTCTTCTAGAATCGGCTTTACAATAATTGATAAATGATAAAAATCTAACACCATTCCTTCATCGTTTGTTGGACCCGTTAACTCGATTTCAGCTCGATAAGAATGACCATGAATGTTTCTACATAAACCCTTGTGAAACGGCAATCGATGCCCCATTTCCCAATGGAATTCTTTCTTTATAGTCGTAATCATTCTTTGGTATATTTTGCTTCAATAATTGAACTAATTCCGCCACGCGCTCCCCACAACGCAGTAATTGTCATTTCTATAGGTTTACAAGCTTCCACTAATTCATCTAAAATTAGGTTTGTTACAGCTTCGTAGAATATTCCTTTGTTACGGAAATCTAAGAAATAATATTTAAGTGCTTTCAGTTCTAAACAAAGTTGGTCGGGTATATAATGTACTTCAATTGTCGCAAAATCTGGAAGTCCAGTTTTAGGACACATTGATGTAAATTCAGGATTTGAGTGTGTGATTGTGTATGGTCTTCCAATTTTAGGATTTGGAAAAGTTTCTAAACGTTCCATTTGGCTTTAACTATTTTATAAATAATATTACAAAAATAGCATTTTTTTGCCAATGTTTTGGTAAAGAATTATGGGAGAGTACTATTTCATATCTATTACAGGTACTTCTGATGGGTTTAATGTGAACAAATATGATAAACCTAACGATATTGAAAGTGGTAACGGATTGTATTCTTTCCCTAAATTTGTTGGGAAAGCAGTCGCATTTTTAACATCGGTACTGATATGATTATATGCTGCCATGGAATTAGTATAAATTCCTGTAAGTACATAACCACCAGTAACGTGAAGGTTCAATCTACCACTTTTATCGTAATAAATGGGAAACATTGTTCCCAATTTTAAATCAATAATTGGGTTGAGATTACTCGAATTTATAGACGAAGAAAACTCAACTCCTCTAGCACTATTTACATACGAACCACCAACAGGTAATCCAAGACTCATTCCAACAGTTATTGATCGAATTGCAAAACCAACACCACCAGTTATATAATGATGACGGAAAACATATTCTTCATTAAGATTGCTAGGTATAGATGAAATAAACTTAGAATCTAAGTTTTCTCCGTAAGAATTCGTAGTAAATCCTAATTCGCCTAACAATGCTATTTGATATTTTTTATTAATTGGGAAAAAACTCATTATACCAAAATCAGGAATTCCGTTAAAGGAAAAGCTTGTTGTTCTTGTGTAAGGAATTGTAGCAGTATTAAATCCAATTTTCGAAGAAAGATATCCCCCAATAGCAGCAGGATACTGTTCTTCTGCTTCGGTATAAAGCAAAATAGAATCACGAGTATTTTGGGAATTAGTCGATTGAGCAACAACTGAAGATATTCCCAGAATACTAATAAACAGCATTACAAAAAGGTGGAATTGATGTATCATTATATCTTTGGGTTTTTTGAAGATCCGAAATTATTACCGCAATTTACTTAATTGTTCACGATGTTCCAAACGATTCTTACGTCGGGCTGCAGCACCTTCGTAGCGTCTTGTTTCTTCTTCGGTTTCAGGTGCCACTTGTGGTACTTGTAAGGGTTTACCATATAAATCAATTGCAACAAATGTTAAATAGGCAGTAGCAGTATGAACTGAATTTCCATTAAGAGTATCCTCTCTATAGACCTTCACTCCAATTTCCATAGAAGTTTTAAATGCCCTATTGATTGAAGCATACAATTGAACCACATGACCCAATTTTACGGGTTCAAAGAAATTAATCTCGTCTACCGATGCAGTAACGCAAACCTTTCCAGAATGCTTCATTGCAACTAAAGCTGCAGCAATATCTACCCAATGCATTAATCTTCCGCCTAATAAATTACCTAATTGATTTGTATCGTTTGGTAAAACTAACTGTGTCATTGTAACAATAGATTTGGTTGGTGTCTTAGACTCTGTATTCATACTATTTCTAATTTTTAGGGTAATTGAGTTGATAAATCTGTTAATTTGGAAAGATATTTTCCTCGAGGATACATTCGTTTATAATTATCACTTACAATGGTTACTTCTTCAAATTTTTTCATCCAATACAACATAGCTACTTTTTCGAACATTGCTTCTTCATGAAAAACAGAATCAAAATATTCTTCTACAATTTGATTAAAGTATATTAATGCAGAACGGGGTAATTCTTGTTTTTTGTAGTATATACCAGTTTCAAAAACTTTTCTCGCAAGTCTATTTTTTAATTCATTTATAAGTAGCAACGATTCATTCGCTAATGAATCGTTAGGGTATGCAGAATAAAAATCTGACAAGGCTTGAATAGCTTCGAAGGTGTATTTTTGATCTCTATCGAATGCAGGAGAAAGGTTGTAGTAACTTACAGCTTGTTTGAAATACGCAGCTTTTGAAAATTCGCTACTTCTATAGGTAGAAAGTAAAAGTCTGAAGTTAAAAGCAGCTAAAATATATTCTTTACGCTTAAAATTAATCTCAGCTGTGTAAAATTGGGCGTCGTCTGCAAATTGACTTGCAGGAAATTGCAATTTAATTACTTCAAATAGTTTAGAAGCAGTTAAGTAATCTTCATCGTCGAAAGCTTCCATAGCTTCCAAAAAAGTTGTTTCTGCAGTGGGTACTACTTTTTCGCTCGATTTGAAAGTATTACACGAATTCAAATAGAAAACACAAAGTAGAAAAAATATAATCGATGGAAATGCTTTCATTCAGGCACGAATAGTTATACTATAATTGAACACAATAACGTTTTGTTAGTTTTTTTGTTTCATAACAAAAACGACCAACTGTTGTTGGTCGTAAATTCTTCATAGTACTGTAAAGTTTATGCTAAAGAAATTTCTTTTTCTAAATACACATTTTGAATTGTATTTAACAACTGAATTCCTTCACTCATAGGACGTTGAAACGCCTTTCTTCCAGAAATCAATCCCATTCCTCCAGCACGTTTGTTAATTACAGCGGTTTCAACTGCTTCTTCAAAATCGTTCGAACCACAAGCTCCACCACTATTTATTAAACCAGCACGCCCCATATAACAATTAGCTACTTGGTAACGACAAAGATCTATTGGGTGATCGGAACAAAGTTCAGTATACATTCTGTCGTCAAGTTTCCCATAACTCGAATTCCCCATATTCAAAGCTTTAAAACCACCATTATTTTCAGGTAATTTTTGTTTAATAATATCTGCCTGAATAGTTACGCCCAAATGATTTGCTTGACCTGTTAAATCTGCAGAGAGGTGATAATCTTTGTCCGATTTAAATGCACTATTACGAATGTAACACCATAAAATAGTTGCCATTCCGTATTCGTGAGCCAAGGCAAATGCTTCGGCTATCTCAACAATTTGGCGAGCACTATTGTCCGACCCAAAATATATAGTTGCACCTACGGCTGCAGCACCCATTTCATAAGCTTGTTGAACTGTACCAAAAAGTATTTGATCGTATTTGTTTGGATAAGTTAATAGTTCATTATGATTAATTTTTACAATAAAAGGAATTCTATGAGCATATTTACGGGCATGAAAACCTAAAACTCCAAATGTAGAAGCTACGGCATTACAGCCACCTTCCATTGCTAATTTGATAATGTTTTCAGAATCAAAATAAATTGGATTTTTAGCAAATGAAGCTCCAGCTGAATGTTCAATTCCTTGATCAACAGGCAAAATAGAGACATATCCGGTATTTTGTAATCGTCCAGTAGCATAAATTCGTTCAAGATTTCCTAACACTCTATTATTTCGATCCGAAGGACCGAATATATCGCTGACAAATGTAGGCGAAGGTGCGTGTAGCATTTCCTTCGGAATTGCTGAAGATTTGTGATTGAGTAAAAATTCTGCTTTAGGTCCTAAATACGATACAATTTCAGATAACATAGTATTTCTCTAATTAGTAATTGAAAGAATCATTACTACAAAAATACTACTTTGTTGCTAAGTATCGTCCTTTTACAAAAAAACATTTAATTTTTCTCTATGACATTAGATATAATTACTGAAACATACAACAGAATAAAACCTTACATTACTTATACTCCAATTCTAAAAAGTTCAGTATTGGATAAAATGTTTGATTGTTCTTTGTTGTTTAAATGTGAGAATTTTCAAAAAGTAGGAGCATTTAAGGCTAGAGGAGCAGTGAATGCAGTTTTAACTACTCCCAAGGAATTGTATCAGAAAGGTTTTATAACTCATTCTTCGGGGAATCATGGTGCCGCATTAGCTTATGCTGCAACTATTGTCAATTCAAAAGCAACCATTGTTATGCCATCAAATGCACCCAAAACAAAGATTGAATCTGTGAATCGGTATGGCGCTTCTATAGTTTTTTGTGAACCAACGTTACAATCACGTGAAGAAACGATGGTGTCTATACAAAAGGAATCTGGAGCAACAATTATTCCCCCTTATAATCACGATGAAGTGATATTGGGTCAATCGACGTGTGCTTTTGAAATTCTAAACGAAGTCAATAATATAGATGTACTCCTGGCACCAATTGGGGGAGGTGGACTAATGAGTGGAACCGCTATTGCTACGTCTATAATTTCCCCCAGAACAACAATTATTGGAGCAGAACCTTTGAACGCTTGTGATGCTTTTGATTCTCTTCAAAAGGGGACAATTCAACCTCCAAAAACTACAACGACCATTGCAGATGGATTGCGAACTTCCTTAGGGGACAAAACTTTTCCCATACTTCAAAAACATTTACAAGAAATACGTCTTGTTAAAGAAGAATCAATAATTGAAGCAATGAAATTGATAATGTCCATTCTTAAAATTGTAATTGAACCTTCGGCAGCAGTAACAATTGGTGCATTAATTGAGGACTCTAGTTTTATTAAGAACAAAAAAGTGGCAGTTATAATTTGCGGTGGGAATGTCGACCTAACATCATTACCTTTTTAAGAGAAAATATCAAGGATGGTAGATCTACTTTCAAAAATTTCTAAAATTGAAGAGTTCAAAAAATTGTTTTCTACCATTTCACCCTTAACAACGCTACAAGAAGCTAAAGCATGGGAAAAATTCAGCTTAGAATGGAATTATAACTCTAATCATATTGAAGGTAATACAATTTCTTATTTAGAAGCATAACAGTTTTTATTAAAAGGCATTACTGACAATCTCCATACAATTCGAGAATGGGAAGAAATGTCTGGTCATAATATTGCTGTTGAATCAATCAAAGAATGGCCAAAAAATTCAAACCAACCCTTAACTGAAAGTAATATTCGTTCACTTCATACAATGATATTAGTCAAACCATTTTGGTCGGCTGCAGTTACAGAAACTGGTATTAAAACCACAAAAGAAATCAAAGTAGGAGAATACAAAACCCTTCCAAATAGTGTTCAACTTAGCGATGGTTCAATATTCAAATATTCCGAAGTTCCAATTGATGTTCCAATTGAAATGAAGGATTTGTTAGATTAGTACAACGGTGAAAATGAAAATCATCCAATTGTAAAAGCTTCAAATTTTCACCATTAATACATTCTTATTTACCCATTTGATGATGGAAATGGACGAATTGCTCGATTGCTTTTAAATTACGAATTATTGTCAAAAGGATATCCTCCGGTAATAATTAAATCTATTGATAAAAAACATTATCAGAAATATTAACAAAGTGCAGATGTTGGAAACTTTGAGCCATTTTACTTTTTTATAGCAAATTGTCTTTTATGGTCTTATGAGATTATTCAGAAGGATGAATCTCTTGAAGAACTTGATGATTTAGATAAAGAAATTTATTTGTTTAAGAAAAAGATAACTTCTAAAAAGAACGTGGATTTTTTTGAGTTAACTCATGAAGAAATAACAGAATTAGTTTTGCAACGTTTCCAAGAGTTATGTGTGCCCTTAATTGAATCTCTTGATAATACTGTTAAAACAAAATTGGTGAATTGTTTAATTCAATAACTACTTCTGTTTACTTTAGTTCATCAGAATCCTCAGAAGGTGTTACTTATCTTAATTTAGATCAGAAGATAATTACAATTTTGAAGAAATTGAAAATTGACTGTTATAACAATTTTCAGATTGCCGTTAATTCTGATATAAATTTTTCTAGCCCAAAATTTGAAACTAAATCACCTAAATTTACATTTAGATTACTAATAGTTTTCAAAAACGCAAAACTTCAAGTATATTATGATATCTTTTCAAACCCTTTGAAAGAATGGAATATCACTGAAAGAATCTCTGAATCTGAAATAGATGATCTTGTGAAAGTTATTGTTAAAACTATGTTTGAAAAGTTTAAAAATTCAGTGGAATAGTTGAAATCACTCTAATTATAGCGGTTTTCTCATTTCAAAATTAAGTTGATATGCGGTATCTGATAGTTTTTCCGTATTTTTGAAGATTAGGTTTCCGGATTGATAATAACTGAGTAGTATTATGATTTATTTGCAACAGAAGGTATTAGGGGTCTTTCTATTTGTTTTTGTCAGTATTGTTCTAACCTCTTGTGGTGGAATGACACTCCCAAAACAATTAAACTGCCCTCCACCACCGGTGTATCCTTGTAAAGCCCAGATAAATACTTCTTCTCCATTTGATACATCGAGTATTAGAAAACCAAATCAAGAATTTTATAGAACTATCAAAAAAGTTTTAAACTTATCTAGCACACATACTTGGCAATATGTACCTATATCAAACAATAAAGGTCTATTAACTCATAGCGATGGACCATCGTTCGAATTCGTTAATCATGCTGTGTCTGAAGCAATTTTGGATTACGTTGACGAAGTAAAACAGTTAAATTTATTCGATGATAATAATGTTGTCCTTGGTACTGTTTCTGGTACATATTCAGATTTAGTTGTTGGAGTAGTAGATCAATCAGAACATTCTCGAGATGTATCGCTGTATTCAGCGGAAGTAAATGCTCAATATTCAGTTATCTTAAAAAATGAATTAGTTTCATTAACTCCTTTCCAGCGGTGGATGGCTCACCCTGCTGTTTCACCCGATGGAAAAACTATTGTTTTTGCAGCTGAAACTCCAAATGGTATTAAAGGTACGGACTTATATTTTACCAATAAAAAAAGTGATGGAACTTGGACTGATCCTATAAATTGCGGCGATGTTCTAAATTCTAATTGTGATGATATCTGTCCTTCTTTTTCTAAAAATGGGAAAGAAATACTTTTTTCATCGTACGGTCATTCTGGATTTGGAGGATATGATATATTTTCTTCCAATGTTTCCTCAACAATAAATATCGATGGAACAAAAGCCTTTCAGTTTTCTCAACCAATAAATGTTGGTTCGCCTATAAACACTGCAAAAGATGAGTTGTTTCCAACTACAACAACAAAGTCTGAGGAAACGGTCTATTATTCTTCAAATCAAGAAAACAGTCAATTTTTCAAATTATACGTTTGTTATCAAAAAAGTTTTCGTCCGAATTCTGTTGCCACTTTAGATTCTAAGAAAATAACACCAATTCCTAGAAAAAGTAAAACTGAATTACAAGATTCCATTAAAAGAGTTCAGGAAGAAAAACTATTAATTGAAAACATTGATACTGTAACAATGGTTACCATTAATGGTGTTGTTGTAAATGAAAGCACAAAAGAACCGATCGAAAATGCTGATGTAACTGTTACGGATAAACAAAAAGTTGTAGTAGCAGAAACTAAAAGTGATAAACAAGGAAATTACACTGTTACAGTACCAATCAATAAAGAGTTAGAAATTAAAGCAGAAGCTGAAAATGTGTTTTACGATATAAAAACTATCAAAATCACAGATTCTACACAAGTTCCTGTTCTAACTTTCAATGTGCCAATACAATTAGTTCTCCGAATTAATTTTCCGTATGATCAATGGGAAAATCCTTATGAATATGTGTTAGATTCTAATGGGAATGAAACGAACATTCCTTGGCAAGTTGCTATTGAACAAGTAGCAGTAAATTTATCAAAATATCCAGATGAATTTGAATCTATTACAATTGTCGGTCATACCGATGATGTAGCCTCAGATTCGTATAATATCAATTTAGGAAAGAAACGAGCAACCTTTGTTAGAGATCAATTATTAGATTATTTCAAAAAAAACCAATTACAACCAATCAATATATTGGTAAAATCTGAAGGTGAAAGAAAATTACTTCCTCAACGGGAAAATGAAGATGTTGACATTAGAAGAAAACGTTCGAGAAGGGTTGAGTTCATTAAAAATAATAAAAATAAAAAGTGGAAAATAGTGGCTCCAAAGAGATAATTTGGGAACAACAACAAATTGAAACTTTAGAGATAATTGAAGTTCAATTGAATACTTCCTTATTCATATTTGAAAAAGAACTTAAAGAATTTGAAAAGAATTTAAAGAAAAATTCATCACTAATTCATAAGAATTCAGTTCGAATTATTCAGATTTATATTCAATGTTTATGGGTTGAATATTTTCATAGAATTGGTAAAATCGAAGTTGCTAAAAATACAATTAAAGCATTAGTAGAATCTGTCCAAGAAATTAACATACCTCATTTAACAGCAATAGTTTATAGTAGCGCTGCTTCGTTGTCTATGTTGGAAAGCAATTATACTGTAGCAACAAAATATTACAATTTTGCCTATCAAACATTTATCTCTCTTCAAAAATACGATAAAGCTTTATTTGTACTTTCTCAAAAAGCACTTGTAGAAAATTTTTTAGGCAATTACCAAACTTCCTTAGAAATTCTAATTGAAGGAATTCAATATGCAAAAGAAAATGACATACAAAAATCTTTAGGGTACATTTACAAAACCTTAGGAATTGTCTATGCAAATTTAGATAGTTATGATCATTCTTTAACTTGGCAATTAGAAGCGAAATTATTTTTTGAATCTGAGCAGAACAACATAGGGTTTGCCTCAGTATTAGGAGAATTGGGGAATATCTATTCGTATACGAAAGAATATCAATTAGCTTTAGATTATTATGAACAAGCTTTGGAAGTTGCACAAAGAATTGGTGATTCCCTAACCGAGCTTACTATCTTAACTAATATAGGTTCTACCTACCGAGATTTGAATCAAATAGATAAATCTTTTTCTTATGCATACCAAAACTTAGACCTTTCTAAACGAAAGGAAAACAAACGATTAGAAAGTTATGCACTTCAATTAATTGGCTCATTATATTTACTTCAAAAAGAATATTCAAACGCACGAGAATTTTTTACTCGCTCTTATCATTTACGAAAAGAGTTAGGGTATAAACGTGGTGAGATTTTATCGCTCTTAGAACTAGCATCTACAATTAGGTTGATGGGAGACCTCAACGAAGCTGTTCGACAGTTGTATGTTGCATTGTCCTTAACAGAAATAGTTGATGCAAAAAGAATAAAAGCAGATATACATATTGAATTGATGTATTGTTTTGAAGAGTTAGGATTATGGAAAGATGCTCATCATCATTTGTTTCAACATACTCTGTTAACAGAGCAAGTTTATCATGAACGAGTAGCTTCTACTATTGCAAAGGAAAAAATAATTCACGAAGTGGAAGGAGCAAAAAAAGAAGCCCTTTTACAACATCAACGAAATTTAGAACTTCAGGCGGCTTATCAACAATTGAATGGAGTAAATAAATTATTAGAGCAACAACAAAAAGAAATCGAAACACAATTACAGTTTTCTCGAAAACAAAATGTTCGATTAGAAACTTTATCAAAGGAAAAAGATGAAATTTTGGCCATTGCAGCTCACGATTTAAAAAATCCAATTTCAGTCATTTTACTTTCTTCATCTAAGGTTGCTAAGTTTATTGATAAAATGACAATTGAACAAATTCATTCTGAAATGAAAACTATTCAGTTAACGTCAAAACGAATGACCGACATTTTAAAAAACCTTTTAGAAATTCATACATTAGAATCTGGTAAGTATTTTAACCAAACTGAAAATGTTAAATTATTGGATATTTTTAACGAAGTAATCCATTCAATGTTGACACTGTCTCGACCAAAAGAAATCTCAATTTTGTTAGAACCAAGTTTAGAATTAAATTCGTTTTCGACAAAAATTGATAGGTTCGCTTTGAAGTCAGTTCTTGAAAATTTAATTTCTAATTCTATCAAATTCTCAGAAAATGGAACGAAGATTTTCTTAAAGTTTAAAAAGGAAATATCACCTTCACATTTTAATATTTCTTCCTCGAGTTTTACTGTGGAAATACAAGATCAAGGACCAGGATTTTCAAAAGAAGAATTACCCAGAATTTTTCAAAAATTTGCTAAACTTTCTGCAAAGCCAACGGGTGGAGAACATTCTACTGGATTAGGATTAGCAATTGTGAAAAAGTATACAGAAAAAATGGGAGCAAATATTCTTTGTAGATCGAACCAAAATATAGGAACAACTTTTATTTTGAAATTTCCATACAATTCTTAGTTCGTCAATCTTTCTTAACAAGTTCATAGTTTTTACAATCTACAACAATTAAATATTTTATTCGACCTATCAATACATTACATCTTCTATTCTAAATTGTATCGTATGACTTCCTTTCTAACTTCCCTTTTTCGTCCTGAAATCTTATCGTATCAACATATACAAACTACAAGAGAAACAATTTTATCTGATTCTAACAGCGATGTAATATACTTCGATGAAAATGAAAATCCTTTTGATGAAGTTTTTACTTATAATAGATTTCCACATCCTTATCAAAAACAATTTCTAAATTCTATTTCAACGTTTTATGGAGTATACCCCAAACAAATAGTTGCTAACAGAAGTATTGCTCAACATTTACAACTTATATTTTCCATTTGTTGTTCTGCTGATACTGATTCGATAGTTTTTTTTGGTCCTACAAATCAGGAAAGTATAAAAGCAACTCTAATTGCTGGGATAAATTATACTATCGAAATTGGAATGTTTCCTTTTGAGATTTCCTCAGATTTTGTAAATACTATTACAACGAAGCAGACACCTAAAATCATTGTTTTGTCTTCACCAAACAATGTTATTGGATTAGTTCTACGTACAGATACAATTAAAGAAATTTGCATTACAAACCCTATGTCATTAGTAATAGTCGATGAATCATTATTTGAATATGCTGATACAATTTCTGCAATTTCTTTGCTCGATGAAGTAGAAAATTTAATAGTTTTGAGAAGTTTTTCTCATAGTTGGGGAATGGCTGGTATAGGAATATCTTTAGCCATTTCTACTCCTGAAATAATTGAAGTCTATAAAAAGATTTCTCCAATGTATTGTATTGATTCACAATCACTTTCGTTCGCACAACACATTGCAGATACGTTCAGAAAATCTCGAACTATTTTTCATACAAAAACAGCAGTTGTAACTGAACGTGAGCGATTAGAGATTTTTTTTAAATCCCTATCTATTGTAAAAACAGTTTTTGATTCAGAAGCTAACTTTTTGTTACTTTCGTTAAATGTTGATGCAGTTAATGTATTTGTATCTTTAACAAAAGAAAACTTATTTGTTCATTTATGTGAAGAAACTGCTCTTAAAGACTTACATTGCCTTCGAATTTCGGTTGGAACTCCAGTTGATAACACTGTACTTATAAATTCATTTCAAACAATTTCAGATTCGTTTCAGTAATGCTAAAACCAATTTTATTTTTAGACAGAGATGGAACTATTCTTGTAGAACCTACAGATGATTTTCAGATAAAAAGTTTGGATAGATTTCATTTTATGCCTTTTGTTATCGACTCACTTTTAAAGATATCTAAACAAAATATTTATCATTTAGTATTAGTAACAAATCAAGATGGTTTAGGAACTGATGAATTTCCTTTAGAATATTTCGTCCCGTATCAAGATCTTATGATGGATATTCTTTCTTCTCAAGGAATTCAATTTTTAAATGTTCATATAGATCGTTCAAAAAAAGAAGAAAATTCTCCAACCAGAAAACCAGGTTTGGGAATGTTGCAAGAATATATTTCAAAACCAGAATTATATGATTTAAAAAATTCTATTGTTATTGGCGACAGAAGAACTGATATAAAATTAGCAACAAATATAGGCTGTAGTTCTATTTTGATAGAAAATGAGTTATATTCTTTATATAATTCAACTATTACAGAAACAGAAGCATCTACCATTCTGCTTCGAACTTCTTCTTGGAATACCATTGAAGAATTTTTACGAAATTTGAATTTTTAAATAGTCACCATTGTTTTTATTATGAAAAAAATTGTACTTATAGATTTTTCAAACAATCTTTCGCAAGCCTTGCAAGATTGTATGATTTCTTTGGGAATCCACTAAGTATAGAACAAAATATTCGTGAAATTTGTTTAGCAGATGGAATAATTCTATATGGCAAAGGGAGTTTTTCAGAATGTATTGAAAAAATCCATTCTTTGGGATTTGAAGAATTAATTCCTCAATTTGAAATGCCTGTGTTGGGTGTTTCTCTAGGAATGCAGATACTAGGTACTTATTGTATAGAAAAGTATGGTAGCGAACATTCTACTGAAGGATTAAGTGTATTTCCAATAAAGGTTAACCAGTTTCAAAATGTTGCAAATATACAACATACTAGTTTAGAGTCAATTTCTGAATTACGAGGTCCTTTGTTTAAAGATATTGAAGAAAATGCAAAAGTATTTTTCGATCATTCTACTAAAATGCCGCCCTCTAAGAATTTTTCAACATCACTGTGCACATTCAATGAGTCGTTTTCTTCTTCTATACAAAAAGATTCGTTTAATGGAATTGAGTTTTTTCCAGAACTTAGTGGAGAAACTGGGATTAAAGTTCTTCAGAACTTTATAAAGTTACTTTAATAACTTAAAGACTTTTTTTTGAATAGTTGCAGACAACAAATGAAGTGTAACATTTTCATTTTTTAAATAGACCAAACCCACATTTTCTACAAATTTACTAACTTCCCTCTTACTTCGAAATTCCCAAGTTGGAGATGTTCCTGAATTTAACTCAGTGAAAGTAAATGAAGAACGCAATGAATGAAGTTCTTCTAATTGTTCTTCAGTCATACTAATACTAAATTTCTTAGCCAATAGTTCGTTAAATCGTAAGGTAGCATCGCATTGTTGAACAATTTGAAAAGCGGGTTTTTCTCTATTCATTGTAGTAATGACAAAACCATTTTCTACAGTTTGAAAATAGTCTTGAGTATATAGTAGAGAATCTGCTTTTAACCACTCTTGTTTTGTTTTGTAAAATTCTACGCCATTTATAAGTGTCTGTGAGATAATCGAAAATCGTAGTATGGTTTTATCGGTGGAATCACCTAATTGATATTCCCAAATGTTTCCAATTTGCAGGGGATAATATTTACATTCAATAGGAATTGTTGTAGCGAATAAATGAATGCTCGATACAAACAAAATCTGTATCAAAAAATATTGAAGAATTTTCATAAATTAAAAATTTTGACGTACGAAGTAGATATAATCTGTAGGTGGAATTACAATTTCTAATTCCTTTAGAAGAATGGAAACTTGACCTCTATGATATGCACCATGATGCGAAAGTTGAGTAAGAATATCAATATTTGAAGTTTGAAATTCTTTTCCAGTGGAGTTTTTATATGTAACGAGATTATGAATTTGAGACACAGTAAAACGACTAAAAAAATCGGTAAACAACCTTCTATTTTCCATCAACCACTCTTCAAGTTTTGAACTATCAATAATAGTCCAAGGTTCAAAAGTTTGTTCAATTCCATTCATTCTATTCATCCATATTCTTTGAGCAACAAGAATATGCGTCAAAAGTGATAAAATTTTGTCACTTTTTATAGATTCAGTTGTAGGTAGGTTTTGATTAACTATATTGATGTACTGACTTGTAGCCCAAAACTCATATTGAAAGGTTCTAGATATGGTTGCAATCATTGTAACGAAACTGCAAATTCTTCATCATATTTAAGAAATTCTAGAATAAATTCAGAACTATCTTTACCAATAAATAAATCTCTAAACTCATTCATAAACTGAACTTCTTTACTTTTATCTAACTTGAAACTACAAAAAAGTGATTGAACAGATTCTTCATATTCAAATAGTTTTGTTAACACTTTCCCAAGTAAGTAATACGCTTCCACATTTGTTGAATCAATTGCCAAAACATGATGTAATGCTAATTTTGAAGAAACATAATCATCTAATTCAAAGCATGCTAATGCGTAGTCGAACCAACATTCAGAATCTGTTGCATCAAATCGAAGTGCATTTTTATAAGCTTCTATAGATTTGTTAAAATTCTTTAAGTTAAAATGAACAGTTGCTTTTGCATACCAATATTCAGAACATTTAGGGAAAAGCAAAATAGAAATTTCATAATCAGATAACGCTTTTTCATATTGTTCTAAAGCATCGTAGCAAGTAGCTCTACCAAAATATGATTCGTGATGTTTTGGGTTATTTACAATTGCTTTTGTATACCAATCAATTGCTTCTAGGAAATCTCCACGAGTTTCTAATGTAGACGCAAGGTTATGATACAAAGAAAAATCAGTTGAATCATATAAAATTGCTTCTTTGTAATATTCTACAGCTTTACAGAGTCTACCTGTTTGAGCAAAGGCATTTCCTAAATTAACATACGCAGAAGCCAAATCTGGTTCTAAAGAAACTGAATTTTCAAATGCTTCAATTGCACGATAATATTGGTGCTTATGTAAAAAAACTACACCTATATTGTACCAAACATTAAAATCAGTAGGGTCTAAATCTAAACAAAATTCGTAAGAAATTAAGGATTTTGAGAATTCACGAATACTATCGTAACAATACCCTAATTCATAGTGTGCATCTCTACGAAACGAAACCGAATTTGTCAGTTTTTCTAATATTGAGATTGCTTCTGTAAAGCGTTTATTGCGAGTGAAAATTAATGCCATTGTCATTAAGGCATCTTCGTTGGAGGGGTTTTTATCTATTATTAAAACTAAGGTGGAAATTGCTATTGAAACATTTCCACATTTATCGTGAATTACTGCTTTATTTATAGAAATATCTGTATCTCCGGGACTTAAGGATAAAGCTTTTTCTATGGATAACAATGCATCTTTGTGATTCCCAAGACTCGATTGCACTAACGATAATTTATGCCATGCATCTACATTGAAAGGCATTATGCTTACCCAATATTTCGATATTTTTAGTGCATCAGTAAAATTTTGAAGAACAAAACAATCAGAAACAAAACGTTCTAAAAGATCTGACGTAGGAACATTGTGAATACTTTGATTCGCCAGTTCTGTTAGAAATGTTCGAATTTGTTCTCGAAGTTTTTCCGAATTAGGTGCATCGTCAGTATGTGAATCGTCATCAAAGTCAAATTGATTCATAGTTCTTCTATTTTAGTTGAACAAATGTACTTTGTAAAAAAATAAGCATAAATACTTTTTATCCTATAAGATTTGATTGAAATTGTTTTCGAATTTCTTTAACGATATCGTAAGAAAAACCTTTTCGAATTAAGTATTGAAGTTCTTTTTCGAGTAATTCTTTTGAAATCGTGGTCTTTTTACGAAAACGTTTTTCAATCACCTTTAGTGCCAAGTCTAGTATATTTTCTTTGGGGTAGATATCATCCAAAACCTTATTTGCAATTATAGATGAAATTCCTTTCGATTGCAATTTATATTGTAACACTTTCTTACCCGAAGGCTTTTTTTCCAGTGAAGCCAAGACAAAATTTATTGCATAATTTTCATCGTCTAAATATTTGAAATTATAAAGAAAATCGATTGCTTCTTGAATGCTTTCGTCTATAAAACCTCTTTTTGATAATGCATCTCGAACTTGCTTTTCTGTTCTGGTTTTATATGTTGCATATTGAAAAGCCAATGATCGAATTACCATAGATTCTACAGTTTTTCTAAAGTCTGCAATTGTTTTAGTGGTGAATTCTGTTTGTTTGGTAATTTGATGTTGCAAAACAGCATCGTACGGGTACAAACCGAAGTATTCTCCTTCTTCATTTAGAAAATATACATATCCTTTTTTTTGTTTAGAAGAATGAATTTCTTGAAGTTTCATTCCTTCTATTGGATAGATAATTGGCTTCATTGCCTACAGTTGAAATTCTTCGAAATCAAAATCCATAGTTGGTAAGGGTGTATATTCACTATACTTACGCAATACTTGAAGTGTAGCTCGCATATCCTTTGGCATTTCACAAGTAAAAGTTACTTGTTCTTCCGTTTTCGGGTGAATAAATGATAGTGACCAAGCATGAAGTGGTGTTCGTGTCAAAATTGGAAGCTCATCAGTATTTTTTGCTAATCTGTAATTCTTTTTTACTGTTGAAACATAAAATTCTGTAGTTTCTGCGTAGTCCTTGTCTATTAACAACGGATGACCAATAGCGGCTAAATGAACTCGGATTTGGTGTTGTCTTCCAGTTTTTAATCGGCATTCTACGAACGATGCTAATCTATATTTTTCCAAACATCGAACAATGGTTAATGCTTCTTTTCCACGAGCAGTTGGCATCATTAAGCCTAACACTTTTGGGTTCTGAGCAATAGGGATATCTATATCAATAACTTCGTGATTAAATATTCCTCCAACAATTCCATAATATAATTTTTCAACAGTATGTTCTTCAAATTGCTGATTTAAATGTCTATGCGATTCAGCATCTTTTGCAAAAAGCATCACTCCGCTAGTTTCTTTGTCCAGTCTATGTACTACAAATATATCTCCAAATTTATCAACTAACATTGTTCTAATATTAGGCAAATGAGGTGAATATCTATCGGGGAGGGTCAATAAATTTGCAGGTTTGTTGACAATAACAATTGAGTCATCTTCAAATAGAATTTCGACTGGTTTTGCAACTGCTTGAATTGGCAATACAGCTTTTATTGTTGAGGTTGGTGTTTTTTTTCTACGTAGCATTTATATATCAAAAATATTATTTCCTATTCGGACTTGGAATCCTTTTCCTACTTTATTCACTGAAAACAGTGAGTCTTTTCCTTCTTTACGCAATTGTTTTCTACGTAATTCTTCTTCTCGTCGAGCCTTATCTTTTCTCCACTTATCTACAATTTTAAGAGCCCCTTTTTCAATGTCATTTTTTTTAGGATAGAAGGCTTCCATATATTTAAAGGCTAAAGGGAATCCCATTCCAAACAGTACCCAATACGACCAACCCCAACCAGTAAATCCATTTAAAATTACAACATCGAGTATAAAAAGTAATGCGTTGATAATTCCATAGGTTCTTGCAAACCCAAAAAAACTATCCTTTTTTTCATCTATATATACTTCTTTTGCTGATTCAAATTCTGAAGTTGCGGAATATTCTTCTAATGCGTATTCTATTTGTTCTATAGATATGCCAAGTTCTGCAGCTGTTAAAACTATCTCTTCATACGTGAATTGCCCACCATCTTTTAAAGGTAATTTGTTCATTGCAATTCGCAAAATATCTTGCAATTGTTCTTGCGAAAACTTCATAGAGTGATCAGGCATATAAGTTTTACCTTTTTATAAAAAAAGGTTCCTCTAAAAATTCAGGAAGTAGTTCTATAGATGTACGAATTTTATCAAATTCTATTGCTATTTCGGAGGGTTGATTTATAGCTACTTTCTTGAATTGTTGGGAGATTTCAATGAATTGATTTGTGCGATTTTCTTTCCGTTGACTAGCATTTTTAACTTTGGAATGTTCTTGTTCTTTAGAGAATTGACTTTTCTGGTCACATTCTTTTACCAAGTTTTCTAAAAGGCGAGTACATATCATTGTTGCCGCATTTTTTTTTGCTGTGTATGTATACCCTGCTATATGTGGTGTTGATATCGTGGTTCTATCCACGTATTTTGTTTGAATAGTCGGTTCGTTTTCCCAAACATCTACAAACAATTCTAAGTTGGATGCTGATTTTGATGAGAAGTATACTTCCTCTTCTACTATTCCACCACGTGAAGAATGTATCAACATTGAACCGTTTTCTATGTTACTTCTATTTGTTTTCGAAAGTAAATTGTATGTAGGAAATTCGCCCAAATGAAAAGGAATATGAATAGTTACAATTTCCGAATTTTCTAAAAGTTCTTCTAATGATAAATATTGAAAATCTGTTGTGGATTCTATTTCATTTCTTTTATACGGATCATTTATTAATACTGAATAACCCTTATTACTAAGAATAGATGATAATCTTGATCCAATTTCCCCAAAACCAATTATTCCTATAGTACCTACATTTCTTTTTGCTATTTCTAAACAAATCAGAACGTATTCACAAACAGCAATTGCATTCGAACCTTTCGCATTTGCAAGTTCAATTCCATTTTCTTTGCAATAATTGTGATCAATATGGTCTTCGCCTGAAGTTGCTGTTCCAATAAATGAAACTGTAGTCTCAGAAAGCAACTGAGAATTTACTTTCGTAACCGAGCGAATGAACAATGCATCGGCACTTACTTTTTTAAGAAACGTATTCGTAATTTCTCTGTATCCTACTCGAAAAACTTCAATGAATTTATATTGAGAAAAAAATTCATCAATGAGGATTTCACTATCGACTACGACACTATATTTCTTCATTGTAGACTTTATACTGATTTAGAACGATCAGGACGAGAACTATTCTTAGAGAATGGTTTTGAAGAAGAATATTCTCGTTTTTTAAAAGGTTTATCTCGGTCGAAACTTCGTTTTGGATACGTGGATCTACTTCGAGAAACATCTGAACGGAATTCTTTTCTATCATAACGTTTTACTGGTTCGCCGGTAATAGAACCTTCAAAAATTAAAACAAAGTTGGCTTTAACTTTTTCTTCAGAAAACTTTTTGTGAAGTTCTTCAAACGTTCCTCTGTGATAGGTTTCATACGGCAATGTTAGGTTCATTCCAACGAAAGCACGTCTGGATGGGGCAAGTTTTGCCGCTGCTTCTAAGACTTGAACTAATCTATAAGGAGTTTCTAAAAGTATTACTGTTCTGGGTTCTTGAAGGAGCTCTTCTAATTCTTTTCTGCGTAAACTTGGTTCTCTATTCACAAACCCTGCATAAAGGAATTGATTTGTTGAAAATCCACTGACAACTAACGCAGACATTATACTTGTAGGACCAGGAACTGCCGAAATAGTAATTGCATTGTCAATACAGTAGCGAACTAAAAGCGAACCGGGGTCAGCTAACAAAGGAGTACCTTGATCTGAAATTAAGGCAACATTTTTTCCTGCTTTTAATTTTTCAATTACTGTAAAAGTCTCTACTTCTTCGTTATGTTCATTTAGTTCAATGAGTGGTTTTGAACTATTAACTTCACGTAAAAATTTTGCCCCAATTTTGTGTTCTTCACACACCACAAAATCGACGAATGACAGAGTTTTTGAAGCTCGCATACTTACATCGTCCTTGTTTCCAATGTGCATAGATACAATGAATAAAGTTCCTATCTCTGGTTTTATTTTTTCGTTATCTTTGTCGTATTCGTTGTGATGTTTCATAGTATAAATAATAAAAGTGCCACATTCTCTAAACGAAATATGACACTTTTGATTTGTAAGGTATCTTTTTAGATGTTAGACTTTTTCTAACGCTTGGTTGATATCCCAAATAAGGTCTTCGTAATGTTCGATGCCAACTGATAGACGTATCATTTTGCTAGTAATTGACATTGCCTCACGTTCTTCAACGGCTACACCAGAATGAGTCATCGACGCTGGATGTTGTGCTAAGGATTCTGTTCCACCTAAAGAAACAGCTAATTTGATTAGTTTTAATGAATTTAAGAAACGGAAACTTTCTGCTTCACCACCTGAAATATCAAAAGAAACCATTGCTCCTGCACACTTATATTGGCTCTTATAAACTTCATATTGAGGATGGTTTTCGTCTATTAATCCTAAATAATAGATTTTTTCAATCTTAGGATGGCTTTGTAAATATTTTACAATGTAATGTGAATTCTTTGCTTGAGCTTCCATTCTAATTTTCAAAGTTTCTAAACTTCTCATCAATAACCAACTTGTTTTTGGACCAGCCATTGTTCCCATAGCTGAACGTAGTTTTTTTACTCTTGCCATTAGTTCATTTGATCCTAAAACTGCACCAGCAATTACATCTGAATGTCCACCAATGTATTTGGTAGCAGAATAGATAACGAAATCTGCACCGTGATCTAATGGATGTGACCAAAGTGGTCCCATATATGTGTTGTCAACAGCAACAACCACTTGAAAATCTGGAGTAGAAAGTAAATCTGCTGCTTTTTTTGCTTCTCGAATATCTATTATAGAACAAGTAGGGTTAGCAGGTGTTTCCACATAAATAAATGCAGGGCGTCCTAAATTACATTCTTTTGCAATAGTTACTATTTCTTCAGCACTATGTGAACTATTAAAAGCAACAACATTAATGTTGAATTTAGAAAGTACTTTTTTGATAAAAACATCTGTTCCACCATACAATGGACTTGAGTAAACAATCAAATCTCCGGGTTTCAGAAACTCCATCAACAATGTTGCAATTGCTGACATTCCACTTTCGAATAATGCACAAGATTCTGCTTTATCCCATAGTTTGAGACGTTGTTCAATAATTTCTAAATCAGGGTTGTTAAAGCGACTGTACGAAAGTGGGGCAGATTCACTAGGTCCAAGTTTACGACGACCAGACATAAAATCAAAAGAAGCTTTTCCTTCTTCAGCGTTTTTAAATACAAATGTTGATGTTTGAAAAACTGGGCATTTTACTGCTCCTTCAGACCATTCAGGGTTGTACCCATAGGTCATCATTAAACTTTCGGGGTGGAAATCATTATCGTCAAGTGTATACATAGTAGATTAGATTTTGATTAAGAAGATTGAAGATTGGAATACAAAAATACAAATCATTATTCCTATTACCAAACTTTCAACATTTAGTTTGTAAAACATAGACTTTTATCAATTCTAATTTTTCGTAATCTTTCTCAGGATATTTCCTTTTAAATCTATTTCGTAAATGTTACATTGAGCAGAATTGTACGGATACATACTGACTATGATTTTGTTCTGAGGTGTAAAAGCTGTGGGATTTCCAAATTTCATATACATACAATGTTGAAAGTTTCGTTTTCATTTTCATATCCTTTTTATCGCATTACTGCACATTTAGTTTGTAAAACTTCACCTGTGAATGAATGAAGAAGTGTAATAGTACAATAACCATTTGAAAACTTAGAAAAATCGATAGATTCTACTCTTGTAGTTCCTTCGATATAATCGATATTCTTTTCAAATATACTTTTTCCCTATATATCAAGTATTTGCAAGGTACTTTGAAATAGATATTTCAAACAATAGAAACCATTTAAGGTTTTCTTACACTTTTTAAATTGATGTTGAAGGTGTAGAATTTAAATTAACACACAAATTTAATTTCACATTACCAAATATATCGTAATTTATCTACTTCGAACTGTTGAATATGCTTTGTTGAAAAGAACATCGTTCCCAAATTTGTTTTTGGATTCTCGAATTGCTTCTTCAAAACTTTTAACAGCACTCATAAAATCTGTTAAGGCAGTTTGTTGAGCTTCTTTCGGTAAAACTGTAGAAGTAAATTGATACTTTATAAAGAGATCATTTACTTTTTTAGAATTTGAGTTTAGAAACAGTTTATATTCTTTCAATACTTTTGTAGCTACTGATGCAGATTTTGCTTTTTTCAGTCGTTCTACATATCCTAAAAGTAATTTAGTATTTTCAAGGTTAAATCGACGAAGTTCTCTTTGCCCTTCAGTTAAGGTGTCTTGTTTTTTTAAAGAACTAAGATATCCTTGTTCCAATTTTTTCCTTACCGAAGTAGAATCTGCAAAATGTTGAAAGAATGAATCGAATTGTTTTTTGATTTCCAATGAATCTTTGTATTTGATTTGCAACTGTTGAGCTACATCGTAAAAATTTTTAGAAACAATATTTGTTTTTGCCATTGTGTAATACAGCAAGGTGTCACCATCTATTTTGGGAATAATGTTTGGATACATTTCTAAAAGTATGGAAACTTTTTCTTGGATTACTTGTAAAGAATCCACTTGGGCTTGAATAAAAGGAATTCTTGTTTTTAACTGGTCAGGCGATGAAGATTGAAACATCTCAGTTAATTCATACATTGATTCATTCAAATAGACTATTTGTACCAAAGCAACATTTCTGATTTTCATTACATCAGCTGGTAGTTTTGGTTGAGCAATCAACGTAGCAATTGAACTTGAAAAAAGTATAATAATTAGGAGAGAATTCCTTAAAAAAATCATAGATCCATTTTCTGTATTTTAACAATATGTTTTAATGCTTCACGAACACTTAATGGTTTTAGTTTTACCTTTTCGACAAATTCTATTACTTCCTTTGGTTTGGTCTTAGCATATTCCCGCAATGCCCACCCAATAGCTTTTTGATGAAAAAACTCAGTTGAATGTGAATGTTTTTGAATCACATCGAAAAGGAAGTTAGTATCAGTTTGGTTTCTGTAGGTTAACTGAAAAATAATTGAAGCTCTGTTGAGCCACATATTTTTATGATTTGACCAACCTCGTAAAGTATTCATTGAAGGCTCTTTGTTCTCTTTTACAAATGAGCCAACAATATTAGCAGAAAGTATGTCTACTGTGTCCCACCACGATTTATTCGTCAAATAAAATTCGGCATATTGCAAAAAATTCTTTGGGGATTTTTGTTTGTACTTTTTTAAAATTGTAATACCAAGATATTGAAATTCTCGTTCATTTTGATCCCAAAGTTCGTTCACAAATTCTAAAATTTCTTCACCCGTTTTTGTTTTTAGGCTGTCTACAATATGTTTTGTACTTTCTTTTAAAACAACAGAAGGCATACCAAAGTATTGAAATTTGTATTTCATGTACTTCGACATACCTTCTGCTCGTATTGGGTCGCTATTTCTATTGAATATTTCGTATAATTCTCTAATCTGCATCAATTTTAGATTCAATAATTGCTAAGACTGCTCCTGATGGGACTTGTAGGACTTACAAATTGGTAACCACCCATTATTCGAGGACGGTCGACAACGATTCCTCCTGCTAATCTACATTTATGTGCAGTCATAGAATTAGTCTAAAAATTTTTGAAGTGTAGTTTCTAAATTTTGACCACGAAGTTCTTCACTTGTTGCTACTATATTCCCTTTATCGTCTACTAAAACTACTGTTGGTATTCCTGCAACTTCGAACAATTCCGCTAACTTACTTTTGAAACCATCCTTAACAAATCCATGGTTCCAGGGCATATTCAATTTCGCTTTTTCACGATGATTTAAAACTTTCTGAGGACTTTCATCGAAAGAAAGACTAACAATAGTAAATCCTTTTTTGCCTTTAAATTTTTCGTACGTGCTATGTAAATTACCCATTTCAGCCATACACGGTCCACACCAAGTTGCCCAAAAATCGATTATGTAATAATTGCCTTTCATTTTGTCAGTTGAAATTTCTTTTCCTTCTTCAGAGATACTTTTTAGACTAAATGATGGAACTTGTTTTCCAATAACGATTCTTTTTTCAGGATTATATTCAAACACGATATTTTTCAGATATTCATACCCATCGAGATCTTTTAAAGCAGAAGCATATACATCTTGATGAATTGATGATTTTTGTGCTTTTGTTTGACTTAATAAAGAACTGTAGACACTTAATTTACTACTAAGCTCGTGATCTTCTTGACAAAATTTTATTACTTCTTGGAATTGTTTTTCTAAGTTATCTTTATAAACTATTGAAAGTGCATTGGAAAATACGTTGTTGTTTTCAATAGTCCATAAGTTCGAAGAATAAGGAATATCCTTGAAGAATCGTTCTGCTACATTTGTATCGTAATTTCCTTTTTCATTGGGATCTGACTTATACATAAATTGTGATAGGATATAATATGCATCACAAAGTAATTGAATCTTTTTATCCCTGTTTTTAGCTCTATAGGAAAACAAAGTATTATTCCATTTGTTAATATCATATTCAAAACCATCCATACTACTGTTATTTTCTTGGTAACTCATATACTTACTATAAAACTCACGTTCCATTTTCACAAACTCTTGGTCTAATTCGATTTTTGTACGTAATGGTTCTGTTAATACTGTTACAGTAAAATCTGAACTTGGTTTTAAAAGTTTAGAGGGATCGAAAACTACAACAGCTTTTCCATTTACAACTGGAATTGTGCTTATATAATCTCCTGCCATATCTTCAGACAATGTTCCGGCAGTACCGTGAGATGTACGTTCTGAGGGTCTACCCTGAAACATATGAATATACATAACTTGATATTTGAAAGTAGCTTTATTAGAAGGAATTTCCAATTTATACGTTCCATCAGGTTGTTTGAATAATGGTTTTGATTTAGAAAAATCAAACCCATCATCTTCTGTAAGAATCCGTACTCCATCATCGGGTAATTGAAGTGGCTGAAGTTTCATATCCAATTCAATGATATTTTCTTCATTAGAAGGTAAAACTATGTTGAAAGGAGAATGATATGGTGCATTCACTACCAAAAATATCTTTGCATTTTTAGTTTCTGAAGTAATTTCAAACTTTCCATTTTTAATTGGAAATGATTGTTCGTACATACCCATAAATTCTGAAGTTATGGCAATTAGTCCTTCCTTGATTAACTTAGAATCGGAACCATATACTGTCCCTTTAATCGTAACTTGGCTTTGTAAAGAGACCGTAAATATAATACTAAGGAGTATTACTAATGCTGTTTTCATAATGTGGTAATTAGGATATATGTAAAATAGAAATGGAATTACGATAAAAATACTAAAATTTCATTAGAAATGAATAGATTTTTGTCAATGGCATAATTCAAAACTTTTACTCAATTTTTTTACAAATGTATTCTGCGCCTTGAATAAGTTTAAGACGGTCAATTTCACCTTTTCTGTTATTCATAAATTCAACTTCCGCTTGGGTAACTTTTAAGAAATATTTCCAAGTATTATGAGCATACAACTGGAATTTTTCTTGTCCTGTTGCCTGAAGAAATAATGTTCCATCTTCGTTGGTAACTGTTAAATTCATATTGTCGTCTAATTTATAGACACCGACATATTTAGAAAGTACTGAATCATCAACTGAAATTGAAGGACGCAGTTCCTGAACGATTTTGGTAGTATCTAAAAAATATTGCCCTATATCAGTTATAGAAATCCCTGTGTTATTTGTTAGAAGTACAATTCCAACTGAATTTAAAGTATCAAAACCTATAAATGAAGAAAACCCACCAGTTTGACCAGAATGCATCAAAACTGTCTTAGGCATTCTTTTCCTTTTATACCATCCTAAACAAACATCAATATTTTCAGATTCTTCAAATGTCGTTTGAGAAGTATTAGCGATTAAATCACGAATAAATGGATTTTTCGAAAACAGACAATTTTGCACAAAAATTGACATATCAAATACTGTAGACTTAATACCACCTGCTCCTGCAAAGGTAGGCAAATCCCAAAAGTCCGCATCATTTAGAAAACTGTACCCTTTTATTCTTCTGTATTGAATGTTTTTAGGAACTACAACATACGATTCTGACATTCCAAATGGTTTAAATATACGTTCAGTCCATAATTTTTCTAAGGAAGAATTTAAGCGCTGTTCTAAAACATAGCCTAATAGTGCAACACCAAGGTTTGAATATTGACTTTTTAAACCTGGTTTATACAACAACGAAGCAGTATCTAAATATTGAAAGAATTGTTCTTGAGTGTAATCTGAAAATGGATTATTTGGATTCTTTGGTTTAAAATTGGTGGGCATCCTAACCAAGCCCGACGTATGATTTGTTAAATTTTTTAACGTAAAATTCTCGTCACTAAATGTTGGGGTTTTATGTCCTTTCGGAATATACTTCAAAGCATAATCATCTAAACCTATTTCATTATTCGTAACAGCAGTTTGCAACAATAAAGAAGTAAACACTTTAGAAATCGAACCAATTTCAAAAAATTGGTGCTTTAAAGTATCTAAAGGAGTCTCATCACCAATAGAAAAATATTCTATTGAATCCTTAGTAATAATTGCACCCGCAACAACACCTTTGTTAAACTGATTATACCGAACATCAAGAATTGACCGAACAGTCTCATCGATATTTACTTTGTATTGAGCAAAGGTTGGAACAGGAGAAATAAGTAAGACAAAAAATAGAAAATATATTGAACGAAACATAGTAACCTTTCTGCTTTGGAATAATTAGGTAATGTACAAAAATAAGTGAAACAATCGACAATAATCTTAAGATTACCTTAAAAGAACGTTGAATTCTTTTGAACGATTAGAAGAGAATTCTATTAGAATCCCAACCAAGAAGTAAGTATCTATAGAATATATAATATATCTATCTTGGTAATTTAAAATATTTTCCGTATATTTGAAATCTTTTCTAAAATCGTCGCTTTTAAATTGTCAAACTAATTTTACTTCTAATTGAACAAGAATTTTTTCAGCGACGAGAAAAAACACATTGTTCACTAGGAATTTTGGAGCTTTATAGAATGTCTGTTGAAACAACTGATACTCTTTCCGAAAACGTTGCTACTGTAGATTTCGAAACTGCAATAGAAGGAAATCGTTCACGCCACCTAACGGCTGCTGAACGACGTACTGCGATCACTTCAGCTTTTGAAGAAGATTTTAACGACGTTATCGATGATTCTACGTTCTTATCTATGTACGAAAAAACCATTACAAACATCAAACAAGATGAACTTGTAAGTGGTAAGGTTGTCCTTATGACGAAAGATGAAATTTTCGTTGATATTGGATTTAAATCATTAGGTGTTATTCCTCGTGCTGAATTTATTACTGCGGATACATTAGAAATTGGTGACCAAGTTGATGTATTTGTTGAAACAATTGAAGATGCTTCCGGTAAGTTAGTGCTTTCTCGTCGTAGAGCAGACTTTATGAAAACTTGGGAAGATATTCTTAAACTTCACTCTGAACAAAAAGTTATCCCAGTTAAAATTCTTCGTAGAATCAAGGGTGGAATGGTTGTTGATTTACTTGGTATTGAAGCATTCTTACCAGGTTCTCAAATTGATGTTCGTCCTGTTCGTGATTTTGACTTCTGGGTAAATAAAGTTATAGATGTTCGTGTTGTGAAAGTTAATCACCCGAACGAAAATGTTGTTGTTTCTCACAAAGTTCTTCTCGAAGAGCAATTGTCTGAACAACGTGGTGTTATCCTTGAAAAATTAGAAAAAGGTCTTATCTTAGAAGGTACTGTTAAAGCAATTTCAGACTTCGGTGTATTCGTAGATCTTGGTGGTGTTGATGGTTTAGTACACATTACAGATCTTTCTTGGGGACGTGTTTCGCATCCATCTGAAGTTGTTGAACTTGACCAAGTTGTTAAAGTTGTTGTTCTTGATTTTGATGCTGACAAACGTCGTATCTCTTTAGGAATGAAACAACTTACTGCTCACCCTTGGGATACTATTGGAGAGAAATACGAAAATGGTACCACTGTTCGCGGTAAGGTTGTTAGCTTAACTGATTATGGTGCTTTCATTGAAATTGAAAAAGGTATCGAAGGTCTAATCCACATTTCTGAAATGTCTTGGACTCAACATATCAAGCATCCATCTCAAATGGTATCAATGGGTCAATCTATTGATGCAATTGTGTTGAATATTGATAAAGATAGTAAAAAACTTGCTCTTGGAATGAAACAATTAGAACCAGATCCTTGGCAAGATTTATTAGCGAAATTCCCTGTTGATTCAGTTCACCAAGGTATTGTTCGAAACCTAACTAACTTTGGCGTGTTTGTAGAATTAGAACCTGGTGTTGATGGTTTAGTACACATTAGCGATCTATCGTGGACTAAGAAAATCCGTCATCCGGGCGAATTCGTGAAAAAAGGTGAAGAACTTGATGTTATCGTTTTAAATATCGATGCAGACAATAGAAGAATCGCACTTGGACACAAACAAATTACTGACAACCCATGGGAAGTTTTTGCTGACAAATACAAAGTTAGTGCTGAAACCGAAGGAAGAATTGAAAGAATAATTGAAAAAGGTGTTATCGTTGAATTGCCTGATGGTGTTGACGGTTTTGTACCAGTTTCTCAATTATCATTCGCTCCAGTTCGTGTTATTGCAGACTTCTTCCAAGTAGGTGAAATGTTACCTTTGAAAGTTGTTGAATTTGACCGTGAAGCGAAAAAGATTGTCCTTTCTCCTGTAGAATACCTACGTGGGAAAGACCAAGACGTCCTAGATCAATACAATGCACAACACCCAGTTCCTAATGCTGAAAAGTATTCTACTGCTGACGTACCTGCAATTGACAAATCAGAATTAGATGCAGCTGCTGAAGCTGTCGGTTTTGGAATCGTTTCTTCTTCAAAATCTGATGATAACTCTTCTGATGATGCATCAGCTGAAAAAGCATAATTGCCTTTTTAGTTAAACTAAAAAAAGCCCATCATTTGATGGGCTTTTTTTTTGATAAAATTTGTAAACTATTTGAATACTTTTTTGAGTAAGTTAAATTTTTCAAAGGAACTTTCTGTACCTTCACGTAAACGTTTAATATTTGCTCTGTGCGTAAGGAAAACTATTGTAGTCACAAGAATACTCGTACAAACAAGAATAACAAACTCTCGCAACTCGTATGGACTTGAAAAATAGCGAACAGAAACAATAATAGGTAGTAAAACAGCTGCAGACATTGAAGAAACGGAAATTATGCCTGTTGACAAAAATACAAGGACAAAACCTAAGAATGTTATTGAAATATCGATTGGAGAAACCCCTATCAACATACCTAATATTGTGTTTATCCCTTTTCCACCTTTAAACGAAACAAAAGGAGAGAAAATGTGCCCTAACACAGCCAAAAGTCCTATTGCTAGTTTTGTCCCAATAAACGAATTGAAAAGGTAAAATTCAGCACCTAAAAAGCTCAAAAGGAATACTGGTATGAATCCTTTTAGAACATCTAAGATTTGAACACTAATTCCAGCCTTCCACCCTAAAATTCTGTACACATTCGTAGAACCAATATTTTTACTACCGAGTTCTCGAATATCAATTGAATAAAATATTTTAGAGATAATTAGACCAAATGGGATAGAGCCACAAATGAAACTCCCCAATAATAACAACGCAAATTGAAACATTCTACTTCTTAGATTATTCTAACTTACATTCGATATACGATGTTCTAACAATTCGTAACACATATTTCTATCTTCAGCTAATTGGGAAAGGAACAAATCCAAAGTAGGGAATTTCTGTTCATCTCGAATATAATTATGGAAAGTAATATTTATTTTGTGGTCGTAAATATAATGATTGAAATCAAAGAAATGTACTTCTAAAATTGGATTTTCAGATTCAACAAAAGTTGGACGAACTCCGATATTTGCCATACCATAATACCGTACGCCATCAAGCTCTGAAGAAACAAAATATACACCATTTTTAGGTAGCAACTTAAATTCATCTAAAGGTACAACATTGGCAGTAGGAATACCGAGTTTCCTACCTCTACCGTCGCCAGAAACAACATTGCCTAGTAATGTATACTCATAACCAAGCATTTTTCTAGCTTCGTTTAAATCACCTTGAAGTAAAGCGGTTCTAATTTTTGTTGAACTTACTTTTTCACCATCTATATTTAATGCAGGTATTTTCTCAATTGCAAATTTATACTGTTTTGAAAGTTTTGTTAAAAGATCTTCATTCCCAGCTCTATCTTTCCCAAAAGCATGGTCATGACCAATAAGTAAGGTATGAATTCCAATTTTTTCTACTAAGTATTTCACAAAAGTTTCAGGATCTGTTTGCGCAAATTCCTTTGTAAAGTTTACAACAACTGTATCGGATATTTTCATTTTATAGAAAAGATTTAATCGCTCATAGATAGTTGTTAATAATTGGATTTCTGGTTTATTAGGATTTTTTAGAACTATTTGTGGATGGGGATCAAAAGTAACAATAAGACTTCTTGCATATTCAATTGAGTCAGATAACTCATTTAATCGTTGCAAAATCAATTCATGTCCCTTATGAACACCATCGAAAGTTCCCATTGAAATTATCGTATTTGGATTAAATCCAACAGCATCTAAATTTGAATGTATATACATATAAAGTACCTCATTGAAATTAATAAAACTAAAATTTTTTGCTAACAAAAAAACCATCGATATAATTATATCATCGATGGTTTCAAAGGAAATTGTTATCTTCTTGCTTGATCTTTAGGAGGAACCTTTGTTGCAATTCCTTTGTCTAAAAATTTCACAAATTCTTCTTCGCTTCTAGTATAAGATATTGTTGCAATTGTTTTATCATCAGGTGAAATAATCACATATAATGGAAGTGCAACATCTCTAAATCTATCCAATTGCATACGTTTATTAGAAACATAAGGTTCTTGAGGACGGTCGGTATACAACTGGACTTTTACATATTGATCTAATCTATCTCGAATAGCTTCTTTTACGAACATATTTTTTTCCATCCAGCGGCAGTTTGTACACGTAAATCCTGTAAAATCTAAAAATATTGGTTTACCAGTTTTTTTCGATTCTGCAAGTGCTGCTTTATAATCTGAATGCCAATTGTCGTGAGAAAAATAATCTTTCGATTCAACTTTTTTATGAGTAACAACTTCTTTAGAATTAGTAACTACATCAGCCGATGTCGACCTATTCATTAACTCTCGGTAGTTATCCGGAGGTAAAAATGCATCAAGTTCTCCAAGAGGTTTGCCAAAAAGCCCTGACAAGAAATAGAACGTACACGTCATAAAGATTATGACAAAAACAGCACGCAATGCACCTACTTTTTCAAGAGGAGTATCTAATGGCATTCTGAAAATACCTAAAAGATACATAGAGCATAGCAAACTACAACCTATCCAAACAGATAAAAACAACTCACGGGATAAAATTCCCCAACCCCATACTAAATCAACATTCGAAACAAATTTCAAAGCAGCAGCGATTTCTAAAAAACCCATAACTACTTTTAAGTTGTTCATCCATCCACCTGCTTTAGGAAGTGAATTTAAAGAGCGTGGAAATAATGAAAGTAAGAAAAATGGAATTGCAAATGTTCCGGAAAATGCTAACATTCCAATAATTGGGTAGAACCATTCTCCATCAGATGCAGATATCAATGCAGTTCCTACAAATGGAACTGTACAAGTAAATGATGTTAAGGAAAAAGTAAGACCCATTAATATGACCGAAAAAATTCCATTTTTTCGTGAGGCCATATTTAGTTTATTTAGAATTTTTGTTGGAACTTGAATTTCAAAAGCTCCAAACAAATTAAATGCAAAAATGAAAAATATAGTTGCAATGAATAAGTTTACCCAAGGGTTTGTTGCAAAATCTCCAACGCCTGTTGGTCCTAAAACTGCCGCAAGAATTACTCCAAGAACGGTAAATGTTGACATAATTCCTAAACCATAGGCAATTGAATCAACTAATCCTTTTGTTTTCTTTTCTGCACGTTTAGTAAAAAACGATACAGTAATTGGAATCATAGGAAACACACAAGGTGTTAAAAGCGATGTAGCTCCTGCAACGATAGCAATCCATAGAAACCCAAGAATTCCATCTTTTCTATTAGCATTTGCTTTCCCGCCAGGGTTATCTAAAGATTCTTTCGATTTGTTGTCATTTGCAATTGCTTTTCCGTCGCCATCAGATGGCTTAGTTGTACTATTCCCATTATCTATACCAGCCAAGTTAGAGGTATCTTTTTTAGAATCATTTGCCTCAACTGCAGTAGTATCACTGTTTTCATCTTTGGGAACTTCTACTTCTTCAACTATCGATTTTGTTTTCGAGGTATCTTCAATAAAATCTAAAGTTGTAATTAGTTGTAAGGGTTTACTATCTGTTATACATTTGCCATATACTATATCACAAGTTTGAAATTCTAAAGATAAAGTAATTTTTTGTTTTGTCCCAACTTTTACACTTTTTTCAATGGTAATTGGAATAGTAATAGTTACAGTAGAAGTATGTTTATAAACATCGGCTTCAAATGATTCATCATATACTTTTTTAGGCTTGGGGGATTCAATTGGTTTCCCAAATTTAATGCCCTTTATTGAAGGAGTTTTAATACTTATTGGTAAACCATTTGTTTCTTTTAAACCGTAAGTATACCAATCTTTATTGGGTGTTATAGAAAAACGAATTTTCGCCTCTCCTCCAACTGGTGCTTTCACTTTATCTGTTAAAACTTTCACACTCGCTTCTGCATTTGTAGGCTTGTACGAAGTTTGTGCAATACTGTTTGTGTAAGTAAGTCCAAATAGTATAAGTATCGTAAGTATTGAATATATTCTTTTCATAGTATAAAACTCCTTAAAGGATTGTATACAATTGTGACTTAGAGACTTTAAACGGTTATTATCGTGCATTCTAACTACTTTATTAGTAACGTTTTGAAACGTTATTTTGTTTCAATTCTTGAAAATATTTGTAAAAACTACGTAACATCATTTTTAACAATAGTAAAAATACTAAAAATTTTCTGAAAATCAATATCTAAGAGAAGTTTCTACCGTTATTTCTACTGAAATCACTTTAGAACTACCTTTTTATCGGTGAATCAAAGTGAAAGAAAAGGGAATTTGATGTTCAGTTCGTTGAAGTATATTTTCAATTTTTATTGAAGTAGTAAATAGAAGTTTTGAATTAATTTTTTTCTTTTTTGAAGAAAATGATGCTCCACGAACAACTTCAAAATGTAGGTATTTCATTCCATCAATTGATTGAATTGTTCCTACTTTTGAGGTTAACTGATAGACCGGGTCAAGTTCAAGTGAAGCATTGTCAAATGTGAAATTAGGATTACTTGGTTCAACTTTGAACGTTACTAAAAAAAGCTTTCCTTCTTTTGCAGTATATGAAGAATATACGTGGGTAAGGGTTCCAAATGGAAATGAACCAAGTAGTTCTTGTGATTTTAGAGAAAAAGAAACACATAATAGTAATATTGTCACTATTAGTGTTTTAGAAAGTCCCATTTACTTAACAACAAGTTCGTAACGAATGGGCATTTCATCTTTAACACATTGACCAGTTGTATTATTACAAGTTTGAATTTGAAGGGTCATTTCAACATTATATTTTCCCTTTTTCAATTTCTTTTTTAAGGTTATAACTTGAGTGAAAGTAACTTGTTTGTAATGTTTAAATGCTTCATCGTCGAAGGCTTCGTCGTAGGATTCTGTGGGTGGAGGAGTTTCTTTCGTTGGTGGAAGATCCTCAGCAACGGTCATATCTAAAAGCAACATAGTTGCAGGAACACCGTTTCTTTCTTTAACGCTATAGATATACCATTCTTCAAATGGTTCTACTTCTACTTCTACAAATATTTTTTCCCCTGCTTTAGCTTGAATTATAGGTTTTACAACTCTAAATTTAGCCTTTACTCTATTCATATTTTTCCATTCTTGAGCTTGCAACATTGAACTTGGAATTGCCAAGAGACAAATTGTAGCGAAGAATAAAATGGAGTGTAAGTGTATATTGGACATATTATTTTCCTTTTTTAGAATTTTTCTTATCTTTAAAATAGACTGTAAAAGTACGAGTGTAATCATTTGGTGTTGTGCAAGATGCATCTGCACAAAGTTGATAAAGGATTGAAATTTTGCCAGTGATTTTTCCTGATTCAGGAATGGATTCAATACTAACGGGTATAGTAAAATCAACAGATTCTTTAAACTTTTCAACATCCATTTTATATTCTGGATCATAATGAACATACGACTTACCAGATTTAATCTTCCCTTCAATTTTAAAGGTGCTATCTGGTGTTACTGTGATTTCAGTGGCTTGAGGACCGAAACCATCTTCATCAACAACTGGACTAAGACCATAAATTCCCCAATGTTTCGAGAAATTCCCTTTTAATTTTAAAGTGAAATTTTTAGAATTCTTTGGTAAATAGATAACAGAGTCTTTAAGAGAAAATTTTGCCTCGCCAACAGTGATAGGTTTTGCACCATCTTTAGACATCAAGAAAAAAGGAGTACAAAAAAGGATAAAAGAAAGGATATATGTACTAATATTTTTTTGGATATTTCTATCAATCATAACACTTTTGGATTAATGATATAGTTGTGAAAATTAATCACCTCTATTGTAACGTTCAAGGAGTGTAATAATTTTTTGAGCCTCATCAAAAGGGAAGTCTGAAACTTTTATTCCATTCAATCTATCACGTTCACCAAATAACAACATCGACGCAAGAGTTTGAAGCTCTATTGGAAAGTCTGAGGAAGATAAAGTTCGAAGTATTTTTAAAGAATCGGTCCCATACTTAGGACCATATAAGTGAATCACCGCAAAACCGACTAACCTTCTTGCACAAACTCGAACTCGCCCAAAATTACCTTCATTCATTGCCTTCTGAATCAATACTAATTCTTGTTTGTACTCTTGACCATACTCACTACCATTTAATTTCTCACTCATTTTGTAAACATACGGAAATTCTGGGTATTATGAAAGAAACACTTTTTTTATTAAAAAATCGTTTTCTAAATCGACAACTTTTCCATTCAATTAAGGGAACCTATCTATGAAAGAATTTTTAAATGAAGTGTATTACAACTTCAACGAACCTACAATCGCTGCAAAGCAACGAAAAGCTATTGAGTCAGTTCAAGCTCAATTTGGAAAAGAATACCCAAATATTATTAATGGCGAAAAGATAACTACTCCAAATAAAACTACATCTGTTAATCCTTCAAATACAGACCAAGTAATTGGCGTTTTCCAAAAATCTGGTAAAGATGATGCTGAAAAAGCAATGCAATCAGCACTTACAGCTTTCGAAACTTGGAAAAAAGTTCCCCCTGCAGAACGTGCTGAATACCTTTTTAAAGCTGCAGATGTGATGCGAGAACGTAGAATGGAAATAAATGCTTGGATGATTTCTGAAGTTGGTAAAAATTATCTTGAAGCTGATGCTGATACTTGTGAAGCTATTGACTTTTTAGATTTTTATGGTCGTGAAATGCTTCGTTATGCTGCACCTCAAGCTATTATACCAGATCCGAGTGGTGAAAAAAATGAAATGATTTACATTCCTCTTGGCGTTGGGGTAGTAATTCCACCTTGGAACTTCCCATTTGCAATTTTAGCTGGAATGACTGCAGCAGCATTCGTTGCTGGTAATACTGTAGTATTGAAACCTTCATCGGATTCACCAATGATGGGCTGGTTGTTTATGGAGATTTTAGAACAAGTTGGTTTACCTAAAGGTGTTGTTAACTTTTTAGTTGCATCTGGAGCAGAAGCTGGTGATTATCTAGTTACTCATCCTAAAACTCGCTTTATTTCTTTCACTGGCTCAATGGAAGTTGGATTACGTATCAATGAATTAGCTGCGAAAAAATCTGAAGGTCAAATTTGGATTAAAAGAGTTGTTGCTGAAATGGGAGGAAAAGATTCTATGGTAATAGATTTCGATTGTAATCTCGATTCTGCAGCTCAAGCTGTTGTAGCTGCAGCATACGGTTTTCAAGGTCAGAAATGTTCTGCTTGTTCGCGAGCAATTGTAGTTGAATCAGTTTATGATGATTTTGTTTCAAAAGTAAAAGCAATTGTAGATACTATTGAAATTGGTAATGCAGCAGATGATACAAGAATGGGACCTGTGGTTTCGAAAAAAGCAATGACAAGTATTTTAGAATATATTGAAGTTGGTAAAAAAGAAGGAAGGCTTATCACAGGTGGTGGTGCTGTTCAAGGAATGAATGGATATTATATTCAACCAACAGTAATTGCAGATATTGACCCAATGGCACGTATTTCACAAGAAGAAATTTTTGGACCAGTGTTAACCATCATTAAAGCTCGAGATTTTGATCACGGTCTAGAAATTGCAAATAACACAATATATGGTTTAACTGGTGCTGTGTTCACTAACGACAAAGCGAAACTTCAAAAAACTCGTGAAGAATTTATGGTTGGTAACCTATATCTTAATAGAAAATGTACTGGAGCCTTAGTTGGAGTGAATCCCTTTGGCGGTTTCAATATGTCAGGAACTGATTCTAAAGCTGGTGGAAGAGATTACCTTTTATTGTTCGTACAAGCAAAATCTATAAGCGAAAAAATGCTTCTATAATCTATCTTATTTCTCTAGCACAGAAAAGAAGTTTCTTTTCTGTGCTTTTATTTGTTTAAATTGTATTTTATTCTTTCAATTATATCAATACTACTATGGACGATCAACAACAAGGACAGCAGATTAATATTCAATTAGATGAACAAACTGCTGAAGGCATATATTCGAATTTGGCTATTATCTCCCATTCTCCTGCAGAATTTGTAATAGACTTTACACGGTTGCTTCCTGGAACAGCAACAGCAAGGGTTCATTCTCGAATTATTATGACTCCACAACACGCAAAATCACTACTATTTGCTTTACAAGGAAATATTCAAAAATTTGAAGAACAATATGGTGAAATCACATCAGAATCAGTAAATCCATTAGGGTTTAATGGCGGAAATAACGTTATAAATTAACTAAAACTTATCTTCAGGAGCCAATTATGTACGCAGGAAATATTAACATTGTACTTCATACTCATTTACCGTATGTTTTACATCATGGCGATTGGCCCCATGGTACAGATTGGATTTTAGAAGCTGTTGCAGAATGTTACATTCCACTTTTAAACGTTTGTAATGAACTTTTAAAAGAAGGAATCTATCCTAAATTAACATTCGATATTTCACCTGTTTTATGCGAACAATTAGAACACAATGAGTTTCCTCAATTGTTTCGGAAGTATTGTCTAGAAAAAGTAGAAGCTGCAAGAAACGATGAAGCACTTTTTACTCGGAATCGTGAAACTCCACACCAAATCTATTTAGCTAAGTATTGGCAAAGCGTCTATTCTGATCGTTTACATGAATTTGAAAATCTTTATAATTCTTCTATTATAGGGGAAATGAAACGACTCCAAGATATTGGTGCAATTGAGATAATGACTTGTGGTGCTACGCACGGTTATTTCCCATTACTTGCAGATGATGCGAGTATAGAATTACAAATTAAAGCTGCTGTAGAAAATTATAAGAAACATTTTGGTTGTTCGCCAAGAGGTATTTGGTTACCAGAATGTGCATATCGTCCGACTTATGAATGGAAGTCATATATTCCTGTTGAGCATTATAGCACAAAACATTTACGCCCTGGCGTGGAACGACTGTTAGCCCAATACAACTTAGATTATTTTATAACAGATGACCACATGTTAAGAAATGGTCAATGTATTGGAATGAAAGATGTAGACTCAAGTGGAAAACCGTATGTACGGGATTGGATTTTCAACCGTTCAGCAATGAATATTTATAATGTTAGTTCAGATAAAGAAATTCAATACGGAACTTCAGCAGTGTTTACACGACATCGTGAACTTGCTATGCAAGTTTGGTCAGGAGAATCAGGGTACCCAGGTGATCCTCATTATTTAGATTTTCACAAGAAACATCATGATTCTGCACTTCGTTATTGGAGAGTTACAGATAATAAGGCAGATATGATGTATAAACTTTTATATTTTCCAGATGCAATTGAGAAAAAAGTTGCACTTCATGCATTACATTTAACCAAATGTATTGAAGAAACTATGTTATTGAATTATAAACAAACAAGGGAATTTGGTACTATTTGTCTCCCGTTTGATACAGAATTGTTTGGGCATTGGTGGTTTGAAGGTCCAAAATTTATAAAACATCTTTTACTAGGGTTGTATCAATCACCGTATGTAAATACTGTTACAAATTCTGAACAGTTAGATTATGTAAAACCTCAATATGTTGTTGCTCTTACAGAAGGTGGTTGGGGTAAAGATGGAAATCATGATAATTGGTCAAATAGTGATACTGTTTGGACGTGGGAGCTTATTTACAAAGCGGAACTGCGTTTTAAAACTATAATGGAAACTTTATATTTAAAAGAAATGAAACCTACATTGCGAAGAGTTTTAACACAAGCAATGCGTGAATTGATGTTGTTACAGTCTTCTGATTGGCAATTTCTCATTTCAACATTTTCTGCTAAAGATTATGCCGAACAACGTGTAACGTTTCATAATTCAGATTTTCATAGATTATGCGATATTGCGGAACAATTTATCTCCTCGAAAAAAATTAAAATATCGGATACTTTCTATGTTGAAGAAACCGAACTTCGTAATGCTATTTTCCCAGAATTACAATTAGAATGGTGGAACACAAAAATTTACCCACTTCAAAAGGAAGAAGTAGATTCAATAGACTCGGATTTACCTCAGGAATAATTCTTTTTGTTTGTTGCAGTTTATTAATACTTTTACTTTCTCCTTTTGGGTTCTCACCAACTGACGACGGTTATATTCTTTCTATGACTTCGAAGATCTTCAATGGTGAAATACCCCATAAAGATTTTATAAGCATCCGACCTATCGGCTCTTCACTTATTGCCCTCTATGCATATATTCCTCTTTTCGAATCATTCCAACTTTTAATAACAAGAATATTTTTTCTTATAGAAATGTCCTTGATTGTTTGGTTTTGGGTACAAATAATTCAACGATTCTATGAACTTCCAAAACAATGGTATGTACTTTTTGCATTAATCGTTAGTTCGCTACTTTTAAATATTCACGATTTCCCATTTCTTCATTGGCATACAGTAGATGGTATACTTTTTTGTTCAATTGCTTTATTTATTCGAACTAATATTAAAAACGATTCGTATACCATTTCTGTTTTTTTAACGTATCTTTTTTTGGGTTTAAGTATACTTTGTAAGCAGAGTTTTACTCCTTTTGCATTTGTTACTATCATTTTCTTTAAAGATTTCAAAAGCATTTGGTCATACTTTGGTTTACTTTTGCTACCTGCAATTTATGTTGGTTGGATTTCTTCCTATGGTGGTTTTTTTGATGTTGTATTACAACTAACTGCACAATCTAAAATTCTCGGTGTTGGTTTTAAACGATATTTACTTGATCTTTGGTGGTTAGTAGGTCTATTTATTGGTTTAGGAATCGTATTGGTACAGATGAAACGTTCTTCAAAGTTTCAGTCAATTGTTATGAATATAGTTTTCATAAGTTTATTAATTTTTGTTCTTTTTGATTTGTTTATTGGAAATAACCTATCTAAAAGTTCTGTAGTTATTTTTGGAATTTCTTGTTCTTTCATTATTTTCAAACTCATTCGAAAAGAATATTCCACTTCGTTGTTGCTTCTTTCTACTTTATTAGCTTGGTGCTCAGCATTATCTATTGGGTATTCATTTCCATCTTTACTTTGTGGGGTTATGTTATTGCTTTTATTTTTTGAAATGAAAGTGTTTTCAAATAAGCAAATGGAAGTGAATTGGACTTTTATTTTTGTTTCAATGGTTTCTTTTCTTTTGATTATTGCTGGATTTACATATAGTAGATATTCAAAAATTTATAGAGAAGAAGCAATACCAAAGCTACAATTTTTATTAGGTCAAGTACTCACAAATGGAAAAGGTATTTATACTAGTTCAAACACATATTCTTTGTTAAAAGATATTGACTTTATTCAAAAAAAGTTCGAAAGTAATAGGATAATTTTCGCACCAGATTTAGCTGGAATATATTCAGATAGAAACAATCCTAATCCAACGTTATCAACTTGGGCGAGAGATTTAGAATTGCCAAACAAAGCATTACAGATTAGATTTGAACAACAATTGGAAAGCCTAATGCTAAAGAGTTCCTTGATTGCAGTTTCTAAATATTCTATTGAGTCAATTGCGTACTCTTTCACCACTTTAAATGTTGATTCTTCCGATTCTCCAATTGTTCGATATGCTAAAAATCACTGTCAAATTGTTGATTCGACAAGATTCTTTTATATTTACAAGAAATAAAACTTTTTCTTCATTATTCTAAGTCTATGCGTCAGTACTTATTCCCCATAATTGCCTTTAGTTTAGTGAGCGTTCTTTTTGTCATTGTCGAAGTATCTCGACCAAAGGTTGTAGATTGGACAGAAAGTTATTCTATGAACGATAAAAACCCTTATGGGAGCTATATTCTCTTTGAACGACTTAAAGATTTTAATGGAAATAACCCAATAAATGTATCAGAAAAATCAATTTTTGAAGAGTTAGAGTTTAAAGAAGGGAACTATTTTATAACTTCTAAAAAAGAAGCTTCAAAGTATAAATATGAAAATGATGAATATGGAAGTAATATTATTTCTGAGACTGTAGTCGATTCTATAACAGATTCAAGCTTACTTCAAAAAGATTCAATACCTTTAACTGCTGATACATTAAACGACACACAATCATCTGCAAAACACCCTGCATTTTATGTAGACACTACGCTAACTACTCCTTGTGAAAAATGTACAACGTATTTTTTTGTAAATGGTACATTAACTCCCGATAAATTTGAAACTGAAATGTTATTGAAATTTGTAGCTGAAGGGAATACTGTAGTAATTGCATCTTCTGAATTAGGGGGACATTTCTATGATTCATTAGGAATAACAAATCGATACAATTACGGAAAAAACGAATTTTTTAATGATTCGATCCAACGATTAGTTTCCATACATTTTTACCCTAAAATTAATAAAGTAAATCAATCAATTTTTACTATTTCTGAACGTAGGATAAAATTTGACAGTTACCTTTATAGTATAGATTCAAATTACACCTCGGTAATTGCATCAAAAGGGGATACTTTACCAATTGCTATGAAAGTACAACATGGTAGGGGAATATTTCTGTTAGTTTCGTCACCTCAATTATTTACAAATTACGGAATTGTAAAACCAGAATCGAATAAATTGATTACATCAATTCTTACTCTATTGCCTAAAAATATGGTGTTGTGGAGTAATTATTATAAATTCAACCGAACAAATGTAAGCTCTTCGCCACTTAGATATATTCTATCCCAAGAAGGATTACGATGGGCATATTATTTGTTCTTAATTGTGTCTTCAGTCTATATTATATTTTCAATAAAAAGGACCCAACGAGCGATTCCAATAGTAAAACCATATTCGAATGATACTTTAGATTTTGTAAACACAATAGGAACTTTATTCTTCCAAAGTAAGGACCATAGATTAATTGCATTAAAGAAAATTCAATATTTTTTTGATTTCTTACGCACTAATTATTACTTAAACACTTCAAAATTTGACAAAGATTTTTTCGAAAAAGCATCCTTGAAATTGCAAATTTCTATGGAAGATACTATTTCCTTGTTTTCGAAAATCAACGGTGTTTTAGAATCGGATACAATTGAAGAAGAAGAAATGAAACAACTTGTGTTAAAAATAGATAGTTTAATTGCTTTTGGAAATGGCACAAAAAAAGCAATTGTTTAAACAATTGCTTTTTAGTTTGAAATCATAGATCTATGAAGTTTATCTTATTACCGTAAATGTTTGAGATTTCCAGCCCTTTTCGTTTTTAATAACTACATAGTATTGACCAGTAGGAAATGATTTTACAGGTAAAATATAATTTTGTAATTGTTGATTATCAACAGAAGTAGTAAACATTGTTTCTCCTAAGGTAGTAACAACAAATATTTCATTTTTAGAACCTGCATCGTCCATTGAAATTACAATTTTATCAGATGTTACTGAAGGATACACATTTATACTTTTTGAAATATCATTGTTCCCATCAACACTGACTATTAATCGTTGAAGTGCTGCAAAGATGTTAATTTTCCCCCATCCCCAGCCTTCATTTGGTACTGCTCCTGTAAACCCATCCGTAATTGCAGTAGTTTTTAAAAGTTCTCTTATTTCTTCCACTTCCAAACCTGGCTTTTGTTCGAACAACAACGCAATTGCCCCACATACTATTGGCGAAGACATTGAAGTTCCAGAAGATGCAACAAAAGTAGTATCTCCAAATTGAATATCAGAATCTGAAAAATCTGCATATTGCGATCTTGCGGAAATAACGTTATGGCCAGGAGCTGTAATATCTGGTTTTACTCTACCATCAGCAGTAGGACCTTTTGAAGAAAAAGGTGCTAATTCACCTTCTGGAATTTCTAAATTTTCAAAACTTGATATCGATCCAGTTTTGTCTATAAATGAATCCATATTTGAATAAGCTCCAACTACAATACAGTTTTTTGATAAGGTTGGAAACGTACCTAAATTCATAAATTTGTCTGGTTCACGAAGTCCTTGTAAACTTGGCAATCCTTTTGAAGTAGGTAATTCGATAAAAGATCCAAAGCCTTCATCTTTCCAAAGATGAGCATTTGGTGATCCTTCTAATGCAAACTGAAAAATATCAAAGTTCATGTATGAAAAAAGATTTGATTCTAAAAAAGAATCCTTTAGCGTAATAGATAGCTCAACCGCATCATCTCTTCTTATACAATTGAGTTCAAAAGTACAATCAGTATTCCCTCTTGTTATTAAACGGAAGTTTCGAATTATTTGAGGGGTTACTAAAAGTTGCTTTAAACTAATTTTAAAAGTAGTATCATATTTTTCAGAGTTTACTTTGAAATTATCAATTGGTAGCAACCCTAAAAGTTCTAAAAAATTTAACTCATTTGTAATTGAAATGGGTCTAAGATGTATGGTGCAAGAATTAGTATCAGAATTTGGTATCCTTAAAGTAAAGTTTCCAATGTTTACGTTATCACCACCAATCCCAAAAGCCGTTAAATACACAATAGATTCACCTAAAACAGGTAGGTTTCCACCCCAATGAATATATTCATCTCCTGAATTACCCGCAGCTACAACGCAGACAGTTTGTGGATTTCTCGATAACAATTCGTCCAAAGCTTGAGATGCCAAATCGTTTCCGTCACGAATACCTTCCATTATCCCAAGTGACATATTATAAACCAATGGTTTTTTTTCCAATTTCACTATTTCTTCAATAAATTCCATCGACACTAATATTTCTGTAGATAAAGTAGCATATACATTGTCATCATCTATTCTATTGAGCGAACGTACAGCTATAATCTCTGCATCTGGAGCAATTCCTGATAATCCTGCAGCTGATCCAGCAACATGAGTTCCGTGTCCATCAACATCTTTAGTTTCTAATGCGACAGTCGAAGTACCTTTAATTGTAGATTGAATTTCTTCTCTTGTAAATGCTTTACCAAACGGTAGGTTGAAGGGTGGATTTGGGGAATCTAATTCTGTATCAAAAATTGCAATTATTCTAGAAGTAGTTGAATCGTCTCTTTTAAAAAAATCTTTATGAAAGAAATCAATTCCTGTATCTATAATTCCAACCAAAACACCTTTGCCTGTAAAAGGTTTTGGTAAAGGGCTTTGTCCACTATGGGCTTTATCAGCTCCTATGTGTTGTTTTGCTTTAGCATTAGTAGATGTAACAATTTTTGACGTTTCAATTTTTAGAACTTCAGGCATATTTGAAAGTACTTCTACAACAGAATGTGGAATTCTAGCTGATAAAATTGATCTACCATAGACTCCTAACACTTTCCCACTGTTGTTGAGAATCTCAGTTTTTACTACTTCAATATCCGTGCTTTTGATAAAAACATCTACAACTTTTGCATTAAAGAGAATAGATTTAGAAAGAGGAAAAGTAATGTTTTTATTTTTCAAAGAAATATTCAACATTTTAAGGTCGGCGTCTAATTTTTCATTACCTGCATTTGCACTTGTAATTGTAACAAAGATAACAAGAAGAAATATTGAGATTTTTTTCATTATTTTTTAAGAGATTTAGTTTTGAATTTGTTCTAAATTGTAGACTAATTAAGTGGCGTTTCCACTATGATTTCAACAGTTCTACTATACATTCTTCCTTCTGGAGTATTGTTGTCGAACAAAAGTGTTTCTTCGCCTAACCCAGTTGTAATTGCTTTTGGTACATTTAATACTTTTTTAGCTTCTGTAGCTCTGTCTAAAGATAGTTTTTTATTTATGGTTTCATCACCAATTCTATCCGTATACCCTGTAATTGTAATAGTAGAAGTCGGTTTAATATTTACCTTTATAATTTTCGCAATAGAATTGTTATAATCACCGAACGATGAACTATTGAAATCAAAAAGGAGTAATTTATAGAAATCAATTTGTTTGTCGTTACTATTGTCTTCTTTCTTTTTCACTAATGATTTGAATGTTATATTAACTGAACTATTTGCTGAACTAGTTTTGTTAGAAACTGTAGAAGCTTCAAATATAAACTTTAATTTCAAATCATTAGTATTGAAATTGTTTGTTAAACGAGCTATTTGAACATCAAATGGTTTTACTGAATTGGATTTCTGTAAAATCACATTGTTATTTGTAATCTGTGCATCTTTTATATCTTCATTCGTTTGCACAGAAGGTTTGATTCTAACAACTTCGGGAGTAATTTTTTTATACGCATCTTTTGAAATTACAACTGCTAATATTTCAGGATTCGACGATGTAATTTCAACCCTTCTATTTTCTTCAATTCCATCTTGAATTGAAACATTCGATGGTTTAATTGGTAAATTTTTAGATTCAACAAGTATTTGTTTAGGGTTTATTCCCCATTTTGATACTAAATACTCTTTAACAGTATTTGCTCTGTTTGATGAAAGGGAAGTATTCCCTTCTTCGGAACCTACATTTGAATTGCAACCTATGAGCGTTATAGTAGTTTTGGGTTGTTGTTTTAATCGATATCCAATTATATTGAGAATATCGTAATAGACATCAATGGTTGATAGTTCTTTTGTATTAATGGAATAAGCAGATGTTTTAGATGGATCAATATTTTTATATTTTGATTGTAATTCAGCAGAGCCTTCGGAGAAAAATATATTTGGTAATAGTGGATGAAATACTGTCGACTCATATTCTTCAATATCTATTGAATTTATAGGATATTCTTCTCCGTTTTCTGTTAAGCCAACTACTGTTAGGGAAGTAGCAAAATCTGATTTCCCATCTGCAGTACTTTTCGTTCCTTTTTTAGGTAGTAAATTTTCGTAAACTTCTATTATTGTTTCAGTTAGTTCATAATTCGATGGTGTTTCTTTTGTTGTAGTAGCACTATTTTTAGACTTCAACACTATTGAACCTACTTCGTTTTCACTTTGAACTTCAATTGTATCGCGAAGAACTATAGTATTCGAAATTGTTGGTTTCGTTTGAGGAAGTGAATATTTTAACGCAAGACCTACACGAAGTCCATTGGCATTCCAATTCATACTTTCTGCAACAGAAGATATTCCCAATTGATAAAAAAGTTCGGGTGCAATGAGCATCGTTTTCGATTTATTCAATGGAAACTCATATCCTAACCCAAGAAGTAAACCTAAATATGAACTTGTTGCTTGAGGTATATCACCTGAAAATTCGTTCCGAACTCTCGTCCGAGAATCATTTCCATTACTATCTAAAAACGTTGCTCCATTTGCAGGTGATGTTATTCGTTCTTCTTGGGTAAACGTAGAGGTATTGACCATTCCAACACGAAGTCCAGTGGAAATGAACAATTTTTTTACAGGATTCCAGATAAGTAATCCATCGACACCTACATTTTGTAAAGTTGCAGCAACTGTATGAGTAAAGGTACCACGTCGTGCTACTCCGTCGACAATTATAGTTGTATTTTCATCAGCGGTTAAGGTTGCACCAATGGATTGAAGACCGAATCGTGCACCTAACAAAAAAGACTTTGACACAGGATATTCAAACAACGCTCCAAAAGTATATCCTGAACCTGAACCAGATTCAAAACGTGGACAACAATTTGGTATCCCAGGTAATTTGGTAAAATCTGCTGAATGAATTGACAACAAATAATGCCCAAAAAGTCCAAACCTTGTTTGGTTTGTATCTTGGCTTTTGGAAGTACTAAAACTGCAAACAACAATTACCGTTAGAAATAGGTATTTAATTATTGAATCTTCAAAATTCGTTGTTTTCATAAACATTTGAATAAAAATTTACTGTGAATATTACTAGTTTTAGCTTGCTAAAATACTAATATACTTAAATTAATGATATTTTAATAATGAAAATACTTTTTTTTTGACTATTTAGTGTTTGTTCGATATCGAATGTAATTTTCTCCATTTTTCTAGTAGTGTTGATCTATAAGAATTCGCAATTTTAAACAAATCTGATTGATAAAATTATCGTATTTTTGTATCAATATTTTATATATAATAGAATCCTATAATGAATATACCCCCAGTTATCCCTATTGAAACTTTTTTTCGTAACCCTGCTGTTTCCCAATATAGTCTTTCGCCAAATGGGAAAAAGTATGCATTCCTAAGTACTAAAAATTCTCGATTAAATATAGTCTTGGTTGATAAAGAAAATAAAACTGAAGAGTTTATAACTTCAGTTACTGAACGTGATGTTTCTTATTTTGTTTGGGTTAATTCCGATGTTATTGTCTATTTTTACGATACTGGTGGTGACGAAAATTATAAAGCATTTGCTTGTATTTTAGCTACAAAAACTATTATTGCTTTAACACCCTTTGACGGGGTGGTTACTTCCTTGGTTTCTCGATTGTATAATGATCCTAAACACATTTTACTTTCGATGAACAAAGAAAATCCTCAAGTTTTTGATGTTTACAAATGTAATGTAGAAACTGGGGATCTTTCCTTGGTTGCTAAAAACCCAGGCAATATACTTTCTTGGATTTGTGCCGATGATGGCACTATTAAATGTGCCTATGTTCAGTTAAATCCTGAAACCGAAGCAATTTGTTTATGGGACAATACTGATAACTCCTATACTGTTTTAATTGAAATTCCTTTTCCTCATAGTTTAAATGAAGCTGGAATTTCTAAAGATGGTAATAAAATTTATCTGTCTACTAATTTGTTTTCCAATTATTCTTGTTTGTACGAATTTGATATTGAAACAAAAAGTTTCACATCGCTTTACGAACATCCCTCAAGAGATGTTTTTTCTTTATTTTCTTCCGATAGAACGAAAGAACCTTTGTATACTATAGTCTATGATAAAAAAAGAACTATCCACTATTTCAATGAAACGTTAAAGGAACTTCATCAGTCAATTGCAAAACAACTTGATAAAGAATTTTACGAAGTAGTACTTTTAGATTTGGATTACAACGAACAAAATTTTCTTTATGTGGTAACTTCTGATCGGATACGAGGTGAATATTATTCTTATTCTCTTCAAAATAAAGAGTTAAACTTATTAGGGTGTTCATCGCCTTGGTTGGAAGAAGAACACCTTGCTTCTATGAATGAATTTACTTACGTTGCTCGAGATGGTAGAAATATTAGTGCATTTTTAACTATTCCAAATGGTGTTGATCCTAAAAATTTACCCTTAGTTATGAATCCTCATGGTGGACCTTGGGTTCAAGACAAATGGGGGTACAACCCTGAAGTTCAGTTTTTAGCTAATAGGGGGTTTGCCGTTGTTCAACCAAATTATCGGGCTTCCTTAGGGTTTGGATTAGACCACTATACCGCTGGTTTTAAACAATGGGGTAAAACGATGCAAGACGATATTACTGATTGTGTGAAACATTTAACAGACATTGGGTTGGCAGATCCTTCGAATATAGCTATTTATGGTGCTTCCTATGGCGGTTATGCCACTTTAGCAGGAATTACATACACGCCAACACTTTACGCTTGTGCAATCGATTATGTTGGTGTTTCGAATCTCTTTACTTTTTTTGAATCTTTCCCTGAATATTGGAAACCACTTTTAGGAAAGGTTTATAAAATGATTGGACACCCCGAAGAAGATAAAGACGCACTTTTTGCTACTTCTCCTGTAAACTTTGTGGACAACATTGTAACTCCTTTATTTGTTGCTCAAGGTTCTAACGACCCTAGGGTTAAAAAAGCTGAATCTGACCAAATTGTTGCTGCTTTAAAAAATAGGGGTGTCGATATTGAATATATGGTCAAAGACAACGAAGGACACGGTTTTCACAACGAAGAAAACAGAATGGAATTCTATTATGCAATGGAGAAATTCTTGTTAGAACATATTACTGTTTCGTATCGATAAATTGTATGTTTGGTTTTCATCACGTTCTTTTGAGTATTTTTTCGTACATTGCATTGAAAGGAATATGTTTATATGAAATTTTCGATTGAACAAGACGACGACATAGCAATCTTTACTTTAAAAACTCCGAATTTAGATGCAGTTATCTCTGGAGATTTAAAATCTGAGTTTTTGATTCTTTGTCAACCAAATTTAGCTGCATTAGTAATTGATCTTTCTCACGTTGAATTTATGGATTCTGCTGGAATTAGTTCTTTACTCATTGCTGAACGCCAAATGGCAGAACATGAAGCCCCTGTTGTAATTGTTGGAGCTAACGAAAATATTATTACTTCGTTGAGAATTTCTCAACTTGATAGAATATTTGAAATTCTTCCTACAACCGATGAAGCATTATTGCAATTACGTTCTCCTGCCACTGAATAAAAAAAGCCACTCCTTGAGTGGCTTTTTTCGTTTATCGTATAATGTTGATCTGATATGTTTTTTGCATCGTTGCCGATTTGGCAACTATGAAGTAACTCCCTGTTGCAAAGTTTGTTATATCTACATTTGAGATGATATACTGTTCTTCGTTGATTGTTTGACTACTTGTATGTAGTTTTTGTCCTTGTAACGAATAGAATTCAATATCAAATTTGCCTCGTTCACGGGTTTCGGCTACAATCTCAATTTGGTTGCCGTGTATGGTAACCACTAATCCAAAATTACCTACTGTTGGTTCCACATTTAACAGTCTTGTACCTCCTTCTTTGCAGAGTCCCAATAGCGTAAACGTACCGAAATCGGTGTAATATTCTATTCCTTCAGGCATTTTGATTGAAAATAAATTCAATGGTGATGTTTCTCGGTTTCCCAAACCTGCTGTAAAATTTTGCGTTGATATGGTTCCTGTGCGGAATGCCAATGGATTTTTTCCGATTAACGACGTTGTATCGTCGTAGTAAAGACCCGTTGTTCCAATTGGTAACAATGTTGAAGGATTATATCCCAAATCCATAGATATCGTTTCTTGAAACAATGCTTGATCCATGACCCTTCCTGCTATTTTTATTGGCACTTCGTGTTTCGTACCTGCTTTTCCTTGGTGGTGTTCAGTGTAGAGCAAAACTTCCCCAGGTGAAGTTGCATTCCCTGTAAGCATGATATAGACTGGCGATGAAGGATCGTCGGCTATAAATTTCAACCTACTTGTAACTGGTCCACTTCGGACTGGTTTGTATCGGACATCCATACGGTATTCTGCAAAAAGTGGCAATGTTATTGGAAATCCAGTTGTTAGTATTTCGAATGATTCTTTGTTCGGGTCTTCTAATTGTATTCCAGTAAGTGTTAGTGAACGAGAACTATTATTATAAAGCACATATTCATCGAGTACATCTTTTACCGTTCCTAATTCTATTGTTCCAAAATCTATCGATTTGGTTTCTATTTGCATTCTTTCACGGATTCCAACTCCATTTACATTTATAAATGTTGTGTTGTTGTTCATATACCCGCCAGTATAATACAGCTTCTCATTACTTTTGAAAAACACTCTTCCACCATAACTGCCTTCGAATGTTGGTTGAAAACGAAACTCAATTGATATAGAATCATTTAAACCAAGAAATAATGGAAATTTATGATTGTGCATCATTTTAATGTTCGTAGAGCCTTCGTACCATATCGTGTCTATTCTGGTTGGTAAGGATGAATTTGACCACAGTATTCTGCTTACCATTGTATCTATTTGTGTATTTACTAGAATTTCGCCTAAATTTACATTAGAAACATTTGCTATTTCTGTATTATTTACGGTAAAGGTTGTGTCCGATATGTCTTCTTGTAGCGAAGTTTGTTCTAACGAAAACAACTTAACTAAAAAATCCCAACACCCAAATGCTACTACTTTTGAATCTTTTGACCATTCAATAACAAATGTACTTTCGAGGCTAACTGGTGATTGAAAGACTATCTTCTCTGTTTCTATCTCTTTTACAAAACTAATATACCCTTGCACCCATGTTGGAGGACCAACATAAGCAATATACTTTTCATCAGGACTTACAATTCCTGTTTGATGATAGCCTTGAAGTGTCCATGTACGAATGATTACGCCCGTAAGAGGGTCAAAAACAGTATATATAAAATTTGTTGACATTCGGGAATTGATACGCAATGTGTTGTCTTCTCTCCAACTTATACTTGCTAAGGTGTTAAAACCATTATCAATTGTACTCACTAAGGATAGTGTTTCAAAATCATAGACTAAAACATAACGTTTATTATCAGCATCATCTTTGTGAGCGAAATAAAAATACTTACCATCTGGACTAAATTGGTATAACCCTGAATTTATTGGTATTTTAAGTTTACGTATTGTTCCATCATCTAAATTCAGGAACAGTGTACAAAATTCTAAAGTACCTATTACGACTACATTTTGACTTGGGTGCCAAGAAGTGGCAGTTGCTTCTACTTCATCTAAATTGTTTAAACAAGTAAAATTTTCATATTTCTTAAGTTCTTTGCCCGTTCTAGTATCCCATATTCTAACCGTTCCATCACTTCCCACCGATGCTAATTTATCTCCTTTCGGACTCCAATCCAAATCCCAAAGTGGTGAATAATGCCCAACTAACTGCAGATCTAATTCTCCTGAATATGCATTATGTAAATATATGTGAGAGTCAAATCCAGCTGATGCTACTTGGCTTCCGTCTGGGCTCCAACTTACTTCTGTTACCCAATCCTTATTATTGTTGTATATCCAACTTCTTCGTTCATTTTTATCTGAATGTCGTGATATTCGGATTAAACAATTCGTACTTTTTGGTCCTGATACCTTTTTCCATTTGAATTCACCACCCGTAGCACTATTGGTGAGCAATTCCCACGTATTGCCACCATCGTTCGAAAACTCTATCATCACTTTTTCGTTCGGAGAAATGCCTGACCAACGAATAATAGTATCGTATGCAATACGGAATGTTTCACCTCCATTGGGGCTGACTACTATAAGACTGTCGTCTTTCTTTACTGCCGTACCACCTACAAGTGTTATTGCAATTGGACATAATGAATTGACTACTGTATAACTTCCCCACGTTTGTGTGGTCGATTTTGGTTTGTACCGTACTTTTATCTTCGCGGTTCTTCCTTCTTCTATTGTCAAATTATTTGGATCAAATTCAAAATCTTCATTTTCACCAATAATATCTGTTATGGTTGATCTTCCTCGAATTGCAGTTATGGTTATTGTTGTATCAAATGTTTTTCCTACTTCACGATTGCCAAAATTAATGTACTGAGGAACGACGACTACTTTTTGAATACTTTCTTCTGTTGGGTAATACCGTGTGGAATCTTGAAGTGAAAGTGAAGGGATTTGGATATTCACATTCCGTTGCCGTGAACCACATTCTGCTTCACTTCGCCATTCTATTTCACAGGTTTGTAATCCAGATACTTCTGACAATATCGTCATATATGCAGCTGCAGCTTCTTGTTCGTTATTGATATTACTAAAATATTTTCCGCCAGTTTCTGTTGCTATTTCTTTTAGATTTGAAGGTGTGTTGATTCTGAGTGTTACAACATATATTACTACATTTTCTGCTTTTGTTTTTTGTATTATTTTTTCTGTATCTGCGCCGCCTAGACCGTCGGTAAGCATTACAATCACTTTTTTGTTTCGACCTTTTGAAACCATTGCAATTCCAGCGTTTGGGTTGAGCAATGCTGCATTATAATCAGTTCCTCCTATTGGTCTTAATGTATTTATTGCAGTATACAGCAATTCTTTACTTACAGTTAGCCCTTGGTTCGAATAGGTTGAATGGTCAAAACTAACTACACCACACTCGCTGGGTCCTAACCGTAGTGAATTTACCCATAGTAATGCCGATCGTTTTGCAATACTCATATTTCCTTTGTTTTTCATAGAACCACTTATGTCTACTACTAAAACAGAAGATATACTTGTTGGTGGTGGTGCTGGCGTACATTTCAATGATAGAACTTGTCGCTTCGATCCGTTTTCTGTTACTTCTATTTCATTCCTATTTTGAATTCCTTTTGACTGTCCGTTCTGGTCTAAAAGGAATAGTTTTGCTTTTATATTCGGATAATTGCTTGTGTCGGTTGTTAATACTGTCAATTGTTGTGACAACAAAGGACAGGTAATGAACAATAGTAGTAACAGTAGAAATGGTTTCATAGCAATACTGATTATTGTGACTAAAAAAATTCCTGACCGAGTAATGTACTAGGTCAGGAAAAAGAAAATAATTATGGACAATCTGCCTTACACTCTACATCTGATACTGGTCCTGGGTCTGATAAGTCTTCAAAATCAGGATGTGATAACAAGCAATGTGGTGCTCGGTTACTATCTAAACTACAGTCAACAATTGTTTGACTTTCATCACGTGTAATTTCAACAATTGTTATAGACTCAAAAGTTATAGGATCATTTCGTATACCGTATTTTGTTGTGTATTGCAACATACAGCACTTTTCTGAACACTTTATCTTACCAATTGGAACATTTTTATATTGCATATAGCTATTCGTTACTCTATTTAAAACACTATAAAAATCTATATTACCGTTGTCATTCGTATTATCGCAACAAGCAGAATCTAATCTTGTTGTATCTATTGGAATAACACAATTTATGTTTGTATAACAATCTGCAGTAACATAAATTTTCCAATCTATCTCACCAGCTACATTGTCATGCGCTAACTGCCGTAAGATTGCATTTAAGACAAAATCCTTAATACTTTCTTCTGTCATAAAAGGTGTTTTATTGGTTAAGTTTTCCCAATCTAAAGTTACAAATCCAATTTTCGGAAAACCTGGACCTGCACTTACAGGAGTAGAATACTTGTAATCAATAACACCTACCTCACCTATGTCATTAAATGTAACAGAATAATTTGTTACTACCGTTGTATCACTTCCATTGCTAAATGGGTTACACGGTGGAGAATCTATTGCAAACACCTCGCTACTATGAACTACGAGTAAGAATACAATCCCTACTACTATGCTTAGTTTTTTCATAATTGTATCTTAATTCTTAATAAATTTAACAACTTCAATCGATCCGTCATTACGTGAGATTTTTACGAA
>Ga0209591_10000330_pt1 | contig 62491 bp, 52 predicted proteins | sample MAT01_FD_187207 | JGI IMG/M metagenome (GOLD analysis project Ga0209591, IMG submission 187207) | Freshwater microbial communities from Lake Fryxell liftoff mats and glacier meltwater in Antarctica - MAT-01 (SPAdes) (version 2) | ecosystem: Environmental > Aquatic > Freshwater > Ice > Liftoff...
ATTGGAGAAACGTTTGGAGAATCTCTGGAAATATTTACAAAGAAGTCGGAACTAAGCTTTTTCAATATCTCATTCTGTGGCAGGGAAAGTTTAGGATAAAAAGTTCAATTTTTCAACTTACACCGTTTGAATATTAAACCCAGAATCCGCATTGGAAATCTATTGCAGCGCTAACACCCTTTAATATCAAGCACTTTCTCGATTTTTACTCTTGATGTAAGTATATACACCATCAAATATTCCCGCATTGCGCATTGGAAGTGTCTTGAGGTTAATGCGCTGCGGGATTCTCGAATCTACACGATGGAGCAAAGTAATAGTTCGATCTGTGAATTCCGATATCTCCATCGCGTGATTCGGGATAATACCAATTCTGCACAATAAATAGTCCATGCTGAATTGCGCATTGGAAGTTTTTTTTGGGCAATGCGCTGCAGCATCTTGCATGCATGAAGTGGTAAATGCCGTCAAAGAAGCTGTTGTAGGCCAATGGAGTGAAACGGAAGTGGAATATTACAGATACATAAACCCAAATCAAGTGATAGAAAAATTGCACCCTAATTTTGCCGATGAATGCAGTATTCTATCGCTCAGATTTGAGAATCCCGCACGCATTCTACAAAAATTGCCCAAATGCGTAATGCGGGATAAAGGGTTTTAGCACTGCATCGCGAATCCCAATGCGGATTCTGGGTTAAAGGGATCTCTAAAAACCTCTTTCACGTATCGACCAAATTATAAAAACTAGCCAATCACTATAAATTCATTCGGGACAAAAACCGTCATTAGGCTGCATTGGTATACAGTAGATCCTTCGAGTGGGATTGGACTCCACGAAACTTTTAGCCGGTTTTAGAGGTACTTAAGACGTGATTGTTTGCCATTCACTGCTTCAATTGGCAGAAAAATACTGCTTCAATTCTTCATCAAAATACCTTAAAGCATTTTTGATAGGCAGCGGCACACCACCGCCCAGAGCACAAAGTGAACCAATTTCCATGGTCTCTAGCAAGTCGTTGAATAATTTTCGATCTATTACATACTCATCTTTCTGAGCCTTTTGAATCATTTCCTTTCCACGTGTAGATCCAATTCTACACGGAAAACATTTTCCACAACTTTCATGCGCGGTAAACGCGAAAAGATGCTCGAGGTAACTGATAATTGGGAAATCTGCAGGAATAGATACAACGGAAGCATGACCAAGCAAAAATCCTCCTTCATTGAATGATTCAAAGTCAATTGAAAGTTCTTTGATTTTTGAAACGGGCAAAAGTCCTCCCAATGGTCCACCAATATGTAAAGCCTTTACCGGACTACGAAATCCTTGACCCAAATCTTCTACCACTTGTGAAAGAGGAGTACCCATATCCACTTCATAGATGCCGGGACGATTAAAAAATCCATCGAGCGATACCAATTTGGTGCCAGTGCTTCTGCCTCGACCGATTGACGCGAAATGCGCGCCACCATTCTCTAAAATAAATGGAATACACGCAAGCGTTTCTACATTGCTCACAACTGTAGGTCTATTAAAAAGCCCTTGCTGAGCGGGGTAAGGCGGACGAACTCTTACTTCTGGTCGCTGACCTTCAATGCTATTCAAAAGAGCTGTTTCTTCACCACATATATAAGCTCCTTGTGCTTTGATCACTTTAAAATGAAAACTAAAGCCGGTGTTCAAAATATTCTCTCCGATACATCCCACATGAGTCAATTCAGCAATAGCTACTTCAGTAATTAACACGCTTTCAGGGTATTCGCCTCTGATGTAAATGACTCCAGTATTAGCACCTGCAACATAACCGGCCATGATCATTCCGATAATCAATTTGTAGGGTTGGTGCTCGAGAATATACCTATCGCTATATGCTCCGGGATCACCTTCATCGGCATTACACACAATGAATTTTTTATCACCGACAGCCTTTGCACAAGCCTCCAATTTAAATGCTGATGGGAATCCGGCTCCTCCTCTGCCTCGCAATCCACTCTCTTTTATTTGAGTCAAAACTTCGTCAGAGGATAGCACCAACCACTTTTTCAAATGTGCAACATACTCTTCTGCTTTGATTTGATTCGCAGTTAAAATGGCAGATCCGGAACATCCAACTTCATATTTGTCATTGGCTTGTATTTCCACTTTTGGATTTGATATCAAATTCTCTATTTGATCGATATCATTTCCTGAATAGTTAAAACCATTATACCAAAAGGCCTTGTTTTCGTGACAGCGACCAAGGCAGCACATCTCACCCACTTCACTTTCTTCAAAATGTGAGTTAAGCTTTTTTTTCACCGTGTCTTGCGTACCGGCTACCAAACAAGCACTTCCATTGCACACATATACTTTTTTTCCTTTGTTTTCCTCTCTGAGAAAGTCGTAGAATGATGTGGCACCATAGATATTACCCTTCCCAAAGAGAAACTCTTCGGATAATTCTTTCATCTGCTCTTTACTCAGAGTTCCAGAGTTCTCTGCGGCTTTTCCCAGAGCTTCGAATAAATTTCTTTCAGTTCCTTTGCGACCTGATAATTCACTTAGATTTTTTGGCATATGCAATGTTAGTAATAAAACGCTTAGAAAGTTTGTTTCAGAATATGAGGACTTCCATATCTTGGCACAGAAATTCTTAAACTCTACCAAATTGAATATTTTCAAAAACAGCGACATGGAAAGTCTCCTTGCTCGCATTATAAGTTTTCAAACCAGAAATGAACGCAAATGGGGAAAGATGTCGCACAACGAAATGTTGTGTCATATGTCTGATCAGATCCGCTGTGTAATAGGCGAAAAAGAATTTAAATCAATGAGCGTCGGTATGCCTTTATGGCTTCTGAAATTCATGGTATTTCGTTTGCCTTGGCAAAAAAACCTTCGAACTCATCCTGATTTTGATAAAGACAAAAGAGGGACAACAGTTAAAGATTTCGAGACAGACAAAAATGAATTAATTCGTTTGGTAAGTTTGGTTTCTCAATGGCCTTCGAACCAAACTTTAGACTCACATCCCGTATTTGGTCCGCTGAGCAGAAAACAATGGGGCACGCTCATAGCGGACCATTTGGATTGGCATCTAAAACAGTTTAGTGCTTAAAGGAACCTTCTAAAGTCCACTGATCAACTTCTTTTTAGGGTATTTAACTGAGTACCTAAGTTGCTTTTTAACCGTTTCTCCCGGTGCAATGGTGAGATTCCAAGTCAACTTGCCTGTTGTAGCATCGTGTACCGCTCCGCTGATCTCTTCCATTTCCACAGTGATATCTGCATTCTGTGAAAGTGGTAGCTGGTCTTCGAGTACAAAGGTGATTGGAACTTTTTTAGTGTTGACAATCGTAGTCTCGAATGCTTTGGTGGTTTTGGTATTTCCTCCCAAAGAACTTGTCCTGCAAAAATCACTTAGCATTTTTCTGTCTACAGTTATGCTCTTATCTCTTCCCAAAGAAAGATTGAGCGTGTCATTGGCCATTGCAGGATCAATATACGCTTTGCCCACATAAGTTCCTCTGAAATAAATATTACTTTCTCCGGGCAATAAACTGTACTGCATCCAATCTGTTAACTGAGCGCGCAGAAATGCATCAGAATCGATTTTAGGGGCACTGTAATAATCGTATTTAGCAGTTAACGACTCGCGCTGCATTTCTACATCGTAGTATTGCCCGTCTGCAGGAACATCGTAGGGAATGGTGATCTTGAACTCTGTACTTACTACACTTTCGGTCTGCACAACGTTATCGTCCATTGACCTGAATGATTGATCCTTTTTCAATTCTATAGTATCATATACGGCACTTGGCCTTGCGTCTTCCTCATAGACCTCGCTTTTACTATAGCCTTTATCTTTTCTATAAGGATCGTACAAGTACACAAACCATGGATTCAAAACCGGTGATTGACCACCTGTTGTCGGATTTCCTGTAGACAAGGTCAGATTCACATTCTCCCAATCATTGCCTGTTGATTGAAAAACTTTGGCCTTATAAACCATCTCTATAGGTTGATTGATGTCGCTCGAACGCAAATCATACGTAGGAATCCATCCTGCACTATACGCCAAGTAACTTACTCTGATCTGAGCTGTAACAGCTTTATCGGCAGCTATGGTTACAAATATTTCACTTGGATTGGTGTTTCTTCGAGCATTCAACGAGTTGAGGTAATTCTGAAGTCGCTGAATCTCGATATTCAAACCCTTCTCATCCTGATTGAGTTCTAGAATTTTGTATTCAATTTCTCGCAATCTATTTCTGAAGAAGTCAGCCATTTCAGCCAAATCTTCGGAAACCAATACGGCATCACTTCCTTTTATGCTTTTGTTGGCATTTAGCATATCCTTCTCCTGATAATAAACACTCTTCAAACTCTGCTTTTCAAGCAAACGAAATTGAGCATTTTCAAGGCTATCCATAACAGACTTAACCTTTGGATTGGTGCTTTGATCGGTAAGGTAATTGACGCCATGACGAACATTTATGATAGTATAATCCTTGTTGCCCTCCACTTGAATGGAATTCGGATCAAGATTTATGGTAAGGTCGGTTAATCTCAGCACATTTTCACCCAGTTTGAGAGAAACGGATGCCTCATGAGTTATCTGAGCTCCTGAAAGAAAAAGTGTGACATCTGTGATTTCTGATTCTACCAACTTGCTTTGTTGGGCACTTAAATTACCGATAAAAAAAGAAAGTGCGATGAATGCGAGTATTTTATTCATTGAGATTTACAATTGGGTGTAAAATTACAACTCTTGCTTTAGCAAAGGCTATGCCTCAAATTCATTAAATAAGGTAAACAGCTAAAAAAAACGAAACAGGCTGTATTTCATCAGTTCCTTCAAACTTGTTTCGTTCTTTTTTGTATGTTTGCAAGGCATAATCAGAAATTGAAAAAACTTTAAGAAATCATCTATTTCGAATGAAAAAAACGTGGATTTACTCAGGTTCCTTTCTTTTTCTTTTAGGACTTTCTAGTTGTTACTATGATGTAGCATCGGAGCTTTACCCCGACGAAAATTGTAACACACCTGCTGTTGTGAATTATGCGGCCAATGTCAAGTTGCTCATCGATTCTCGCTGTGCCAGCTCTGGCTGTCATGTAGCAGGTGGAAACGGACCGGGTGACTTTTCTAATTCGGCAACAGCCATTGCAGCCGGACAAGACGGGTCAATCGAAGCCCGTTCTGTTGTTCAAAGGGACATGCCACCGAGTCAGCCTTTGAGCAACTGCGAGATAGCCCTCCTTGAGGCTTGGATTGCACAAGGAGCGAACTAGTTATTGCATAGTTGCTTTAGACAAATTTTGACTTGCGCAAAAGATTTGGTGCTTGATAAAGTAAGGTTTCCTATATTTATCAACCAAACCAAAGCCTTATGTATCGGAACTTACTCTGTGTCTTATCCATTTTAGTATTTTACAGTGTTTCATTATCGCAAACAACGAGCGACTGCGAAGGTGGAATAGTATTGTGTGATTCATTTTACAGCGAAGAAACCTCGCCAGTGGGTTCTGGCGACGTCTACGAACCCGCTCCGGCCTTTGGATGCAATGGGACTTCCGGTGAAGTCAATTCAATTTGGTACATATTCACAGTGCAGGAAGATGGCAACTTGAGCTTTTTTCTCGATCCAAATGACGATGGCACTGACTACGATTGGTCGCTCTTTAATATTTCTCAAAACGGTTGCGCCGGTATAGCAGATGGCACTTCGCCCGAGGTAAGCTGCAATTCTTGGGGAGTTCTTGGGATTAACGGTGCCACCGGGATTTCCACAGACAATGGGGGAACTGGAAATAGCAATGGCCCTGGTGATCTCAATGGTCCGCCTTTTAATGGTGATCTTTTGGTAACTGCCGGTGAAACATTTGCTCTAATCGTAATGAATTGGACGGGCTCTAATGCCGGATATACCCTCGACTTTGGATCTTCCACAGCAAGTCTGTACGATCAAGTTCCTCCCTCTATTCTCAATGTACAAGCCAATTGTGCGAACACTGAATTGATTCTAACATTCTCCGAAAACATCGTATTGAGCACGGTTCAAAATGGAGACTTCGTTATCAGCGGACCAGGTGGTGATTATACTATTACTGATTTCGAGCCCACAAATGGAGGAATAGAAATGGACAACATGATTACGATAAGTCTTGGATCTCAAATCACAAATGCGGGTTCATATACGATTGAAATTATTGATGTAAACAATTACGTCACCGATCTATGTGGCAACGAAGGTTCGGGAACTTATACTTTTAATGTGAACGCTCCCATGGTTTTCGAAGTAAGCACTGAAACAGCATGCAATGGTCAGGGCGGAACTATCACTGTAGACGACGTGAATGGAGGAAGTGCTCCTTTCATTTATACTATTAATGGAATTCAGCAGAATGATCCCGAATTTGATGATCTCGGTGGTGGAAATTACAATGTAGGAGTTACTGATCAGAATGGTTGTTCGCTCATTCAGCAAGTATCAGTTCCCAATCAGGCCATCTCTGTTAATGCGGGGGTTCCTGATTCCCTTTCCTGCCTTAAACCCACAACCAATCTAGGTCCGGCATTAGTCAGTCCTGATCAGCCTGTTAATTTTGTATGGACTACAACCGATGGATCAATTGTATCGGGTGCCGGAAGTGAAACTGCCACTGCAGGATCTACAGGTACTTACCAAGTGATTGTTACAAATACTGAAAATGGTTGTTCCGACACTGATTTTGTTACAGTTGTTTCGGCAGATGAGTTTGTGCTAGACCTCAATCAAATGGTTTTCCCAAATGTGTTTAGCCCCAATTTGGACTCCTGGAACAGTGATTGGGCGCCCTTCCTAGCTCTTGATCCCGAATTTGATCTGACCTCTATTTTCGTTAAATACGACCTCAAAGTATTCAATCGATGGGGCGCAATGGTATACGAATCAGCAGGAGGAAAGAGAAGATGGAGAGCTGAAGATGCTGATGAAGGAACTTATTTTTACACGCTGCAATATGAGAGTCAGTGTGGCTCAGGCACTGCTGGTAACAAAGAAGGATACATTCAAGTATTGAGATGAAATCTTTGATTAAATATTTTCTTCTGACCACTCCAATTCTCTTTTTGATTTCATGCGAAAAAGACGAAGAACAAATAAATAGTCAACTCAAGTATCCGAGTATACCTGATGTTTTGTATCAGTATGCAGACATCGACTTGCCGGAGCATTTTGATACAAACCCTCTCCTCAATCTTGTAGACTATGGTGGCGACAATCAAGTAACGAATGAAGGCGCAACGCTTGGCCGAGTTCTATTTTACGATGTAAATCTTTCTGTCAATAAATCGACATCTTGTGGATCCTGTCATCATCAAAAAAATGGATTTGCCGATCCACATCCTTTAAGTCGCGGTCATTCCGGATTGTTCACTCATCGCAATACCAGTCATATTGTAAATGCCCGATACTCATCGCGCTTTTTTTGGGATAATAGAGTGAATGGTTTAGAAAATCAAGTCCTATTTCCCATTCAAGATCCCCTAGAAATGGGTATGACCATGGATGCCTTGATTACTCGACTTAAAAATATTCCATACTACCCCGAATTATTCACTGCAGCTTTTGGCGATGTAGAGATCAATAGCACCCGAATTTCCAGAGCACTGGCTCAATTTGTGAGGTCAATACTTTCCTATCAAACGAAATATGACGAGGGAGTTGCTATCGGTTTTTCGAATTTTACCGAAGAAGAATTTTTAGGACATGCGCTTTTTATTTCCAATGAAACGGAATGCAACCACTGCCATATTACTGCCAATTTTCATCTGAATGATGCTATCAATAATGGCCTTGACTCTGAATATGCGGACAATGGCAGGGGACTAATTACCGGAAATGAAAGCGACAACGGCAAGTTTAAAGTACCTTCTCTGCGCAATGTAGAATTGACCGGACCCTACATGCACGACGGTAGATTTGTAACACTAGAGAATGCCGTAGAACATTATTCAAGTGGTGTGGCTCCTCATGAAAATCTTGATGACCGATTGACTACAGATGGTCAAATTGGAGGGAATCCAAGGCATATACTTTTCACAGATCTTGAGAAATCAGCTATGGTGGCCTTTCTAAAAACTTTAACCGACTATTCGCTCATCTCGGACCCTAAATTTGAGGATCCATTTTAAAGATATGATTCAAAAAATATTTTCGCGCCTTTTGAGAAAACCTTTTCCCGGCACTGCTACATATTGGGAATGCAGATATCGTTCGGGTGGCGATTCCGGAGCAGGGAGTTCTGGAGAACTGGCTCAATACAAGGCCAATTTCCTCAACAAATTTGTAAAAGAAAATAAAATAGAAAGTGTGATAGATTGGGGCTGCGGAGACGGGGATCAATTGCGATTAGCGAAGTATCCTCATTACATTGGGCTAGATGTTTCTAAAACTGCTATTGAAATTTGTAAGAAAAAATATACGGGAGATCATACCAAAAAATTTGAGTGCCTTGAGAATAACTCGAGTAAATGGTCGGCCGAATTATCCCTTTCTCTTGATGTTCTCTACCATCTAATAGAAGACAAAACCTACACAGATTATCTTCATGCATTATTTGCTAGTGCAGATCGATCTGTGATTATTTACAGTGTTAATACCTCAAGCGGAAACTATGCGGCACATGTGAAGCCGAGGGTTTTTACTGAAGATTTGCAAAAAACATTCCCTCAATGGCAATGCATTTTGCACGAAGCCAATCCTTTTCCACTTTCAAAATATGGCCCTGAAAAAGGTAGCTGGAGCGACTTCTATGTTTATCAAAGAACAAACTGAAAAAAATTAAGTGAACATACCTCAAACTAAAAATCCGCGTGTTGTAATTGTCGGCGGTGGATTTGGTGGACTCAGACTTGCAAAAGCACTTCGAAATAAACCCATTCAAGTTGTATTACTCGACAGACAGAATTATCATGCCTTTCAACCACTGTTATATCAAGTAGCTACTGCTGGATTGGAGTCTGGAAGTATTGCTTATCCTTTCAGGAAAATTTTCAATCACTATAGCAATTCGTTTTTCAGAATGGCGGAAGTGACGGAAATTGACACGGCCAATAACACCGTGCATGCAGACATTGGAAGTATCACTTATGACTACCTAGTGATTTCTACCGGTGCGACGTCCAACTTTTTCGGTATCAAAAGCATTGAAGAAAGAGCAATGCCAATGAAGACCATCTCGGATGCGCTCGACATTCGAAGTCTTATGCTTCAAAATCTGGAAAAGGCCTTGCTGCGAAATGATCTTCAAGAAAAGGAATCATTGATGAGCATCATCATTGTAGGTGGGGGTCCAACAGGAGTTGAGCTTGCAGGTGCCATTGCGGAATTAAAGAAGGATATCCTTCCCAAGGATTATCCAGACATGAATATGAATGAGATGGATATTCATTTGGTCGACGCCAACAGCAGGGTTTTGAAAGAAATGACTGAAAGTTCTTCGGCCCATGCACTAAAGATTTTGAAAAAAATGGGAGTTGAAATTCACTTAAATACCCGTGTTACTGAATTTGATGGACAGAAGGCATTAACTGCCGATGGCCGCGAATTGTGGGGTTCTACTCTAATTTGGGCTGCGGGAGTAAAGGCAATTATACCCAATGGACTTGGCACAGAAGCCATCGTAAAAGGCAGAATCGCTGTCAACGAATTTAATCAGGTTGCCGGACATACTCATGTTTTTGCGATAGGTGATGTGGCTAGAATGAGTACCAGCGATTTCCCCGATGGTCATCCCATGATGGCCCAAGCAGCCATACAACAGGGCAAACAACTTGCTGAAAATCTACTTCGCAAAAATGGAGGCAAAGCCTATAAACCCTATGAATACAAAAACCTGGGTGCTATGGCTACTATCGGTCGGGCACAAGCTGTAACGGAACTGCCTCACTTGAAACTTACCGGATGGTTTGCCTGGATTTCTTGGTTGTTTGTGCATATTTACCAGCTCATTGGTTTTCGAAATAAACTCGTGGTGCTCTTGCATTGGGCACAAAACTATTTACGCCATAGCAGGGATCTGCGACTAATCATCAGACCTTTTAAGAGCAAAGTTCCTTAAAAGCTACTTCATCTTTTCGGCGAGCAGAACTGCATTGTAAAGATTTACAACACCTCCAGTTTTAGATAAACTACCAAATGTCACTTTCTTTTCCGGATTGCCTGGAGCTCCAACTTTGGTGTTCTTGTATTTCACAGAACTCTTCTCTAAAATTGCTTTTACCTCTTTTGCCGTGAGTTCAGGATAGTACGACCACAACTCGGCTGCAACGCCTGAAACGACAGGTGCTGCCATACTTGTTCCGCTTTCTTTTTTATAAGATTGATTGGTATAAGTGCTATAAATATCAACTCCCGGAGCAAATAAGTCGACCTTCTTTTTTCCGTAATTTGAAAAATCTGCAGATAGATCGAAAATCAGGTAGTCGCTAGCTCCCACTTCTATCCAAGTGCTGCACTTTTTTCCATTGTCGTAAAAAGCTGTTGGGAAATTTTTACTTACATCATTGTTTTTGGAATCATTTCCAGAGGCATGGATCAATAGTACATTTTTCAATTCAGCATATTGGATTGCCTCGTCTACAACTCCTTTGAAAGGAGAATAACTTTTACCAAAACTCATATTGATGATTTTGGCGCCATTGTCCACTGCATATCGAATGGAATTAGCAACGTCTTTGTCACGCTCATCTCCATTTGGAACACATCTTATAGGCATGATTTTTACATTATGCGCAACACCTTCGGCTTCTATTCCATTGTTCAAAGCACCGATAATTCCGGCCACGTGGGTGCCGTGTTCAGCCTTCGGACCATCGTTGTGGTTGTTGCCATAGAACTTTTCGTTCGGATCCAAATAATTATCCCCTACTAGATAGCGAGGATCAAAATTCAGATTGTAGCTATATTCAAATTGATCTGTAAAGTGTGAACGAATTTCATCGATTTGAGAAGGCAGATCCTCTTCAAGTGCATAGATTAAAATTTCGCGAATAGCCGCCGAATATTCATCATCCGCACTCATACCATACACATCGTCGATCGTGTAGGTTTCTTTGTTCAAGGTCTTTTTTGCTGTCATGTCGGCCATCTTGTAGACAGCCATAAACTGATCAAAACCCATTTGTTCTTCTTTGGCTTTCGAAAGACGTTGATCGTATTCCTTAACGAAACGCTCATATTTTTCAAAGTCTGCCATTTCAGATTTATTGATTTGGACTTTGCTTTTGCCCTCGAAACGTGACTTTAAATCTTTGAAAACTCTGGTGAACTCGAGATTATCGTGTTCCACATCACCTTGGGCTCCACCGATGAAACTCCAACCATTCACGTCGTCTATGTATCCATTTTTATCGTCGTCGATGCCATTTCCTGCTATTTCATCTGCATTCACCCATATCATAGAACTCAATTCAGGATGGGCTGTCTCTGTGCCACTATCAATTACCGCAACAATGATGGGAACAGATTTTTTGGATTGAAGAAAATCATAGGCCGATTTGGCTTGAATACCACTTAGTTCATCCGTTGGAGATTGCAAGTGCCATAGTAAAGTGCGCTCGGCTTGTATTTTATCATCTTCCTGGGCGGAAAAAGTAAGTACTGAACAAAACATCAAGAAAAAAACTGATAATTTCATTTTATAGATTTTAATGCGAAAAAAGACGTTTTTTGTGGAATATTGCATAATTAGTGACAAAAAGTGCATTTCCTAGATGAATGAACAAAGATGATACCGTAAAAAAAGGCCCCCGACTAGTCGGAGGCCCGTTTAACTAACAACTAAACTTTACCTAACTTCTACAGCTCTTCATTTGTAGAATGCAGGATCAGAGTAATACTCTGATTCCGCAAATTTTAAAATGAGTTATAACGAATTTATCACGAGAGTATCAATAATCTATTTTTGAACCTGCAAAAGTGAAAGAAGTAATCATCATAGAAGACGAATCCAGTATTGCCGACTTGATCAAATTGCACTTACAAGACATTGATTGTGAGGTGCACTGCTTTGTGAACGGCAAAGATGGGTACCAGTTTGCATTGAAAAATCCTTTTGATCTGCTCATCTTGGATATAAATCTACCGGGGATGAATGGTCTGGACATTTGCAGAGAGCTTCGAGCCAATAAAATTACGAGTCCAATATTGATGCTAACCGCTCGTACTGAGGAGATCGATAAGGTTTTGGGACTAGAAACGGGCGCTGATGACTATATAACCAAGCCATTTGGAATACGCGAGTTTTTGGCTCGGGTAAAAGCTATTTTTAGAAGAGTTGAAATTGATCGAGTGGAACAGTTTGAATCGATCAAGTTGATAGAATTCAAAGGACTTTCCATTGACAGAAAAAAAAGGAAAGTAGAATTGCGAGGCGGGCGCATTGAACTCACCCCAAAAGAATTTGATTTGCTTTATACGCTTGCCACCAATCCCGGAGTCACTTTTGAGAGAAAAGAACTGCTAAGCAAAGTATGGGGTTATGATTTTGAAGGATACGAGCATACGGTGAACTCGCACATCAACCGTTTGCGAGGAAAAATAGAAAAGGATCCAAATAACCCCGAATATGTTTTAACCACTTGGGGTGTAGGCTATCGATTTGCAGACAATTAAATTACGTTTAGCACATGAATAAACCATCAGTAGTTCCACAGCGATTTAGCAACAGAATTCTAATTCTGACTTTTATCGCAATATTGTTGATTGCCATTATCAGCACAGTGATGAGTTACAAAAGTCAAGTTCGGATTAGCGAGGAGAAAGAGCTGTTTAAGTTGGATTGTATTGCAAATGCCGTTGCGTACAAAATTTCAGGTGAGGAACACGATTATCTTGTTGCGACTTATCCCGATAGCACGATGCGAAGTAAGGCCGAGCTTGATTCTGTGTACATGAAAATAAAAGAGCTCATGAGTGGTGCTCAGCAGATGACAAAAGTGCCCTCTGAAATGTATACCGTTCTGAATGACCCCAATCACGCAAAGCTATTCTTTGGAATTGGAACCATGCGAAATGAATGGCTCAGTACAATGGATGTTTTTCCTGCTGAACTAAAGAATGATTTTGAAAAAGGTGGAATGGTAAGATCGTATGAAGTGGGAGGATGGGATAAACTCAGTGCTTTTTCGCCAATTCGAGATGCAAACAACAACGTAGTGAGTGTTCTCCAAGTTGAGGAAACGCGTGATTCTTTCATGGGTAAAGCTCGTGAACAAATAATGATGAGCGTTTTTCTCTCCCTAGCTTTTATTGCTGTTATTGGTATTCTGATGTACTTCTCTGTGCGTAATCTTTTAAAACGTCAAGAGAGAATTGCCCTTGAAAAAATGGAAGTAGAAATGCTTCGAAGTGAGTTGGTTTCAAATGTATCTCACGATTTGCGAACTCCTTTAGCGAGTATCCACGGCTATCTTGAAACTGTTTTAATGAAACAAGATACCTTATCCAAAGAAGAAGTAAGCAAATACCTCAACACATCATTGCAGAGCACAGAAAGGCTTCGGGTGATGGTAGATGAGCTGTTTGATCTTTCTAAACTTGAATCCAAGGAAAGAAAGCTGAATCTTGAAAAACTCTCCTTAGGTGAACTTTTATCTGATGTGACAAATCAATTTAGGGTGAATGCTGCAGAGAAAAACGTTTCGCTTTTATCTGAGATCCCGAAAGATCTTCCTCCCGTAAAAGGTGATGTAGCACTACTTGATCGTGTAATACAGAATATTCTTGGCAATGCCATCAAGTTTTGCAATTCAGGCGACCAAATTTTAGTAAGAGCCGGAACCGAAAACGAGAAAGTTTGGGTTGAAATTAAAGATTCTGGCATTGGCATACATGAAGATGATTTGCCTCATATTTTCGATCGTTTTCACAAGGGCAAAACTGAGCGCTCAGGAAGTGGAATTGGCTTGGCGATTGTAAAAAGTGTTCTCGAACTTCACGAAGCGAGTTACACTGTAAAAAGTAAAGCCAGCGAGGGAACCATTTTCAAATTTTCGCTGCCTATTCACAAAAAAGATTAGTTGTGATCCAATCCTTCAAAAACTGAATTCTGGCTTTTATACTCAGGTACTAATTGTTTTATCTTGCCTACGATTGCATTGTTGTTCTGCGATTCAAAGAGTGAAATGAGTTCCTCAATTTGAGGAGCGATGAATTTCACGTCGTATTCTCTTACACGGGCACGCAGAATTTTAGGATGATAAGTTGGCAAGGTATTTTCTTCATTTGCCAAAACTTCCTCAAAGAGCTTTTCTCCGGGGCGCAAACCTGATACGTGAATTTCGATATCGCGACCTAACTCAAGCCCTGATAGCTTTATCATGTTTTCTGCTAAGTCCATAATGCGCACACTTTTGCCCATATCAAATGCAAATATTTCGCCACCCTCACCCATCGAGCCAGCCTCCAATACAAGCTGCACTGCTTCTGGTATGGTCATGAAAAACCTAGTTACATCAGGATGTGTAACAGTAACGGGTCCGCCCTCCTCTATCTGCCTTTTGAAAATCGGGATAACAGATCCATTTGATCCTAATACATTTCCGAACCTCGTGGTAATAAATCGCGTTTTTCCTTCGCTATTTTTTGACTGAGCATATATTTCTGCAACGCGTTTTGTAGCACCCATAACACTCGTTGGGTTTACTGCTTTGTCGGTACTTATCAATACAAATGTTTCCACTCCAAAATCTACAGCGAGGTCTACCATGTTTTTTGTGCCTAGCACATTGGTCAGAACAGCCTCACTTGGGTTGTCCTCCATAAGTGGAACGTGCTTATACGCAGCGGCATGATAAACAATTTGCGGATGGAAATGCTGAATCATCCTTTTCATGCGATCGTATTGTCGCACATCTCCCATCACCCATTCGCATCTATTAAATTCGGAATGAGACCGCAATTCACCCGCCAATTCAAATAATGGAGTTTCTGCCTGATCTAGAATAATGAGCTTTGAGGGTTTGGCTAGAAGCAACTGACGCACCAGTTCGCTGCCAATGCTACCGGCAGCACCTGTTATAAGTACAACTTTGTCCTTTACCTGAGCTACCACACTACCGCTATTGAGTTGTATAGTATCTCGTCCTAATAAATCTTCGATTCGCACATCTCGAATTTGCCGTGCACTCAACTCTCCTCCTATCCATTGCTGCACAGGCGGGATATTCAGAACTCTTACATTGTGCTTGATTGCCTCAGCTATGACTTCCGCTTTTCTATCCGCCGGAAAAGGATTGATGGCTAAAATAAGTTCATCCACTTTACCTGAGGAGAGAAGTTCGGCTAGTTTGGCGCTGTGAAAAATTTCGGCACCCTCCATTTTTTTTCCACTTTTGCCTTTGTCGTCATCCACAAAAGCAAAAACATCTACTCCACTTCTCTTATCTCTGTCAAGCGTTCTTTTGGTAATCAATCCCGCCTCCCCAGCTCCAAAAATCACAGCTCGTTTTAAAGCTTTGTCTGGAGATTTCAGTTCGAGATACAAGACTTTTATCGCGATTCTGCTTACAACCATAGCGAAAAGTGTAACCAGATATTCGAGAATGATAATGCTATTCGGAATAAAGTAAAGTTGATCTAAAAAGTGATATTTCGCTTGATTCAAGCCTGCAAAAACCAATGAGCCCGCAGTGAGAACAACAAAAATGCGGGTCGTGTCTTGTGAACTTGTATACCTAATAATACCAGCGTAAGTGCGGCCCAAAACGAAAGAAACTGCCCGAATGAAAAAGAGGATTGGCAAAAACCGAATGGCAAGGTCAACCTCAATACTTGGAATGTCAAATTCGAAACGAACGAGGTAAGCTACCAGAAATGAAAATGCAACAATGAGCAGGTCAATGATGAAAATTAGCCAGCGCGGAGTATTTTTGGTAGGCAGCCACATAGGGGCCGAAGGTAAGCAGGCGAAATGAAAGAAATAGATAGATCCATATGTCTTTGTTTTGCAGATTTGATATTAGTGATGAAAGTGGCTTGGTATCCTACCATTTTGGGACAACCGGTGAAGGGCATGAATTAATCCACAATGGTTCAAAAGTTACTTGGTGTACAAAAGACACTTTCCTATATTTGACAAAACAATTGACGGAGAAATGCAAAAAATCCTTTGGTCGCTATTAGTCCTAGCCAGTTTTTCTACACAGGCTCAAATTATTGTCACCGACCCTCCTTTTCCTACCCAGGACGATGTAATAACCATTACTTATGATGCCACAGAAGGCAATGAGGAGTTGATGGGTGTAACGCCTGTTTATGCTCATACCGGAGTGATTTCTAACTACAGTTCAGGTGCGACAGATTGGCAACATGTGGTAGGGAATTGGGGTACTGCCGACTCCGATGTTTTAATGACTCCCCTTGGAAATAATCGACATGAGATTGTAATTCAACCCAGCACTTTTTATGCGATTAATGGTGACGAAGAAATTACGCATCTCGCCTTTGTCTTCAGAAATCAGGCTGGATCACTTGTTGGAAGGAATGCAGATGGAAGTGATATCTACGTGCCAATATATCAAGCCGGATTTAACGCCAGCATTATTTCTCCCAATTATTCAAGTGGAATATTAGATGTAAATGAAGACGTAGATTTTGTATGCGTAGCATCTGAAGAGGCTGATCTAACTCTTACTGTAAATGGAGTTCAAGTAGCAATCGAATCTGGTGTCACAACTTTAAATTATACTTTTTCGGAATCTACGCCGGGTGAATACCTTGTCGTTTTTACAGCCGACAATGGTCTTGAATCCATTGAAAAAATCGTGACTTTAGTAATTGTCCCGGACATAACAATTGCCTCTTCCCCAATAGGTACGGTTGATGGAATAAATTATCTTAACTCAACTTCAGTGAGACTGCAGTTCTTTGCTCCTGGCAAAGAATATTTGTTTGTTATAGGCGATTTCAACAATTGGAACTTCGACTTGGACTACTTGATGAATCGCACTCCTGATGGCGATACCTGGTGGGTCGAAATAACGGATCTCGTTCCAGGACAAGAATATCGCTTTCAATATTATCTAGGCGATGAGGGAATGCGTGTAGCTGAAATTTACGCAGATAAAATTCTAGACTATTGGAATGACCCTTGGATCCCTGAAGCATCCTTTCCCAATTTGCTCGACTATCCTGTTGGGCTTACAAATGAATCTGTATCCATTCTTCAGACCAATCAATCTGCCTTTCCTTGGACTGATGGCTCTTACGATCGTCCGGCTTCAGAAAAACTTATCATCTATGAATTACTACTTCGAGACTTTATAGAAGCAAGTAATTATGAGACCTTGACAGATACACTGGACTACCTTGAAAATCTCGGTATCAACGCAATTCAACTGATGCCAGTAAACGAATTCGAGGGCAACGAATCGTGGGGATATAATCCCAGCTTCTACTTTGCTCCCGATAAATATTATGGTTCAAAGGAATCTATGAAAGCGTTCGTAGATGAATGCCACAACAGGGGTATTGCCGTGATCATGGACATTGCTTTAAATCACAGTTTCGGGCAAAATCCGATGGTGCGCATGTATTTTAATCCGGATGTCGGAGAATACGGTGAACCTACCCCAGACAATCCTTGGTTCAATGAGCAACCAAAGCACGATTTTAATGTCGGTTATGACTTCAATCACGAAAGTACCAGAACGAGAAATTTTTGTAAAAGAGTTTTTGGTTATTGGCTCGAAGAATATCATATCGATGGATTCAGATTGGATCTATCGAAAGGCTATACTCAAAATAATACCCTCGGAGATATTGGTGCTTGGGGTGAATACGATCAATCTCGCATTATCATTCTCACGGACTATTTCGAGCACAGTCAAACTATAGAATCTGGATCCTATTTTATACTTGAACATTTCGCCAACAACGATGAAGAAACCGTATTGGCTAATTTAGGGATGATGCTTTGGGGAAATCTAAACCATGAGTTCAACGAAGCGAGCATGGGTTATACGAGCAATCTCACTTGGGGAAGCTACCAGCAAAGAGGATGGGGTTCTCCAAAACTCATTACATACGCAGAGTCACATGACGAAGAAAGACTCATGTACAAAAACCTACTTTATGGAAATAGTGCAGGTTCGTATGACATCACTGAAATGAGCACAGCACTGAAGAGACAAGAGCTCATCCATACATTATTAATACCACTACCCGGACCGAAAATGATCTGGCAATTTGGTGAATTGGGATATGATTATAGTATCAATACGTGCAGTGATGGAGTTACCATTAATGAAGATTGCAGGACTTCATCCAAACCTATTCGATGGGACTATCAAGAAGTTGAAGAACGACTTCATTTGTACAAGTGGATATCAGCGCTAAACCATCTCAAAACAGACTACGCCACCTTCTCCACAGATAGCTATACCTATGACGCAACTGGCTATGGCAAGCGCATACATTTGAACAACGATGAGATGAATGCAGTAGTAGTCGGCAATTTTCAGGTATCTGATATCAACATGATTCCAGGATTTCAACATACCGGTACATGGTACGATTATGCAACCGGAAGTCCTGTTGAGGTATCTGATCTCGGTGCAAGTTGGTTCTTTCCTATAGGCGATTTTCATGTGTATACAGACATCCAATTGCCAGTGCCAGATTTGAATGTGAGCCTAGATGAGATTATTGCATTTACAAAAGGTAATGTGCAACTGTATCCAAATCCTGCAATTGATCGAGTACATTTGAGTATCCACAGCATTGATCAAGAAACAGTCATTTTTTCGATATACGATATTACCGGAAAAAATGTGATGAAGAGCCAACGTGAAGTGCTGGTGACGGGAAATAACCTTATATCCATTGATATTGACAACCTTCCAAATGGATCTTATATATTATCCATAGAAGATGGGAAAAGGAACCGCAGCTTGCCACTGGTGATTGCGGGACGTTGAAGTTTTTTTTTAGAAATTTACTTAGTTAGTGTACACTTAACACTTATGTCAGATTTTCTGCTAAGTTTGGTGCTGCAAAAAAGACCTTAAAACCAAATCTGATCCATGCTAAGATCCTACCTGATTGCGCTGTCCATTTTTCTGTGTTTCGCCACAGCAACGGTCGGTCAAACCATTTACGGTGTCGTAACTGATGAAAATGGGGATCCTTTTCCGGGTGTAGTAGTATCTGTAACGGCTTCGAACAAAGGAACTGCTACTGACTTTGATGGTAAATATTCAATTCCTCTAACGCCTGGAAAACACCTGGTCGAATTCGGGTTTACGGGTTACGTGAAGCAAACCAAGGAAATTCAATTGAATGAAGGAGCCGAATTGAAATTGGATATTCAAATGAAGTCCGATGTCATTACCTTGGACAATGTAGAAATCATCGGTTATGGAGTTCAACGCAATCGTCCTAACACGGGTTCTGTTTCTAGAATTGGAGGAAAGGAAATTGCAGCAATACGCACTCCCAGCTTTGAGGCAGCGTTGCAAGGTCAGGCTCCCGGCCTCCAGGTTTCTCAGGCTTCGGGTATAGCAGGAGCCGGATCATTAATTCGCATTAGAGGTATTGCCTCCATTTCGGCTGGCGGTGACCCACTTTATATAGTAGATGGCATACCCATTACCCAAGATTATTTTTTGAGGGGGAATAGTGGCGCACTCAACAATAATCCTTTGGCCAGTATCAATCCTTCTGATATTGAGAATGTAGAAATACGCAAAGACGCTGCTGCAGCAGGAGAATACGGTTCAAGAGCGGCAAATGGTGTAATTATTATTACCACAAAACGAGCTAAGGAGAAAGGTTGGAAATTTGATTTCTCTACCAACTTTGGGGTAAGCACACCGGCAACACTTCCGAACATGTTGAACAGTGCAGAATATTTGCAACTTCGACAGGAGGCTTGGCAAAATGATGGTGGAACAGGATTTGTGTGGCTACCAAATTTAACTTCTGCTGACGATGATGCTGCAACACGAGAAACAGCTTATCTGAAAGCTCAAAAAACAGATACCGATTGGGTTGATCAAACTCTCGGCACAGGATCTAAATATGGAGTCAACTTTGGAGCCCGATATGGTGCTGCAAAAAGCAATGTTTACTTCTCAGTTGGTTACGACAATAATGAATCATTCCTCGTAGGTAATGGTTATGAAAGAATATCGGCAAGAGTGAATCCCGAATTCAAAGTAACAGATAAACTAAAAGCCAATTTATCATTGTCGCTCACGCGAGGAATCAACAATCGAGTAGATGCCGCATGGAGCGGTGGTCTTGGGGATGCAATGTCAAATGCCCTACCCTATTATCCGGTTTATCACACCGATACTGTTTTTGGCGACAATGGTGATGTCCTGAATGTGCCTGGAGATTACTTCTTCTGGAGAGATGAATTTGGGTTCACCAAAAATCCGGTGGCTTATCAAAATGAAATCGATTGGAAAACAATTGAAGACCGTGCCATTAATACCGGCCGAATCATATACATGCCAATGAAAGATCTTTTCGTTATCGCCACTGGTGGATTCGATTGGATGTCGATACGCGAAAACAAACTAACTCCTGCCACATTTGACTTGAGCAATGGTTTCGGCTCAGCATACAGCGATCAACGTCTTGTAAGAAACTACAGCTACAACGTAACAGCCGAAAAACTTTTCAAGCTGCGAGAAGAACTCGTGCTCTCCGTTCTTGTAGGTCATGAATTGCAAAAATCAAGAACCGAATTCATAAGCGAATCATGGAACGGTCTTTTCGACAATGTAGTGGAGCTTAGTGATGTTGGTTCGGCTGACAGTTTGAAAATTCGTTCGGTAAGCAATCCGGAGCAATATGCGTTTTTTGGCTTTTTTGCTAAGGCCAACCTAAGTTATAAGAGTAAATATTATTTTGAAGCTGCTTTCCGTCGCGACGGATCCTCACGATTTGGAAAAAATGAAAAATTTGGAGACTTCCCCTCACTTAGTGCTGGTTGGATTGTGAGCGAAGAAAAATTCCTGAAAGGAAAAAGCACACTCACCTACTTAAAACTTCGCGCAAGTTGGGGACTCACCGGAAACTCCAATATCCCTCCTTTGAGTCAGTACTCTACTTTCTCGAGAGTAGATAACGGGATTTACTACAATCAGAATCCAATTTTATTCCCCACACAAGCAGGAAACCCAAATCTCAAATGGGAAACTTCATCGAATATATCGGTAGCCGCCGAAGCCGGTTTCTGGAATGATAAACTAACTTTTACTCTTGAATGGTACAGAAAGTACAGTACCGATGTATTGATGAATGTAAGTCTGCCTGCATCTGTTGGATTCAGCAATTTTTACGACAACGTAGCAGAAGTGCTCAACAGCGGGGTCGAATTAGGAACTACAGTGTACTGGATCAACAAAAGAAATTTCACATGGAAGATGATCACCAACCTCGCATACAACTACAATGAACTAGTTGATATTGGTGCTTATACTCCCGATGCAGTTTCTGGTGGTACCAACGACTCGCGCGTAATAGTTGGCGAACCAATTGGATCGTTTTATCTCGTGGAGTTTTCGCATGTAGATAGTGAAACAGGTTTGCCTGTTTATCTGGATCTCAATGGCAATGAAACTTTTGACTATGACAATAGCATTAGAAAATATGTTGGAGATGGACTTCCCGATTTTGTCGGTGGATTAACCAATCAATTGACCTACAAAAATTTTACTCTTACTTCTCTATTCACTTTTAGCGTGGGTGCGAAGATTTTTGATTCGTCAGGAAAACGACAGATGGGTGTGGTTTCGGGATGGAATATGCGCGATGAAATTTTTGATCGTTGGAGACAGCCAGGTGATAACAGTGTATTCCCCTTACTCACTTTAGATGAAACAACTTATAGTTTACCCTCTGGATTCCCTTGGTGGAACACATCTCTGTTTATGTATGATGCCAGTTACCTAAGACTTCGCAATCTGAGTATCGATTACATGTTGCCTGTTGAAACTTCCAAAAAAATGAAGATGGACAATATTGTTGTTGGAGTCAGTGTAACCAACCTTTTCACCATTACCAACTTCCCTGGCTTGGATCCGGAAGTAGTCCGTGATTTTGAGAATCCTCAGGATAGAAACCTGAGTCCTAATGTGACCTACCTCACACCTATGCAAGAGCGCAGTTACAACATACGACTATCTGCTAACTTCTAATAATCATAAATATGAAAAATCTCAGATATATGTTTTTCCTTTTTGTAGTTGCAGCCTCCACCGGATGTGAGAAATTTCTCGACTATCCTCCTGAAGGAGCCATTTTAGCTGAGGACGCACTAAATACTCCCGACGATATGCAGCGTTTGCTCAACTCATGTTATGACGTATTGGCGAATGTATTCGACGGCAGTTTTCAGAACATGGCAGAGTTGATGAGCGACAATATGGCTTTGCCCAATGGACTAGATTTGCAAGCCATATATAAACGCGAAACAAACTTTTTCACTCCATATACGGGTGGTGTCTACTCTGATTTTTACTACACAATTTTTCGTTGTAATACTTTGCTCGAAAACTTCGATTTAATAGAGGGGTTGTCTACTTCAGATAGAGCAAGAATGGAAGCTGAAGCGCGTTTCATTCGTGGTTTTTGTCATTACTATACTGCAATGCTTTGGGCTCAGCCATATGGTTACACCACAGATAATTCGCATAATTGTATTGTCATTCGAAAAGAAGCAACCAATCTTCCATTGGCCAGAAGCAGTGCAGCCGAAGTATATGCATTCATTCTCGCCGATTTGGAATATGCTTATAATAATCTTCCTGAAGTAAATTCAGTTTATGCTAGCAAATTTTCTGCTGCCGGATTGCTCAGCATGGTTCACTTTCAGATGAATCAGTACAGCACGACAGTAGCTTACGCGAATGAAGTGATCAACTCAGGTCTATTTCAATTGAACGACACCATCGATCACTTTCCTTCTATAGACAGTTTGTTTATTGCTCTGCCCAATCCGGAGACTGTTTTTGGTATTGTGAGCTATCAAAATGATGTTCGCACAGACGAATTTATAGGAAACTACAACAGTGCCGGCGCATTGCCTCCAGCATTGACATTGAGCAGCACCTTTAATTCGCTCATGAATCAAAATGCAGCGGATCAGCGAAAATCCTGGATAGAGCAAGATGGATCTCTCTATCTCTCGAACAAGTTCAAAGGCAAAACTGTTTTTAACGTGCCTCTCATTTATTTAACAGAACTCAAGCTGATACGCGCGGAAGCCCTTGGAGAATTAAATACCGATCTTTCTACGGCAATTTCTGATATAAACGATATTCGCGATCGCGCCTTTGGTGAAGGATTGAACGACTTGAGCCAAGGTTCAAGTGCATCGCAAGTGATCTCTGCGGCTCGCGAAGAGTATCGAAAAGAAACTGTTTGTGAAGGAAAATGGGTTTTGCAACTGAAGAGGATGGGTGCCAAGGGCGAAAATATTATGGTGCGCAATGCTCCTTGGGATTGCCCCGGTATGGCATTACAATTTCCGAACAGCGAATTCACAGGAAATACCTTTGTAGGCAATGCTGAAGGTGGTTGTCAATAAATATGAATGATTAAATTTATAGATCAATGATCAACAAATATTTCACGAAAATAATAGTCTTTATTTCTGCTGTTGTTTTGATTAACTCTTGTAAACCGAATATCGAAGGAGAGATTGGAGCGTCAAGGGATGTGTTTAGTGGAATGGCAGGCGAATGGGAGCTTACTCAGTTCATACAACAAGATCCGAATAACCCCATTTTGGAAGAAAGGGATTTAAGTGAATTCTACATTGTGGATGGAATTGAGCCCATGAAGCTCAATTTGAATGCTACCGACTTCACATATACCGTAGACATCACGCAGGGCCGTAACTTTTTTGGCAATGAAGGCACTTGGGGAGTGGATAATGTAGATGCACCCTCACATCTATTGCTCTATGGCACGGATACCTTATCACTCAATCTGAGTAGTATGATTTTTCCATATAGTACCAACATGTCACTCGAATACAATAGAGCCTGCTCCGATGGCTTCAAACATGCCATCTACAAGTTCAAATTTAAACGCGCTGAATAATGAAAATGATTAAGATAGTATTTGCCTTTTTATTGGCCTCTGGATCGATCAATGCATTTGGACAAGCTGCCTTTGTATTGCCTTCGCCCACAAATGCCAATGATTCAATGACCCTGTACATTGATATGAATCAGAGTGTAAATGGAACCAACAACAATGCATTGAAGGCCCATTTGCAAAGCCATCCGGAAGCCGCTGATTCGGTGTACCTATGGACTTGGATGCCCGCGGGTCCTGCTTGTGGCAATGGAGAATGGAACAACAGCAACAATTGCATGCTTATGACAAGGGTTCAAGGGTTGTTGTATTCCATTAAAATTAAGCCACTAGACTTTTATGGTGTATCTGCTTTGCAATTGTTTCAAAATGGAATTTTTTGTCTAGCGAAACTGAAGGATGGCAAAGAATATGAGACAGAAGGAATCGGTGAATCGAAAAGTGAAGATTTTATCATTGATATTGTCCCTGCATTGTGCGAGGCTGTCTATTGTTTTTTTCCTGAAGCTGCCAAAATTGATGACTTCTTAAGTATTACTTATGACAATACCCAAGAAGCCAATGTTGATCTGCAGAACATGGGACCTAATGATTGTTATATCTACCTCTCCGCTAAAACAGGACCTTTCACGTCCTATCCCATAGCACCACAAGCCGAAGTAACAAGTCATCCCGAATTACAATTGAAGCCTTTACCCGGAATTGATGGCGGATTCCGCATTACTATTATTCCATCCGAATTTTTCTCGGTTCCTGAGGGCGAAACAATTCTGTCGATAGTGTATTACATTATCCGTCCCGGTTATTTATATCCAGGAGCACCACCCAACTTTTTACATTTTCCCTTGGATTGTGAGTAATTGCAACGAGATACAAAGGATTTGGTATAATTATGTTGACATATCAATTAAATCATTCACTTTACTAAAATCCATAAGTCCTGCTCGTCGCAAAACTCGTCCTCTTTTATTTGGTAGTGTCTTGTTCTTGAGAATATAGAGATCGGAATAGCGATCAATGCCATCCCTAGACTTGCCCCTCCTACTGCATAAAACATATTCCGATCGAATGTTCCATTTTTCGAATCTATACTGAGAATCGGTGTTGCTACTAACATACCCATTGTGCCAATTAATGCCATAAACCCCGCTACCTCTCTAAACGAGCCTGATCTTCTCGATTGACGATCGATGTATTGTATATCTGAGATTAAAATGTCTTTCGTAAAACAGATGTCATCCGTACTTGTAATGTACTCATTAAGGTTGACCGTCAAATCATTGTATTTGGCATACAAAGTCGAACTTTCAGTTGCAATATCGAATTTCATATAATCTCCATGGATATCCACCACATCACCATTCCATCTAACAGATTTGAATTGACCGGGATAGTTCTGTGATTCTTGTTGGAAAGTAAGTTCCAGGTAATAGCTATCTTTCAATTCAACTCTTTTCTTTGGATTCAGTTTATTTATTAGAAAAATGCGACTTGACGCTTCTTCTACCCCTGACCCCTCTTCTTCCTTTAAAGGGAACTCAACAAGCGGTCTCATTTGATCAAGTTTTTCAAAATAGTATACAACCATTCCCTGTTCAAGTGATTTACTTTCAAGCACCAAATTGCTTTCGGTACAGGAAATCAATTTGTAATCTACCTCGTTTTCATCCTTGCCTGAAAGATTGTTTTCAGTGAAATTTAGTTTTAATCGATCTCCATTTAGTCGCCATTTCGCATTCTGATAAAACTGTGATTCATCAGTTATATCAAGTGATTGCATCATGGTTGTTTGCACCAAAGTATCATTGTAAAATGAATTTACCCACTCCACATTTTCATTCTGCCCCATGTATTTCCCTAGGACTTTTGAGCCTGTGAGTTTCCATGAACCAATAAGATTGCAGTCCTGCGCTTGCAATACACTGCCCAATAAAAAGAGTAGCGAGATGGCAAATATATTTTTAGAGGTTCCTTTAATCATATGTGCAATATATCGAGACAAAGTTCAACTTGAACAACTTGTGTCTTAAATATAAGCCATCTCATTTTGAGGCAAAGACCGCTAAGATCCCACGCAGAGCGCGCGAAGACGTCAGGTTCCTTCAGCGCTCGCGCTGTTCTTGAATTTTATATTTGTCTAGACTCTTAAATTCAAAACGTCTCGGCACCCTTTGCGTGCATTACCTCTGCGACCTTTGCGTGAAAATTCGTGATGTCTGATTTTTCACGCAGAGACCGCTTTTTCACGCAGAGACCGCTAAGTTCAGACGCAGAGCGCGCGAAGACGTCAGGTTCCTTCAGCACACGAGCTGTTCTTGAATTTTGAATTTGTCTAGACTCTTAAATTCAAAACGTCTCGGCACCCTTTGCGTGCATTACCTCTGCGACCTTTGCGTGAAAATTCGTGATGTCTGATTTTTCATGCAGAGACCGCTCAGTTCAGACGCAGAGCGCGCGAAGACGTCAGGTTCCTTATGCACCTGCGCTGCTTTTAAGTTTAGAATAATAAATTGATACCGTTTGGATTAATATAATAGTACAATTTCGTTTTACCTCATTGAACTAAACATAAATCACAACGGCATTTGCCACTGCAACCAATTAAAATATTTTGGACCACATAAGTAAGATTGGTCTTATATGGAGGTCCATTAATAACAAAAGCGAAGCCCTAGACAAGAACTTCGCTTATACCCAAAATCCGCATTAGAAATCTATTGCAGCGCTAACCCCCTGCACTATCAAGCACTTTCTCGATTTTTATTCTTGATGTATGAATATACACTATCAAATAAAAATCTGGCGAGAGCACTTGTTATCTTTGTGGTTTAGCACTTCATAGCGAATCCCTATGCGGATTCTGGGTTTAAAAAGATTCATTTTCAGGCTTCTTCCGCCACTAGATGTTTATGTTCAGCAATTATGTCTTCTTGCACGCCAGAGGGCGTAGCGGCATATTCGCTAAAACCTGCAGTGAAACTCGCTTTTCCTTGAGTAATGGATCGCAACGTTGTAGAGTATTTATACAACGCTGCTTGAGGCACTTTAGCAGAAATCTTAGTGTGTAATCCAACACTATCCATTCCCATAATAATTGCCCGACGACCTTGTAAGTCTTTCATCACTTCGCCAGTAACTTCATTTGGTGCAATTACTTCCAAATCAAAAATAGGTTCCATCAATTTGGGCTGTGCATTGTGAAAGGCTTCTTTAAAAGCCATTGCAGAAGCTATTTGGAAGGAAATATCATTGCTATCCACATCATGCATCTTGCCATCGTACAGCAATACACGAATATCTCTGACATAACTTCCTGTAAGTGGACCTTGTTCCATCTTTTGCATAATGCCCTTTAGTACGGAAGGAATGAATCGTGTATCTATGGCTCCGCCAACGATACAATTATAGAACACCAGTTTGCCGCCCCATTCCAGATCGTGTACTTCCTTATGGCGAATATTGAAACCACTTGGCTCCGGCATGCCATCGGACCATGGCTCTATACGTATATGAACTTCTCCGAACTGACCAGAACCTCCACTCTGCTTTCTATGTCTGTAGGTTGCGTTCGCAGGCTTTTGAATGGTTTCCCTATATGCAATCTTCGGCTTCTCAAAACTCACATCCATACCATACACTTTTTCGAGTGTCCACTTGGTTGTTGCCAAATGCAGCTCGCCCTGACAATGTAAGAGGAGCTGTCGAACTTCCTTGCTGAACTCTGTTGTAATGGTAGGATCCTGTTCGTGAATTTTACGAAGAACTTCACCCAATCGTTCATCGTCCTTTTTGTTGTTGGCAACAATGGCCAACGTGAGCCTTGGAGCAGGGAAAGAAATAGGTTGAATCTTTAACTCAGTTTGTAGGGCATGCAAAGTGTGATTGGTATCTGTATTTTTCAACTTCAAGGTTGCGCCGAGATCTCCTGCTTTCAGAACATCTACAGGGATTCGATTGTGACCTTCCATTACAAAGAGCTGATTGAATACTTCTACACTATGCGTATTGCTATTCTTTAATTGAGAACCCTTTTTCAACTCACCAGACAAAACTTTGAAGAAAGAGAGTTTTCCGAGGTTCTGCTCATACTCTGTGCGGTATACAAAAACCACTGCTGGGCCAGTTTCTTTCACAATCACTTCATTTCCATCTTCGCTAATCTCTGGTTTTAATTCGTGCGAAGCAGGTGCCACATTATCTATAAATCCCATCAGGCGTCCACTGCCCATATTGCGCAAAGCGGAAACACAGAATACCGGGAATACTTCGTGGTTCACCATACCCACATGTAAACCTTTGCGAAGTTCGTCTTCATCAAGGTTGCCCTTTTCGAAGTACAAGGTCATTAATTCTTCATCATTCTCCGCTGCTTTCTCGACTAAAGCATTGTGAAGAATATCAGCCTTTTCTTTTTCATTTTCAGGAATCGGTAGTTTTCCTGGCTTGCCTCCATCTTTGGGGAACTTATACATTACCATTTTGAGCAGATCAATGATAGAGTCAAAATCTTTTCCTGAGTTTACAGGATACTGCATGAGCACTGTATTGGTGCCAAAGTGATCGCGAATACTCTGATAAGATTTATCGAAGTCTGCATTTTCTGCATCCATTTGGTTGATGGCAAAAATGACCGGTTTGTGATATCGATCTACATGTTGCCATAAGATCTCGGTCCCGACTTCTACTCCATGTTGAGCGTTTACGAGCATTATTGCCGTATCGGAAACACGCAAGGCAGCAACGATTTCACCAATGAAATCATCGAGACCGGGAGTGTCAATAATATTTATCTTATAGTTGCGCCACTCTGTGTGCATAGGAGTAGCATAGACTGAAATACCCCGTTCTTGTTCAATTTCGTGGAAGTCACTCACGGTATTTTTAGCTTCCACCGTTCCTCTTCGGTGAATGAGTTTTGATTCGAACAACATTGTCTCGGCAAGCGTTGTCTTGCCGCTTTTCGCCCCCCCCACCAGCACAATGTTTCGAATGTGGTTTTCGTCAAAGACTTGCATAGTAGTATGGATTTATGGTTAATGTAGAAAACAGGTAATCCAATCCAAATGGGCAAAGTCCACAATTCTCAGCACGTGACCTCAGGAGAGAAAAGAAGGTCATCTTTTACACCGGACAAACAAGGACAATGCCGGTCGCTAAACGATATAAATATATGCATTTTCTAAAATCCTTACAAATGAGGAAAGAAAATTCTTGCGACAGCACTTGCTATCTTTTTGGTTTAGCACTCCACCACGAATCCCAATGCGGATTCCAGGATAAAATAGTTTGGACTATTTCAAGTGCAAAATTTGTATCAGATGCCTTTCCTACGAAACTTTTTCCTACTGCCATAGAGTATATTGCCGTCTACTGTTCCCCCGCTCTCTTCATTCATTCTCACTCTGAACTAGTGCCTTCTTCAAAACCTCAACTTATTACTATTTTCGTTGCCCAAATGAACTTATGAATACTCTAGAATCATTCAAGCAACACATCGCAGAAGGGTATGGTCACAAAGGCGATTTTATAACCTTGGGATCTGCCATGTACGAGAACAATCCGGTGGAAGGAGCGCAAGTAAATATTGCACTTAAAACACTTAATCGGCATGGGCTGATTGCCGGGGCAACGGGAACTGGAAAAACAGTGACTTTGCAAATCATCGCAGAAAACATGTCGGCTAAAGGTATTCCTGTGTTGCTCATGGACATCAAAGGTGACTTGAGCGGAATTGCTGCAGCAGGTATAAGCAACGAGAAAATTGAAGCCCGACATTCATCCATAGGGATTCCTTTTCAAGCATCTGGCAGTACCGTAGAATTGCTGTCCCTATCGAAGGAAAAAGGTGTGCGACTGCGCGCAACGGTGAGTGAATTCGGACCCGTGCTATTTTCAAAAATATTAGAATTGAATGAAGTGCAGTCCGGGATTGTGGCCATATTGTTCAAGTTTGCCGACGACAATGATCTCCCACTTTTGGATCTCAAAGACTTTAAAAAACTTCTGCAATACAGCACTGCTGAAGGTAAAGGAGCCATTGAAAAAGAATATGGCAAAGTATCTGAGGCATCAGTTGCCACCATTTTACGTCGAGTCATTGAACTTGAAACGCAGGGCGGTGAAATGTTTTTTGGAGAGAAATCTTTTGAGGTGAATGACCTCCTTCGTTTTGATAAACAAGGAAGAGGAATAGTGAACATAGTTCGTTTGGCTGATATTCAAGATAGACCCAAGTTGTTCTCCACATTTATGCTTCAATTGCTGGCGGAGATATACAGTTCATTTCCTGAGGCAGGCGACCTCGATAAACCAAAGTTGTGTATTTTCATTGATGAAGCTCACCTCATTTTTGATGAGGCAAGCAAAACTCTTCTCAATCAGATTGGAACTATTATTAAGTTGATTAGATCGAAGGGTATTGGAATATTTTTCTGTACCCAGAACCCCTATGATGTGCCCGAAGAGGTACTTTCACAACTGGGATTAAAAGTGCAACATGCTTTGAGAGCGTTCACAGAAAAAGATAGGAAGACAATTCGAAAGACAGCGGAAAACTATCCGATATCCGAATTTTACAAGACCGATGAACTACTTACCTCTATCGGAATAGGTCAGGCACTTATCACCGGATTAAATGAAAAAGGTGTACCTACGCCGCTTGCAGCAACCCATTTGCGCGCACCTGCAAGCAGAATGGGAGTTCTAAATGAAGAGGAACTTAATAGGATTCATCAAAGTTCTGTGCTTGGTATAAAATATAACGAGGAGGTTGATCGGGAAAGTGCCTATGAATTACTCGAAGCGAAAATTCGAAAAGCCAAGGGTGAAGAGGAGCAGGCAAAAGAAGAAACACCTAAGCAAAGAAAAAAGGCCGATCCAAAGGAAGAATCATCCTTTATCGAAAAGGCCACTAAAAATACAATGGTGCGTCAGGTCGGAAATACGGTTATGCGCGAATTAGCAAGAGGCATACTTGGTGTGCTTGGACTGGGTGGTAGAAGTAGGTGAAACAGAGTGAGAATGGGATAAAACATTAACCCAGAATCCGCATTGGAAATCTATTGCAGCGCTAACCCCCTTTGACATCAAGCACTTTCTCGATTTTTATTCTTGCTGTGTATATAGACACCATCAAATAATCCCGCAGGGCGCATTGGAAGTGTCTTGAGGTTAATGCGCTGCGGGATTCTCGAATCTACACGATGGAGCAAAGTAATAATTCGACCTATGAATTCCGATATCTCCATCGCGTGATTCGGTATAATACCAATTCTGCACAATAAATAGTCCATGCTGCATTGCGCATTGGAAGTTTTTTTTGGGCAATGCGCTGCAGCATCTTGCATGCACGAAATGGTAAATGCCGTCAAAGAAGCTGTTATAGGCCAATGAAGCGAAACGGAATTGGACTATTGCAGATACATAAACCCAAATCAAGCGATAGAAAAATTGCACCCTCATTTTGCCGATGAATGCAGTATTCTATCGCTTAGATTTGAGAATCCCGCACGCATTCTACAAAAATTGCCCTAATGCGTAATGCGGGATAAACGGTATTAGCACTTCATCGCGAATCCCAATGCGGATTCAGGGTTAAATCCCCTCCGATGCATATAGCCCACGATATAGTGCCGTTTCTTGGCTGACAATTTCAACCGTCCAATGAAAAATTACGAGAATTTTATGGAATTCGTCAACGACTAAATACTATTCCACAACAGAACAGTGTCGCCAGTGACATGGCCCATTAACCGCTGCTTACTTCCCTATTTCTAATGCCTACTATACACTGCTGCGCCATCTTGCAATTGCCACTTGCTGAAAAAACGCCACAACTCGGTACTCGCGTGTATTTCGAAACGTGTTTCTGAAACCGGCCACTCGTGACCTCCTCCCAACATCTCATAAACTACGTTCATGCATTTATCTGGATTTGGTCCTATCGTTCCTTTCATTACTTGAATTACTCCAGTGCTCGTCTTTCCTCTTCCTATATAATCATATACTCTCGATTGAGGTATGTCACTTGCAGGATTCCAGAAATTCAAAGTTTCATCCAAACCCATCCAAATACCCGCTATTCCATTCCGCGGAACTATATCGTCTTCCGTACCGTGAATCATTATCACTGGCATCGCGTGAGTGGATTTGCACCCTTCCACAATGCCTTCACTCATGAGTCCTCCAACAGATCCAATTGCACAAATTCTGTTACTCAACTGACAAGCCATTTTGAAACTCATAAAACCTCCATTTGAACTTCCACAACAGAAGATACGTGTACTGTCCACCCAATAATTTGTCATGACGCTGTCGATCATGGCAGAAATAAATGCTACATCATCTTCTTCACCTGTAGGATAACCCGCATTTGTTGATATACCACTGTTCCATGCCCTGTTCGTTCTAGCCTGTGGATAAGCCACCAAAAAACCTGCAGTGTCAGAAACCAAATTCATTTGATTGTAAGACATGAAATTGGTGATGGTATCCCCATATCCATGGAGGCAAATTACCAAGGGCATTGCGGTAAGACTATCCTTTTTGACTTTGGGTTCATAGACCATATATGTTCGAACCAATCCGCTTTGTTCGACATGCCGAACTGAATCACTTTGGGCTTGGCAAAGTGTTGAAACGAAAAGAAAAATTGCTAAGAGCCAATTCTGATTTTTCATAAGTCATTCTTGTAGACAAATATCTGACCAAACGAATTCTTTTCCCGAATATTCAAAACAATTTATTCCGCGATAATTCCTTTGAATCTTTTACCAATTCTGCTTTTAAATCGTCTGAACTCTTTTAGAAGCAAGAAGTAGTAAATATCATGAGAGTAGCTGTTAGATGCCAATGTGTTGAAACGGCATTGGCAATTACAGATGCATAAACGGTATTACACCAATCCCAAATCGGGAAATAAAAAAACACCAAGTGAGGGGTCTTTACTTTTTATCCCGCATTGCGCATTGGAAGTGTCTTGAGGTTTATGCGCTGCGGGATTCTCGAATCTACACGATGGAGCAAAGTAATAGTTCGACCTCTGAATTCCGATATCTCCATCGCGTGATTCGGGTTTCCAACTACTACCAAAGAAAAGCCCTTGCTTTTATGATGATTATTCTGAATCCAAGCTCCGTAGGAGCGACATCTTACTACATCTCTCTCCCGCCCTCCCAAAAGCTCGCTCGCGAAGCGGGCGCCTTCTCATCAAATGCATTGGAAGATGTCGAACCTACGGAGCTTCTAGTAGAAATAAATCGAGACAAAGAAAATGATAGTAGGATGTCGCTCCTATGGAGCTTGGTTAACTTACCAATTCTGCTTTAAAAATTGTCCAAACTAGTTTAGAAGCATGAAGTAGTAAATACCGTGAGAGTAGCTGTTATAGGCCAATGTGTTGAAACGGTATTGGGAAATTACAGATCACAATACACTGCAATCGCTTAAAACACCATTCAAAAAAAAACCTCCGACGACGGAGGTTTTTAAATTCTTTCTCGATTAACCGAGATATGATTTCAAAATCTTTGATCGACTTGTATGCTTCAATCGACGGATCGCTTTTTCTTTGATTTGACGAACGCGCTCACGGGTAAGATCGAACCTCTCTCCTATTTCTTCCAATGTAAGCGGGTGCTCACCATTGAGACCAAAATACAAACGAATTACATCGGCCTCTCGGCTAGTAAGCGTGCGGAGGGATCTCTCGATCTCTTTGCGCAAACTTTCGTGCATCAGATCTGTATCTGGTGGCGGAGAATCATTGGTCTGCAACACGTCGTACATTGTTGAACTGCTATCGTCTCCATCTTTCAATGGAGCATCCATACTCACGTGTCGACCACTATTGCGAAGACTTTGCTTCACCTCATCGAGGGTCATTTCGAGCACTTCGGCCAATTCTGCCGGAGTTGGAGGTCTTTCGAACTCTTGCTCTAGTTTCGCAAAGGCTTTGTTGATCTTATTGATTGATCCGATTTTGTTAAGCGGAAGCCTAACAATACGACTCTGTTCGGCCAATGCCTGAAGGATACTTTGACGAATCCACCATACCGCGTATGAAATGAATTTAAACCCCCTTGTTTCATCAAAACGTTGTGCCGCTTTGATAAGACCGAGGTTGCCTTCATTGATCAGGTCAGGCAATGACAGGCCTTGGTTCTGATATTGTTTGCTCACCGACACTACAAACCTGAGGTTCGCCTTGGTCAACTGCTCGAGAGCTGCTTGGTCGCCTTGCTTAATGCGCTGCGCCAATTCAACTTCCATTTCTGCAGTGATAAGGTTCACCCGACCGATCTCCTGAAGGTACTTGTCCAGCGATGCGGTTTCCCGGTTGGTGACTTGCTTGGTGATTTTTAGCTGTCTCATTCTCTTAAAACTCTATTACGTATACAGGGTTATAAATAAACGCTAATATTTCTTCATCTCAAACAAATAGTCGAGATGAAAGGATCAATCTTTCCACATACGATGAACGTATGTTTTAGTTCTGCTCCTCAGGGGCTCCTTCGGGGCGTGGAAGCAATGCCTTGCGGGAAAGCTTCAATTTGCCATTCTTAGGATCTCTGCCAATCACCTTGAATTTCACAAGATCACCGACATTAAGTACTTCTCGAACGTCTTGAATCCTTCTCCATTCCAGCTCGCTCACGTGAATCAGTCCGTCTTGACCTGGCACTATCTCAACAAACGCACCAAAAGGCTGAATTGTTTTAACTGCACCCTCATAAACTTCGCCAATTTCGATAACTCTTGGGAAAGCAATATCGCGGACGCGCTTCACACCGGCATCAAGACCTGCTTTATCAGCAGATGAAATTTCGACATAACCTTTACCTCCCACTTCTTCAATGGTGATAACGGTATTGGTTGTTTTCTGGATCTCCTGAATGATTTTACCACCTGGACCGATAATAGCTCCGATCACATCTGTAGGAACCTCAAAGCTGATCATACGTGGTGCATGTGGCTTGTAATCCTCTCGTGGTTTGTCCATCGTTTTCACGATTTCACCAAGGATGTGCAATCTTCCCATGCGGGCTTGCTCAAGGGCTTCACGCATTACTTGCATGCTCAATCCTTTTACCTTGATATCCATCTGACAAGCAGTGATTCCTTTGGAGGTGCCTGTCACTTTGAAGTCCATATCGCCCAAGTGATCCTCGTCGCCAAGGATATCGGACAACACAGCGTATTTTCCGTTTGACTCATCAGTTATCAATCCCATTGCAATACCAGACACAGGGGCTGAAATTCCAACACCGGCATCCATTAGAGCCAAAGTGCCTGCACAAACAGTAGCCATACTGGAGCTACCATTAGACTCTAAGATATCAGAAACCACGCGTATCGTGTAAGGACATTTGTCAGGACCAGGAAGTACTGGTTTTAATGCACGAAGGGCCAGGTTTCCATGACCAATTTCGCGACGGCTGGTTCCGCGCATTGGGCGGGCTTCACCGGTGCTGAAAGGTGGGAAGTTGTAGTGCAACAAAAAGCGATCACTTCTCTCTTGAACAGCTCCATCAATGGTTTGCTGATCTAGCTTGGTACCAAGGGTAACGGTTGTAAGCGACTGTGTTTCTCCGCGTGTGAAAACACTCGATCCATGAGGACCAGGGAGTGTTCCTACCTCTGACCAAATAGGGCGAATGGTTGTTGTATCTCTTCCGTCTAAACGCAAACCATCATTCAGAATCATGTTGCGCATGGCATCTTTCAGACAGTCGTGTGTGTATTTTTTCAAAAGGAAAGCCTTTTCTGCTTTCTCTTCATCTGTGTATCTCGATTTAAAATCTTCTTCGATTTGGGCGAAAGCATCGCTTCTCTCCTTTTTCTCACTTGGCTTTTTTACGGCATCGTAGTACTTTGTGTAACATTCGTCCCAAACGAGCTTTTTCAATTCTTCGTCCTTCGGCTCATGGTCGTATGTGCGTTTTGTCTGCGACTTTGGAACCAATGCAGCCAATTCATTTTGGATTTTGCACTGAACTTTGATGGCACTGTGAGCTAATTCAAGGGCTTCAAGCATTTCTGCTTCGCTCACCTCTTTCATTTCTCCCTCTACCATGATGATGCTATCTGCAGAACCTGCCACCATCAACTCCAAATCACAGATAGAAAGTTGGTGCCAAGTAGGATTGATAACAAACTTACCCTCTACTCTCGCAACACGAACTTCTGAAATCGGACCATTGAAAGGGATATCGGATACAGCAAGAGCTGCTGATGCGGCCAAACCGGCAAGGCTATCAGGCATATTGTCCTTATCGGCGGAAATCAAATTGACAATTACTTGTGTTTCAGCGTGAAAATCATCTGGAAACATCGGACGAAGCGCTCTATCGATCAGACGAGCTACCAAAATTTCGTCGTCATAAGGGCGGGCTTCTCTTTTGAAGTAACCACCTGGAAAGCGGCCTGTAGCGGCAAATTTTTCTCTGTACTCTACTGTAAGTGGAAGAAAGTCGAGACCTTCTTTTGCTTGCTGACTTGATACAACAGCGGCGAGGAGCATGGTATCTCCTTGTCTCACAACTACAGAACCATCGGCCTGTTTAGCGAGTTTACCTGTTTCAATAGTGATCGGGCGGTTATCTCCCAGATCGATTGTTTTAATAATTGCTTGCGGATTCATTTTTCTTTTTTTCTTTTCTTCGGATTATTTAATGCGTACGGATATGAAAAATGCAAAAAAAAGGCAATTGTGTTCAATTGCCCTTAATGCACGATCGTTATATCAATATGATATTATCTTCTGAGATCAAGTTCTTTTACAATTGCTCTGTAACGCTCGATCTGTGTTTTGTGAAGATAATCTAGAAGACTGCGGCGCTTTCCAACGAGTTTGATCAAGGAGCGCTGTGTGTTAAAGTCTTTTTTATTCTTTTTCAAGTGCTCAGTAAGATGGCTGATGCGGTATGAAAACAATGCGATTTGGCCCTCTGCGGTACCGGTGTCTTTTTCGTTCTTTCCGAACTTTGTAAAGAATTCCTGTTTTTTTTCTGATGTAAGGTACATGCAAATACTATTGTAAGTGATTATTATGTAAAAATCCCCTCAACTTAGGGGCTGCAAATATACGTCGACTAAAGCCATTTTGAATCCGTATTTTTGAATAATACCGCAATAGGTATCCACAATAATCCAACACCGTTTCACTCTAATGGCCTATAACACTTATTATCACTGCGTTTACCAATGCATGTGTAAAAAAAATTGGACTATTTTATGCAACATGGGTATAAAATACTGGCAATTCGAATTCAACCGAAAACACTTAAAGTATTAGTTTAATTCAATTACATTAAAATGTACATAATTAATTACTTATGTGCTAAAAACACACGGAAACATCTTAGTCCTTTATACATCGTTCATCCTTGTACATGAACAATTTTACAAAAGTTCAAAGACTCAATTTACTCCGGTTTGAACATTTTTAAGGAAAGTGCCAGTTTCTCTTTCAGTTGTTTTCGATCAAAGATGTAATCCAAAAAGCCATGTTCAAGAACGAATTCTGAACTTTGGAAACCTTCCGGAAGATCTTTTCCAATGGTTTCTTTCACCACTCTTGGACCCGCAAAGCCAATGAGAGCTTTTGGTTCTGCGATATTGAGATCGCCTAACATTGCAAATGAAGCTGTGACCCCACCCGTAGTTGGATTGGTAAGTATAGAGATATAGGGCAAACCGGCTTCGGAAAGTTGTGTAAGCTTGGCGGAGGTTTTGGCCATTTGCATTAAAGAAAATCCTGCTTCCATCATTCTTGCACCACCACTTTTTGAAATACAGATAAATGGACATTTATGCTTGATGGCCTGATCTACTCCCCTGGCAAATTTTTCGCCAACTACAGAACCCATCGAACCGCCTATGAAAGCGAAATCCATGCAAGCTAAAACGGCAGGTTCTTCGGCGATTTCACCAATCCCCACGCGCATTGCGTCTTTCAAACCTGACTTCTCTATCGTAGCAACTATTCGATCTTTGTATGGTTTGGTATCTGTAAACTCCAGTGGGTCTGCACTTGTTAGATTATCTGCAATCTCGTCGTACTCGTTGTCATCGAAGAGTATTGAGAAATACTCTAATGAGCCTATCTTGTCATGAAACGAACACTTCGAACAAGTCCAAAAATATGAAGCATGCTCCTCAGAAGTCATTACATTCTTGCATTCCGAACATTTGTGCCACAAGCCCTCGGGAATCTCTTTCTTCTCCTTGCTCTTGGTGGTGATACCTTGCTTAATTCTTTTAAACCATCCCATACGTTAAGAAATATCGGTCTGCAAACATACCATAAACATGCCTTTGAAAAACTGCCTAATGAATGTGCTACTTATCGAAAGGTGACAAGGGTTTTCATGTCCATATCTTTATTGTACACATCACTAAATTTCACGTTGATAGTCACGGTGTTGGATGCCTGATCCCATGCGCCAACCTCACTTTTGATTGCTTTTATCTCCGACTCAAAACGGAAATAGCCATTTAAAGTGAGCATTCCCTCCATTGCGTCGATGTCTTCTTGCGTCGTTTCAGTTCCCTCTTCATTCATAAAATCTCTGTTGACCTCTATCAACATGCCATTTTTGACAGGGGTACAAACAAAGACACTAAATTTCTCGGGCTCGCCTTCGTCCAACTCTTCTGATGGAGCATTGGCCTTATTGAGTAATTCCGGTGAGACAAAATCGAAAGAGGCGTTTATTACCCCGTCAGTATAGGCCGCATCTACATTACTGATTCCCTCCTGAGCGCTGTAATAATCCTTAAATGCCTTGATATCTTCAGCAGTAAATGCACTATCTGCAGGAATAGAATCGCTCTGATCGAATTCTTCCATGGCAGTGATATCAACTTTAAAATTGTAAGTTCCAGAAAGATCCTTTTTAAAATAGTAAGTCTGCTCCACCAAACAAGAGGAAAACATCATCGCTGTCACTCCAAAACCGATCAACCACTTCAATTTACTCATTTGACTTATATATGAATTTATTTTACAAAGGTAACGTCATCGCGTGCACTCTTTATCGCAGAAGCGTGAGATGACCTACGTACTCCTTCATTTCTCCGGAGGAATTATAAGCCTGTATATGAAAGTTGTATGCATCATCGCCAACCAAATAAATATCCGGTTGCCATGCTTCTTCAATATCCTCTGTATAAAAGATGAGATTTCCGACTCTATTGTATATGCGGATTTTAACGCCCGATAAGTTGTATCCTTTAATTTGCCAGTCATCATTTATTCCATCGAAATTATTTGTAAAAGCGGTTGGAATAAAAATCCCCCATCCACACCATTCAAAATTCACGTTTATTGAATCTGATGAAGAACCACATTCGTTGAACGAACTCACTTGGTAATATCCGGTGGTATCAATATTTATGACAGAACTTGTATCTCCGGTATTCCACAAATAAGAATTGTTTTGTTCGGCAAAGGCATCCAGAAAAACGGGATCACCAAAACAAACATCTACATCGAGACCTAGATCTACAGTTGGAAGTAATACCAGATAAACATCGGTACCATAGATTGCACTGCAAGGGCCGTTCTCCATTTCTATGTGATAGTATCCGGGTTGATCCACCGCGATCTCTTCGCTAATTTCTCCTGTGCTCCACATTCCGCTCGAAGATGCTGTAAGAACTACTTCACTGTTCTCACACAGCAACGTTTCTTGTGGTAAAATATTGACAGGGAAAGAAAAATAAGACACCTCAATGGAATCTGATTCGCTGCATCCTGAATCTTCAAGTGTGAATGTATAAACTCCCGATTGATCTATTGAAATTGTGCTTGCAAAATCACCTGTGGACCACAAGCCTGTATAAATGGCGTCGAGCAATACAACTTCGCCCTCGCAGACCTCTATATCCGGGCCAAGATCGAGTGGCGGGAATATGACTACGTCCACAAAAACCTCATCTGTTGCAGTGCAAAATCCATATTGTGCCACCACTTCGTAGAAGCCTTGTGCTGATGTGGTAATCGCTGCTGAAGTAGCTCCTGTGTTCCATTCCTGACTTTGCCAGATGTCTCCGGCATTCAAAGTTGCAGATTCGCCTTCACACAAAATGACGTCAGGGCCCAGATCGAGAGTGGGCACAGGAATCACTGTAATGTTGATCACATCGGAAGTGACGCAACCCACTCCTGCGGAATCTGTTGTTAAGGTGTAAGCATAAACCACATTAAAATTTCCGGTATTGAATAATGTCAGTTCAGGATCAGAGTCCGTAACAGATGTCAAACCCTGCGCATTGTCCCAAACGTAATTGTATCCATTCAGAGTGGGCTGACCAATACTAAGAGTATCTCCGCTGCATACCGTTTGATCTGTTCCTGCGAATGCAGTCTGAGAGAGGTTGAATGAATAACAAGACGACATTGATATATCATCCATTCCAAAGTCATTTCCTCCCGTTTGATTTTGTTGGTTTTCGATACATATTTCCACAGAAGTAAGGTCGCCCGAATTCCAAGTAAATGTCTGTTCGGACCAGCCATCATCCGCTATCAGAATATCTGGATTTAGAATACCGTTGAATGACACTTGCAACAGTGCCAGAGGATGTACATCGTTATTGTTGGTTACATCTTGTGCCCAAAAGGTAAATTGATAATCGGTATTGAGTACCACATTTACAACTTGACACCACACTTCAATTCCTGCTTCTCCCTGACCGTTGGCAATGAAAAAGTTTCCGAAGGGAGGATTGGTGTGATCGCTGCCTATAAAATCTGAGTGGTATATAATCGCATTGGCACCCACGGCGTATGTACCCTCGGGGCATAGGGGACAGAAAAAACCTGAGCCAAGTGAAAGCTCTGAAGTGAAGCCAGAGTTTCCGGAGCTAAAATTTCCGTTCTGAATAAGTTGAACACCGTATTCACAGTTGCCACACTGCGCTATTGAAGCGCAAGTAATCAGTGACATGAGAAATGTAAATATCGGCTTCACAGAAATCAATCAGAATTTGTTGGTGAGTGCAAGATAGTTCAAACCGTCTAGCTGTGTATTATCTTCCTAAAGATTCTTGAAAAAGTTCGCTCAGATAAATGCGATTATTCTCAACCGGTTTTGCATACATCTTGAGAAGGGTCTCTCTGGAATTTTTAGTGAAATTCTCTTTTGGTAGCCCCGATTTTCGGCGAAGCATTCCAAGTTTAATAACATTTGCACGTATGTAGTTGTGAAATGCAATCTTTTGAATATTGCTATATTGATCTTTGAATTCTCTAGAGCCATTCAGAAGATCGAACGCAATGTAGTTGGTTGGCCAAAGTTTAAATATTCGATGCATTTCGGCATCAATACTTTGTGTCAGTTGTTTGTACTTCTCATTTTTGTTTTGAATGAATCGCAACTGATTAATGGTATCGTCTAATGCCGTTCCAAAAGCTATGTTCACTCTTCCTTTGTGACCGGTAATTCCCCGCAGCATGCTCTTAAAGTCTTCTCCCGGCTTCTTTTCATACGATCCATAATACTTCAAATGCAATAATTCATAAGCCTTAAGAATATCGCAAGGATCATATTCGTAACTCACCGCCATTGGAATGATGTTAATCTCCAAAAGGGAATTTTCGATCTCTCCTTGCCCACTCAATGCCAACATTTTGAGAAGTCCTGTAGCAGTGCGGTCATCGCCGTCTTTACTTCTCCCTTCTCGCTGAGCTATCCATATAGAATCCCCATTGCGAATAGTGCTCCTGATGTAATTGCTAAGTCTCAGGGAATATGGATAGACTTCTTTTTGGCTAATGTTGCGATTGACAATAAAATTTTTATTTATTCTCACCAAATCATGCACCACAGGCAACTGTAGAAGGTTATCTCCAATGGCGATCTGAGTGGTATTATAACCCTTCTCCATGAGGCTTACATTGAGCAAAGCGGAATCTAAAATAATGTCGCGGTGATTCGATAGGAACACATAGGCTTTATCCCTATCAATCGATTCCATATTGGTGAAAGAAAGGCCCGCTGAAGTGGTTTGTGCAATCACTTTAAAAGCCGGACCACTTACTTCGGACTGAAACTGCTCAACGGTCTTAATTTCCTTGAACATCTTCTGAATAACGAGATTGCCCAACCCCGGATATATGTACTTCAATATTTTATAGAGAACAGGCTCGGCAAGAATTCTTGAAAGTACTTCTCCGATTTCATCATCCCTATATGGTCTTATATCGTCGAAATTGTTAACATCAATGACCTTTTCCTGCATACCTAAGTTGGTTATTCCTGATCGTAATTGTAATCCTTTACGTTCAGTTGCTTTCTGCGAATATAAATCCTATAATCCTGAAACCTCTCTTTTACGAATAGTATAAAGTCGTACTGAGTGCTGGATTTCATAAACTGATCGGAAACGTTGATGAAGTTGATGAAGTTGTCAAACTCTTCATCATCGAGTTCGATGATATCATAATCAATATAAATTCTGAATAGTTCCTTCAACAACTCGCGTTTATTGTCTTCGTTTTCCATCTCAGCAACAGCTCGTTTGCTCTGCTCTGTTTTGCTGAATTGCTGATACAAAAAAGTAATTGGACTGTTCAATGCATCAATTCCACTCAAAACATAATCCTCCTTCTTGTATCCAAGTTTGCTGATGTCTTCCTGAATTTTTTGCAAGTCTCTTTGACCGAATATCTGCACTGTAGATAACCGATAATTCCTTCGCTCTAGGTAAATTGTAATTGGTTTGGCAACGTCCCAAATGCTATCAGCCAACTTGATGGTACGTGTCATGTATCCAAAACTTGAGAAAGAAAGCGTGTCGTTGGATTTGCAAGAAATATGGAATGAGCCGTCTGTATTGCCAAAAAATCCCTTTTGATCTCTTACATTTATTATCACCGAAATCGGTATCGGAAAATCCATTTCATCTTTGAGAAAACCAGAGACCTTCACTAGAGTATCAGACTGAGCACTGGCACATAGAGAAAACCCACAGAGGAAAGGCAAAACAAAATTCAATTTTGCAAAAAACACTTTTCTCAAAGAAGATTGGATCATTCCGTGCATATTGACAAAATTAGGGCCATCATTTCAGGCGATCACAGAATATGGGAAGTTGCATGGCATGGTGGCACTATTACTTAAACTAGTTGGATAAGCGGCGATAATGAAACACAGTCTTTTTGGTTCCGTCTTGAGAAGAACTTTCGAGATATACGAGAAGTTCATTTTCTTCTTTAATCTTATAGCCAATGTATTCAGGGCTTCCTGGCAATGTGTTTCTGAACTTCATTTCATTCTCATTGCTGGAATGCAAAATGAAGGGAACGGGTTGAGGGTTTGAATCAGGGTTTACGGTCACCACATTGAACCAAGATGTATCTCTCTTTTCGATTTCCAGATTTGCAATCAAAACGGTGTCGCTCGAACTAAAAATAACCATGTCCGAACCCCTTAGAATTCCTTCTTGCACCTCTTCCCAAATCTCAACAGAACTATTTTGATTTATCAAGGAATCTTTGTCATTTTGACTTACCCAAGTTCCTTTCAAAGCCTTCAAATCGAACGAAAGATCAGCGGAGCTTGAATTCTCTGAGGTACATGAAATCATGGCGAATAGCGCCGTGAAAACAAGGAAGTATAGAATTTGTCGGTTTTCTTTCATTCAATAAATCAGATTATTCCTGCACCTAGGAGTAAAGCAAAAATAAGCAGGGTAACGGTTACAATGTCATGTACCACCTTCATTGTAGTCGATTTCATCATTTTATTTCCTATCCATGCTCCATAAAAAGCAGATAGGGTTGCAATAATGAGAAGCACATAGTCGAATTCCTCCCATGCCATTTTTAAGTAAAAGGCATACACGGTAATTCGAGTTGTATCCACCAAAATAGCCACAACCACTCGTGTTCCGATGAACTCCTCCTTCGTTAGGCCCGACTTGATAAGAAATGCCGACCTCAAAGCACCTTGATGACCCGACAAACCTCCGAAAAACCCACTTATCAATCCACCTGCGGGCAGCCAAGATTTTGGAAGCACCATTGCTCGAAACTGCGGTAAAGCCTCAAGGATGGTAAATGCAGCAATAACTATAGCCATTATCAATTTGAACACTTCAACGGTAAATGTGGAGGATCCTATTGAGTAGGTTGCCAGATCACCTAAGTCGCCCATTGCAAACAATAACCACGCTCCCAGCAGAGCTCCAATCACAGAAAGTAAGCCAAAAGATTTTACAAGTTTCCAATTGGCATATTTCCCCACAAGGAACAACTTGTAAATGCTGTTTAATAAATGAACGACGGCTGTTGCGGCTATTGCAATTTCGATAGGGAAAAACAGAAGGAAAGCAGGAAGGAGAAGGGTTCCTAGACCGAAACCGCTGAAAAAACTCAGGAAAGATCCGGCTAAGGCGACTGCAATCACTATTAAGTAATCCATAATGCCCGAAAAGTATAAAAAGGTTGCAAGAGAATCGAAGATGGTAGCCACTCTTTCTCAACACGGAAATGTTCTGTTTGATCCTTACCGCAATATCAATCCATAGGGAACAAAGCTTTTAGAAAGTACTTTGTAGGCGGATTGTCACTTTTTCTTGATCTTTGAAAACAATTATGAATTCAGGAGATTCCAAAGAAGCAGCCAAGATCAAAGCTATTGAAGAGTTGCAAAAACATGCTTCTGTTCAGGACTTAGCATACTTCACCAAGGGTTTATCGAGTGGTGACACTGGTGTGCTTTCTCATGCCATTTCATTGGTAGAAAGCAATGTAGAGTTGCACCGACAAATAGCAAACGACCTGATGAATTGGTGTATGCCACGTTCTGGAAAGTCGATTCGAGTGGGTGTCACGGGCGTTCCCGGTGTTGGAAAGAGCACCTATATCGAAGCTTTAGGAATGCACGTAATCAGTTTGGGATATAAAGTAGCTGTTCTTACTATTGATCCGAGCAGTCCTTTGAGCAAGGGGAGCATTTTGGGTGATAAAACTCGAATGACCAACTTATCTATGGACCCTGGGGCCTTCATTCGCCCCTCACCCACTTCTAATGTTCCAGGAGGGGTTGCAAGGAGCACACGCGAATCTATTCTTCTTTGTGAGGCAGCAGGATTTGATGTGGTAATTGTGGAAACTGTAGGCGTAGGTCAAAGCGAAACCACGGTTTATGAAATGACCGACTTCTTCCTCTTGCTTATGTTGGCGGGCGCAGGAGATCAACTCCAAGGAATTAAAAGGGGTATAATGGAAATGGCTGATGCTTTGCTAATAACCAAAGCAGATAGCGGAAATGAAAGGGCTGCTACCCATGCTCGCGCCGAATACTTGAGCGCACTTCATTTGTTTCCGCCTAAAGATCATGGCAAAGCCACTAAGGTTGGTTTGGTATCGAGCGTATCTAAAACCGGGATTGTAGAATCGTGGGACAATGTGTTAGAACATCTGGATTGGATGAAGAAAAGAGGTTTGTTTGATCAAAAGAGGAAGGCTCAATTGCTCACATGGATGCACGAGTCCATCGACAATATGTTAAGACACTTTTTCTATGGAAATCCATTTAGAAAAGACGAGCTCAAAAAGCTAGAATCTGAGGTACTTGAAGGGAAAATATCTCCGTTTGACGCAGCGGAGAAACTCATGGGCAATCTCTTAAAATAGCTCTCAGACTATCTGCACAACTTGGATTCCGGGGAACCTCTAAAAACCTTTAAGAAATGGGATTGAGTGCAACACTGAATACCGTAATGTCATTTGGATCTCTATCGTAATAGAGTTTATCCAAAGCTCCCAGAATGTTTTTTGCTCTGAAATACGAAGTGTGCAAGATGTTCTCGCCTCTCAAACTCCATTGTATTGTATAGCTACTTTCGGCATCCTTGTAGCTTTTCACATAATCGAGCATCTCCTTCAGAGCATCTATTCTGCTGTGACCAATGGTGGTATGAAATAGGAAACTCTGATTGTGTCGGGGATTCACTGTAATAAGTCGGAGTGTAACCTGCTTGCCATCTTCATCGAAATTATAAACGGAACCATTATCACCGGTTCCGATATACTTGCCGATCTCTATCTGGAGAGAAGCTATTTCTATGTTGGTATCCTTAGTCATGAAATATGAGATACGACTTTTGCGAAAAATGTAAACTCTTTATAATATACAATCCGAACAAGGAAAAGTTGCCTCGATGAGAAGACCAACCTCTTTACCTTTAGAGTAAAACTTCTTATCTACGGAAGTCAAAATTAATTCTATTTCACATCAAACCAAAGCTCACCTTCGCTATCTGGCTCACCAAGATAGTTGATCAACAATTCCTCACCTGCCTTAATATCTCGAATAGCGCTGAATACGGCAATATCTTTATCCATGTCCATGCGACTTTCAACATTTGGTTTAAAGGAGTGGTTATAAACCGAACCATATCCTAAGAAAAAAGCTCCCATTTTCTCTGTTTTGCCCCACTTGAAGTAATAATGCAAAAGCCTAGTTTCGTCGATATGTTTTGTTTGCTTAATCGGTATGGTAAGCACCGGAACACACTCCACTTGGGTACCCTTTGCAATAGCAGCACTTGTGAAAACACCACGCCCTTTATTCTTTACATCTTTCACAAAAAGACTGGGCAACATTTTACACTTGGTCATAAAATTTCTTTAACTGAGGTTATTGTGATTTTTCATATTCAATTGGGGCGCAATGATACGCATAGGATTGACTTGTTAAAAATGACTTTATACATTTGGTATTCACCCCTGTCGAAAGCCAAGGAAAAATTCTTCTTGTATCCCCATAGTTTGATAGTCATATTTGGCCTTGATATACCTTCACACCATGAAATGTAAGCAACAACCAAACGGGACATTTATATCGGAAACTGAATTAATCCTTCGTCCAGACGGTACTGTGTATCACCTGGGTATTGACAGCAGTTATGTAGCTCCCAAAGTAATTATTGTGGGCGATCCAGAGCGGGTAGATATGATCGCCAATAGGTTTGATCGCATCGAAAAGCGACAATCAAACCGAGAATTTGTGGTTGTAAGGGGTGATTATCGTGGTAAAGACCTCACTGTTGTGAGCAGTGGAATTGGTGTAGACAACATAGATATTGTATTGAACGAACTGGACGCGGCGGTTCACATTGATCTGCAAACCCGAAAGATAAAGGATGCCAGGGTAAGTCTTGAAATTGTTCGCATCGGGACAACGGGAAGCTTAAGAGAGTCGCTCAAGCCGGGGACTTTTATTGCATCGGCATGGGCCATAGGTATGGATAATGTACCATTGAGCTATGATGCTACAATGGAACCAGAGGAAAGAACCATACTCGATGATTTTAACAAAGCAGCTAACGCTTCTATGATTTATGCTGTTGCCAGTAATTCAGATCTACTTGCAAGGATTGGGAATGAAATGACCCGTGGAATCACATTAACAGCAAATGGGTTTTATGGTCCACAGGGTCGCAGCTTAAGACTTTTGTCGCGTGAACCCGAATTGTTTTCGAAGGTTGGCTCATACAGTCACAATGGTTTCGAAGTAACCAATTTGGAGATGGAATGCAGTGGGATATATGCACTGAGTTCAATGCTGGGTCATAGAGCACTAACTGTATGTGTCGTTTTGGCCAACAGGGTAACCAAAGAATTTCACAAGACCCCGTCAGTAAGTATTGAAAGCCTTGTCAGCACGGTGCTTGAGCGTATTTGAAAGCCTCGTTGTGAATAACCCGACTCCTAGGTGCAAGTCGGAGCCTTTATTCACCGATACTTTTGATAACGAAACATTCTTGAACCACCACTATGAGTAGCAACGAAGTCAGCGCTTTGATCTCCCTCATCGAAGACCCTGACGAAACCATCTACGCGCATGTGCGCAGTGAACTGATCTTGCATGGAGAAAATGTCCTTGCAGCACTCGAGTTTCATTGGCAAAACTCCAATCACGGTCCGTTGTTCCTGCAGCGAATTGAAGAGTTGATAGGTACCATTCACTATGACTCATTATATCGCCGTTTGAAAAGTTGGAAGGAACAGGCGAGTCCAGATTTGCTTGAAGGAGCGCTCCTATTGAACAGATATCAATATCCTGAATTCGATGAAAGCGAACTCAAAAAGGAGTTTATGAAATTGCGCCGAGATATTTGGCTCGAACTCAACGACAATTTAACGGCACTTGAAACGGTGCATGTAATGAATCACATTATTTTCAATGTGCATGGCTTCAAAGGGATGAAAAGTGCATCGGGAAATGGACAAAACAACTTCCTTACGGATGTGATGAACTCCAAGAAAGGAAATGCCCTTTCTCTGGGGGTATTATATTGCTCTTTAGCTCAAAGTTTGGAAATCCCTGTTTTCGGAGTCAATCTGCCTAATCACTTTCTTCTGTGTTATACAGATTATGACGAATGGATGAGGGAAGAAGGTTTGCCTGCAGAAGAGGCAGATCTCTTATTTTACATCAATCCTTATGGAGCGGGAAACATCCTTCATCCGACGGAAGTGGAAGATTTTCTTCGCACTCAACTCATCGAACCAGATGCCTTCGATTGCAGCACTCCATGCTCCAGCGTGGAAATGGTAAAACGAATGCTCAATGAAATGATCCATTCTTATATAGTCCAAAACAAAACGGATCGCGTTACAGAGTTGCAAGCTCTGCTGAGTGTGTTGTTGGAAGCCTGAGGAAACCACCGAGTTTACTCAATTAACCCAGAATCCGCATTGGAAATCTATTGCAGCGCTAACCCCCTTTGATATAAAGCACTTTCTCTATTTTTATTCTTGATGTATGAATCTACACCATCAAATAATCCCGCATTGCGCATTGGAAGTGTCTTGAGGTTAATGCGCTGCGGGATTCTCGAATCTACACGATGGAGCAAAGTAATAGTTCGACCTATGTATTCCGATATCTCCATCGCGTGATTCGGGATAATACCAATTCTGCACAATAAATAGTTTCGACTTTTATATATGCAGAAATGGTATAACAATGCGTTCTTTGTCCCCGAAAAGACTAGAGGGGTTTTTGGAGATTCCTTAGAGTCGCGAAACAAGACTTACATACAACTCCGTTAAAAACACTTCGGCCTCTTTTGCTGTTGTAATAATCTCCTCAACGCTCACTGGTTTTAGGTTCTCGGGATCACATTCATCTGTAAGCACAGAAATACAGCAACAAGGTATCTTCATGTGATTGCAAGCTATTACCTCTGGAACGGTACTCATTCCTACTGCATCACCTCCTATGATTCGCAAATAGCGATATTCCGCTCTGGTTTCAAGATTGGGACCTTGCACCGAGACATAGACACCTTTATGCAAAATGATCTTCTTCTCATCCGCAATTTTTCTGATCAAATCATTGAGTTTACTGCTATATGGCTGTGACATATCGGGAAAACGAAGCCCCAACTCTTCGTCGTTTTCTCCTCGTAAAGGATTCTCCGGTTGAAGATTGATGTGATCGTCGACCAGCATTAAAGTTCCCTTTTTGAAGGAAAGATTAAGCGCTCCAGCCGCATTGCTCAGAAGAATATTTTTTGCTCCTAGGACCTTCATTACTCGCACTGGAAGCACTACTTCATCCATTGTGTAGCCTTCGTAGTAGTGAAATCTACCTTGACAAGCCAAAATTTTCTTTCCTCCTAAAGTCCCAAATATGAGCTTTCCAAAATGATATTCAATGGTGGCTACAGGGAAATTGGGAATCACGTTGTAACTAAACTCTTTGATCACTTCTATTTGAGTAACAAGATTTCCAAGTCCAGTCCCGAGCACTATTCCCACCTCTACTCCATCGATTCCCTTTTCCTTCAACCAGTCGCAAGTCTCTTGTAATGTTTGATTCATAAAATTCATTTTTTCAGTTTTCTATTTTTCGATAATTCGCACTCCAATCATTTCTCTTCAAATCCAATCAAAAATTTGATAATACTCCATTTCATTTGTGCGCAAAGCTACTTGATCTTTTTTTCCTTTTAGCTCAATGGTTTCAATGAATGTCTTTATACTGTGATACGCCTCATTCGCTCAGGTAAGTCTTCTTCAATATCTACATCTCTGAGAATAGAAATACTTCCAAAAGAGAGTGAGTTTCTTCGAATTGCCTTGATGGTTTGCTCGAGCAGTTTATCGGTGCTCCAAGGCATTTCTTCAAATAATTCTCTGTGATGAGATTTCATACCAATGAGATAATAACCACCGTCTTTCGCTGGACCTAAAACAACATCCATTCTTGTTAAACAGTCTAGTGCAGATTTTACATGCTGCTCTGTAAGTTCAAGACAATCTGTTCCCAACATAATCACCGCACCCGATTTTTTGTGAAATGTAGAGGCAAATGCATGCTCCATTCGGACTCCTAGATCGCCGTCGGTTTGTTCAATTGTGTTGTACCCCAAATCATGAAACCACTGGGGATTTCCGGCTGCAAAAACTGTGAGCGATTTGCCAACTTCATTCAGAACATCAAAGGTGTGATTCAACAATTGGCAGTAAATAGCCAGGGCCTTATCTTCACCAAGTGTTGCGGCTAGGCGCGTTTTTACTCTACCCAATTCCGGTGGTCGGGCCATAAGAATGATATGCTCATTCATACTTTTTTGTGCCTTTGTTCAACCACTTGCCCCACTTTGCACTGTATGGGTGGATGTCAGGTGTAACTCCCTTTTCATTTTCGACTTCATAGCCCATGTTCACCCAATAGAAAATTCCGCCCCAAAGATTTTGCACATTAGAAAATCCGCTTTTCATAAGTTTTTCTACAACCTTTCCGCTTCGATATCCCACAGAACAATAAACCACAATCTTCGAGTCTTTTGGTAAATCGTTCAATTGAGCGAGATCAAAATTGTCGTAACCCACCCAGCGGGAACCAGCTATATGCGACACCTGATATTCCTCTTTTTCGCGGGAGTCAAGCAATACATATTGTTCCATGGAATCCTTGATCTCTGTAGATCTCACAATAGGACTTTTACCGGCCATGTCATTTGCCATTTCATCGAAAGTCTTTTGACTACATGCCCACAATGCTGGTAGAAAAAAGAGGAGGAGGAATATTCGACTTGTCAATTTCATTGGGTATGAATTTACTTCTTATTCAGAGACCAGTCGTATTCACCGTATGCAACAGTGGCGCTGGCATCAATTTGAACGGAAGAATATTGGTTGAGAAAAGAAACAAGGGTACGGTTATTCGCAAAATCGTCTTTGAACCATTCAAAAATCTTGGAAATCTGAATGGAATTCGCGGTAATCTTGTTGTATTTGGAGTTATTGATGAAAGCTTTGGTAAGGGAGGCTAGGGTCTTATTCAAGTTTTCGGCGCGAAAGGCTTTGTTATAAAGCGGTGGACAAGATTTGGCTCCACAGTTGATGGCAAAATGAATACGAGGATCATTGTATTTTTTTCTAATAATCGTATTCTCCAACTGATTGAGACTATATTTTTTATCTTTCAAAAGAACATTCAAACCATCCCACGGTAAGTCGATATCATTGATACTCTTCACCGGATAATGGTCGCAGATAAGTTTGATGGTATAAATATTATAAGCATTGATCCAAAAAGCCATTTGCTGCTCTCTTGTCCAATATCCCTCGGGAATCATTGCTCCAATTGCTTTTACGGTGGCAGCAAATCCGGTATCTGCTTTCAGGGCCGCATAATTCACTTCACCCGCAGCCGTCACATGCCTCGAAAGCACGTCATCCCAGGTTTTGGCATAAATTTCGTTGGGATCCTCGAGCACACTCACAGTGGAAATAGTCACTCCTTCCGCTTTGTTGTCCCATATCACGGAAGACAATATCGGGAATGCCATAAACATAAAAAATGCAAATTGAGTCATTGTTAGGAGGTATAAAAAACTACTATCATGGGTCAAAGATCGAGCCTATCTTAATCTTCGTAGTGTGGATATTGAAAATAATACAATTATGTTACAAAACATCTTGAACATTGAACCCAGAATCCGCATTGGAAATCTATTGCAGCGCTAACCCCCTTTGATATCAAGCACTTTCCCGATTTTTATGCTTGATTTATGAATATACACCATCAAATAATCCCGCATTGCGCATTGGAAGTGTTTTGATGGTAATGCGCTGCGGGATTCTCGAATCTACACGATGGAGAAAAGCAATAATTCGACCTATGAATTCCGATATCGCCATCGCGTGATTAGGGATAATACCAATTCTGCTTGTAAAATAGTTTGGACTATTTTATAAGCATGAAGTGGTAAATGACAACAAAGTAGCTGTTATAGGCCAATGGAGTGAAAAGGAATTGGACTATTACAGATACATAAACCCAAATCAAGCGATAGAAAAATTGCACCCTAATTTTGCCGATGAATGCAGTATTCTATCTCTTAGATTTGAGAATCACGCACGCATTCTACAAAAATTGCCCTCATGCGCAATGCGGGATAAAAGGTATGAGCACTTCATAGCGAATACCAATGCGGATTCTGGTTTTAACAGTTTAAATGTAAAGATTTTATGATTTGAACGTCTCAACATGTAAGGCCGATATGAGTACATTTGTATCAATGAAAAAAATCCTGCTCACGGGAATTCTGTTTTCGACAATCATGGCTTGCAGCGCACAGCAGGATGCCAATGTCGTGCAGGTAACCGGTATGGTTATATCGGGAGATTCATTGTATACGACCCCATTTGTCACTATTTTCAGAGAGAGCGACTATAGGGGTACTTTCACCGACACGAGAGGGTACTTTACCATGCCAGCCTACGAAGGTGACACCCTTACGTTTATTGGTCTGGGCTTCAAAAAGGCTCAATATGTAATACCACGCAATAATCCGGAACCGAGGATAACCATGGTGCAGTTTCTCGAAACGGATACCATTCAACTAAATACGGTGTATGTGCTACCGGTGCCAACGCCTGAAAACCTTCGAAAAGAGTTTTTGGCCATGCAATTGCCCGAAGATGAATATACTCGATCCCTGAAGAGTATTAACGCTATCAAAAATGCAGATGGCCTTGCGTACATAGGCCCAGATGGAGCCTTGTTCAGACAGTCAATCGATCGTTTACATGCCAGTCAGAATAACACAGGCTTTGTTCAAAATCAACTTTTGAATCCATTGGCTTGGGCCGCATTCTTTCAAGCCTTGAGCAACGGCGACTTCGGAGGGCGATAGTCGGTTCTAACCATTGAACCCAGAATCCGCATTGGAAATCTATTGCAGCGCTAACCCCCTTTGATATCAAGCACTTTCTCGATTTTTATTCTTGATGTATGAATATACACCATCAAATAAAAATCTTGCGAGAGCACTTGATATCTTTGGGGTTTAGCACTTCATCACGAATCCCAATGCAGATTCTGGGTTGAACCCAGAATCCGCATTGGAAATCTATTGCAGCGCTAACCCCCTTTGATATCAAGCACTTTCTCGATTTTTATTCTTGATGTATGAATATACACCATCAAATAAAAATCTTGCGAGAGCACTTGATATCTTTGGGGTTTAGCACTTCATCACGAATCCCAATGCGGATTCTGGGTTGAACCTCCAAAACGCTTGGTTCAAAAACAAAAAGCCCGGTCTCAATGAAACCGGGCCTTAAATACAATGTTATTTCGAACTAGGCCTCTAAAGCTTTCTTAATGATCGTGCGAACGTGCTCTCTGTGAGCTTTAGTAAGTCCATCCGGAGACGAACCACTTGTCATCATTTGATCTATTCGTTTCAATTCAAAAATCGCCATTCCTTTCGAAACGGAATCATATTTTCCATCGGCCGAAGTGATCTTTACCAAACGCTCTAGATAATTGATCTGTAGATTTTGTCTGATAGTCGTTACCGATGATTTCGCATCAGCTTGAAAGATTGAATTCGTCAAATCAGTCATCACTTCATCCAAACTGTATGTGTTTCCATATAACTGACTATCCGTAATCCTCGTAAGTACATTGGGGTGTAAAAGTTGATTCAGACATTCCTTTTGCATATTGAGAATACGCTCATGGATATGCGGATCAGGGTTGTTTCCAAAAAAGTTGAATCCCCTTCTTTGTGCCAATAAATACTGATACAAGTCCGAGAAATGTTTGAAAGCATCAGGAGCAAAGGCATATTTTGACAATGCTTGCATCGCCTTTTTCTGCTTCTCTTCGGCTACTGGTACCAATGGGCTTCTGCTGCTTTCTTGACCATGGTTTGCCCTGCTGTAATGCACTCCACCAATTTGTCTTGTCATCACCCTCAATTGCCCGGCATACTCTCCTGTTGCAACGAGATAAGCTTGAAGCAATTCCTGATAACTTCTATTGCTCTTCGAAAACTTATCTTTCAGTTTCGGAAGGATGCTGTTCACCAAATCACACCTTTCGATTCCATAGGCCACAGGGTCGCTAGATAGATCATAAATATTTACATCGGGATCGATACCACTACCTGATGATCGCATATCGTCGGCATCGTTTCCAAAGGCTAGTCGAGGATCGCTGCTTCTTTCTGCAATTTTATTGAGTCTGTATTCTTCAGCGATAGGATCGCTCAACGCAGCACTGTAACCATACTCAATAACCCATAGATCGTAGAATCCAGGTTTGCTATCGCAGTATAGTGTTTGATCTTTTGGATCGGCAGAATAATTGAAAGCAGGATATTCCATCACTGAATTGCACAAACCTTCGGCATCAATTTTGGCCTTGTTCTTAATGTCGGCCGGACTCTGAAGGGTGCTCGCTCTCATATTGTGCATGAGACCCAATGTATGACCTACCTCGTGCAAGATCAATCGACCAAGAAGTTGTTTTACAATTTCCTTTTCCGCTGCTGCATCCATATTTAAGGCTACGCCAGCAGTGAGACCAAATGCGAGGTTTCGGTTTGTTTGATCGGAAGCAAAACAAAGGAATGGATTGCGCTTTTTTCTTTCATCAAATTCCTCAAGCATGGCATCGGTTGTAAAGCCGGCTGTACCAAAAATGCCTTCAGCTCTTACACGATTTACAATGGCCACAAATTCCAGCATGATGTCGGCACCTATGATTTCGCCAGTACGAGGGTTCACGAAACTTGGACCATAACCTCCGAAAGGTGGATTCGGAGAGGATGTCCAGCGCAATACATTGTATCGAATATCTCCTGCGTCCCATGTTACATCATCCGGTTGCTCAAGACAAACTACTGCATTCGTAAATCCGGCCTTTTCAAATGCCATATTCCAGCGCTCGCAAGCCTCTTTGATTGTAGGACGTAATTCCTTTGGCGTTGTATTCTCCATCCAGAAAGTGATCGGTTCTACAGGGTCCGACAGTCTGGCATTGGGGTCCTTTTTTACAAGGTTCCATCGATGAATCATGTCTTTCCATGGTGTGGGATCAAAACTGGTCATATCGGTCACTTCAGTGCTGAAATACCCAATGCGTGGATCGTCTTTTCGAGACTGATAATTATTGTCCGGCACCTCCAAAATTGTATGCTGATACTTAATGGTGATTGACCTCGGATCTGTGATGTCCGCTTCATTAAAAGTAGGATTGCTATTCTCGTATACATAGCTCACGAGCATATCCGTATTTTTCGGATAGTTCTTGATATCCACCAATCTGGTTTTATCCTTACTCAATGACCCAAGCGGTCCCGGAGGCGCACCCGGAGGACTTGGATATTTGATCATTTGAAACTTTTCGGATAAGAAAATGGCGTCACCATCTATGAGAATGGATTTGCCATCTTTACTTGTTGCCTCTATTTTCTCATTGGCCAATACAGGATCGTTTATGTTCGCATCAGCCGCCCTTGAAAGTTCGGACGACTCGTCGTAATAATAATCCGTGTTCTCATGAATTATTTCAAGTCGATCGAAAGCCTTATTAAAACGAACAATTTTCGAGCCCATATAGGATCCTCGGAAATATCCCGCTGAGGCAGGTCCATCTGTAATATGGCTGAAATAAATGTACTCTTTGTTCAACTGATCTTCCTGTATCTCAAGGTAGGATTTACCACTTACAGTATCTCTCCAAATATTGAACAGCCCTTCTGATTTAAGACATTTTTTTATGAGGTCGCCATATTTATCCTCTTCCTTTTTTGCTTCGGCTGGCTGCTCAGACTTTTTCTTCTTGCCTTTGTCTTTGTCCTTTTGGGCTTCCACATCGCCCGAAAGCAGCATTCCGGCAATGGAAAGAGAAACTGCAATGATTTTTGTAAAGTGTTTCATGTGTTTTAATGGTTGATACCCGCGAATTAACGACATATCAACGATTTTTGTACAATCAAATTAAGAACGGTAGCAGGCCTCAAAGAGCGGAAAAATGGAATCCCATTGGGTTTCTATATTAGAATTACGCATGACCTCTAAAAACCTGTTTTATTTTTCGCAGTCGCCGAATACAAGTTCCTGACCTTAGTTAGGAAAGGAGCATAACCAGACGTTCTGTAACTAAGATTTGGAAATGTATTGGGGCTGAATGACATCAAATCAAGTGGTAGAAATCAATGTAAACTTGGCGTTATAGTAGGTGTTTTGTGACAATTGGATTTGAGTATCCCGCGATCTGCTTCCCTTGTATTTATGAAAGTTGGCTCGCGGGATTGGCCCGAATGAATTTTCAGAATTTTCTATGATTTTGAAATAGGTCGAAATATGGAAAAGGTTTTTAGAGCTTCCCTTAAACCTTTTCCCCATAAAGCAGTCCTAATTCAGGTCGTATCTTTACCGGTAAGCCTGTATGCATCAAACCAACGACGAAGAAATCATAAGAATATTCCGCGAGGAAGGTAATGGCAGCCGTTCGTTTGCCCTTTTAATTGATGCATACCAAAAACCAATCTACTACTTCATTCGAAAAATGGTACTAGACCACGATGATGCTGCCGACATCTCGCAAAACACATTTATCAAAGCTTGGAAGGCTTTTGGGAGTTTTAGGGGCGAATCAAAAATCAGCTCTTGGCTATACAGAATTGCCTACAACGAGAGCATTACATTTATCAATAAAGAAAAAAGACTCGGAAAAGTGAGGCTTGAAGATGTAGAAGAATTTCTATCCAAATCGCTTGAAGCGGATGTGCATTACAACGGAGATGAGATTCAGAAAAAACTGCAAACTGCCATGGCCCTGCTGCCTGAAAAACAAAAGGCAGTTTTCATCATGAAGTATTTTGAGGAAAAAAAATACGTGGAAATATCCGAGATCACCGGAACATCGGTCGGTGCGCTAAAGGCTTCTTTCCATTTGGCTGTGAAAAAAATTGAAGATTATTTGACCAGTCATTAAACCAAAAGGATTCAAATAGATCAAATATAGGAGTTGAAAAAAAATCTGAAACATATCGATCCGGAACTACCAGAATCACTCGGTCAAGTGCTTTCGCAATATGATTTCAAAGAAGATTTCAATGTCCCTGAACATTTTTTTAAGGAAAATGCGGATTTGCTAAAGTCTCTTTCTCAAATTCCAATGGTGATTGAAGACTTCAGTACACCCGAAAATTTCTTTGAGGAACAAAATAAGGAGATCATTGGACGTCTTGATGGAGCAAAAGAAGAAGAATGGGCTACTCCTCCAGCCTTTTTTGGTGAATTGGAGCAATCCTTAAAAGCAAAAATTGAAAGGAAAGGCTTTCAGATATTCTTACCCTGGATCTATGCCGCTTCTGCAGCAGCAGCAATTGTTAGCGCTATTTTCATATTTGCGCCGGATAAATCAGAAATATCCGAGCCTTCATTTACTGAGATGCTGGAACAAATTGAACTATCGCCAGACGATATGGAACTTTTTGCAGAAACTGAGGACTATTGCGATTTGTATCTGGAGACATCCTTCGGAGACACATTGGTAATTGATTCTTTAACCACGACTGCACTAGATACTCTTACCATGCAACCATCTGTGGCTCCACCTTCTACACTAAAAGATAAGCCAGTGAGCTTCGATGATCTTACCGAGGAAGAAATTTTGAACTACCTGCTCGAAGAAGGTGGAGATGACGTTTTGAATGACCTTTAAAAATATACACATGTATAAGACAACCATTTTTTTTCTGTTAATGTTGATCAGTTTTGGTACTATCGCTCAATCTGTGAACCCAAGCGATCGTCAGGAGAAAATTGAATCGCTCAAACGGGCATTCATAGCTGAAAAATTAGATCTCACAGTTGAAGAAGCCGAGAAATTCTGGCCTGTGTTCAACGAATACAGCAAAGATAAAAAAGCGAATAAAAAGCAGCTTAAGGATCTAATGGAATCTGTGCAAAGTTCTACTCCGAATAAAGCTGCATTGGAAGAAAGTATAAATAAAGGATCAGATTTGCGAATAGCAGAAGTTCAAAGAGATGAGAAATTTTTAACCGATTGTCTTGAAATACTCAGTCCCGATAAAGTGCGTAAACTCATCACCATCGAACATGAATTCCGCAAAAAGCTGATGGAAAAACTTCGAGAGAGGAAAGAATCAGGGGTGCAGAGGAGACCGGGCGGCCGAGGGAGGGACTAGGAATAGAAATAGAAAAAGAGAGTAGAAATAGAAATAAAAAATAGAAATAGGGATAAAAACTCGGAACTCTTTAAAAAAAACCGAAAAAAGCAAGTCTTTCTCCGTCTGCGATGACTCCTACCCCACTGGGTATTTCTACAAAGCCATCGGAGCCTGATAGTTGAGTGAAATCTCCGCTTCCGCCTCCATCCACTGGATAAACTGAAAATCGATCTTCCGAAGTTTGGGTGCACTTAACCTGAATAAATTGTGTCAAGTTTTTATGCCTTGTAAACGCGTAGTCCGATATAGCCCATTGCTCTGTAGTATTTTCCTTAAAGGATTTGTAAACCCAAGGACGAAAATATCGCAAAGCACAAACAAGCGTGCTCACCGGATTACCTGGAAATCCAAATACTGTCTTGTCATCCTTGGTTCCGAACCAAAAAGGCTTGCCCGGTTTTTGCGCTATACGATGTAAGTGTTTCTCAACTCCTAGAGCCATGAGAGTAGCTGGAACCAAATCAAATTTTCCTTTGGATACACCACCCGATAAGAGGAGTACATCATTCTCATTTAAAAGTTTCTCAATTGCTTTTTCGAGTGCTTCGCCATCATCAGAAACATGCTGAAAATTAAATGCCATATCTAATTGTTGAAGCAAGCCCGATAGCATATATACGTTCGACATCCTTATCTGATGCGGCATTGGTTTCTGCTCAGGTAAAACTAGTTCGTCTCCTGTGCTCAGTATTGCTATTCGTGGTTTTGAATGAACAAGTATTTTTGTAAGCCCCAAACTAGCCGCCAATCCCATTTCGGTGAATCGAATTTGCCGACCGTTTTTAAGAAGTAAATCTCCTTGCTTTTTATCTCTCCCACGAATATGAACATTCTGTCCGAGTTTTAAATCGGGTCCTTGAAAATTTGCATTACTTCCATCGATCACTATGTGCTCATAGGGAACAACCGTATCCGCTCCCTTTGGCAACACCGAACCCGTCATAATTTCAATCGCATCTTCGTCAGAAGAAAGATTTCCTGCTTCCTCTCCGGCCCGTTGAATGGCGATAATCTTCCATCCGAATTGTTCCTTTCTAAACCGAATGGCAATACCGTCCATCATCACTCGATCATAAGAAGGTATATCATCATCGGCCAACCAATCCGACGCAGTATGCCTGCCTAACGAGTCTTCTAATCTGATGGTTTCAATAGATGACTTATAAAGATGCGAGAAGATAATTTCCTCCGCTTCAATTACAGTGATGAGAGATTCCTTTTCAATCATGGTTCAACCACCTATAGTTGCCATGCTTTCACTTACCTCTACTCCTCTATCTCGCTCGGCCTCCCAACCATTGCGATAACGCTCCTGAATTGAGCTCTGTATTGCAATTTTAATTTCATCATCAGTGTGACCAGATCTCAACATTTCTTTTAAGTTCATGCCCTTCTGTGCATACAAACATGTTTTCATTTCTCCGGAAGGTGTGAGCCGAATTCTGTTGCAGGTACCACAAAAACTTCGGGTATAGGCTGCAATCAACCCCACTGTTCCTTTAAATCCGGGAATTACAAAATTTCGAGATGTGGAACCCGGCTCCATAGGCATCTGAATCATATTTGGGTAATATGATCGCAATTTGTTTTCCATGGTCACTTCGGTCCAAATCAATTCGGCGGTCTTTCCGGTACCATTGAAGGGCATTTCTTCTATAAAGCGAACATCAATTTTCTTGTCCAAAGCCAATAGTGTCAATGGTATGAAATCATCATCATTCACTCCTGCCATCATCACAGCATTTATCTTAATCCGGAACGGCTGATTTGTTAATTCCGACAAACAAGACATAACTTCATCAAAACAATTGCGACGAGTAATACGCTCGAAACGCTCTTTGTTGATGCTATCCAAACTTAGATTAAAATCATGTATACCCAAATCTGCCAGTTCAGGCAAAAATGGCCTTGTTAGTGTGCCATTGGTTGTAACGGATATTTTATCGAAATAATTTCTTTCGGATATTTCTTTTAGAAAAGTCATCAAATCACGTCTCAAAAAAGGCTCTCCGCCTGTGATACGGATCTTTCTGATTCCCAAATCTGAGTATATGGAGCACAGTCGAGACAGCTCTTCGTACGACAAAATTTCTTTTCTTGGAGCAAAGAGTATTCCTTCGGCCGGCATGCAATATGTGCATCGCAGATTGCACCGATCTGTAACCGCCAACCTCAAATAGGTTATATCTCTTCCGAAATTATCCTTTAGCATATCATCTTGCCTTCTTCGGGATTGGGGAAATTATCTGCCTCATTATCTCTTGGATTCAAACATGCAAAGTCCTTTTCTACAATGATGGTCAATGGAACTGTTTCTCCATTCTTTTGAGCGAATTCAAATCCTGTTTCATCTGACTCAAGCCATCGTTGTATTTTTTCAATTGGCATATTCACGGTCAGTTCATCGCCTTCAATATGCGCATTAAACACATCTAGTTCCCACGGCACAAGTGAGTATTGAAACTGTGATACCGGACTGAATACTGTTTTGGATCTCAGCACAGCGCCACCGGAAAGTTCTGTTACTTCTGTTTGATTTAATCTGATTCGAATACTATTATCCTTAATCCTTAACTTCATTTTTTTAATCCAATTTCTGCAAGACGTTCATCTAGAAATGCTCCAGCAGTGATTGGCTCGTAGGCAGCATGCTCACCTTCTGCAATACATCCCGGTAGACAATCCAAGCGCATATCAGAACGAGGATGAAGGAAAAATGGTATGCTATATCGGGGTGTGTTCCATTTTTCACGTGGCGGATTTACCACCCGGTGTGTCGTGCTTTTGAGTCTATTGTTGGTATGACGTTCTAGCATATCTCCGACGTTCACCACAATATGATCTGGCAATGCCGTTACAGCAACCCATTCATTCTTTCTGTTGAGTACCTCAAGTCCATCGGCCGATGCACCAATGAGCAGAGTGATGAGATTGATATCTTCGTGTTGACCTGCGCGCACAGCAGATTTTGGTTCTGAAGTGATTGGCGGATAATGAATGGGACGCAAAATGCTATTTCCATTATGTATTTTGTCGTCGAAGTAGTTTTCCTCCAAGTCTAGAAAAAGAGCTAAAGACCTTAGCATGTATCGCCCTGTTTTTTCAAAACTTCTATACGCCTGCATTCCCACCACGTTGAAATCCGGGAGCTCGTCTACCAAAATATTGGCAGGATATTCATCTCGAATGGAATCATCTCCTTCTACCTCCTGACCAAAATGCCAGAACTCTTTTAGATCACCAGAGTTGCTTCCTTTGGCATGTTCTTTACCAAAAGAAGTGTAGCCTCTTTGTCCGGCCAACTTTTCATCTTCATATTTGGATTTAACATCAGCGGGAAGTTCAAAAAATCTCTGAACCCAATGATAAAGGCCTTCTTGAGTTTGTTGATTTATAAAGTGATTTTTGACCGCCACAAAACCTATCGTTTCATAGGCTTCACCAAGCTTTTTTACAAAGTTGGATTTTTGCTCTGGTGTGCCTGAAACAAAATCGTTTAGATCTACACCCGGAATTCCCATATCTATTTCGCTCATGTTGTATAAATAATAGTGCCAAATTACGGCAGAACTACTTATTTGGCAAATAGCAAAACCTACTGAACCTCAAATGAAATGTGTTGAACATGGCGACTTGAATTTCCACATGAATCAGTGGCTATCCATGTTCTTACAACCATTTCGGCAGATTTTTCTTCGATGAATTCTATGTTTAAAGCCTTTCCACTGTTGTCCGAAAAATCTGGGTTTTGAACCGGTGGCAAAGGCGAATCCTTTTGGATAATAATATTCCCCGGTGCGTTGGTAAACAAAGGAGCTTTTTGATCTGTAATTGAAATATACTGTTCAAAAGTCTGACTCTCCTTTCCATTGCTAAA